>ENA-UOUL01003575-UOUL01003575.1-bioreactor-metagenome-genome-assembly--contig:-NODE-3575-length-15599-cov-3.226260_pt1 | contig 15599 bp, 15 predicted proteins | sample MGYA00249838_ERZ747220 | MGnify/ENA primary metagenome ERZ747220 (study PRJEB28778, sample SAMN05720191) | bioreactor metagenome | isolation source: Anaerobic biogas reactor | place: USA:Washington...
GCCCGCTTCCCACAGGTCCGGGCGGTCGAGCCCTACAAGATCCAGCGCAACCGCTCGACGCTCGTCGTCGGCATCGAGCACCTGCCCGCCGTGTTCACGCCCGTCTCGCGACTCGACTGATCGTGGCCGACGCCGCCACGGCCGCTCCCGCGCCGGTCCAGGGCCAGCGCGAGCGCATCCTCGACATCGCCCTCGGACTGATGGCCGAGCGCGGCGCGTCGGGCACGAGCATGCGCGCCCTCGCCGACGCGTGCGGCCTCAACGTCGCCGCGCTCTACCACTACTTCCCGTCGAAGGACGCGCTGCTCCGGGCGGTCATCGAGGAGCGCCGGTACGGCGCCCAGCTCCAGAGCCTGCCGATCCCCGACCTGCGCCTTCCGCCCGAGGAGCGCGTCGCCGCCCTGGTGGTCGAGATGTGGGACGGGGCGATGGCCGAGGCCCCGATCTGGCGACTGCTGCTGAGCGAGGCGCTGCACGGCGACGACACCGCTCGCGACGTCGGCGACGACCTGCGCCGCACGCTCGAGGGTGGCCTGGCCGAGGCGCTCCCCCGGCTCGTGCCCGAGCTGGCGATCGACCTCGACGTGGCCACCCGCCTCGTCGCCGCCACGCTGCTCGCCCTGCTGGTCGAGAGCAGCCTGGTGTCGGCCGACGAGGTGGCGGCCCGGGCCCGGACCCGCGCCCGCGACGTGGCCCGGGTGCTGGTCGCCGGGGCCTGACCGGGACCGAGCCGGGCCGCATGGCCCGGAGCTCAGGGCCCCCCGTAGCCTGATGGGATGGCCCCGTCGGACACGCGCGACCCCGCTGCGCCGGAGAACACCGCCGACGCCGCGGGCCCGAGCGACGACGCCGCGGGTGACGGCGCCCCCCGGAGCCGCCCCACCGGCCTGACCGCCGTGCGCTCCCTGGGATGGCGCACCCTCGCGCTCTGCGTCGGGGTCGCCCTCCTCGCCGCCGCGGTCACGTTCGTCGCGGTGCTGTCGGTCGTCGGTGGCGACGACGGAGACGCGGACGAGCGGCCCCGGGCCACGCTCGAGGCGGCCGAGCGGGCCCCCGACGTCGTGCTGGAGCGCTTCGACGGCGAACCGCTCCGCCTCTCCGACTATCGGGGCCAGCCGCTGGTCGTGAACTTCTGGGGCTCGTGGTGCGTGCCCTGCGTCGAGGAGATGCCCGACCTCCAGCGGGTCCACCAGGCGCTGGGCGATCGGGTGGCGTTCCTCGGCGTGAACGTGCGCGACACCCCCGAGGCGGCCGACGCCATGGTGGAGCGAACCGGTGTCACCTACGACCTCGCGCGCGACCCCGACGGCGAGCTGGGCCGGGCGCTCGACGTCGCCAACTGGCCGACGACCGTGTTGATCGATTCCGACGGAACCGTCGTGGAGGTCTGGCGGAGCGAGATCTCCGCCGAGCGCCTGTGCGACAAGGTGAACCAGGGCCTGCTCCAGGGCCAGCTCACCGAGTGCGTGTGACCGATGGGTGACGCCCGCTGGGCCGTGGCGTTCACGGCCGGGATGCTCGCGACGGTCAACCCCTGCGCGCTGCCGATGCTGCCCGCCTACCTCGGCTGGTTCATCAGCGGCGACTCCGAGGACCAGCCCACCGGTGCCGCGGTCGCCCGGGCGGTCGCCGTCGGCCTGTCGGTCGCGGTCGGCTTCGTCGCCGTGTTCGGCCTGCTCGGCCTGCTCGCCACCGCGGCGTCGGCCCAGGTCGAGGCGGTCACGCCCTGGGTGACGCCGGTCGTCGGTCTCGTGCTCGCCGGGCTCGGGGTCGCCCTGCTCACCGGTCGGCGCGTCTCGCTGCCGGTTCCCCGGGTCGACGGCCGCGTCGGCGGGAGGGGCCTCGCGGCCATGGTCGCGTACGGCGCGTCGTACGCGGTCGTGTCCGTGTCGTGTGCGCTGGGCGTGTTCCTCGTGCACGTGAGCACCACGTTCGGCCGGAGCTGGGCGGTCGGGCTCACCCAGCTCGCCGCGTTCGCCGCCGGGTTCTCGCTCGTGCTGGTCGCCCTGTCGGTGTCGGTCGCCCTCGCGCGGGGCTCGATGGTGCACCTCGCCCGCCGGGCCTCCGCGGTCGCCGGGCGGGTGTCGGGTGCCCTGCTCGTGCTCACCGGCGCCTACCTCGTCTGGTACGGCCTGCACGAGCTCGACCTGCGCTACCGCGACGGCGACGCCTCCGATCCGATCGTCGGCCGGGTCACCGGGTGGTCCGGCGAGATCTCGCGGGCGGTGCAGGACGTCGGCGGCGTCGAGGTCGGCCTGGTGCTCGCCCTGTTCGTCGCCGCGGTGGCCCTCGTGGTCGTCCTACGCGGCGGGGCGACCGGGGCCCGCCGCCCCCGCTGAGGCGCCCCGCCTACCCCGCGCCGATCACGGCATCAGGCGCTGGATCGACCAGCCGCCGTCGGCGCGGGTGTAGACGAAGCGGTCGTGGAGGCGGTCGGCCCGGCCCTGCCACACCTCGACCTCGTCGGGCACCAGGCGGTAGCCGCCCCAACCGTCGGGCCGCGGCACCGGCCCGGACCCGACCGCGGCCGCGACCTCGTCGCGACGCTGCTCGAGCGCCTCCCGGTCGGCGATCGGCTGGCTCTGCGCCGACGCCGCCGCCGAGACGCGGCTCCCGTGGGGCCGGGCGTCCCAGTAGTCGTCGACCTCATCCGAGGGCAGCGGTTCGACCGGGCCGACCGCGCGCACCTGGCGGCTGACGTCGATCCAGCCGAAGCACAGCGCCCCCCGGGGGTTGTCCGCGAGTTCCCGGCCCTTGCGGCTGGTGGTGTCGGTGAAGAAGCAGAAGCCGTGGTCGACCCGCCGCACCAGCACGAAGCGCACCGACGGGCGACCGTCGGGGGTCGCCGTGGCCAGCGCCACCGCGGCGGGATCGAACGGGCCGGTCGCCGCCCACTCGGCGTACCACCGCCGGAACTGGTCGAGCGGGTCCGGAGCGAGGTCGGCGCGGTGGAGCCCCGCGCTCAGGTACTGCTCGCGGACCGCGGTGAGGTCGAGCGGGGCGTCGTCACCGCCGGCCACGGTCAGGGCTCCAGGACGGTGATGCCGCGGGTGTAGGGCCACAGCACCTCGGGCACCGCGACGGTGCCGTCCTCCCGCCGGTGGGTCTCGACGATGGCCGCCCACACGCGTGGTACGGCGAGCGCCGAGCCGTTGAGCGTGTGCACCAGCTCGGTGCCCTTGCCCTGCTCGGGCCGGTACCGGATGCCCGCCCGGCGGGCCTGGTAGTCGGAGAACCACGACACCGACGACACCTCCAGCCACTGGTCGCAACCGGGCGCGTAGACCTCGACGTCGTAGGAGCGGTGGTGGCTCTGGCCGAGGTCACCGCCGCAGATCTCGATGACCCGGTGGGCGAGCCCGAGGTCGACCATCGCCGACTCGACCCGGCCGGTCATCTCCTCCAGCAGGTCGGGCGCCTGCTCGGGCCGGGCGTAGGCGAGGATCTCGACCTTGTCGAACTCGTGCGTGCGCAGCAGGCCGCGGGTGTCGCGGCCCGCGGATCCGGCCTCTCGCCGGTAGCACGGCGAGTACGCCATGTACCGCAGGGGCAGGTCGGCCTGACGGAACGTCTCGCCCGAGCCGATCGACGTCAGCGGCACCTCGGCGGTGGGGATGCACCAGAGGTCGTCGCGCTCCAGGTGGTAGGCGTCGTCGGCGAACTTCGGCAGCTGACCGGTGTTGGTGAGCGTCTCGGTGGTCACCAGGCTCGGGGGCCGGACCTCCTCGAACGCGTCGGCGTTGCGGTCGAGGGCCCACTGGCACAGCGCCCGCGACATGGTGGCGCCTCCCCGCCGCAGCATCGTGAACATCGATCCCGAGATCTTCACGGCCCGTTCGACGTCGAGGATGCCGAGCGCCTCGCCCGTCTCCCAGTGGGGAACCCGCTGGTGCGGCGCGTACGCGTCGGGGTCGAACCCGTGCACCCGGAGGACCGGGTTGTCACGCTCGTCGACCCCGCTGGGCACGTCGGGGTGCGGCGTGTTCGGGATCCGCAGCAGCAGCGCGCGGAGCTGCTGGGCGAGGTCGTCGGCCTCGGCCGCGAGCCGAGCCTCGCGATCGCCCAGCTCGCGGCTGCGGGCGCGCCGCTCCTCGGCCTCCTCGACCCGGCCGTCCCGATGCATCCGCCCGACCTCGCCGGAGATCTCCTTGATCTCGCGACGGACGCCGTCACGGTCGGCCGCTACCGCCCGCTGGCGTACGTCGATGTCGTGGGCCCGCCGGACCTCGTCGGACGGGACGCCCTTTCGGTCGAGCTCGGCGATGACGGCTTCGAGCTCGTTGCGGATGCGCCGGATGTCGAGCACGCCCGAGACGCTAGACGGCTGCCGGTTCGGACCGGTCCCCGGTTCCCGCGGCCGTCCGTGCCCCCCGCTCCGCGCCTCTATCCTGAGCCGCCGCCCCCCGGTGGTCGGGGACGTCGACGGAGGTTGACGACACGATGTGGAACCTGGCGATCGACTTCGGAACCAGCAACACCACCGGCGCCACGTGGGCCGACGGGGTGGTCGAGGCGGTCGAGGCCGGACAGGACCGGAAGGTCCCCTCCGTGGTCCTGCTGGGCGACGACGGGCGGTGGGTTGTCGGCCGCGAGGCCGACAACCAGTCCGCCGTCGTCCCCGAGCGGGTCGAGCGGGCACCGAAGCGACGGCTCGGCAAGGGCAAGTCGCTGCTGCTCGGCGGGCAGGCGGTGCCGATCACGTCCGCGGTCGCCGCCCTGATGGCACCGCACCGCGACGCGGCGCGGGCCCGGCGCGGCGGCGAGCCGATGCACGTCGTGCTCACCCATCCCGCCCGGTGGGGGCCCGAGCGACTCGACGTCCTGCGGTCCGCGGCCGCCGAGGCCGGCTTCACCCGGGTCGAGCTGCTCCCCGAGCCCGTGGCCGCCGCCCACTACGTCGACGAGCCGATGGAGGTCGGCCGGCACATCGCCGTCTACGACCTCGGAGGCGGCACGTTCGACACGTGCGTCGTCAAGCGGACCGAGACCTCGTACCGGATCGCCGGGCTGCCCGGCGGCAACGAGCGCATCGGCGGCGAGGACTTCGACCACCGGCTGTACACCTACCTGGGCGAGGCGGTGGGCCGGGAGGACCCGGCCGCCTGGGACAACATGCAGCACAGCGACGACCGCTCCTGGCGGCGGGCGGCGACCGACCTGCTCAACCAGGCCCGCGAGGCGAAGGAGCAGCTCTCGCGCAACCCGCGGGCGTCGGTGTACGTCGGAGCGATCGAGCGCGACGTGTCGATCACCCGCGAGGAGTTCGAGGGCCTGATCTCCGACGACATCGACCGCACCGTCGCCGAGATGGTCCGCACGATCGAGAGCACCGGCCTCCGCGACGAGGACATCGACCGCGTGTACCTCGTCGGCGGATCGAGCCGGCTCCCCCTCGTGCAGCAGCGGATGGGCGAGCGCTTCGGCGGCCGCATCAGCACGTGGGACGACCCCAAGGGCGCGGTCGTGCTCGGGGCGGCCCGCTTCTCCGGCACCCTGACCCCCGAACGCTCGTCGCAGACGCCCCCGGTCGCCGCCCCGGGGGGCGCGCCGACCGTCGCGCCCGCGCCCGGCACCTGGACCCCTCCCCCTGCCCCGGGGGCCGGCCCCGTCGTCGGCGCCCCGCCGCCGCGCGCCGGCACCGACGGCGCCCCCACCGCTCCGGTCGCGCCGCCGAGCGCGCCGCCGCCGGTACCTCCGGCGACCCCTGCGACGGTCCCGCCCGCCGCGTCCGCGCCACCCGGAGCGCCGACCTACGGAGCGGCGCCTGGCCACGGCGCTCCGGCCGGTCCCGGTTACGGAGCACCCGGCTACGGCACGCCCGCGTACGGAGCACCCGCCCCGCCGACGCCCGGACCCGTCGGGTACCCCACGGCACCGACGTCGTCGAGCAACAACATCACCTTCGCGTGGATCGGGGCGGCGACGTTCCTGATCTGCTGCCTCCCGGGCCCCGCCGTCGGCGCGTACTTCGCCAACGAGGCCAGGAAGGAGGGCCACCCGCAGGGCCAGACCGCGCTGATCCTGAACATCGTGGCCCTGGCGCTGACGGGCGTGTTCTGGATGCTCTGGTTCCTGTCGGTGCTGGCGACCAGCGGCTCGACCACCAATTGAGTCGCACGACCCTCGACAACTTCGCCGGGTGGGGCTACCACATGGGACGGCCGAGCCGATGGGAACTTCCGGACGGCGACCGTCCTCTCACCCACGACAACCGCGAACGCCGAGGGATCGGCCGAAGGAAGGGAAATCCAATGAGCGACTTCGATGGCAGCGCCGACGCCACCTACGACCTCGACGGTGACGGCGTGGCCGACGCCGCGACCTACGACACCGACGGCGACGGCCTCATCGACGCCGTCGCCTACGACACCGACGGCGACGGCCTGATCGACGTGATCGAGGCCGACACCAACGCCGACGGCATCGTCGACGCCGTGATCGCCGACACCGACTACGACGGCGTGGCCGACACGGTGGTCGCCGACACGAACTACGACGGCGTCGTCGACGCCGAGGTCTACGACACCGACGGCGACGGCGTGGCCGACACCGTGGTCGCCGACACCGACGGTGACGGCGTGGCCGACACCGCCGTGGCCGACACCGACTACGACGGCGTCGCCGACACCGCCGTGGTCGACCTCGGCAACGGGCCCTTCCAGGCCTGAACCGCCCGGCGCCGACCGGCGCCACCGACTCCCCCGTTCGCGCTGGAGGCCTCCCCCTCGTGGGGAGGCCTCCGGCGCGTCAGGAGGGTGGGGGCGGCGCCGCGGGAGCCGGTGGCGGGGCGGTCACGCCGAGGCCGAGAGCGGAGTCGACCCGCTCCTGGAGGGTCCCGGCGTCGGCACGGAGGGCCCGCACCCCGGCGAGCTGGCGCTCGGCCTCGGCCTTGCGGGTCTGCTGCTCGGCCCGCGACTGCTTGAGCAGGGCCTGGAGCTCGCGCCGCTGCTGCTCGATCGAGCGCTTGCGGCTGGTCAGCGCCTCGTCGATCGTCGCCTCGATCGCCTCGCGCGCCTCGATGATCTTGAGCGTGAACTCCGCGGCGAACTCCTGGCGCACCTGGGCGATGACCTCGCGCACGATGCGCAGGTAGTCCTGACGGACCTGGATCTGGTGGCGCTTCTTGTAGCGGGCGTAACCCACCGGCGCGGCCAGCAGCAGGCCGGGCAGCACCACCGGTGCGGCGATGCCACCGAGGACGCCCGCCGCCACGCTCCCGAGGGCGCCGGCGGACAGGAGCCCCGGCAGCCCGTCCTCGACCAGGTTGGCCTTCCCCGCGTTGGGGTCGGAGCGGTCGCGCACGCCGAGGTCGCGCAGGTACTCCGGCAGTGCCTCGGAGTCGAGCTCGAGCACGACCTCCTCGAGGTCGAACTCCCGGGAGATGCGGGCGACGGCCTCGTCGATGCGCTGGGCGAGCGTCTGCGAGATGCTCGCCCAGGCGGCGTTGACCGACTGCTCCAGGTCGCTCGAGAGCGCCTCCATCACCGGGTCGACGTTCTTCTGGTTGGCGTCGATGTGGTCGCGGTAGACGCGGTCGATGCGGGTCATCTCACGGCCGATCACCCGGTTGAGGTCGGCCTGGATGCGCTGGATGCTGCCGGCCAGCCGCTGGCGCCACCGCGCCTGGGACGGCAGGAGCGCTTCGAGCTGGCCCTGCCGCTCGCGCAGCTCGGCCTCGACGGCGCCGACGTCGCCCGCGGCGACCCGCACCGCGGCCTGCTCGGCCGACTCCACGCGCGCGAGGACGTGGCCGACGACGCGCAGGATGTTCGCCATCCGCACCAGCTCCCGGTTCTGGAGCGTCCGGTCGAATATCGCCTCGACATCCGCGATGCCGCTGCGCGCGAGCAGCGTCGCCGCGGCGTCGGCGCGCCCCGCCTCGGCACGGGCCCGACCCTTCTCGGCCAGACGGCTGCTGACCGGCAGGAACGGCGCCTCGGCGACCCGCTCGAAGCGCCGGGCGGCCTCCCGCTGGTCCTCGTCGGCGTCGGGTTCGGCGCCGGCGCGACGCAGGACCTCGGTGTACTCGGCGAGCTTCGCCCGGTCCTCGGCGAGCATCGCGGCGGGGTCGGCCGACGAGTCGACCTTGGTGAGCACCAGCACGACCGTGTCGATCCGCTCGCTCGCCTCGGCCAGGAAGCGCAGCTCACTGAGGGCGATCGGTTCCTCGACCGACACGGTGAACAGCAGCGCGTCCGCGTAGCGGAGCGCGGCAAGGGCCGAGTCGCGGTGGCCCCGGCTGAGGCCGCCGACGCCGGGCGTGTCGATCACCACCAGCCCTCGCTCGAGCAGGGGGTGCGGCAGGCCGACCTCGACCCCGACGACGCCCTCGCGCAGCACCGCCTCGCCCTGCATCGACGCGTAGTCGACGAGCTGATCCGGACGGATCGTCACCCGCTCCTCGGGGCCGTCGGGCGCCCTCCGCACGGCGACGATGGTGGGCTCGGGGGCGTACTGCACGGCGAGGTGGACGCTCGTCGCCACGTCGGCGTCGACCGGGAGCAGACCCGCCCGACCGAGCAGGGCGTTGATGAAGCTCGACTTGCCGCGCTTGATCTCCCCGGCGACGACGATGCGGACCTGGCTGTCCTTCCAGGTCACCGCCTCGGCCTCGATGCGCGCCGTGAGGTCGGCGTGACCGGTCTGCTTGGTCAGGACGTGGGTGCGGTTGGCCAGCCGGAGGACGTCGGCGACGACCGGCGGCAACCCCCCGGCGCGGGCGGGTGCCTCGCTCATCGGCGCCTCCCCCACGGGGTCGACCGCAGCGGCCCGTCGGGATCCTCGGGCTCCTCGGCGACCGGTTCGGCCGGCGGCGTCGGCTCCGGGGGCGCCGCGGCCGGGCTCGCGGCCGGGGGCACCGCCGAGACCGGGCCCGTCCGCGCCGGTGGCGGCCCGACGTGCGGCGTGGGGGCCGGCGCCGCGGCGGGCTGGGGGGCGGGCTGGCCGTACGTCGGAGGCCCGAAGGCCGGCTGGCCGTACGTCGGAGGCCCGTAGGTGGGAGGCCCGTACCCGGGCTGGGCGGGCTGGGCGGGCGGAGCGGGCTGCCCGTGCGGAGCGGGCTGCCCGTGCGTCGGCTGGCCGTAGGCCGGCTGGGCCGGAGCGGGCGTCGGCTGGCCGTAGGCCGGCTGGACCGGCGGGGGCGTCGGCGGCGGTATGACCGGCGGCGCGGTGGCGGGCCGGGGGGTCGCCTGGTCCCAGACCAGCTCGAACCACTCCCTCACGTCGTCGGCGAGCCGCCGCTCGTCGGGGCTGCGGCGGGCGTCGTTGCCGTAGCGCGCCCACGCCGCCACCTCGCGCGCCGCGGCCGCGGCCACCGCGTCGGCGTCGGCTCCCTCGTCGAGACCGAGGCGGCGCGCCGGCGTCTCCTCCAGGGCGAGGCGGCGCAACGCCTCGAGCAGGTCGTCGGGCAGCCGGGCCGCCCCCTCCTCGACGGCGCGGAGCGCGTCGAGGACCCGCAGGTCGTGGAGCGCGGGATCGAGCTCGATGCGCTCCAGCGGCCGGGCGAGGGCCCCGATGATCTCGGCCTCCCCCTCACCGGCGCGGGACGCGATGCGGCGCAGGTCGGCGAGCGCGCTCCGGGCCTTCAGGGCCCCGGCCCGGCGGGCGAAGCCGTGCTCGACCAACTCCGACAGCGGGTCGAGTCCGCTGTGGGCCCGCAGCCCGGAGAGCAGGCCGCCCGCGCCGCGTGCCCCGTCCCGCACGAGCTGCACCCCGACGTCGATCCCGTACAGGTCGAGCATCGACAGGAGGCGCCGGAGCCGGTCGCGCGACACGCCCTCGACCTCGGCGTCGAGTAGGTCCTGGGGCGTGAGGAGGGCGTCCTCGAGGTCGAGCGGGTCGAGCGCGGCGAGCGCCCGCAGCGCGTCGGCGTCCTGCTCGGTGAAGTGGTCGGTGTTCGCCGTCTCGGCCATCAGGCCCATGACCGGCACCACCTCGGACACGACCGACGCCAGCTTCTCCCGGGCCGATCCCGCGAGCCGACGGGCGACCGGCCACGGGTCGCCATCCGGCGCCAGGCGGTCGACCTTGCTGAGGATGCCGACCGCGTTCGCGGAGGACAGGCCCGAGGCCGCGAACAGGTCGCGGAACTGCTCGAGGACCTCGAGATCGCTCTCGCGGACGTGGGGCGTGAGGAACAGGAGGGCGTCGGCGTCGCTCATGGCGACCGTCGAGTCCTCGGCCTCGCGCGAGCCGTCGCCCGCGAGGCCGAGCGCGCCGGCGGTGGCCCGCTGGTTCTCGTCGGTGACCGTGTTGAGGCCCGGCGTGTCGATGATCGTCAGGTCGCGCAACCGCTCGTTGGAGAGGTTGACGATCACCCGCGCCACGTCGTCGGCGGGGACGCCCAGGTCGTCGGGCAACCGCGTGCCGGGTGCGAAGGGCACCGACCGCACGGAACCGTCGCGGAGTTGCACCTCGATGCGCTGGTGGTGGTCGTACTGGAACCAGGTGACCAGCCGGGTGCACTCACCGGCGTCGACCGGCGCGATGCGCTGGCCCAGCAGGGCGTTGACGAGGGTCGACTTACCGGCACTGACGCTGCCGGCCACCGCCACCCGCAGCGGCGCGATCAGCCGCTCGCGCACCCGCAGGACGGCTTCGCGGGTGGCGCTCACGGGAAGCTGACGCAGCGCGTCGTCACAGACCCCCACCATCTCGGTGGTCAGGTCGCGGCTCACGATCGGGCCGTCCGGTGGCGGTGGGTCGTGGGGTTCAGAGCGGGTCCTCGAAGTCGTCCGTGGTGACCGTCGGCTCATCGACGTCGATCGGGAGGTCGACCTCGGATGGATCGGGTCCGGCGAGGTCGAAGGCATCGAAGGGATCGTCGAGGTCGTCGGAGCCGAGATCGTCGAGCCCGAGATCGTCGACGGCGCCGTCGTCGGTGTCGGCGTCGAGCAGGTCGGCGAAGGAAGCGTCGTCGCCGGTGTCGAACAGACCCGGCTCGGCGACCGGGTCGAAGTCGAGGTCCGCGACCGGGGCGTCGCCGGTGTCGGCCCCGACCTCGAAGGCGTGGTCGAGGAACGACTCCCACTGATCGTCGCTGGGCTCGTCGACCGGGTCGCCGAGCAGGGCGGCGCGGAGCTCCGCGAGGTCGGCATCGCCGAGGTCGACGCTGTCGGAGGGGAACTGCTCCATGTCTAGGAAACCGTCGTCGTCGAGCCGCAACCCGTCGAGCCCGCTCACGGTCGCCTCCGCCGGGGGGACCGGTCGCGCGGTGGGGTCGCGGTTCGCGGGTACTGTGCGCCCTTCCCTTCGGTGGCGCGGGGGCGCCCACCGCGACGAGGCGAGTGTGGATCGTGACCGCTGACATGCGAGGCCGCAGCCACCGGACGGCGGAGGAGGCCGACCTCGTCCGCTGGGCCCAGGACGGTGACGAGCGAGCCTTCGCGGTGCTGGTGGAACGCAGCCGTCGGCGGCTGTTCGCGGTGTGCGTGCGCATCACCGGCGACGAGCACACGGCCCAGGACGCGGTGCAGAACGCCCTCCTGGACGCGTGGCGCGCCCTGCCGCGCTTCGAGGGTCGCTCGACGTTCTCCACGTGGATCTGCCAGGTCGGCAGCCGGGCGGCGCTGGCCCAGGTGCGCCGCCGACGGCCCGAACCGGTGGCCGAGGTGCCCGAACCCGACGGTCCGTTCCGCATCGACGAAACGGTCGCGGCGGTGAGCGCGGTGCGCTGGGCGCTCGACAAGCTGCCCCCGGACTTCCGCACCGCGCTCGTGCTGCGCGAGTACGGCGGGCTCACCTACCAGGAGATCGCCGACGCCGAGGGCGTCCGGGTCGAGACGGTCAAGACGCGCATCGCCCGGGCGCGGCGCGCGGTGGCGGCCGTGCTGGAGGCGGCCGAGGCCTGAGCCCTGGCGCCCGCCGGCGTGGCGGTGGGCCCGGGTCGTCACCGCGACCCCGCATGGCGGGCGACGACGACCTCGGGCAGGCGGATCACCCGGTCGCCGTCGGCGTAGCCGGGCTGCTCGACCGCGGCGACGGTGTTGTGGCGGGCCGGGTCGTCGGTGGGCGTCTGGGCGACCGCCCGGTGGCGCTGGGCGTCGAACGGGGCGCCGACGTCGGCCAGCTCGACCACGCCGGCCGCCACGAGCGCGCGGCCCGCCTCGTCGCGGAGGGCGTCGCTGGGGACCCGGTCGCGCAGGTTGATCAGCGCGTCGATCAGGTCGGACCGCTGGGCGGCGACGGTCGGGTCGGCCGCGGCGGCCGCCGTCGGCGCGGGGGCGGGTGCGGGGGCGACCGCCGGGACCGGAGCGACCGCCGGGACCGGTGCGACCGGAGCGCCCGGCGCGACCGCGGCGGGCGCGGTCCGACGACGACGCGCGAGGGCCATCGACAGCGGCACTCCCGCCAGCAGGAGGCCGAGCACCAGACCGCCGAGACCGGCGGCCACGAATCCCAGCGCCGAGGTCCCGCCGTCATCCTCGTCATCGTCGGCCTCGGCGGCCGCCGCGCCGACACCGCCCCGACCCTCGGAATCGTCGGCGTCGGAGTCAGCGTCGTCGTCCGGGTCGGTGGTGATCGGACCCTCGGTGCTCTCGGGCTCGTCGGCCTCGGTGGTGGTGGTCTCGTCGTCATCGGGCCCGGTGGGCCCGACCGGTCCACCGACGCCGGCTCCGGCGGGGGCGGCGAGGACGAACAGGACCGCGGCTACGACCAGGGCGGCGATCGCGCCACGGGTCCGGCGGATGGGTGCTCCTGCGGGGGGCATGTGGGTGAGAGCGCGGGAGAGGGGAGAAAGTTCCCGGGCGCATCCCAGGGGGGTGGGCTCCCCGGTCCGACCGCCGATCCCGTCCGTGGTCAGCTCCGCGCCGACCGGCCCGGTTCGGCCCGGGGCGCCGACGACGCGAAGGCCTCCTCGACCGCCTCGAACGTCAGCGGGCCGTCCGCGGCGGGGGCCGCCGGGAGGCGGGCCGCCCGGCTGAGCGCCTCCTCCTCGCGCTGGTGACCCAGCGCGAACCGGAAGAACATGATCGTGATCAGCGTCCAGAGGTAGCCGCCGGCGAACAGCTTCATGATCACGCCCGCGGCCTGCTGGTCGTCCTGCACGGTGATGCCGTAGGCCCGGGTCGAGGTGTCGTACACCTGGTAGACCGCGCCGTCGGCGAAGGTCAGCCACCCGCCGGGGATGGTGGGGATCACCGACATCAGGAACAGGTACACCATCTGCGCCGGCGGGGTCATGCGCCACTCGGCGATCGGACCGCAGATCGGCATCCACATCATCAGCCCGGTGACGACGACCAGCACGTGCACGCCGTAGTGGAGCGCACCGTTGCTCGACGAGGCGTTCACGAGCACCGGCCAGTGGGTGAGCATCACGGTGAGGTTGAACGCGATCCCCGCGATCAGCGGCCGGGATGCGGCGCGGACGACCGCGCGGACCCGGCCGTCGCCCAGGACGAGGTCGGCGAGCCACCGGGGCGTGGCGATCAGCGCCAGGGGCGGGATGATCAGGCTCAGCAGGGTGTGCTGCACCATGTGCACCGAGTAGAGGTACTGCTCGCCGATGTCGTGGACCGGCCAGTCCGAGGCGAGCCACAGCAGCACGATGGCGGTAACCCCGGCCGCCTTCTGCCGCCCGGAGATCACCGGCCCGTCGGTGACGACCTTGCGGCCCACGACCCGGATCGCCCACAGGTACAGCCCGACGAGGGCGACCAGCAGCAGCCAGACCTCCGGGTGGGGCTGGAAGCGCCACACGTGGGTGGCGTGGGGCACGGCGGCGACCATGATCGGCCCGGCTACCGGGCGGTCACCAGCCCCTGAAGGTGTCGAACGTGACGAGCGCGGCGATGTACACCGCGACCGCGACGATCAACCCGGAGTAGAAGACCTGCGTCAGGATCACCGAGTCGAACTTCAGGTGCATGAAGAACGCCGCGATCAGGATGAACTTGATCACCATCAGGATGATCAGCGGCGACATGAGCCAGAACGCGGTGTCGTCCCAGATCGCCTCGACGATGTAGGGCCAGGCGACCTCCATCGCGGTCAGGACACCGAGGATGAGGGCGATCTTGATGTAGAGCCCGTCGTGGGACTCGTGCTCGTCGTGGGCCTCGGCCTCGACGGTGGCGGTCGCGTCGCTCATGGTCGCCTCAGGGGATCAGGTAGACGATGGTGAAGATCAGCACCCACACCACGTCGACGAAGTGCCAGTACAGACCGACGATCTCGACCGCCTCGGCCCGCGCCCGGGGCAGGCGCCCCAGCGCCGAGAGGACGACCGTCGACAGCAGCATCACGATGCCGAGCGTGACGTGCACGCCGTGGAAGCCGGTGAGCCCGAAGAAGGCCGACGAGGCGGCGTTCGTCGTGAAGCCCATGCCCTCCTTCACGAACACCTGGAACTCGTAGACCTGGCCGGAGATGAACACCGATCCGAGCACCGCGGTGACGATCAGCCAGAGCCGCAGCCGGGGGTGGTCGCCCCGCTGGATCGCCGACACGGCCAGCACCATCGTCAGCGACGACATCAGCAGCACGAAGCTCGACGCCGACGTGAACGGGATGTCCCAGTACTGGTCGGGGCCGGCGGCCCCGGTGTGGCGGCCGCGGTACAGCATGTAGGTGGAGATCAACCCGCCGAACAGCAGGCACTCCGACCCGAGGAACAGCCACATCGCGAGCTTGTTGTTCGACAGCCCGGTCGACGTCGCAGGGTGCGCGGCGGCGCCGTGGTCGGCGGCGTCGTGGGTGGTCACGGCTACGTCAGCCACTGGCCGCCACCTCCAGTCCCGAGCCGGGATCCGGTTCGGGTGGGTCGTAGTCGGCGTCGCTCGCCGTGTGCGGCTCCATGCTCCAGCCGAACAGCGCCAGCAGGGCGATCACGACACCGGCGGGGATGAGGATCCGGCTGTAGATGACGCCGTAGGCCATGACCGGCAGCGACACGGCGAGGACGAGCGGCCAGTACGACGGCGACGGCAGGTGGATGTGGTCTTCGGCGTGGGATTCCTGCTCGGCGATCAGGTCCTCGGCGGTGGCTACCTTCACGAAGTCGTGGTGCCCGTCGGTGCCGCGATCTTCGTACTTGCGGTGGAAGAACTCGTCGAGGTGCCCCACCACCGGGGTGGCGTCGAAGTTGTGCGGCTTGGGCGGGCTGGTGGTGAGCCACTCGAGCGCCCGCGCGTCCCACGGGTCGAGCGGGGCCGGGCCCGGCTTGTTCTTCGACCAGTGGGTGTGCCAGATGTTGTAGATGAAGAACAGCACGCCCGCGCCCAAGGTGAGCGAGCCGATCGTCGACACCAGGTTCCAGAACCCGATGTTGAAGAAGCCCTCGCCCGCACGCTCTTCGGTCCACACGTACATACGCCGCGGCTGACCCTGGAGACCGGTGATGTGCATCGGGCCGAACGTGAGGTTCGTGCCGATCACCATTAGCCAGAAGTGCCACTTGCCGAGCGCCTCGTTGAGTTGGCGCCCGAACACCTTGGGCCACCAGTAGTAGAACCCGCCGAATAACCCGAGCACCGCACCACCGAAGATCGTGTAGTGGAAGTGGGCGACGATGTAGTAGGTGTCGGTCTGCTGGGTGTCGGACGGCGATACCGCGTGGGTGACGCCCGACAGGCCGCCGATCGTGAACTCGATGATCA
>ENA-UOUL01003580-UOUL01003580.1-bioreactor-metagenome-genome-assembly--contig:-NODE-3580-length-15590-cov-3.583833_pt1 | contig 15590 bp, 18 predicted proteins | sample MGYA00249838_ERZ747220 | MGnify/ENA primary metagenome ERZ747220 (study PRJEB28778, sample SAMN05720191) | bioreactor metagenome | isolation source: Anaerobic biogas reactor | place: USA:Washington...
GTGCTGTTCCAGACGACGCCTGCCGCCTGGCACGGCCGCCCGGACGACCGCGACGCCCTGACGGCCGAGCTGCGCGACGTCTACCGCCGCGGGCTCACCTGCGTCTAGCTACCTGCCGATACTGCCCCCGCTGGTCGTCTCGTCGTCGTCATAGGCGCCCTCCCGCGAGCCGCCGATGCTGCCGCTGCTGCGGACATCCTCTTCGTCGTAGGCGCCTGTCCGGCTGCCGCCGATACTGCCGCTGCTACGCACGTCTTCGTCGTCGTAGGTGCCGCGCGGGCGCGGCTGGCGCCGCTGATACCAGATGAGCGCCGCCAGAGCGACGACGACGAGCAATATCCAGATCCAGTCGTCCATGGGTGGTTTCCCCCTTAATCGATGGTAAATTCAACTTCTTCGGCCGGATTGCCGTTGACGAAAATCTGCACGCTGTAGTCGCCTTCTTCAAAGTTGTTCTGCAGGTTCTCCAGGTGGAACTCGACATAGGTGTCTTCATAGTCCCGGTCGGCCGTTACCTCGGCGCTGTCCTCAAACGGCTCGCCGTCGCGGTACCAGCGCGCGAACATCGTCGTACCCGCTTCGATGGACTCCGCCTCGGCGACGACGTAGATGAAGTCCTGCGAGGCGCTGAAAGTGTCGGCCACGGCGAGGGGGGCGTTGTCCGCGCCGATGCCTTCCGCCGTCACTACTTCTCCAAACTGCGCGCCGCTGGTCAGTGGCTCGTTCTCGGCCTCCCGCTCGTTCTCAAAGAGGCCGCAGGCGGCGATAATGAGGGAGATCAGCACGAGCGCGAGGAAGCTGCGCCAGGGAAAAAGAACGTTATTTGTCATATTGGGTTTCCTTTACGATAGTCGGAATGGGCTGCCCGCACGAGGGACAGGCAGCTTCAGCCGACTATAATGGGGCAGAAGGAAAGGCCCAATAGATAAGGTACAGCGGGCGGGTACAAAGCCGGGTATATTTCTGCCTGCCCCGGCCTTCCCAAAGAACGTTCATTCACCTTTTGCCCACCGCTTTGTTATACTCGCACCCATGGACAGAGATAGAATCCGCAATTTTTGCATCATCGCCCATATCGACCACGGCAAATCGACCCTGGCCGACCGGCTGCTGCAGGTCACGGGCACGATTTCCGAGCGGGAGATGCAGGACCAGGTTCTCGACGATATGGACCTGGAGCGCGAAAAGGGCGTCACCATCAAGGCCTCGGCCGTGCGCATGAGCTACACCGCGCGCGACGGGCAGGAGTACGAAATTAACCTTATCGACACGCCCGGTCACGTGGACTTCTCCTACGAGGTCAGCCGGGCGCTGCTGAGCTGTGAGGGCGCGTTGCTCGTCGTCGATGCCACCCAGGGCATCGAGGCGCAGACGCTGGCGAACCTCTATCTGGCGCTGGAGGCCGACCTGGAGCTGGTCGCCGTGGTGAACAAGATTGACCTGCCCGCCGCCCAGCCTGTGGACGTGGCCGAGGAAATCGAGAACCTGATCGGCATCCCCGGCGAAGACGTCATCGCCATCAGCGCCAAGACGGGCGAGAACGTGGAACAGGTGCTGGAAGCGGTCGTGCGGGCCGTGCCGCCCCCATCCGGCGACCCCGACGCGCCCCTGCGGGCTCTCATCTTCGACAGCCACTACGACGCCTACAAAGGCGTGATTGCCTACGTGCGCGTTTTCGACGGCGCCATCCGCGAGCACGACTGGATCAAGCTGATGTCCAACGGCGTCACCGTCGAGCCGCTGGAGGTGGGCATCTTCAGCCCGCGCATGAAAGCGGTGCCCACGCTCACGGCCGGCGAGGTCGGTTACATTGCCACCGGCCTCAAGACGGTGCGCGACGCCCGCGTGGGCGACACGATCACCCTGCGTGACCGGCCCGCCGCCGAGCCGTTGCCCGGCTTCCAGACGGTCAAGCCGATGGTCTATGCCGGCCTCTACCCGACCGAGGGCGAGGATTACGAGCTGCTCAAAGAGGCGCTGGAGAAGCTGCAGCTCAACGACGCCGCGCTCGTCTACCAGCCGGAGACCTCCAACGCGCTCGGCTTTGGCTTCCGCGCCGGATTCCTGGGCCTCTTCCACATGGAAATCGTCCAGGAGCGGCTGGAGCGGGAGTATAACCTGGACATCGTCTTCACGGCGCCCAGCGTGGAATACCAGGTCATTCGCCGCAACACGGGCGAGGTGGAGCTGATCGACAGCCCCGCCGAGCTGCCCGACCCGGCGGAAATTGAGGCGATCCTCGAGCCGTGGATGAAGCTGCAGATCTTCACGCCCGAGGAGCATTACGGCGTGGTCATGGACCTGGTGATGAAGCGGCGCGGCTCCCTCACCGGGCAGGACCATCCGGCGCCCGGCCGTGTCGTGCTCTCCTTCGACATTCCCCTGGCCGAGATGATCGTCGATTTCTACGACAAGCTGAAGAGCAGCACCCGTGGTTATGCCTCGATGGATTACGAGTTCGACGGCTACCGGGCGTCCGACCTCGTCAAGCTGGAGGTGCTGGTCAACAAGGTGCCGGTAGATGCGCTGGCGATGATCGTTCACGAGGAGGACGCCTACCATCGCGGGCAGCGGCTCGTCACCCAGCTCAAGAAGGAGATTCCCCGCCAGCTCTTCGAGGTGCCGATCCAGGCTGCCGTGGGCAAGCGTGTGATCAGCCGGGCCACGGTGAAGGCGCTGCGTAAGGATGTGCTCGCCAAATGTTACGGCGGCGACATCACCCGCAAGCGCAAGCTCCTGGAGAAGCAGAAGAAGGGCAAGAAGCGCATGAAGATGATCGGCAACGTGGAAGTGCCGCAGGAAGCGTTTATGGCGGTGCTCAAGATCGGAGAAGAGTAGGTACTGCTCCGGTTAGTTGCTGCCGTCGTTCCCCCATGCCCCTCTACCAGCAGCTCGTCTTCCCCCTTCTACGCCGTTTCGACCCGGAGACGGTCCACGACCTGACCGTCGCAGCGCTGGCGCTGGCCCAGCGGAACGCGGCGGGTCGCCGGCTGCTGCAGCAGATTCGCGGCCCGGTCCCCCCGCAGCCTGTCGTCGTCTCCGGCCTGCGTTTCCCCAACGTGCTCGGCATCGCCGCCGGCTTCGACAAGGAGGCGGAGGTCGCCCCCGGCCTGGCGGCGCTCGGCTTCGGCCACGTCGAGGTCGGCACGCTGACGCCTTATCCCCAGCCCGGCAACCCGCGCCCGCGCATCTTCCGCCTGCCCGCCGACCGGGCGCTGATCAACCGTATGGGCTTTCCCAACCGGGGCGTCGCCGCCGCGCTGCACCACCTGCGCCGCCTGCCGCGCCCGCGCGACTTCGTCGTCGGCGTGAGTATCGGCAAGCAGAAAGAGACGCCGCTGGAGGACGCCGCGCGCGACTATCTGGCCCTGATGGACGCCGTCTACCCGTTCGCCGACTATCTGGCCCTGAACGTCAGCTCGCCCAACACGCCGGGCCTGCGCGCCCTCCAGGGAGAGCGCTACCTGACTGCCCTGCTGCAGACGCTCGTGCAGCGCCGGGCCGAGCTGGCCGAGCAACATGGCGCCGTCCGCCCGCTCTGGCTGAAGGTCGCGCCCGACCTGACGCCCGGCGAGCTGGCGCAAATCGTCGCCGCGGCCCTCGCCGCCGGGGTCGAGGCGATTATCGCCACGAACACCACCATCAGCCGCCCGCCGCTGCGCAGCCCGCACCGCGACGAGAGTGGCGGGCTGAGCGGCGCGCCGCTTGCCCCGCTCAGCCTGGAGCTGCTGGCCCGGCTGCGCGAGCTGGCCGGCCCGGACCTGCCGCTGGTCAGCGTGGGCGGCATCTTTACCGCCGCCGACGTCGCCGAACGGCTGGCAGCCGGCGCTGCGCTGGTGCAGCTCTACACCGGCCTCGTCTACGAAGGGCCGCAGGTGGCAGGGCGCATCCTGCGGGCGCTGGCAGCCGCGCCGCAGTAGGGAATTAAGAGGGATAGAGAAGGGCGCCCGGCAAGCTTTCGTGCCGGCGCCACCTTACAGTATAATCGGCCAGAGAATAGGGCCGGACATCGACGATGAAACGACTGGAAGCAAGCGTCTACGGACAGGTGCAGGGAGTCTCTTTCCGCGTGGCTATCCGGCGTATCGCCCAATCGCTGGGGCTGCGGGGCTGGGTACGCAACGAGATGGATGGCAGCGTGCGCGTCGTCGCCGAGGGCGATGAAACGGCCCTGCGCAAATTGCTGGCCTATCTTCACGATGGGCCGCCCCTGGCGCGCGTCGTCCGGGTCGATACGGAGTGGCGAGAGGCGACCCGCGCCTTCTCCAGCTTTCAGGTGAGAATGTAGCATGGACAGTACAGCGCGCGCACAGGGCGTAGAAGGGCGAGAGCGGCTGGCCTGGGCCATCCTCATCGGCAGCTTCATCATCTGGGTGGCCCTGTTCATCTCTGTCCCCGTCCTGCTCAACCGCTACGTGCAGACGGCCCGCCGGCCGATGGTGCTTGCCGTGCTCGCCGACGAAGGCACGGTGGGCCTCAGCGATGCGCGCGGGCGCCGCCCGGCTATCCGGCCCGGCGAGCCGCCGCAGATGGTCGAGGGACAGGCGACTATCCTCACCAATACGACCGACAGCGCGCTTGTCCAGGTTTTCACGCCCGACGAGAGCGAGCTGCTGGCCCGTATGGTCGTCTATGGCGCGACAAACCTGGACGTCATCGAGGCCGATGCCCCGCGCTTCCGCGCCAGCGGCGAGCAATACGAGCTGCAGTTGGACCTGCACGGGGGCCGCATGCGGGTGACTGTGCCGCCGCGTGAGGGCCGGCCCCTGCACCTGCTCATCCGCACGCCCCAGGGCGGCGAGGTGCTCCTGGAGCAGGCGGGCCAGTACAACGTAGACGTTTCTAACCTGGAGACATGGGTCGTCGTCCAGCAGGGCACCGCCCTGACGACGTCGTCCGGGCAGCAGCTCGCCGTAGGGGAAGGCCAGGGCGCCGTCCTGCGCGAGAATGCGGCGCCGGACGGCCCGACGGACACGGCGCGCAACCTGATCCGCAACGGCGACTTCAACGACGGGATTGCCGGCTGGGATGCCGCCGCCTGGTTTATCCAGCGCGGTGACCAGAATACCGGGGAGACGACGATCAGCGACCTGGGCGGCGAAAAAGTCCTGCGTTTCCATCGCGTCGGCGAAGGCGCCGCCAGAACGGAAATCTGGCAGGCGGTCAATCAGGATCTCGCCGACATGGAATCGCTGCAGTTCCTGGTCACGCTGCAGATTACCGCGCAGAGCCTGGGTGTCTGCGGTCAGGTCGGCAGCGAGTGCCCGCTCTTCGCGGTGATGGAGTACGAGGATATTTATGGCTCCAGGCGCACGTGGCAGCAGGGCTTCTATGCTTTTGGCACGCCGATCCCGAACTTCACCCCGGCGTTCTGCACCTCCTGCGAGCCGCCCGTCAACGACCACGTGCACGTGCCCATGCACGAGCTATCCACCTGGGAGTCGGGCAATCTGCTGACCCAGCTCGCCCAGCAGAACATCCAGCCCCGGCGCCTGCTGAGAGTTGGCCTCAAGGCGCAGGGGCACACTTTTGAGACGCGGGTGTATGACGTGTCGCTCGTCGCCCGCTGACGGATCGCCTTTTCTGAGCTGTGATTTGAATGATCTGCATGATTGACGATGATTTTCCGCCTGAGAGCGGCGAAATCATCGTCACTCATGACAATCAGATAAATCATAGTTCAGAGGCGGGCAGGGATGCCGGCTGCGCACGCGATCCGAGCCTGACCTACTCCTCCCCCGTCCAGTTGCGCAGCCAGGCCTCCAGGTCTTCCGGGCTGTTGGCGACGACCGGCGTAAACTTGACGCCCGGATAGTTCTGCCGGAACCAGGACGCCGTGAGCACGCCGGGCCAGTGGTGCGGGTTGACGGCTATCACGTGCCGGTGCTCCAGGTCGCCGATGCCGGCGTCGTCGGCGGAGAAGCCGATGGTGTGGCGCCCGGCGTAGCTCCCCCGCGCGGCGGCGACAATCCACTTTTCCGTTGCCGTGGGCGGCATGAGCACGTAGACGCGCCGGTAGCTCAGGCGCGGGTCGCCGCTGGGCACGAGCTGCATCTGCCGCGAGACGCGAACCAGCCGCTGGGCCAGCAGCCGCGCCCCCCGGTCGGCGACGAAGCGGATGTCGTACAGGCCCTCCATGTCGGCGCTGAAGGTGTAGCGCCAGATGGCCCGCCCGTCCTTCTGCCGGGCGCCGCCAAAGACGGCGACGGCCCGCTGCCGGTCCGGGCGGCGCACCGCCAGCTCCACGTAGGGGTGGTTGCGCACAGCCGACACCTCGACCTCGACTACCTCTTCCGGCTCCGGCTCTTCGGGTAGCAGGTTGATGTAGGTATCGCCCGGCCCGACGATAGCCAGATTGCGCTTGTAGTGCCCTTCAGGCAGCAGCACGACGTTGTGCCAGAAGACCGACTGCTGCCGCTTGGGCAGCGAGGGCGCCGAGCGCAGGTAGATGGTGATCGTATTGGCCTGGGCTTCCGCCACCAATCGCAGCGTCCCCCAGTAGCTCAGCGGCTGGGCCGGGTCCGACCAGACGATGAGCGGGCTGGACGGGTCCAGGCCGCCCGTCGGGTCGATGCCGATCTGAACGTTCACGTCGCTGGCCTCGCGCTTGCTGCCGGGCTTCTCGTCCTCGCTGGACCAGGCCTGGGCGAGCGCGGTCAGCTCGTAGCGGTTGCCCGGCGCCGCCGGAACCTGCTGCCACAACCCCGCCGTGTGCGTGGCAAACGGGCTGCTCACCCGCTGCACGGTCAGGTTATCCAGCTCGTAGGCGTCAAAGACCGGCTGGCAGTTCTTCCACGACGGCTCGCCGGGGGCGGCAGGCAGCCACCACGGCGCCCAGCCCGCCGCGGTCTGCAGCGTCTCGTCGTTGCGGTAGGGGCCGAAATCTTCTCCCAGCCCCGGGTTTTGTAGCAGGTTCTCCTGATCCATTGCCTACTCCCTGAAAATCCGGACTCTCTCGCCGTATGTACGGGCGGGTTTCAAACCCGCCCCTACGGCTCCGGAATCGTATAGCTGCTGATGGTGTACTCCAGCGTTTCCAGGTACACGTCCCCGAACTCGTTGTCGTACATCGCCGTGAACAGCAGGAACGTCGTGCCGCGCGCCTCCAGGAAGCTGATGCCCGACATGTCGCTGGCTGCGGAGGTCCACGTCAGCCGCTCGCTGCCGTCTGGCTGCACGCGGTCGTCGAGGAAGCGCATGTCCTGGGCATACGCGTCCTTCAGCCACTCGCGGCCTAACTGGGCGGCCTGCGTGCGGCTGAGTTCCGTGCCCTCGTCAAAGGTGATGTTCTGAATGACGGCGTGCCCGTCTGGCGCGTAGAAGGTGTCGATAATCGTCGTGCCGTCTTCGGTGCGCTCGTACTGCCACGCGGTCGGGACATCAATCTCAAACAGGTCATTGGGGCCGGTGAAGTTATACACCCACAAATACTCGGCCTGCCCCTCGGCGGCGGCCTGCGGGTTCACCTCCGCAGTGCCCAGCACCTCGCCGTAGAGGGCGTCGTAGGCGTCGAAAAACTCCTCGTCGGCCCAGAAGTCGTAGCTGTAGATGATCGGCCCGTACTGGTCGTAGAAGGTGACGACGGTCTGCGGCACGCCGTCGAAGGTCAAATACTTGGTCACGGTCGCCTGGCCATTGCTCTGGTCGATTTCCTGGCTGATCAGCTCGTAGTCGGCGAAATCGTCAAAGAAGTTGAGGTCGCGATGGGTGACGAAGTTCGCAAACGCCTGGCCGTCGAGCTCGTAGCCGGTATTGGTGATCTGCACGTAGATGAAGCCGGTGCCATCGGGCGCGTCGAAGCTCGCCGCGCCGCTGCTCTCCTCGCTCCGCCAGCGCGACGGCGGGACGAGCGAGAAGCCGCCCGACGAATGGGTAAACGTGCTCGCCGCCAGCGCCAGCTCCGGCGCCTGGGCTACAGTCGGCGCGGCTGTCGGCGGCTCCTTCTGCGTCGGGCGCGGCGCGGGCGTGTCGGTTGCCTGGGTCTCCCGCGTATCCGTCGCTTGCGGCTCGGCGGTGTTCTCCGGCTCGGCGGTGTCGGTCGGCTCGGCCGGCGGTGGGGCCGCCGTTTCGGAGGCCGCCTCTGTCGCCGCCAGGGTGGGGACGTCCGGCGTGTCGCCGCCGCAGGCCGCCAGCAGGAGGAGCATCGTCAGGAACAAGAGCAGATTACCAGCCAATCGTCTCATAACGGTTTTATTCACTCCGTCTCACTTTTCGTCAAAACCAAGGCCCCGCTCTTTGAGCGAGACGTACCGCTGCCGCCCGATAATGATATGGTCCAGCAGCTCGATGTCCAACAGCCTGCCGGCGCTGGCGAGCTGCCGCGTGACCTGGATGTCTTCCGGCGACGGCGACGGGTCGCCCGACGGGTGGTTGTGGACGACGATGATCGCCGCCGCGTTCTCGCGGATGGCGGCCCGGAACAGCTCGCCCACGCGGACGACGGAGGCGTTCAGGCTGCCGACGTAGATCACGGGCATCTGCAGCACGCGGTTGCGCGTGTCCAGCAGGATGAGGCGCAATTGCTCCTGCTCCAGCAGCATCATCTCGGCCATGAGCAGGTTGGCGGCGTCGGCCGGGCTGGTAATGCGGCGCCGTTCCTCCGGCGCCGCCGCCAGTAGCCGCCGGCCGATTTCGAACGCCGCTTTGATGTCAATGGCCTTTGCCGGGCCGATGCCGTGTACTGCGCATAGCTCGTTAATCGAGGCGCGGGCGAGGCCGGTCAGGCCGTTGAACTGCACCAGCAGCCGCTCGGCCAGCCGGACGACGTTTTCGCCGCCGACGCCGGTACGCAGCGTAATCGCCAGCAGCTCGGTTGTCGATAGCGCTTCTGGCCCACTGTGCATGAGCCGCTCGCGCGGGCGTTCGTCGCGCGGCATGTCGCGGATCAGGAGCGCGTATTCCACGTTGCTATCCATCGAGCGTACTCCAGATTGTCAGGTTGGGCGGGTTGGTGGGAGATTGACATAATGCTGAGCGGTCTTCTCAAGACGCTCCGCGCTCCGCAACCAGGAGCGATTCTGGAAAATCGCTCTACGGGCAACCCGCCGTCAGGGCGATGTTAACATAAGGCGAGGCAGCGGCCCGGCGGGCCGTTGCCTCGCCTGCGCAACCCTCGATGTTAGGGAACGGCTTTCATCAGCTCGACCAGCTCGTTCCACTCTTCCGACGTCATATGCAGCGTAACGCCGCCCAGCTCCAGATGATAGACGAATTCGCCTTCCTCTTCACTGCGCCAGACAAAATAAGCATCGGTCTCGGCCAAAATATCTTCTTCGTCGTTGTTATTCATCACGATACCTCTTTCTCCTGTTGGTCAATCAGACAGTCTCGGTCAGGCGCGCCGGCCGGGGGAGGGGGCGCGCGTAAACCCGCATCACATGATCCGGCTCCACCTCCCAGCCCGCAGCAGTCAGCGCCTCGGCCACACGCGCGGTATTGGCGGGTCGGGCGCGCAGGCTGCTCGCGCCACGGGCCTCGGCCAGTTCGCATAGCTCGCGCCACAACTGCGGCAGCCGCTCGTCCTCGGCGGCGGCGAGGTTGACCCAGAAGCGCTCCTGCTCGCCGTTGCTTTCGTCCCCTTCGCTGTAGGCCACAAGGCCGGCGTGCAGGTCATGCCCATTATCCCACCAGAGCAGCCGCCTCTCCTGCACGAACCGCGGCAGCTCTGGCAGCAGCGCCTGCCACGACCACCACTCCTCGACCAGCCCGCCGGCCGCTATATAGGCGGCGGCGCGCTGCAGCCAGGCGCGCACCGCCGGCAGCGCCGTGGCACTCACCGGGCGGAAGCGCTCCGCACCTGAGCCGGCCTGCGCCTCCGCGCGCGCCATCACAAAGCTGGCGATCTGCTCGAAGCCGCTCTGTTCGGCCAGCCGGTGGACGGCGACGTTGTGGTCGGAGGTGGCAAAGCGCAGCACGCCGCTGCCGACGCGGTCGGCGAGGGCCACGGCATGGTTGTGGGCCAGCCGGGCAATACCGCGCCCCCGGTGCGCCGGGTCGACGCGCAGCCCTTCCAGCCACCATTCGCCCTCGCGCAGCTCCGTCAGCTTGCCGAAGGCGACAAGCTGCTCGCCGTCGAAGACGAGGCTGAACTCGCCGCGCGGGTCGGCCACCCAGTCGTCGAACACCTCCGGAACGTAATCCTCGCCGTCCCAGATCTGCGCGGAAATGGCGGCGACGGCGTCCCGGTCCTCCGGCCGCGCCGGGCGGATGGTCAGACTCACGGCCGGCTATCTCCTTCCAGCTCGGTCAGCGGCGCCGGCGCCTGCGGGGCGAGAGCCGATTCTTCCTCCACCATGTCGGGGAAGGGCGGCAGGTCGTTGAGCTTGCGGTAGATGTAGACGAAGATGAGGCGCATGCTCGCCAGGAACGGCGCCGCGACGAGAATCCCGAGCACGCCGGCGACGCTGGCCCCGGCAAGCGCGGCGATAAAGACGACCATCGGGTGCATGTTCAGCCGGTGGCCGATGATGCGCGGCACGAGGTAGTTGTTCTCGACCTGCTGGATCAGGACGTAGACGCCGAGCACGATGAGCGCGAACCAGGCGGGCCCGGTCGCCCGGCCAATCCAGCTCGACTCGAACTGCAGGAAGGCGACGAGCATCGCCGGCAGGCTCGCCAGGGTCGGCCCGATGTTGGGGATGAACTCGCCGATGCCGGCGATGAGCGCCAGCACCAGCGCGTTGGGCAGCTCCATAATCATCGCCAGCACGAAGGTGACGGCGCCGACGATGAGGCACAGGACGAGCCGCCCGCGGAAAAAGTCGTTCCAGAGCCAGCGCAGCTCTTCGATCAGCCGCCGCATGTCCGGCCGGTGCCCCGCCGGGGCAAGCTGCACGATGGAGGCCAGCATCTGCCGGTAATCCTTTACCAGATAGAAGGAGACAAAGAGGATCACCAGCAGCCAGCCGACCGTGGAGAGGGTGAAGGTCGCCAGGTTGCCGAAGAGGATGACCGACGAGCTGCCCAGAGAGCCGACGATGTTGATGATGTTATTGCTGAGGCTGCTGTAAAGCTGTTCCAGCCGTAGCTCGTCCAGGGGGATGACAAAATCGCCGACGACGAGCGGCCTGCTCAGGAACTCGCCAAAGGCGATCAGGTAGCCGGGCAGGTTCTCGAAGAATGCGCTGATCTGGCTGAGCAGGCGGGGGATGGTGCCCACCGGCACGGCGATGAGGGCGGCGATGATGGCGACGTAGATGAGGGCCAGCGCCAGGTTGCGCGACATCTTGGCCTCGCGAACCAGCGCCTCGACGATGGGATTGAGCAGGTAGGCCACGATAAAGGCGACGCCCAGAGGCCAGAGCAGGGTGCGCACCTGGTAGAGCAGCACGAGAATCAGCAGCAGCAGCGCCGTCTGCACCAGACGCTTCGTAGACGGCGCCCAGGGCGGCGACACGGGGTACGGCTCGTTCGGCCTCTGCTCTTCAGACATGGTTTGCAGATTATAGCGAATTACAGAGCGCCTGGTTAACGGCCGTTCATGCCATCAGGTGAATCACAGTTCAGCGTTTACCGGCGCACGAGATTCGCCAGGAAGAACCAGAGGTTGGCGGGCCGTTCTGCCAGGCGGCGCATGAAATAGGGGTACCAGGCCGTCCCGTAGGGCACGTAGATGCGCACGCGGTAGCCCTGGCGCACCAGCGCCTCCTGCGCCTCGCGGCGGATGCCGTAGAGCATCTGGAACTCGAACTTTTCCGGCGTAATCCTATTCTGCCGGGCGAAGTCGATGGTGGCGTTAATCATCTTGTCGTCGTGCGTGGCGATGCCCGCGTACAGCTCATGGCTGCGCGCCTCGTCGCTGAGCAGAAGCTGCATCAGGTGCACGAAGTTGGCATCCACGTCGTCCTTGGCCGGGAAAGCGACGTCGGGCGGCTCCATGTAGGCCCCCTTGCAGAGCCGCACCGAGGCGCCTTCGTCGATCAGGCGGCGCACGTCGGCCTCGCTGCGGTAGAGATAGGCCTGGATGACCACGCCCGTGTTGTCGTAGCCTGCCTCGCGCAGCCGGTAGAAGAGGGCCAGCGTCTGGTCTACCGTGGGGCTGTCTTCCATGTCGATGCGCACGAAGTTGCCGAGCTGGCGCGCCCGCTCGACAATCGCGCACAGATTCTCGTAACAAAGCTCGGGGTCGAGCTTGAGCCCGAGCTGGGTCAGCTTCACCGAGAAGTTGGAGGAGACGCCGCTCTCGTGTATGGTGTCGAGCACGCCGAGGATCTCGTCGCGGGCGGCGCGGGCCTCCTCCGCCGTGCTCACGCTCTCGCCCAGGTAATCCAGCGTGACCTGCATCCCCTTTTCGTTCAACGCGCGCGCCGCCGCGATGGCGTCTTCGCGCGTGTTGCCGGAGACAAAGCGGCTGGCGACGTACCAGGCGGGCGGGAAGCTGGTGACGAGCTGGCGGGCCCAGCCGGCGCCGGCGAGGTAGAGCAGCGCCGCGCGCAGCCATTTTTCGCCGTAGAGAAAGAGCAGGACGGCCGTCGAAAGGAGGGCCAGAAGAAGGGGAAGGCGCATCACGCGCCGGGGTGTTTTTTGGGGAAGGTGGGACATAGAAATTGCCTTTGTTAGTGTCATGTTTGCTCGTATGCAGTTCAGGCGAATTGTATATCTGTGGGGCCGGGCCGCCAAAATGGGGTTGAACTGTGATTCGTGTGATTTCTTGATTGACTATGATTTTTCGGGTGCGGGGGCCAAATCATAGGCCATCATGCCCATCATGAAAATCATGGTTCAGCGCGCCAGCAGCGAGTAGCCGCCATCGACGATGATCGTCTGGCCGCAGATCATGGTGGCCTCGTCGCTGCAGAGGTAGGCGACGACGTCGGCCACGTCGGCGGGGGTGCAGAGGCGGCCGGCGGGCGTGCGCGCCTCCACTTCGCTGACCACGTCCGGCCCTTCGTCGCGGAAGGTCTGGAAATGCTCCAGCGCCTCGGTGCGCACGACGCCGGGCGACACGGCGTTAACGCGGATGCCCTGCGGCGCCAGCTCCACCCCCAGGTAGCGCACCAGCGCCTCAATGGCCGCCTTCGACGTGCCGACGACGACGTATTCCTCCAGCACGCGGATCGAACCGAGGCTGGAGAGGGCGACAATCGCGCCGCCGCCCCGCCGGGCCATCAGCGGGGCGGCGTGCTGCGCCCCGAAGAGCAGGGAGCGGGCGTTGATGTTCATCGTCCACTCCCAGCCGCGCGGCTTCTGGCCCATCGCCGGTCGGTTGTAGCCGGAGGCGGCGTTGTGGATGAGCACGTCCAGCGCGCCGAACGTCTCCTCTACCTGCCGGTACATCCCGGCCAGCTCGTCCAGGTCGCCCACGTTGGCCCGGACGACGAGCGCCTGCCGCCCCAGCGCGCGTACCTCTGCCGCCGTCTCTTCGGCCGGCTCGCGGTTGCGGAAGAAGTTGATCACGACGTGCGCCCCTTCGCGGGCGAAGCGCAGGGCCATCTCTCGCCCGATCCCCCGTCCCGAACCGGTCACCAGCACGATTTTGTCGGCGAAACGCTGCATCGGTTGTCCTCCTGGCCGTAACGATGCGTCCATTGTAACCGATATTGTGCCACGACCCTCAGATACCGGCGTTTTCGCCTGGGATGCCCTCGTCTTTCAGCGGAAATCTCATGGTGCCCCGCTCCACCATGATGACGGCGCCAAGCGCCAGGCTGACGAAGCAGGTGAGGCCCACAGCACAGAAAACCAGCGAAGCCACGGCATCACCAGTCCGTATGGGCGACGTTCCGGCGCCCGACCAGTAGTAGAGGGCCAGGTACGCCGCGACGCCGAGCAATCCTTCCATCGACTTGTACTCCCTGGGCGAACTTCCTTCATTCTCCTGGTCGCTGCTACCTGACAATTGTAGCCGAGCGGCGCGGAAGCCCAAAACGAGAGCTGTGGGCTGTAGAGCGATTTTTCCAAATCGCGCTACAGCGGTGCCATGCGAGCTGGCAGGCGCGATCCGGAGGTATACTGTTTGGCGTATCGCCTCCCATCGGCTATCTTTAGCACCCATGCCCGAACTCGCCCCATTGCCCCAATCGTTCTACGCTCGCTCGGCCTGCGAGGTCGCCCAGGCGCTGCTGGGCAAGCGGTTAGTGCGCCTGCTGGACGGCGAGCGCATTGCCGGGATGATCGTCGAGACGGAGGCCTATTGCGACGGCGGCGCGCCTGACCTGGCCTGCCACGCGACGGCCAACCAATACCGGCCCACGGCGCGCACCGCCGTCATGTTCGGCCCGCCCGGCCACGCCTACGTCTACTTCACCTACGGCATGCACTGGATGTTCAACGTCGTCACGGGGCGCGAGGGGGAGGCGGGCGCCGTGCTCGTGCGCGCCCTGGAGCCGCTGGAAGGCGAGTTCGTCATGGCGCGCCACCGTAACCGCCCGCGCCGCGACTGGACCAGCGGCCCGGCGAAGCTGACGAAGGCGCTGGCTATCGACCGCGCCCTGCACGGCGCGAATCTTTTTGACCCCACCGGGGTTCTAGCTATCGAGGACGGCCCGCCCATTGACCCGGCGCGCATCTGCACCGGCCCGCGCATCGGCCTGGGCAAGACGCCGGAGCCGTGGCTCTCGATGCCCTGGCGCTACTGGCTGGACGGCAATCCCTTTGTAAGCAGATAAGGACCGGGCGCTCGCCGGTCCCCACCAGGAGGCTCATGAAACTGCTCGACGGCAAGAACGCACTCATCTTCGGCATCGCCAACAAGAACTCGATCGCCTGGGGGATCGCCCAGGCGCTGGCGGCCCACGGCGCGAACCTCGGCTTCAGCTACGGGCTGGAACAGCTAGAACGGCGCGTGCAGCCGCTCGCCGACTCCCTCGGCGTCACCTTTGTGGAGAAGTGCGACGTGACCGACGAGGCCGAGGTGGAGAGGGTCTTTGCCCGCGCAGGCGAGCAGTTCGGCCATCTCGACATCCTCGTGCACGCCGTCGCCTACGCGCCGCAGGCCGCCCTCACCGGCCGGTACGTGGACACGGCGCGCGACGACTTCCGCGTGGCGCTGGACGTGAGCGCCTACAGCCTCGTCGCCCTGACGCGCGGCGCCGTGCCGCTGATGACCAACGGCGGCAGCGTGGTTACCCTCACCTATTACGGCTCGGAGAAGGCGATGCCCCACTACAACGTGATGGGCGTCGCCAAGGCCGCGCTGGAGGCCAGCGTGCGCTACCTCGCCGCCGACCTCGGCCCGCAGAATATCCGCGTCAACGCCATCTCTGCCGGCCCCATCAAGACGCTTTCGGCGTCGGGCATCGCCGGCTTCCGCAAGATGCTGCACTACGTGGAGGAGCGCGCCCCGCTGCGCCGCAACGTCGATCAGGACGAAGTGGGCAACGCCGCGCTCTGGCTGTGCAGCGATCTGGCAAGCGGCGTCACCGGCGAGGTCGTCTACGTGGACGCCGGCTACAACATCCTGGGCATGCCGGAACCGCCGGAACGGTGGGAGTGATGCGGTTGACAGCCGCCGAGAAGCGGCTATACTCGACCTTATACCTAAGCGTTAACATAGCCTGATTCTTATCCAGAGCAGCGGAGGGACCGGCCCGATGAAGCTGCAGCAACCCCCCGCGGAGGGAAGGGTGCTAACTCCGGCAGCAGGAAGCTGG
>ENA-UOUL01003581-UOUL01003581.1-bioreactor-metagenome-genome-assembly--contig:-NODE-3581-length-15587-cov-3.660477_pt1 | contig 15587 bp, 10 predicted proteins | sample MGYA00249838_ERZ747220 | MGnify/ENA primary metagenome ERZ747220 (study PRJEB28778, sample SAMN05720191) | bioreactor metagenome | isolation source: Anaerobic biogas reactor | place: USA:Washington...
GCTTAACGTTCCTTACACCTTCCTCGATTATTTTTGGGTCGTCGGAGCTGCAATACTGCCCGAGTAAAAACTCCAAGACGTAGACAGGAACGTTCGCGCCTTCCTTGATCGCCTTGGTCAGATCTTTACGGACAATCTTGCCATCGAAATGCTCGCGCAGTTTCCGATAGATAACCTCATTCGCGTCATCGGTTTCCGGCGCATAGCTCGTCTTTTCTATGTCCATTGAGAAACCCTCCTCTTACAGGTCAAATCCAAAGTCATCGGCAAACGCTATGTCGATGCGGAACTCAATCTCTTCCGGTACGTCCGTATCGTTGGCGATGACAAGGCGATAGATTTTATTTCTGTTGAACTGCATTTGCTTCAACGTAAACCTCACGCGGAATACGCGCTCGGAGGCATTGCTGCTTGACCTGTCAGCGATGACCGTCTGGGTATCGCTTACTGGTATTCCCACGTCGTCGGTGAAATGCAGAGCGTAACTGCTCGCCTGCACCTTTTCGCCCACTGGCTGCTTTTGCAGGAAATCAAGTGAAAAAATCAGGTTTGATACTTTTCGGCTCTCAGAAATCAACGACAGTCCTGGATTCTGAACCTCGACATACCGCTTGTAGCCAGAGCGCATACCCTTGTAGACGATAACCGGCACGACCATCTCCTGCAAACTGATGCCGCCGTGAACGTAGTTCTCGCCGCCGCCCTGAACTTTGATGCGGACAGTATCCTGCGGGGCATAACCTTTCATCGGAATACCGCCAAGTTCACGCTCCGTCTTGATTGGCAAGAGATAGTCAGCAGAAGTTTCAGGCGACACAAGGGCGTAACGCCGACCAAGTTCGTATACCTCGCCGCTAAAGGTCTGGCGACTGATTTTCTGGCTTTCCTCCAGTGGTTTGTAAGTATAGAGGAAACCGTGGTCAGCAGTGATTAAGATGTTAACACCGCTAAGGTCGTTAACAATTATTTTGACGATAGCATTCAGTTCTAAGATAGCTGCATCGCATGCCTCGAACACCTTTGTTTCAGTGGCGGGCTTGTCACCAAGCGCATCAATCGTATTGTGATAAATAAAGACGATTTCTTTACCCTGCACCAAGGCGCGGCGTTCCGCTTGCTTCATTTGGAGCAAGTCTCTATAGGTGACGGCTACGCTGTCGGAATTTGCGGCGTTCAGAATAGAGCCGCGGTTAGCCGTACTTCCTGTAGGTTTGCCGTCAATAATTACCTCCATTTTATCATTGACAGACAACTCTTTCCCCGGAAGCAGCCCCGCCATGCCGAACTTTGTAATACTCGGAAACACGGCTTGAACCGCCTCAAGTGTCGCCTTTCCCTTGGTTTTAAGGCTGAGGACTTCGGAAAGCTCGGCAGCAACCTCAAAACGAAGGGCGTCGGAAATCACTACAAACACACGGTTGCCCTTGCTTACGTTCAGGGAGACGTATCTGCGATAGAAATCTCGCTGTTTATTTACTTCAGAAACATAGCCGAGAGAATCCAAATCGCCCGCTATGGCATTTGTCCAATTCTGGGTGAGTTCTTTCAGGAACCACTCGCGGTATAAGCCCTCAACCACATCAGAACACTTCTTCAATGCGTCCTCCAGGAGTGTATTGGGGGCTTTAAGGGTATTGTCAAAAAAGTAATGATAATGCCGGTAATGGCTGTCCATTTGGTAAGCGTCAGTCATATAGAGTTTCCAGATCTTCTCAGGCTCAACGAGGTGGAAGCCGTCTATATGAGCAAGATAAAATTCCTGCATCTTGGCGATATAGTACAGGCTTTCAAGGTAATCGACAGTCAGGTTGTACCACCCCGAGGTGCGGCGGTTATCCACCGCTTCAAGGATAGAATCAACCTTGATGACGCGCTCACCGATTTCTGCATAGAAACGCTTTAATATGCTCTCATTGATTGCCGGGAACGTGTCACTTTTAAGTAGGAAACTGATCTCAGTCTTATCGAAGCGATCGGCAAGACGAAGTTCGCGCTCAACGTGGCGGCAAATATCGATCAAATCCTCACTGCCATTGCCTCGCTGCCATTCATGGACAAGCTGGTAGCAATATGCCTTGCAGGAATCAGTGACAAACCGCTCCAAACCGCGTAATACGGAAGCAGGCATCGTCTGCGACAGGGCTGTGATTAAAATATGCGCGGCAAGGTCAGATAGCGGGCGGTCGTCCGCATTGACGTAGCCCGTATACTTTTGCACCAACTGCCAAAACGCCTCGATATTGCCGAACTTCTCAATATTGGCAAGTGGGGCGTTATTTTCTTTCTCCAAACCCGCCGACAGTACGGCGATTATCACATCATGCGCCGAGCCTCCGTTCAGTCCGCAAAGCACTGCCATAATGTCGATATGCAGACCAAGCGGGGTCTGGTATGACTTTCCGATTCTGCGGAGTTTCTCCTTGCGGTCTTTATTATTAAGGAACTTGGCGTAAAGCTTCATGGTTTTTCGCATCGCTGAGGTCGGTTCAACGAAGAGTTCCTCCATCTGGATTGATATGAGGTCGGCGCGAAACTCCTCGCTATAAAGCTTGATATCAAGCAGCCAGTCATCCTTATGATCTTTCTCATAGGCGAGAGGGTCGTAAACGAGATAGTCGCTTATGAGGTCATCCGCCGCAAGCAGCTTCTTGACGGCGAAGTTGTTTTTGCCCGTGAGTTTCACTAGTATCACGCTGCCAAGAGCCAGCTCGTCAACCGCCTCGGCAAACTCGCCGTCCTCGTCGTGCCAGAAGATAATTCGGCGTTTATGAAATTCCGGCAACGGCGCGGCGAACCGCTCCGCAAGCCTTGATTTTATCGTTTCTGACAACATCTTATCCTCCATTAAATCTTCGCCAGAACGTCGGCGAAAATCTCGTAATTCTTCTTCACGCCGTCGTCTAGGTCTATCGCGATATTTTGGTCGGCGAGGTGGTGAACTTTTTCCTCATAGGCGGTAACTTCACGAAGTTGCTCCGTTAGCTTATCCTGCTGTTTCAGGAACTTCGCGCGTTCTGCACCTGTTGCGGTGTTCAACGCGTTTGAAATATGCGATAGCTGAGTTCGATAACGTTCCTGCTGTTCGTGGACATAGTCCGTCCGCAGCTTGGCAAGCAAATCTCGCGAGTAGCGGTGCATATAAATCAGCGCCTTGAAACCATTCTTTTTGCCGCTATCGAACAACCAGTAAATTGGGTGTTTCTGATATATTTTGACATGATCTTTGTAAAAGTCGTTTAAGAAGTAGTTACGTATGACTTCTCGTGGGGTACCCTTGCCGCCGAGCGCGTCAGCGATAAATTTCAGGTTTTCCTCCAGCGTATCCGCACCGTAGACAGTTCTCACGAAATCTACGAATCGCCCTACGATGTCGTCGTCGAAATATTCGTCATCACAGACGGGGATAATGTTGTCCTTATCGACGGGGAACGTCTTATACTTGCTCGCGTCCCAGTCGCCCCCGGCGTACGCAAGCCCCTCCCAGTCCAGCGAGTACCGCCCGAACATACAGCCCACGGCATAGCTAATCAGCGACCGAATCTCGCGCCCCAAGTCGGCGCGGCGCACGGTCACTTCCTTGTCCTCAACCTCTGGCGTGAGTTCGTCCGAGAGACCGTAGATATCGATGAAAATGCGGTTAAGTTCTTCCTCGTTGGCTTTGAGCGTGTCGAACCGCTCCGCCGCCTCGTTCTCCCATTTGGAAAACGCCGCCGCAACCGTCCGCTCACCACAAAGTAGCGGATGGCGTTTAAAGTCCCATGAAGTTTCAAAGTAATCCCAATCAATAGTTGACAAATCGATGTTTCTTAAGGAAGTGCTTTCTATCATCACATATTGCGTATTATCATAAGGCAACAGCGGAATACGCTTTAAGTCACCTACTTGTGTCGTAGTAGTCGGGTTTAATGCTTCGACATATTTGGGCGTTAGCTTTGAATTGAACAAACCTATTAGGTATACTAAATCCTTTGTTTTTCCAAAAGCACAAGAGCCTTTTACATCGAACATAAATCCACCAGTGCAAAAACGACCAGCAAAATTGGTTCCTGAGATGTCAGACCATGTAACACATGGCTGTAGATAAACATGAGTCATTGTCGTTTTAGCACGGTTAAAGTTTTTGGATTGGCTCCAATTTACAATGAAAGCATTATTTCCATACCATTTGCGTTGCTCCCCGCCTTTATGGTACGGAATCCATTTTGTAAGTTCAAGGTTGACATCATCAATATGTTTTTTGCCAAAAGCAATCGAAGAAATCGATACCTCGTACCAAAGACGCAAATAAGCCTCATTGTTGCCAGTTGTCATACCAGATACAATTTCAGCAAGGTTGCCGATATTATCACTCGACGCGAATGACTCCAGTATCTTTGGGCTAATCCAATATGCGAATGGTGAGCCAGAAATTAGCCTAAAATCCTCCTGCTGTGCAGTGTATCTATTTTTATCTTTGAAATACTCATCCTCTTTTGCGCCACGGTTACTATAGTTATAATCGACCAGTCTAATAGCTCTGAACTTCTTCTTAAGGGTAGACTTACGGCTTACCCATGCTATGATAGGAAGATGCCCTATTTTACCTTCAAATAGCTCTGTGCCATAGTCGATAATTGCCTCAAAACTAGTAGACTGTAGGCACTCCAGACGCAGTTTTTCAAAGCTCTTGAGAAACATCCAAGAGTTTGTGGTGACAAAAGATATGAAGCCGTTGCTTTTTAAAAGGTTTCTTATTGCGGCAAGATACACGACAGCCGACATATCAGCCTTTGCTTCTTTGTAGTGTGTTTGCACATAGAAAGAAAGCAACGAAGACATTCTTGGGCTACTCATATATGGCGGGTTTGTGACGACCACATCATACTTCTGTGCCAAGAGACGTTTGAAGTTCCAAGCGTTCAGAGAAGTTTCGTATTGCTCTGTGAACAGGGTGTATTCTTTTGGTTCTTCTGGTCTCTGTGGTAGCGAGTCAACTTTCAAAACCGCACCATACTCCTCACCGTCAGAAAATCCGGTGGGTTGGTATACTTGTGGCTTTACGCCATCGGTTAAGATACGGCGGTTGTATTGCCGCGCTTTCATCATAAGCGAGAAATAAGCAAGCTGATACGCTCTGCGGTCGATGTCCAGACCGTAGATGTTCTTTTCGAGTATCAGCTTCGCCGCATCGCGTGGGCTTACGCCCACGCTTTCATAAATCTGAACCAGCACATCGAACGCGTAAACCAACATATGACCGCTGCCCATGCAAGGGTCGATTAGGCGTATGTCCTCCGGCGACTTCACGGGCGAATGCGCGCGTAAAACGCGCAGCCGCTCTGCGACCTCCGGCGTTTGCTCAGCTTCGTCGAGGTAGTATTTCCAGTTCGCTTTCAGCGCGGCATTTGGGTGGCTCTCAAGCCACAGCCGACCGAGGGAGTTCTCGACCATTGTTCTTACAACCCAATCAGGAGTAAATAACTGCGTAGCAGCAGGAACGTTAACCTTAGATAAAGGCTGCCGTGCCAATTCACCATCAAATAGTGCATTGAATAACTCCGTGTTGTAATACTGGTACATCCAGCCGATTATCTGCACCGCGTCCTTCCAGTCGTCCTCGTCGATGTCCTTTACAAGGCGGGCGAGCACGCTGTCCTGCTTGAGGATATTGTTCGGTAGGAGCATTTCGGTATAGCTGCCCAGTTTCTCGAACATCTCCGGCAAGGCGGCGTTCAGTGCGTTGCATTGCGTCAGCAGCAGGTAGCGGTAGAGTTCCTCAGTCTTGTTGGCGTTCAAGAGTTCGGACACTTTCGCCTTGTCGAGACCGTCCAAGTCGAGCTGTAGAACGTCTTTCAGAATTTCGGGATTGAAGCCGCCGCTCGCGTCCGAGAACACGCGGACGTGGGTCGGTAGATAGTCGTTGACCTCCATAAAGCGCAAAGCGACAAAGCGGTTGAACCAAGTGTAAGCCACTTCCTCAACGGCTTGTTTGTAGCCGACTTTCTTTATTTCATTGACAAATGAGTTTCTTTGCTGCTTCTCATCAGCAGACAGCACACGTCCAGCAATGACGGTGGCGTGCTCGTCACCGTAGCTTTTTTCGCTGATACCGTATTGGTAGGCGCGCTGCTTCACCTGTTCGATGAGTTCGTTCCGCGCCCAAATGGCGTATTTCTGAATAGCGTTCTTGTTCATAGTTCATACCCTCGCTTAGTTAATCTGTATGCCGTCATTTGCCTCAAGCGTGTCGTACAGTTTTTTGCGGATATCGTCAAGATACTGTTCTACGTCTTCGCGTGAGGTCAGCCGTTTTACGGGGAATATATCGTAGCGGCGTATTTGCGCGATTTTCTGCGGTTTAGGTTGTTCTCCGCCTGCTCCATATGGTGCAGGCGGTTCGTGCAGAATCATTTCAATCCGCTTGCAAACCTGGTCTTTATAGTTGAGCAGCTGCGTAATCATGGCATCAAGCACGGTGAGGCTGGTTGCATTGGCAACTTTCTGCTTGTATTCGGTGAAGCGGTCATCGGATTTTTTGACTTCATCGTTTCCTCGGTTTACGACTCCCGCCAGGGTGTGGACATCGCCCATACACTGCGTGATGATGCCGAGGACTTCTTGCTCCTTCTGGGCAAGAAGGGTTCCGTAGGCGGTCTTCACGCCTTGCATCAGGTCGGAGAGGTCTTTGATCCTGGCGTAGGGCTTCGCTAATGCAAGGATAGAGGAGATCTCGTTAATCTTTTCGGTGGCGTCAGCATCTGTGACAAAGTAATCATGCTCGTTTTGCAAATCATGCTGTAACTGTCTGGCCGCGTCAAATATAGTACGTTGGGATTTAAAGAACGTCTCGATTTCTTCCATATCTTCGGAACTGTCACGGAGATCATCCTGCCGTGCAATCAGGCGCGTAAGAAGAGCTACATTATCCCGCTTCTGAGAAAGGATGTCGCTGATCAAGTCGCGGGCATTGGTGACCACTTCTTTTTGCGGATAACGGTCAAGGCTGTATTCGTCAAGGAGTTTTTCGTAATGAGCAAGTTTTGGCTCAAGTGTGTCTTTCACGAAGTATATAAGACCATCCTCGTCTTCAGGGATACCCATCTGACCAAGCCAGTCGCGAAGGAAGGTAATGCTTTTGCGCATCAACTCCTCGCTAGGTGCAATTCTGCGGCTCACGTTAGCCTTTTCTATTTCTGATTTTTTGCGCAGATAACTAACAAGGTTTTTGTCGTCTTTGCCCACAACTGCGCCGCCATATCTTATTTCAATCTTCTGTGCAACAATAAGTCTTGCGATAATAGCGGCGATGTCCACCTCGCGCCATCCATATGGTATGGCCTGATAACGTCGCTGCACGTCGCCCATCGAAACGGGAACGTGGCTTAAATAGCGTTCCTCCAGCCATTGGCTTACCTCATTCAGGGCAAACTCGTTATTTGCTCCTTGACCTGCAAAGCCGCCTTGTTCTATCTCGCCGTTGAGTACCTGCAGAATATCTGCATCGCTCTCTCTGAATACATTCACAAGGTTTAGCTTGGAATAAACACTCTCTATCAATTGTTTCAATGCTTCGTCAAGCTTGTTTCTTGCCTCACCGTATTTTATTTCAACCTTTTCACCACAGATAAAAAATGTGCCGTCCACGATAGCCTTTTCTATCTGCTTCTTGGCACTATCTTCAAGTATCCGTGCCTGTGCCTGACGCTTACGGATAATATCCTGAAGACTCTCGGGCAACTGAGATACGTTTTTCTGTTTGATGTATTTGCGAATCTTCGCAGCGGTTTCAAGTTCTTCAAAGTATTGTACCGTGCTTGAAAGAAGGACGATTGTTTCGTTGTTGGCTTGCGAATCCATTATCAGCTTTGCGTCGGGAGCATTGTAATAGTCGCTGGCAACGGTGACGAAACGAAGGCGAACACCGCCGGTCGCAGCACCGACGAGAGTTTCGTCGATATATTGGTCGTAAGCGAAGTCATACTTGTTGTACTTGTATTTTTTGGAAGGGTAAATTTCTGAAAATATCGTTTGTCCGATGCTCGCAACGATCGTCGCGCTATCAACCGTCGTATTGCGAATGTCGATGGCGATGTCCTGCTCCTCGTCCGTCAAAAATGAGTAGGTGTCGCCATTGCGAGCAACGTAATTCTGTGCTACCAAACGCTCCAGCGACATTGCTATTTCGCGGCGAAGGTTTATCTTGTCGGTTCGAATATCATCCACCATCAGAATGGCGATATTGTCAATGTTTGCCTTGACGTCGTCGATATAGCGCACGAGATAAAGCAGTTTCAATACACTCACTTCACGCTGTTCCAAGCCGTCGTGTTTATCGGCGGCGGTCTGAGAGCGATCGATTACGCGGCGTATCGGGCTTTCAAGGAAGGTATGCACCGTGTCGTAGAACTGTGAGAAAGGCACGATAGCATTCTCATCTTTGCCCTGTACCTTCTGCGCTGCTTCTTGGAACCCGGATAGCATAGAACGCTCGCCGCCGGAGAGATGTTTGCCGGAGTTACCGTGCTTGCGTATCTCGGCGAGGACTTTTTGAATAATGATGAACTGGTAAGGCACAAACGGGTATGTAGCAGAAAACTCCGCGCCGTCGGCGTAGCCCTTGATGTCCAGTACTGCTTCGTTAAACGTAAAGAGATTTTTCAGAACTGCATGCTCTTTGTCATAAACAAGCCGAAGAAGCCTGTCGGCATCTTCAGTTTTTTCCAGGATACGTTTTTTTATAACTTCATCAACCGAAGCAGAAGACAGTGACAAGCGGGTATTGAAACGCCCCTGAATCTTAGAAAAATCATCGCCGCTGATTTTTACCACAGAATCAATGGCTTCCTGACTCGTAACCATTACCCACACTTTGCCTCGGCACTTGCTGCCGAGTTCCTCGACTATGGATTGCAGGTTTATCATTAGGTCGCTGTCGTCACCTATGTATTGTCCAACCTCGTCCACGCAGAAAAGAAGACGGAAGTCCTTACCTTTGCCATCAACATAGGACTTGATTTCCTCAACCAACTGTTTAATGCTCATATCGGTATTTTCTTCGCCGTTGAACCAGTTGCGGGCTGCGATTTCACTCATGCCGAGGACACTTTGCAAGACTGAAACGATGTCATCCTCGAAGAAGGCATAGGATGCGCGGCTCTCCAACCATGGCGCTCCGTTGATGTCTTCAAAGGCCATGCGGAATGCTTCAGTCTTTCCCTGCTTGTCAACGAAGCGTTCGAGTTTTGCTATTTTTAAATCCTCGCCGTAGAAGCCCAGATGGTTGTAAAACACCTTGGCGAAAACCCTTAGGACTGCAGTTTTGTCTTTGTTAATGGGTCCCTCGATGTCGATGTTAAAGAGGATCGACTCCGTGGGAATGTTCGTGCAGCGGACGACTGTGGCGTACATCATGGGGTCGTCGAACTTGTCTTTAAAGAAATCCACCGACGTTCTATCCCCAACTTTGGCATTTGACAGAAGGTAGGACAGCATTTTTAGAAAGTGGGATTTACCGCTTCCAAAGAAGCCGGAAATCCAAACTCCGATTTTGTCAGTGGGATGATCTATGGCTTTGGAGTAGTTATCAAAAAAAGTGTTGAAATGCCGGCGAAGCTCCTTGGTGATAATATACTCGCCGAGTTCCTGTATGAGACTCTGCTCATCGTCCTGCGCCACTTTAATAACGCCGTTAATGTCGCGGTTAATGTCCTTTTGGAACATATCCCGAATCTTCATGTGCTTCCCTCCCGTTTAAAGTAGATTGAATGCCCGATAATAGTTCCCGTCATGGAACTTTTCGAACAGGATTAAGCTTTGCCCGTTAAACTCTCCCGGATAGAACATCACAATTGGTATATCCGAGAATGCCTGCTGCATACTGTCGAGCATCTTATGTGACCTCATAAAGGGGTACACTTTCCCAACGCCCGTCAAAAATAGCACATCACCGGGCTTGTGCGGCTCATATTTCATCTTGGCAAGGAATGCCTCCTGCGTGGCGATCTTCTGTAACTGAGCTAGTAGATAGTCCTTGCCTTTCTTTTCTTCCAGTCCCGGTATGGTGCCAAGCACACGCTTCTCATCCAAAATCTCAAGCAGAATCTTGTACATATCTCTCTCAATGACGCGAAAGTCATTGGACGGAGTGCTGACAAGACGTTCAATGTAATCACGGACGATCAACTCATGCTGCGGTGCGTATTTGAAGACGTGTATCCCGACCTCGTTCGATAACCCCTTGTTGGCGAGGAAATTCGCATCGGAGATTCGCGCTTTGATTTTATCCAATTCTTGTTTAATGTCAGCCATAGTCACACTCCTACCTGAAACAGTTAAACGCCGGGAGGGCGCTCAAGTCCCGGTTTTCTCGGATGCCGCTTTCCAGTTCAGCGCTGATATAAATGGGATTCAGCTCGTGAGCGCGGAAGCTGTCGAGCATCTCTGTTTCAATCAGGCATTTAGTAAGTACCTGTTTCAGTTTCATTATCGTTTGCTCACTCCAAGCGGCGATATCATCGTTCTGCTCTCGCAACCGTGAGAAGAAGACGTTGATGTCTTTCTTGGTGTAAGAGAAATCATGCTGGCGATACTTCTCGCCGATGAGGTCGATCATAAACTCACGGACAAGGCGGTTGTATCGCATCATCGCATAGAGATTTATCTGTTTTGCCACTTCGACGGGTGCGTTCGCCAATTCATAGACCAGCTTCTCGTTGCCAAGTGCGACAAGTCGCTTATAGCAAGCGCGGGTAAGCCGTGATACCTCCCTCTCTGTCGGGTACTGGAACAGGTTATCGCGCTGTATATATGCAATTATTTCATCAATCGACTTTCCCTCGATGTACTGTTTGGAAACAATCCTTATCTCGTAGAACAGGAACTGCTCAGCCGTCAGGCCGCCGTTGTACGGCATATTAATATCCATAATGTTTAATCACCCACTTACATGCTCCTTTGACCCATTGTCATCAGCAGCTTATTCAATAATCTCAGCGCTCTTGCCGCTGTCTACCCAAGCGTCCACTTCTGAAATCTTGAACTTGTACTGTTTGCCAACACGTCGGTAGGGAATGACGTCTTTCTTAATCCAGTTCCGGATGGTGTCCTTGCTAACGCCGAGATGTTCGGCAATTTCTTCAAGGCTTGACCACTTTTCAGGTTCGTTAATCATTTGCATTTCCTCCTAATGTTGCCTTGCAATATGCACCTCTTAGTACAACATGATAAACGTCTAATTGCAATGTTTTATTTTTATTTGATATGAATAAGTGTGATTTCACAGGCAACATCAACCAGATTTTACGCAATGAAAAATATATCGGTGATGCCCTCTTGCAGAAAACATATACCACTGACTTCCTCACGAAAACACGAGTAAAGAACCATGGCATCGTTCCCCAGTATTATGTAGAAAACAGCCATGAAGCAATCATCCCGCGTGAAATTTTCATGCAGGTGCAGGAAGAACTCATCCGTCGCCGCATCATCCACACCAGTCCAAATGGAAAGAACCGAACCTTCAGCAGTATTCACTGTTTTTCAAACATGATTATCTGCGGAGGCTGCGGCGAGTTTTACCGGAGGATTCATTGGAACAACCGAGGTAAAAAGTCGGTTGTCTGGCGCTGCATAAGCAGGTTAGAAAATACCGGACTTTACTGCGACGCCCGAACGGTGCTGGAAAGCACAATCGAACAGGTACTTATCACCGCCATCAATCAGACGCTCTGTGAAAAGGATGATTTCCTTCTCACCCTGCAGCATAACATCGAAACCGTCTTATATCACGATAGTGGCCAGGCACTGGCAAGTATAGACGCACGGCTGCAAGAGCTTCAGTCCGAACTGTTGAAATTGGCCAGCTCCAAGGCCGATTACGAGCATGTCGCCGATGAGATTTACCGCCTACGTGAAGAAAATCAAAAGGTTCAGCTGGAAAGTGCGGGACGAGATGAAGTCAAAAAGCGGATTTCCGATATGAGTGCATTCCTTCAGGAACAACCAACCTTCCTAACAGAATACGAAGAGTCGCTCGTCCGGCGGCTGATTGAAAAAGTCACGGTATATGAGGACAAATTCGCTGTTGATTTCAAATCCGGAGTGACGATGGATGTTAAGTAATAATCCCACAAATGAGAAAGGCACTCTACGGAATAAACGTAGGATGCCTTATAAATTACATCAATACCATTTTTAGACATATTCATACCGGACAGCATAAAAATATATCCGCACAGTAATAATCATTAGTAGCGCTACTGTTCTCAGATATACAAGGCTGCTATTCTCATTTTCGATGTCGGGTAGCAACCGGCAAAAAGATAAAAGCCTTCCGTACACATCACAGGATTGGAAGTGCCTGGATAGACCCCTTTAGCAACTCACTTATCCGACCGAAACAATTGTTTTTGTCTCCGTTGGTCTCATCCATATACAGGCTGCGGTTCACCTCTATCATTATTGAGCTTACCCGCTTTTCCCGCCTGTAGAACCTTGAGGGCACGAAAGTCCCGGCAAAGGGGCGGTTGACAGCCACCGTAAAATGCTGCAACATCCAATTCTGAAAAAAATCCATAAGCTGTCGTGGAGTATGATAATCGCAAGTCCCCAGGCAGATCTCGGCCCGGTCGGGATCCTGATCCACTTCATAAGGCAAGGGCCGCGAGGGGAAGGAATGACAGTCGATAATGACGCAACGTGTGTACTGATTCAGGCAGACCGCCACTGCTTCCTCAAATGCTCTGTGATATGGATCATAGTATTCTCTCATTATAGCCTCCCTGATTGCGGGGGTAAGATCTCTCAATCTCTTTCCGCCAGAGGTGCGTTCATATACTGCTCCCATCCCAACCCCAGCCATAACCTCATCCTCATCGGAGCGAAACCGCTCCATATCAACTAATAAGCGGCTTACCGGGCTCACTATCATGCGCACCCCGGACATGGCAAACAGCTCATCGACGTATCTGTCGGTGATGGCCATGAGCTCTGCTGCTAGTTCCGGCCCATCAAGCAGGATGTTGGATCTCATCTTATCCGGAATATTTAAGCTGGCATGAGGAATATGCAGAATGATATCGTTCATGCGTAATACCCTCCGGAGTGGCTATCCTTTATTATAGCCATCCAATTAGCTCCATCTTATAATTAGAATCGAACTTGAATCTGTCAGCCGCTTTAATAATTTTTTCAAGATATCCTGGATACGGCTGTCCAAGCGAATCGTCTGAAGCTATATATGCCATTGCAGAAGATTGTCCTCCCGTTTGAGAGCTTTCTGCAGTGATTTCTGTCTTGAAGTAGACGTTGGAGGATATTCCTTCGTAACGGTCAAGAGCTTCCTCATCGTCCGGAAACACACTCCACAGTATGCCATCCACAAAGTTATCGGCACTTCTGATAATACTCGCCACACCCCGGTCATTAATAATAAACTTGTAGCCACTAAGACGTGCTTTTCCAACCAGTTGTGCTGTTGGACATCTGTGCGCCATTTGGCTCTCATCCATGTTTGAACCATAAGCAAAATATAGTTTTCCTTCGAATTCATTAGCTATTAACTTTGCTTCAGCAATTATTTCCAGCAAAACACCTTGATCGTCTTTCTTGTCAATATAAACCTTGGCCCGTTTACCTAAACGTCCGTAAAAAGTATACTTATTGGAAAAATCAATGTAAGCGTTAAAAATACATTGTAGGTCATAAAACAGCCCACTGATATGTCTGGCCTGTTTTGATACAATCAGCACTCTAATGTCTTGTTTCATTCCGTCAGCATCAACGACCAGATGTTCATCTGATTCCCAGGCAGTCAGTTCGTTAGTACGTTTTCCGCTAACAATTACATCGGCACCACTCCAGAGCCTTGTTCCCTTCTTGGGTTGCCATTCTCCGTTTCTCAGCAGGTTGTCCAGTTTGTTCAGCTCGTTAGTAATCATTACATTGCCTCCTCGTTTTTATTATGGTTCTATCTTATTGGTTTACGCTGAGGGATTTAATGAAACTGAGATTCATATTTTAAACGCAATCTTTAACGAGCTTAATGGTTACAACTTTATCGAGATCAATCTCCACTTCTGTTTGTCTTTGGTTAATTATCCGTAATCTGTTTACAATAAAGCCCTTCCGATTATCTTTAGCAAGGTCTATCCTACCTGTCACAGTTCTGATTCCATCTGCACTATCGTACTCAATTTCACACAATGCCCCAGATTTCAAATAATAGGCAAACATTTGCGATCTTTTCTGTTTGAGCTCTGCACTAAGAATATCTTCCTCATATCGATAGGCTTTTTTGTGGTTATCACTGAATCGAACATCTGTTGCCTTCGCCTTCTCGGAAATACGCTTTTGTCCATAAGTTGACAATTGATCATAAATGCAATCAGAAACATAATTAAAAACGTCCTCAAAAGCGGTTCCTTTACCGGTCAGTTTCAAGCCAATAGTCAAAGCATAGACTTCGCTCAAATTAAGCGGGAGAAAAATAGGGTGTATAGTTGAGTCATATGTGTTGTCTCCCCGTCTTAAGTTTATCTTCATGTTGTATTCAAGAAACGAATAATCCCCGTTCTGTAATTCACTCAAGTCTTCACTCAAAGCCCGTTCAGAAATACCAAAATGATCGGCTATCTCTTCCCGTGTTTTAGGTTCTTCATGCAGATATTTCAGTATTTCAATCATTCTTTCATACTTTTCTTCGAACTTTAAGGGTGGGAAATAGGTTTCGATATCAATCTTGATTTGGTTCTGTGAACCAAAAAACATTAAAAAGTCTCTTATGTAGTAGTTTAATTTGTTCTTCGCCCTTTGATAGCTCTGAATGCCATCAGCGGTTTTCTCAAGGAATTCGGTAAGGTTATTTAATACAAATGTAATATCGCTATTCAGTTCCCCATGCCGGTTGAAAAATTTATTTAACATTTTTAGGATTTTATTTTTTTCTTGCTTGGTTGGAATATGTAATTGTTTAACATATTCTAGGATTGTAGATTCTAACGTCATTAAACTTCCTCCTTCTGCCGTTAATCGGAAGTGATTTGATAAGGTGAGAATCTTCTCGGCACCGCACTTTGGAATTCAATAGCGGCTTATGAGTATTATTCTGGAAAGACATTCATGATTTTTCATATCGATTCTATCAACTTCTATCAGTTCATATCTAGTATGAAATGGATTTTATTTTGCTACAGTTATAACCGAACCTCTCTGCCCGCAACTAGAGATTTATAGCTACAAAAGAAGCCTATTACAGTGCTACATTCGATCCTCTTTTTTTACCTGGCAAAATTGGAAAACATCCGAATCGACCACTCACGAACCGTCGACATCTAAACTGACCACTCATCAGACTATGACATCTAAATCGCTCTCTCGCATGGGTTCTCGGCTATTTCGACGTGTTTCCTCGAAGCAAAAAAATCACTTTTTTCACGCTTCGATTTCAAACTCAAAAACACACAAATGGCTTGAATACTGGGCTTTCTACACCCCTAGTCTTTTACCCTTGACATCAATACTACCGTCTCAACATGGTATGTCTGGGGAAACATGTCTATAGGTTGTACTATCTTTACAGCATAACCGTCCCGGCAGAATATCTTGAGATC
>ENA-UOUL01003583-UOUL01003583.1-bioreactor-metagenome-genome-assembly--contig:-NODE-3583-length-15582-cov-6.953434_pt1 | contig 15582 bp, 12 predicted proteins | sample MGYA00249838_ERZ747220 | MGnify/ENA primary metagenome ERZ747220 (study PRJEB28778, sample SAMN05720191) | bioreactor metagenome | isolation source: Anaerobic biogas reactor | place: USA:Washington...
GCTCACTTTTTTAAAACTCTTTGTATTTGAGATTTTTGCAAAATTTAATTACTTTTACTTTAAGCGATAGTGAAGCTGCATTAGTTGTTGTGCTGGCGGCACAATTGTTGTCCCTGAAAGGAGGGGCTTATAAGTCCCATAGACCCCCACTGCCGCGGATTACAATGCCATGCAAAAGCGCCACTAATGAAACTTCGCTAACGCTCAGGATGACATCTTAAGGGCGCTCTGGCATCTCGGGGACGCTCTGTCGTCTTAGAGACATAGGATGTCGTCTCAGGGGCGCTCAGATGACATTTTAAATGCTGCATGGTAATCAAAAAAATACATATTATGCAAAATCCACATTTAATATTTGTCCAGTATCCTTTCTATTTTGTAGATCTTATCCAGCAGGATGCTCAGGGCATCCAGGACTTTGTCCTGCTCGTCCCGTATCTTATCAGCGGCATGATCCCATACCTCCTTGCCCAGGTTGATGGAATTATAGGCGGCGGTGGCAGTGCTGTAGACAGGGATCTCCGCACCGATGTACAGTATCAGTTTTACCTGGTCGTTTATCCTGCGCACCGATTTTATTTGGCTCAGTTCGGCGTAACCATAGGTCTTGTCACCGATCACGGTCGGTATGCGCATCTTCAAAGGGATGAACACTCTGCCGTCGGGCAGATAGAATGGCAGCGGGAATTTCCGGTGCAGGAGTTTCTTTAGTTCCTGGCCCTGGGCCGCCAGGTCCAGATTGAAGCTGCGGGCCAGGGATTGCCGCGAAGTCTTGATAGCTCTGCGGTCCAGGGCTCTTTTAAGTTCTCCGTCTTCCAGGAAGAAGATTTCCGTCATATCACCATTTTCATTATAAGTCGGCCGAAACACTACGATAGTATCTTTCACGTCTTCAATGCGTCGGTAAATAACTACACCCCCCTTGGTCTTCATCGGCATTTGATTTTTTTGAAGCGAGTCGCTATCATCCCGATGGACAGCAAGGCTTTGCCCTGGATCTCGTATTCGTCCCTCGTCAGGGCCATGGGCATATAACTGGGGTCTGCAGAACTCAGTACCGTGTTTTCATCGCCCATGTGCGAGACCACTTTAAGGCAGGTGTTTTTGTCATCCAGTTCCACCAGCGCAACATCACCATCTTCAACAGTCTGGGGAACGATCAAGACCAGATCACCTTCATATATATGCGGTTCCATAGATTTACCCGAAACACTTAAATAAAATGATTTGTTGATTTCTTCTTCTGTGCAGTAATTCCTGAGCAATCTTACATCTATCGGCCAATGGGCATCTGCCAGTACCTGGCCAGGGCCCGGCCTGCCCGCCGACACCTTGCCTTTTACCGGGATCATGCGAATCTCCTCCGCTCTAAACGGCATCGCACCAGGAGGTATATCATCAGCAGAATCATTGGAATAGATCAATTCCTGCAGGGGTACATCCAGACCGGCTGCCAGCTTTTTCAATATCGCCAGAGTTGGCTGCACCGGACTCCCGGACCGATTATCAACACCCCTTTCCAGGATGCTTAAATAGGTGCGGCTGATGCCGGTGAGTTCCTCCAGTTCCCGCAATGAAAGCCCTTTTTCCCTGCGCCGGTCTTTTATGTAACTGCCCAGTTCGTTTAAATTGTTCATCATAACCTCCTGAATTTCCTTAGATATATACTACAATATTTATTTCCATTCGTCTACCATGTTTGACAATTATTCCTAATTATTTTATACTTTGTGTATAAAATATTTCCAATTTGGTAGTTTTGTCGTCTTCACCAGGGTGATTATTGCTGATAATGCTCTTGTTATGTCTACCATGTTGGACTAGGGGGGGTATTATATTGGGTAATTTTGAAAAGGAGCTGACGGCAGATCCCCGCCAGGGATTCACGCAGACTCCCAACCTCATGTACGATGCGGTGATGTGTGCCCGTTTCAGCCCGGCGCAGAGAAATATCTGCGATTTGATAATCAGGCACACTTACGGCTGGCACCGCGATGAAGTGCCCATATCCGTAAGGGAATTGGAGATCCTTTTTAATCTGGACAGATCATGGGCGGCCAAACAGCTAAGCTTTTTGATCGAGAAGAAGATCGTGCTCAGGACCCGGGGCGGCGGAAACAAAAAATCGGTTTTAAAGATGAACCCCAATATTTTCGAATGGGAGGAAGAGATTTTAAATCTTGGGCGGCTGAAATTCATTCGATCTTTCCTCCCCACTGAAATGCGGCCTGTTTTTGTGGGCTCTTCAGTAAAAAAGGTGTCGGGTTCTGGCCCGACGGGAGTGTGGGGCCCTGCTCCGACAGGTGTGTTGGTTTCTGCCCCGACGGGAATGTCGGTTTCTGCCCCGACAAAGGTGTGGGGTCCTGCTCCCATGCCTGAACAGGGTCCCTGCATAGAACAGCCACATTCCCAGGGTCATCTAAATAAAGGTATAAATAAATCTACAAATAAAGAGATAAATAATCCTCTCTCTTTAAATGATAATAATGGATCTTATTCACTGGCTGAACTGCTGCTGGAAAAGATCCTGGTCAACCATCCCGATTTAGATATGCCTGATCTGGGGAAATGGGCCTATATCATTGAAGAAATGATCACAACTGACAAAAGGCCTCCCGAAACAATAAGAAAAGTCATCATCTTCTCCCAGGAAAGCGACTTCTGGCAGATGAGCATCATAAGCGCGGCAAAACTGCGAAAGAACTTCCGAATGCTGGAAGCCCAGCGGTCCAGAGAAGAAAAGCTGAACGCCGGCCAGAAAGAATACACGGAGGAATACGAGATTTTCTCAGTGTAGTGGGGGAAAGGGGAAAGGGGCCAGGGGCCAGGGGCCAGGGGCCGGGGGCCGGGGGCCAGGGGCCGGGGGCCGGGCACCAGGCGGGAGCCTTGGGGACTGAACCTTTGTCCGCAGCGAAGCGGAGCCGAAGGGAAGACGAGGGCTACCTTAATGGTGCTGTTTACAGCACATTGTAGTCCCCGGAGGGGGGTCTGTCCCCATGGCGGGGGGGCCGGGGGCTAGGCAGGAGGAGTGAGGCGGACCCGCGCTGGCGCGCGGTTGTAGGGGTCGACGCCTCTGTCGACCCGCGGGGATCAATAATGTTTTGGGGGCCCTCCGGGCAGACAGAGGCGTCTGCCCCTGCGTACACCCAGGGCCGGTTGCAGCGAGGCTTTCCCTATAACAATTGCTCGGCCATCGCTTGGCCATTGCTCGGCCATCGCTTGGCCATTGCTCAACAATCGCTGGGCCATTGCTCAACAATTGCTTAACCATTGCTCAACAATCGCTCGGCCACTGCTTAACAATTGCTTAACAATTGCTTAACCATCGCTCAACCATTGCTTAACCCTCGCTCCCCCGATCCTGTTTCTCGGGCGGCGGATCGGATTCGGCGTGGATGCTGATCTGGGCTCCTCCGCGTCTTTTGGCTATATACAGGGCGGCATCGGCTTTATTGAATAATTCTTCGTAGGTGTTCTGCTCCTTTAAAAAAGCGATCCCGGTACTGATGGAAACGGGGAATCCTTCGTTTATTCCCTGAATGAGGTTATCCAGCTGCCGGCATTTTTCCCGGACAAAATCCTCTTCCGGGATATCATGCATATAGACACAGAATTCGTCCCCGCCGACACGCCCCAGGATATCCGTCTGCCGGAAGGCCTTTTTTATACTTTCCCCGATGCTTTTTAGTACCTGATCACCTTTTAAATGCCCGTAAGTATCGTTGATGCTTTTAAAATTATCGCAGTCGATCATTATGAAGGCATCGGTTTTGTTTGCAGCTTTGTTTTCGATGCTTTTTATGACCAGCTCCCTGGCGGCGGCAGCATTATACAGCCCGGTGAGCCCATCCAGCCGGGATTTATTTATCAGGGTCTCCTTTTCCCGGACTTCTTCACTTATATCCACCAGTTTGCCGATGATGGAATACAAATTCCCGTTTTCATCAGTGACATTGGAACAGATCACCTTGAAAACACCGGCATTGCCATCCACCAGGGGCAGTTTCACCGTTGATAAATGTTCGTCGTTTTTGTCATCATGCCAGGTCATGAGGACTTCTTTGAGGCGGTTTATCACTTCTTTTTCTCTTCTGATGATGTCGATGGTTCGGTGGAATTTCTCTGAAAGTTCCACTTTGCCGGATTTTACGCTATATTCAAACAAACATTCATTGGATATGTGGGAAAGCAGCTGATACCTTCTGTTTTCTATTTTGAGCCGGTTATTGGCCCGGACATTGAAAAAAACGCTGATGAGGAGCACTGCCATGGCCAGCAAAACAATGACCAGGATCTGTTTCCCGTAAACATGGGTTATCATGGCTAAAGTGATTTTTCTTTCCACCTGGGAGGCCACATCCAGGACCAGTGTCTGCATCTGATCTTCATCCAGTGCCGTGATGGATTTATTGAGGATGGAAAGGAGCACTTCATTGCCCGGGGGCACAGCCAGACAATATTCCCTTTTTTCCTTGCTCGCGGGTATGGTTATAATGTTCTTATAGCCATTTTGCAGTGTGTAAAATGCCAGTGAATAGGCATTTCCATAGCCGTAATCAGCCTCTCCTTTTTCAACGGCGTCCACTGCATCTTCCCGGTTATTGTAGTAAATAGTATTGTCCGGATCGACCCCCGCCGGCAGTGTTCCCCCTTTTACGGCAGCATATTTTCCGCTGTCGATCTGATGCCTATCAATAGCAGAATTGATATATAATATGGTTTCTGATTTTAAATAAGGCTGTGATAAGGCTATATCGGCGGGCATGTAAATATAGGCCGCATTGAAATAGATATCATAATCGCTTGCCAATGCTTCATCGACAGTTTCATACAGTTCATATTCAAAGACCAGCCCCGTCATCCCCGATATCCGGTGGAGGAGATTCACACCGATCCCCTTCAACTCCCCGTTGCTGTCCACGTGACTGAGAGGTGCGATCCCATCAATGGATACCGCCTTTAAAACCCTGGCTTCTTTTATATAGTCCAGCTCCTCCTGAGTAAAAGATACCCCCGCCGCATCGGCCGGCAGTATCCCTCCCGCCAGAAGGCAGACTAAAACAGCCAGGGTCATGACTGCCTGTCTGAAGATACTTCCCTTCATCTTCCCCACGAACCCCCTGGAATATTTCGCTGCTATTATAATCCGTTATAATCAGTAACTTCTATGATAATACTGTTTCCGGTTTCCTGTCAATTTTAGGGGCCGGGGTTGTGAGGTGTGAGGTGTGAGGAGGGAGGTGTGAGGGGTGAGGAGTGAGGAGTGAGGCGAGTCCGCGCTGGCGCGCGGTTGTTGTGGCAGGGGTTAGTTGGAAAGTGGAAAGGGGAAAGGGGAAAGGGGAAAGGGGAAAAGGGGCCGGGGGTCAGGAGAACCCGCGCTGGCGCGCGGTTGTAGGGGCAGACGCCTCTGTCTGCCCGGGGGCCGGGCACCAGGCAGGAGCCTTGGGGACTGAACCTTTGTCCGCAGCGAAGCGGAGCCGAAGGGAAGACAAGGGGTCTGTCCCCATGGCGGGGGGGCCAGGAGAGCGGGGGCCGGGCACCGGGCGGGAGCCTTGGGGACTGAACCATTGTCCGCAGCGAAGCGGAGCCGAAGGGAAGACGAGGGGTCTGTCCCCATGGCGGGGGGGCCAGGGTTGTGAGGTGTGAGGAGTGAGGAGTGAGGCGAGTCCGCGCTGGCGCGCGGTTGTAGGGGCAGACGCCTCTGTCTGCCCGGGGGGCGGGGGGCGGGCACCTGGCACCAGGCAGGGTCCAGTAGAGCGGGGGCCGGGCACCAGGCAGGAGCCTTGGGGACTGAACCATTGTCCGCAGCGAAGCGGAGCCGAAGGGAAGACGAGCATTCCTGTAGTGAATGAAATGATCTTTGAAAAATAAAAAACCTCCTGCTATGATTTGAGTGTGCCTAGCAAACGCACAAAAATCATAAAATCAGGAGGGTTTTAACAAATGAGAAATCGTAATTACAAATTAGAGGCCATAACACCAAGCACACTAGTTGTTGGAGTCGACATTGCCAAAGAAATTCAATGGGTCAGATTCGTTAATTATCGTGGATTAGAAATAGGTAAAGCCATTAAATTTTACAACAATAAAAGTGGCTTCGATAGTATTCTAGCAAGCATCAAATCCATTTGCAAGGAAAAGGGATTTGACAATGTTATTGTAGGAATGGAGCCCACCGGGCACTATTGGAAGCCTCTGGCCAATTATCTGTTAATAGACGAAAAAGAGGTAGTGATGGTCAATCCCAGCCACACCAAACGAGCCAAGGAACTTGATGATAACAGCCCGACCAAGAATGACAAGAAAGATGCTTTAACCATCGCAAAATTGGTACAGGATGGGAGATATTACGAAGTATACATGCCTCATGATATATTTGCAGAATTAAGGGTGCTGACGAATACCAGAAACAGCGTGATGAGGCGGCGTAATGCTGTAAAGAACACCATGACGGCAGTAATTGACGAATACTTTCCCGAATTGGTAACGGTATTCAAAGAACCGCTTAAAGGCAAGACCTCGATACAGATATTAAAATCCTGCCCTTTCCCTGCACTGATATTGGAATTAGGCGTTGAAGGTGTGCTAATCGAGATAAGAAAGGCCGTAAAAAAAACGGTAGGAATAAAAAAAGCAACACAACTGGTAGAAACAGCCAAAACCTCAATAGGAGTAAACTACGGAATTACATCAGCAAAACTGAGATTAGAGCTACTGATTGAGGAATTAGAGCTGTTAAACAGACAGCTTACCAAAATTGAAGAGGCAATGGATCTAGCATTAGATGTTACAGGATTTAAAAAAGTAATACTAAGTGTCCCTGGCATCGGTGTGGTAACAGCAGCCAGCTTTTTAGGCGAGGTTGGTGACCCGATGAGATTTGAAAGTCCCCGACAGATAAGTAAAATGGCTGGTTACAATCTGATCGAAGATAGTTCAGGAAAAAACAAAAGTGGGACGGTCATCTCAAAGCGGGGAAGGAAAAACCTGCGGAATATCCTGTACCAGATGGCCCTTTCCATGGTTTCAGTAAACCCTGAAATAAGAGTGCTTTACAACTATTTAAAGACCCGGCCAAATAATCCTCTTAAGAAGAAACAGGCCCTGGTGGTAGTTGCAAAGAAAGCAATAACCATAATATATAATCTGATAAAAAAACAGAGCGAATACAAGGCAGAATTAGTTTTGGGTGAATTCAGGAAAAACCAAATAAAACAAGCCGCTTAAATAGGCAGTAATCAATAACTATACAGCCGATAAAGCGGAGATAAGTAGACAGACCCCATCAGCCCATGAGGCAGCACGCGAGCTTGAATGCTATCTTCGCTTTTATCCAAAAAACAGAACGAAGGAATGTAAGGGCATGACCCAGCGAGACATGATAGGGTAAGTTGTTGGATAGCACCGGCTGATAACAAGATTTAAAATACTGTGAATTCATAAGAAAACGATAGATATTATTTCATTTATTGAGATAGGGGTCTGTCCCCATGGCGGGGGGGACAGGGTTGTGAGGTGTGAGGTGTGAGGAGTGAGGCGAGTCCGCGCTGGCGCGCGGTTGGGGGGCCAGGCGGGGGGGCCGGGGGGCGTTTCCCCAATATTTTTCTATTGTTTGAAGGATTTCCCTTAATTTGTGTCGAAATCATTTATTCCCTTTAATTGGGTTATTATGACAGGAAGTGAGCTTACTATGGATAAAAAGGACCTCTTAAATGAAGTGTCCAGACTGCGGCAGCGTAATGCAGAACTGGAAGCAGAAAGCAAACGCATGCGGCAAATATTTACTCGGTTTGGGCATTTTGTATGGACGGCCGATGCGGAAGGAAGATTAACCATGGTTTCACAGAACTGGGCCGCTCATAGTGAAGAGGGCCCGGAAACCATGCTGGATCGCGACTGGATGGAAGTGATCCATCCCGAAGACCGGGAGCGGGTTTTGACTTCCTGGCGGGAAGCTTTGTGGGGCAAAAATCCTTATAATTGTCAATACCGCGTAAAAAAAGCTGACGGCAGGTACAAATGGTCCCATGCTTTTGCCGCGCCCCTTTTTGACCGGCAGGGGGAATTGAGTTCCTGGATCGGGATCAACATCGATATCCATGACCAAAAACTGGCCGGGGATGCCCTGCGCAGCATGGGAGAAACCAGCATCGCAGTAGCTGATCAACTCTTTGACGGCATCCATATGATCAGTATTGCTACGATGAAATCGATTTATATAAACCCATCTTTAGTGCGATTAATCGGTTTCAGTGCCGAAGAAGCGCGGAATCTATCCCTGGGGCAGATAACCAACCGGGTCCACCCCGAAGACAGGTCCCAGACGATCAAGGCGTATCAGCAGGTTTTTGACGGAAGCGCTGAAGAACAGGATCTGGACCTGCGCTGGCAGGTGAAAAGCGGCAGATATCGCTGGTTAAATGTCAGACACAAGGTGATTTTCGACAGCCAGGGTAAATTAAGTATCCTCTTGCAGGTTATCCGTGATATTACCGAAAAAAAGGAATCCGAACGAAAACAAAAAATCATCGACCAATTGCGCCAGAGCGATGAAAATCGGAGCCAGTTTTTAAGTATCATGTCACATGAACTGCGCAACCCTCTGGCTTCGATAATTATGGGGATCGAGATTCAAAAACGGGTGGCCCCTGACAGCGAGGAGGCCTGGGAGGCCCGGCAGATCATTGAGCGCCAGGCCGAGCAGCTGTCGCGCTTGGTGAATGATTTGCTGGATATTTCGCGGATTTCGCAGAAAAGTGCCCTGTTGAAAAAAGAAATGGTGGATTTAAATGAATTGATACAGCAAGCAGTATCTGATTTTAAGCAGCTATTTACGGAAAACGGCGTCAAGCTCAGTGTTATTCTTTGCCCCAAGGCCCTGCACCTGCAGGCGGATTCAGTCAGATTCCTACAGACGATCAGCAATTTACTGCATAATGCTTTGAAATTCACCAATAAAAATGATGAAGTTTTAGTAACTGTGGCTAAAGACACGGGGAAGCAGCAAGCCGTGATCAGGATCAAGGATACCGGCAGCGGCATCCAGCCTGATCTGCTGCCCCATTTGTTCCATCCTTTTGTGCAGGGGGATCATTCTCTGGCTCGCAGCAGCGGCGGACTGGGCCTGGGGCTGGCCATCGCCAAACAAATGGTAGAGCTCCATGATGGCTGCATTGATATTGCCAGCGGAGGATTGGGGAAAGGGACTCAGGTGACCATCCGGGTGCCGCTGGCGGCGGCAGTAGATCCGCCGGCAAAGGGCACTGCGGAAATAAGCCCGGCAGCACCGACCCGGCGCATACTCATCATCGATGATATACCCGATATCACCAGTATAGTCAGCAGCCTGCTGGAATTAATGGGGCACAAAACCTATACGGCCGGCAACGGAGCCGAGGGGATAAAAATCGCCCAGGCGGAAAGGCCCGACGTGATCCTGTGTGATATCGGCCTGCCGGACATGAGCGGTTACGAAGTAGCCCAGTTCATCCGCCAGGATCGGAAACTACGGGGCATCCGCCTCATCGCCCTGTCCGGATACGCCCAGGAAAAGGACCTGGAACAGTCAAGAGCAGCCGGCTTCGATCAGCATCTGGCCAAACCCGTCAACGCCGCCAGCCTGGAAGCAGCCATCGCGCAGGATGAGTAGGGGGCCGAGCAATAGCCAAGCAATAGCCAAGCAATAGCCGAGCGGTGGCCAAGTAATTGTTGAACAATTGTTAAGCGATGGTTAAGCGATTGTTGAGCAATTGTTAAGCAGTGGTTGAGCCCCTTTCCCCTTTCCCCTTTCCCCTTTCCCCTTTCCCCTTTCCCCCTAACCAACAAACCAACTAACCAACTAACCAACTAACCAACTAACCAACTAACCAACTAACCCCTCCGCGTCAGCACCCGATAGAGGAGGTAGAGGGGCTGCAGCGGCGGGGGGATTTTTGGGGGGGCGTCCTGGATGCGCCAGTGGCTGATGGCATTTTTGTCAAAAAGGTAGTAGGAGGCGACCCGCAGTTTATCTCTGGTCTGCAGGGGCAGCAGGATATAACCTATATATTGTCTGATCTTGGAGGGGGCAGAAAATATCTGCTTTCTAAAAAAGCGAAATTCTCCCGGGAAGGCGGGGCCGGACCAGAAATGACGCGTCGGGGGGACCCCCTCCGGCAGGTTTACTCCCAGGTCTTCCATCAGCTGCAGGGTTAGCCCTATGATCTTGCGGCAATCCGGTTCCGCCGCGATCCCATCGATGAGATCCCAGTCCAGCCTGTCCCCCTCATAATGCACGAAGAGCAGGAGGTCCAGGAACCATTTGGCCCCCTGGTACTGGTGATGGAGGGCATAATGGGTGATCAGGTGGATGAAATGCATCTCCGGGGTCAGGGTCTTAAAAGTCAGCTGCTCCCAGTGATCGGTCCTGGTGTGCTGATGCCAGGGATACTGGTCGATGGGGAATAATTTTTCCAGGGGGGAGCCGTCATAAATGCCGTCCAGTTCCCAGTGCAAATCGATATTGACGGCCATGACTCCCAGCCTTTTCTGCAGGGATATTTCCGTTGAGTAATTTTCCTGCAATTCGATATACTGGGGCAATGTCCCTCTGAAACCAGGGACCATGACGATGTTAAAGCCCTTTTCCACCAGGTGATCCCTGGTTTTAACGTAATCCTCCCGGGCGATCAGCAGGTCGATATCGCTGGAGGGCCGGGCTAAAATGTCTTCATACAGGAAATGCAGGGCCAGGCCTTTGAGCAGGAGGGGCTGCACCCCCATCTCCTCCAGCTCGGGCAGGATGGCGGCCAGTTCCTGCTTTAAAAGGGCATTATAGACCGCAGTCCTCCGGAGCCCGTTTCTCCAGCTGTTCATTATATCATCAGGTACGGCCAGAGGTATCTGGCCTTTTTTGATGGCAGTATAAAAGAAAGGACCCAGATTATGCCGGTTGACAAAATCCCCCAGACTCTGCCAGCTGGCCCCATCTGCCGGGATCCTGACCCCGGAAATTTTTTCACCGTTAAAACGAGCTTTTAAACAGGCCCGCAGGATTCCTTCATTAATATTGTCATTCATGGCTGCTTCTTCCCCTGTTGATTTTGTTGTTTATTCGGTAAGTTCCCCCACCAGACGGGCAAATTCATCCATATCATAACCAAAATCGATTTGATAACAGGTGATCTGATGCAGGAAATCCGTTAAAAAATCAAATTTCTTCATATTCTCCTTTTCATTGCGGGGATTCATGGTAACGGGAAACAGCTCACCCACCGCCCGGGCCGGATTGATCTGCCGGGCTTCTGAGCCGGGCTGGTCCGCCTGTTTTAAAATGAGCAAAATATCAGCATCGCATTCCGTGGCCATTTGCAGGCCGGGCATTATGCCGGTTTTATAACAAAATTCATCGGGATTGGGGAGGTAGAAAGGCTTGATCGGAGCCAGTTCGGGGAAAAAACGATCCACCGCTTCCTGGCGGAGTTTAAATAAATCGGTTATGGAACAGGCCCGGTAAGTTTCGCGGCGTTTCAGCAGGACCCGCTCATCATTTAAAAAAGGATGCCCCTGACGGGCCAGTGCATAGCCAGATGTTGATTTGCCCCGGCCCCCCGGTCCGGTGATGATGACCCCCCGCCCGTTGACCTGGGCGCAGGAAGCATGGATGGAATAAAACTGCCGGCAGCTCAGCAGCTTGGCCATCAGGTCAACAGCAAAGAAACTGTCGGCAAAAAAGGGATTTATCACCCTGCGATCCCGGCGGCGGTAAATGGTTCCCCGCCCCTCGGCATGATCAACAAAAATGCGAGCATATCCGCCGATTTCCTGCCAGGCGGCCTCATCCCGCTGATAGCTGGAATATGGCACTACCTGGTCTAAAAACACATCGCTTTCCCCGCGTTTATATTCATCACCAGGCAGGGGGCAATGAGCGTCGATCTCCTGGTCTTCCATTTCCAGCAGCTCAACTGCCAGCTCGGCCCGGTCCCCCTCCGCCGCCGCCGGCGCGCTGATGGATCTGGTCAGTGCCCCCAGCCAGTCTTCCCGGTTGGAGTCAACTGCCATTACCACCCCGTTTAAATCGAATTTCCCGGTGAAAGATTTCATTGATTATTTCCTTCCATCATAATGGTATATTCAGCCAGATGCTCCGGGTCCTCCCGATAGGGCCGCCCCCCCAGCAGCAGCCAGCTGTGGCCTTCCAGCAGATCTTCCGACTTTTTTACCCCTATGGCGATTTCAGCCTTGATGCCCTGTTCCCGGCACCAGTGCAGCAAGGCCAGGCTGCGGGGCAGACAGGGTTTGGCGGTACCCATGACCCGCAAGAGTAAAAAATCAGCGGCCCGGGCTGCTTTTTCCAGCCGGGCCTGATCCTGGACAGTTATAAGACGCAGGGGCCCATCCCCCGCCCCTTTGATACCTTCGATGAGGACCGGCAGGGACTTCTTATGGATGGCCCGGCGATAATGCCCGGCCAGAACGAAGACCCTTATTATCAGGCCCAGATCGCCGGGAACATCATACCCTTTATAATGCATGATGACCCCCGGCTACATCAGATCGATCAACTGACTGGCCGCCAATTGATCAGCCAGTTCCAGAAGATCTGCCCTTACCACTGAAATTTCTACATTATACTGTCCGGCCAGGACGGCTGCGATGTCATCAAGGGAGCGTTCACCGTCCATCAGTTCCCAGAAGCTGGCCCCCACCCCATTCAAACCAAAATATTTCCCCGAGGAAGGGATCAGCAAAACCATCTCCCCGGCCACATTTTTGGCCACCACTTCCGCCTTCTTGCAGGGTTTAAAACTCACAGCAACCGTCCCTTTCCATTTTAGTGTTTACAATATTTTGCCAACATTATATCATATTAGATAGTAAGCATTTTCTAAGCAGGACTTTTTGTTTTAATTGTTTCATAGGGAAAGGAGGGCCGAATGATAATGACATACGAAAAACCAATCCTCATCACCTATGAAGAAATCAGCACCATCACCGGAGGACAGAATCCCGGCGATTGGTCAATCATTTTCGGTTAAGAGGCAGCCCCCAGCATTCATAACACATATCCAGACCGCCCCCAAGTAAAAAAGGGCGGTTTTGTGTTGGTCAGGGGCCAGGGGCCAGGGGTCAGGGGCAAGAGGCCGGGGGCCAGGAGCCAGGCACCCAGCACCAGGCACCAGGCACCGAGCACCAGGCAGAAGCCCTGGGGACTGAACCTTTGTCCGCAGCGAAGCGAAGCCGAAGGGAAGACAAAGGGTCTGTCCCCATGGCGGGGGGCCCCGGCAACAATGGCCAAACAATGGCCAAGCGATGGCCAAGCGATTGTTGAGCGATTGTTAAGCAGTGGTTTAGCCCTGACCCGCGCCCCCTTTTCCACTTTCCACTTTCTGCTTTCTCCTTTCCACTTTCCACTTTCCACTTTCTGCTTTACCGCCTCACTCCTCCCACCTCCCGCCTCACCACTTTCCTATTTTGTCGATTGGTAAAATTTGACAAACCCTTTTTGTCGTAGTATTCTGAATTCGACGGTACTATTTTCCATTGATCAATAATAAATTGATTAACGAATGATAAAAAGGGGGGGAATCTTAATGGGTTTAATGACCATGAGGAGCAGCGGCGGCAGGTGGAAGGGAGCGCTGGCAGTGGCGCTGATCTGCTGCCTGTGTTTAGGGATCTTTGCTTTACCGCAGTCAGCGGCGGCAGAAAAAGATTACAAACATTACACTGTCAAATATATGACCATCGAAGGTGCTGAAGGTATCCAACTGCCGGCCCATGTCTATGTCCCGGTGGGAGAAGTGCCCGAAGGCGGCTTCCCGGCCATAGTTTTCATCCATTCCTGGTGTCTCAATGAATTTGAATATGAGACTAAAATGCAGGAATTTGCTAAAAACGGTTATATAACCATTTGCTATACCTGCCGCGGCTGGTATTACGCCCCCGGCAGAAATGATGTGGCAGGACCTCTGGAATTGAAAGACCTCAATAATGTAGTAGACTGGCTCATCGAAAACACTCCGGTAGACGAGAATAACATCGGTTCCACCGGCATTTCCTACGGCGGCGGCCATTCACTCCTGGCATTGCAATTTGAGCCCCGCATCAAAACCATCGTCCCCATGAGCGGCTGGACCGATCTGTATGATGCACTGGCGCCTTATCATACCGCCAAACTGGGCTGGTCCGCCTTTTTGCTGGCCACCGGCTCCACAATAGCCAAACCGACATCCACTATGACCGACTGGCTCGTTTCATTTTTGACCGACACCAAAACCGATGAAACACTGGCGACACTGGCCGAGCGTTCGGCTTTTACCTTCATCGATGAAATCAATGCCCGGGATCCCATCCCGCCCATGTTCATGATCCAGGGCATAAATGACGATATGTTCAATTCCCGGCAGATGGTGAATTTCTATGAAGCATATCAGGGAGAGAAAAAACTGATAATGGCCAATGGTGTCCACGGCTCAGCTGAGATCCCCGGCCTCCTTTATTTGCCCAATTCCCTGTGGAAGGATACCCGGGATTGGTTCGATTATCATCTGAAAGGCATCGACAACGGCATAATGGATCAAAAACCCGTTTCCATTTACCAGGCCTGGGACAAAAAACAAGGCCTCTTCGATCAATGGCCCGTGGCCACCGGCAGCTATACACTCTATCCCGCCGAAGTGGTCCAGAACGGCAAAGTCTCCAAACGGGGCAGCCTGAATGAAAGCGCTGTGGCCGAAGAGCAGACCACCACTTTGAAGAACACACCACTGTCCATGTCAGCAACCTCCGGGATGTTCTTCCTCATGCCCGCCTTGAGATCGTATCTGGATGTCTATATAAAAGGTACCGATCCGGCGAACTTCGGCAAAGGCTCCGTAGCCTTTGAAAGCGACAAACTGACGGAAGACCTTACCGTCCTGGGGACACCCCGCATCACATTGCAGACCAGGACCGACAAAGATATTTATCAGCTGAACTTCTTCATATATGAAGTGGATAAACTGGGAATCGCCAGAATGGTGATCCATCAGTCCTTCAGCGGCTGGAAATCTGTCCCCAACGCCATTAACAATCCAGAGATCCAGTTGAATATCCTGTCCCATAAATTTAAAAAAGGCAACAAGATCCGTCTGGTGATAACCACCTCCGATATTGTCTATGCCTTACCGGCATTGAAAAACTTTAGTGCAGACCTGTATTGGGGCGGCAATACCGACACCAAACTGGAACTGCCAACAATTTAGCTATCCATTACTAACCTTTTCCAATCTTCTTTCTTATCCTCTATCAGGGCGCACCCCGTGCGCCCACTTTTTTTGCCCCGGCAACAGAAGCCTTGGGGACTGAACCTTTGTCCGCAGCGAAGCGAAGCCGAAGGGAAGACAAAGGGTCTGTCCCCATGGCGGGGGGGAGCCGGCAACAGAAGCCTTGGGGACTGAACCTTTGTCCGCAGCGAAGCGGAGCCGAAGGGAAGACAAAGGGTCTGTCCCCATGGCGGGGTGCCCGGAGGCCGAGCACCAGGCAGAAGCCTTGGGGACTGAACCTTTGTCCGCAGCGAAGCGGAGCCGAAGGGAAGACAAAGGGTCTGTCCCCATGGCG
>ENA-UOUL01003585-UOUL01003585.1-bioreactor-metagenome-genome-assembly--contig:-NODE-3585-length-15579-cov-4.027351_pt1 | contig 15579 bp, 21 predicted proteins | sample MGYA00249838_ERZ747220 | MGnify/ENA primary metagenome ERZ747220 (study PRJEB28778, sample SAMN05720191) | bioreactor metagenome | isolation source: Anaerobic biogas reactor | place: USA:Washington...
GGGCGGAAAGTCCTTCGCCCTCCTCCTCGCCCCGCTCCAGTGGTCGCACGTCCCCGGGTTCGGCGCGGTCATCTTCCGCCGGACCACGACCCAGGTGCGCGCCGAGGGCGGACTCTGGGATGAGAGCCAGGAGATGTACTCGCGCCTCAACGGCACGCCCCGAGAGCAGCAGCTCGAGTGGCGGTTCCCTTCCGGCGCCGCGGTCTCCTTTGCCCATATGGAATGGGAGCGGAACCGCTATGACTGGCAGGGCTCGCAGATCTGCCTGATCGGGTTCGACGAGTTGACGCACTTCAGCCGCACCCAGTTTTTCTACATGCTCAGCCGCAACCGGAGCACCTGTGGCGTCAAGCCGCGTATCATGGCGACCACCAACCCCGACGCCGACAGCTGGGTCGCGGAGTTCATCGCCTGGTGGATCGACCAGGAGACTGGGTTCCCTATCCCCGAGCGGGCCGGCGTCCTCCGGTGGTTCGTGCAGTTCGGCGACGAACTCGTGTGGGCCGACTCCGCCGAAGATCTCACGGCGCGATACCCTGACGCGGTCCCGACGTCAGTCACGTTCATCCCGGCCAAACTCGACGACAACCCCGCGCTGACGAGCAAGGACCCCGGATACCGTGCCCGGCTCATGGCGCTGGACCGGGTCGAGCGGGAGCGGCTCGCAAACGGCAACTGGAAGATCCGCCCGGTCGCCGGGATGTACTTCCGGCGGGAATGGTTCGAGATCGTCGACCAGGCCCCGGCCATCGACCTTGCCGTCCGGTACTGGGACTTTGCCGGGTCCCGGCGCACCGCGAAGAACAAAGATCCTGATTGGACGGTCGGCCTCCTCCTCGGCTACAAGGAGCCCTACTTTTACGTCCTCGACGTCGCCCGGCTCCAGGAGAGCCCCGGTACGGTCATGGAGACCGTGGCCGCGACCGCCGCGATGGACGGCCCCCTCACCCCGATCATCGTCGAGCAGGAGCCCGGCAGCGCCTCGCTCTACCACATCGACAACCTCGTCGACGCCCTGCCCGGGTTTGCCGTCGTCGGCCGGCCGTCGACCGGCAGCAAGATCCTGCGGGCCAAACCCGTCTCCAGCGCCGCCGAGCACGGCAAGGTCATCCTGGTCCGGGGCGAGTGGATCCGGACGTTCCTTCAGGAGCTAGAGTATTTCCCGGACGGCGCCCACGACGACCAGGTGGACGCGCTCTCCGGCGCTCATGCCTCGCTCGTGGAGCTACTCAAGGCGCTCGGGTCGCACGAGGGCGAGGTCGTCACGTATGGGGAAGAAGTGAATATCAGTCCGGTGTAACCATGAATCAGGAAGCGATAGTGGAAAAGACACCGAAGCCGGCCGCTGAGGCACTCGAAGAGTTTGGAGCTGCTGCAGACGAACTGTTCCTCGCGATATGTAAGGCGTTTTACATCGATCGCGCCTGCGAGGTGTTAGACTCGTACATCAAAAGCGCGAGGGTAAAAATACGCGACCTTAAATGCAAGATCCCTGGAGGCAAGTATGGAAAGAACCCCTAAATACAGCGTGGGTGACGTCGTCATCCTCAACGGCGAGGGGAAAGCCCGCGCCCGTATCGTCAATGTGATTGTGATCCCGGCCCCGCCGGATCTCGTGATTCCGGGGGGCGTGTATCTGAGGTCCGCCGATCCTGCCCCCACAGAGCACACGATCGTATTCAAATCCCCGGCCCCCATCCACCCGATCCAGTACGATGTGGCCCTCTGCGACATGCTGAAAGAGGGATATAGCGAGGATCGGGCCACCATCAGGGGGGTCCTCGAACACTGGATCTTCGGCCCCGCATAACTCCTACTATATATACCCTACGTTTTTACAAATTTGTAAATTCCTACCGTTATAAGATGTTGTAGTCCCTAGACATACGTATAGCCAAATCGGAGGCTCCGACATGTCTAGACTGGCAACATTCCTGATCGCGGTCCTCGACGCGATCCGCGCACTTTTCTCACCCGCATCGCCGCCCGATCCTCTCGCGCCCCCGAGCGCCTCGCCCGGCGCCGCACCCGGACCGCGTCCGATCTCTCCAGCCGTCCGTTCCTATATCCTCGACGGCCACACCAAGGAGATCCAGGCATCGCTTGTTGAGCAGATCGAGCAGTACGAGGCCGCCGGCGCAACCTCATTCACCCTCCAGTATCCGGGCGGCTACTACCTGATCCGCGACGGGCAGGTCGTCGGGGCCGGGAGGGCGAATGATTGAGGCACTCCCCCTCGATCTCCTCTACCCCGTCGCCGCGATCGCCGGGACCGCGATCCTCTCTGCCCTCGCCGGCCGGGCATGGGGTCGCCGGACCATCGCGGTCGCACACGCGACCCGTGCAGCCGTCGACGTCATCTGTGACGCGATTGATGACGGTACCATCACCGAGGACGAGGTCCGGGCGATCGTCGCCGCCGGGAACAACTGGCTCGCGGCAATTAGTCTGGAGACTGGCAAATGAGCAATCTGGCCGCCGAGGCGCAACAGGTAGCGCACTCCCCCTGTAAGGGAGCGGTTGCGGGTTCGAGTCCCGCCGACGGCTTATTCGAGGAGACCGCATGAGCAGTGCCGCAGCCGCCGCCCCGCAGGACCTCCAGCAGTTCGCCGAGCAGGTCGTCGCGGTCCTCGACCACTACGAACTCCTGACCGAGCGGCTCGCCGTCCTGGAGGACCAGCTCAGCGAGCGGGGGTGGCAGCGGATCGGCGGCAGCGAGCGAGACTTCTCCCGCGAGGGGCTCCGCGCGATCTCCCGGATGGTCCGGATATACTGGCTCAAAAACCCGCTCATCAAGCGGGCCGTGACCGTCCAGAACCTCTATGTTTGGGGGCAGGGCGTCACGCTGCGGGCCGTGCACCCGACCGTCGACGCCGTCGTGCAGAAGGTCCTCAAGGACCCGACGAACCGCACGGTCTTCGGCGACGTCGAAGCATGGATGCGGCTGGAGACCGGCCTCCAGCTCTTCGCAAACCTCTTCTTCGTCTTCTTCGTCAACCCGAGCACCGGCCACGTCAAGATCCGGACGATCCCGTTCGACGAGATCGCCGGGATCATCAGCAACCCCGAGGACGCCCAGGATCCCTGGTATTACCTCCGCACCTGGACTGTGACGACCGTCAACCCCTCAACCGGGTTCCCGACCACTGAGCCGAAAAAAGCCTACTACCCCGACTGGCGGTACAACCCTCGCGGCGGTCATCCAGCATACATCGCTGGCATCCCGGTCCGGGCGGATACCCCGATCTGCCATGTCAGCGTCAACCGGCTCGACGACATGCAGTTTGGTGTCTCGGAACTCTACGCGGCCTGCGATTGGGCGAACGCTTACAAGGTGTTTTTGGAGAAATGGGTCACGATCACCGACGCGCTCAGCAAGTTTGCGATGCAGCTCACCGGCGCAAACAAGCGGGTCGCAACCGCTGCCGTCTCAAAACTCCAGGAGATGATCCCCCGGCTGCAGCAGGGGCTCGCCGAGGCCCGGGCACAGGGCGGCGGCACGACCGGCGGGACGTTTGTGACGACGCCCGGGACGAAGCTCGAGCCGATCAAGACCTCCGGCATCACGACCAGCATGGACGACGCCCGCCGACTGATGCTGATGGTCTGCAGCGCGACCGGTATCAACGAGCCCTACCTCACCGGGGACCCCTCGACCGGCAACCTCGCGACCGCGAAGACCATGGAGCGCCCGATGGAACTCCAGTTCACCGCCCGGCAAAGCCTCTGGTCGTCGATTCTCAGCAACATCCTCGACTATATTGTCGACCAGGCCGCGATGATGCCGTCCGGGCCGCTGCAGGCCGGGGCGACGGTCGAGATCGACGATGACGGCGACCGGCTCGTGACACTCGGCGCCGACCCGGAGACCGGGGAGCCGATGAACCGGACGATCGAGGTCAAGTTCCCCTCGATCCTCAAACGCGACCTCACCGAGCAGGTCGATGCAATCGTTCACGCCGGCACGCTCAAGGGCGCCGCAGCGGCCGGCACGATCCCCGTCAAGCACCTGACTCGGATGCTCCTCGACGTCCTCGGAGAAGAGCACGCCGCCGACCTCGTCGAGGAGTGGTTCCCGGAGGGTGAAGACTCGCAGCCGGATGACAGCGAGGCGGCGCTCGCGACGGCGATCGGGCGGCTGGAGACCTACCTCCGGGAGGCTGCCGCATGACCCCGCTCCGCGACCTCCTCGAAAGCATCACCGCCCTGACGAAGATCTGGAAGCGGGACCGGGCACTCAAACCTATCGAGACGAAGCTCGCCCGGCAGATGGCGAAGGCGTTCCGGGCGCACCGGGCCGTCTTCATGCGCGAGTTTGAGCGGGTCGGCCCGGGGATCCTCGGCGAGGCCTCTACCCCCCCTGCGATCGAGGGGGCACTCGAAGCAGCTTACCAGGCGACACTCGCCGACTTCCTCGCCCCGATCGAGGAGGCTGCCGGGGCTGCGATCGCCGCCGCCGCGAAGCACCGGGTGGCGGAGTTCGGGGTCGGCTTTGCGTTTGACCTCAAAAACCCCCGGGCGGTCCGGGCGATCAGGGACCGGGCAGCCGCGGCGGTCACGGAGATCGACGCGACCACCCGCGACGAGATCGCCCGGATCATCACGCAGGGGATGGAGGACGGCTACAACTACCAGCAGGTCGCCCGGCAGATCGTCGCGAAGTACGACGAGTTCGGCGCCGGAAAACCACAGGCACACATCCGCAACCGGGCGGAGCTGATCGCCGTCACTGAGGCGGCGGAGGCATACGAGACCGGCAACCGCCTGGTCATCGACGAGATGACGGCCGTCGGCCTGGAGATGGAGATGTCCTGGTCGACGGTAGGTGACGAGAGAGTCTCCGAGGGCTGTATCGCCAACGCGGCCGTCGGCTGGATCCCGGTCGACCAGCTGTTCCCGTCCGGCCACCAGCACCCTCCCCGGTTCCCCGGGTGTCGGTGCGCCACCCTGTACCGCCGGAGGCCGACAGCATGAGTGGAGTGATGGAGAGTGTGACAGGCGAATTACGCGAGTTCGGCGGGATCGTGGTCCCGCTCATCGAGGCAAAGACCGACGACAAGGGCACGATCCCCATCAAGATCATCGACCCTGGGTGGGGCTCATCGGGCTACTACTCCCGCGAGGTCCTGCAGCAGGCGGTCAACGCCCGGGTCTACGCGGCCGGGCTCCAGATGTACTGGAACCACCCGAGCAAAACCGATGAAAAGGACCGGCCGGAGCGCGACCTCCGCGACCTCGCCGGCGTCCTGACCGAGGACGCCCGGTGGGACGAGCACGGGCCAAAAGGCCCCGGAGTCTATGCCCGGGCGAAGGTGTTTACCCCCTACCGCGACGCCGTCGCCGAGATGGGACCGTACATCGGGCTCTCCCACTACGTGTGGGGCGAGTCGAAAACCGGCGAGGCGGAGGGGAAGAAGGGCGATATCATCACCCGGATCGTCGCCGCCCGCTCGGTCGATTTTGTGACCGTGCCCGGCCGGGGCGGGGCGATCGCGGAGGCGTTCCGGGCCGCCCGGCCCCCAGAACCGACAGATGAACAAAAAACCGAAGCAGGAAAATCCATGGTAGGAGAAAAACCCGAGAAACTCACGCTCGAGTCCGTCCGCAAGGAGCACCCCGAGATCGTCGAGGCGCTCCGGCAGGAGATCGAGAACAGCGCCGCCATGAAGGAGGCGCAGGCACAGCAGGAGAAAGCACTCAAGGAAGCGAAGACCGCCCTCGAAGCAGCGCAGGCAGAGAACGCCCGCCTGAAGGAGGCGCAGCTTCTCGTCGAGGCAAAGACGTTCGTCGAGGCAAAGGTCAAGGACGCCAAGATCCCCGACCTCACCAAGGCGCGGATCGTCGAGTCGCTCGCGAAGGCGCCGGTCGTCAAGGACGGCAAACTCGACGAGACGGCCTACGCCGCGAAGATCGAGGCCGCCATCAAGAGCGAGGCCGAGTATCTCGCGAAACTCGGCGCCGGCAGGGTCGAGGGCATGGGCGCTGGGGCATCCGGCGGGCAGACTAAGACCCTCGAAGAGACGGACAAGGAACTCGTCGCCGGGTTCATGAAACTCGGCATGACGGAGGCGGAGGCAAAAGCCGCCGTCAAGGGAGCGTGATCAAGCATGGCAAAGAACATCAAGTATGAGCCGGGCTGGGTGCTGGATCTCACCTGCACCAAGCCCGACGAGCCGAACAGTGGCGACCCTGTCCGCATCGGCAACATGACCGGGATCGCCCTCACCGACGAGGACGCGGCCGGGAAGACTACGGTTAACACCGGCCCGTTCGTCGCGGAGTTCTCCGTCAAGGACAACGGTAACACCGGGATCGCGGTCGGGGCACCTCTCTGGTACCACGACGACGCGACGCCAGTCCTCGACAACGTATCTGCCGGCGGCTACTACTACGGCATCGCCCTGGCAGCAATCGCGACCGGGAAGACCGCGACCATCAAGGTCTACCACGATTGTGCCCCTGGTGGCGCAGGCACCCTCGGCGCAGGCAGTATCAGCACCGCGAACCTCGCGGCCGGAGCGGCGATCGCCGCGAAACTCTCCGCCACCGCGAACAGCCGGGCGATCATCGTCCCGCTCGGCGCCGTGACCGCAACCACCTCGCAGGTCGCATTCGTCGCGCCGACCGCAGGCACCCTCAACGCGGCGAAGATCGTCACGAAGGACGCCGTCGCCGCGAACGACACGGACTATTGGACGTTTGTCCTGACCAACAAAGGCGCCGCCGGAACAGGCACCGACAAGATCGTCGAGATGACCACGAAGGCGACCGGCGGATCCGCGCTCGCAGCATACACCCCGCTCAGCCTCGGGACGCTCAGCGCGACCCACAAAGTGCTCGCGGCGGGCGACGTCGTGCTCTTCACCGCGACGAAGTCTGCGGACGCGACCGCACTCGCCGAGGCGGCGCTGATGCTCGAATTCCTCCCTACGGAGGCTGAGTAATATGATTGGGAAAAATCTGTTCGAAACTGACGGGCACAACCTGAGCCCGACCCTCCGGGAGCGGTTCGAGTCCGACCCCGAATACCGGCAGAGACTCGTCGAGACGATCCAGTATATCGACGACTTCCGCCGGGGCCGCATCGCACCCGCACGGTTCGCGGAGACCATGAGTACCAGCGACTTCCCCGGCCTGCTCGGCGGAGTCATCGACCGGACGCTGCTCGGCGGCTACCGGCCGTATCCGACCTCCTACCAGGACTGGTGTAACATCTACCGCGACGCGAAAGACTTCCGCGAGCTTGAGCGGCACTACCTCGACCTCGGGGACGGGGCACTCACCAAAGTCAAGGAGCTGGAAGAGGCCCCCTACGCCCACCTTGACGAAGGCAAATTCGCCTACAAGGTCGAGAAATACGAGCGGAAGTTCGCCTTCTCCTGGGAGGCGTTCATCAACGACGACCTCTCGGCGCTCACGACCATCCCGGCCCGGCTCGGCGTCGCCGCCAAGCGCACCACCGAGAAGCTCGCCACGTCGCTGATCTGCGACGCGAACGGCCCGGATGCGACCTTCTTCAGCGACGCCCACGGCAACAAGCTTACGCTTGCCCTGAACGCGGCCAACCTGAAGACGGCCGCCGGTGTAATGGCTGACCTCTCCGACAAGGGCGACGAACCGATCTTCAACGACCCGGCCGTCCTCGTGGTCCCCCCGGCGCTCAAGATCACCGCACAGGAGATCGTCAAGACAATCCAGACGGAGATCGCATCGGGGACGGATACGACGATCACGACCCCCGGCCTCTTCGGAAACCTCAAGGTCGCCGTCGCCCCCTACATCTCGAAGATCATCACCAACGCCAACGTCCGCAAGAAAGCATGGTTCCTCTTCGCCGACCCGGCGCAGCTGGAACGCCCGGCGGTCGAGATCGGGTTCCTCCGGGGCTACGAGGAGCCGCAGCTCACCATGAAGAGCCCGGATGCCGTCAGTATCGGCGGCGGCGAACTCAGCCCCTTCGCCGGATCTTTCGACAAGGGCGCGATTGAGTTCAAGGTCACACACATCTGCGGCGGCAAGGCGATGGACTACCGCGGGGCTGTCGGCAGCTTCGGACAGTAAGGAGGGGCAATCCCCTTTTTCCGGGTGATCTACATGGACGACTTACCGCACCCGGTAACCACTACGGACACCTATCTCGCCCGGATCGTGAGTCAGAACGATGAGATCATCGCCCTGCTGAACCAGCAGCGGCCGGAGCCTAAACAGCCGCGCCGCCTGAAGGAGCCGAAGGAATGACATTCACGTACGATCCCGGCACCCCGCTCGGCGTGGTCCGGCTGCTCTGCACCGACCGCGATCCCGACCACGAGATCTTCACCGACGAAGAGATCGGCGTTTTCCTCGGGCTCAACGAGCAGGACGTCCGGCTCGCAGCCGCGATGGCGCTCGACCAGATCGCCGCCTCGCAGGTCCTGATCCTCAAGTACATCGAGGTCAACGGCCTCAAGACGAACGGGCAGGCAGTCGCGAACGCCCTGCACCAGCAGGCCGAGAGCCTCCGTGCTCAGGCAGCGACTGACGACGAGGATCTCATTGAGATCATCCCCGGGCCGTGGACACCGTTCTCGGCCGACCTCAGGAGGGGTCTATGAGGCCAGCCTTCGTCGACCCCCGGCTCATGCAGTCGCTCAGTAGCCATTTCCCGAGCCTCTGTCAGGTGCAATACCTGACGGAGACTGTCGATGCCGACGGGCAGGTCGTAACCGTCTGGAAGGACCGCCACGTCGCGGTGCCGTGCAACGTCACGTCGCTCAAGGGCAAGGAGATCCGGGGGCCGAACCAGACCTACGTCGTCGCGACCACAGCGATCGCCCTGCAGGATTATTACCCGGACATCGTCGAGAGCGACCGGGCGATCGTCGGCGGCACGACGTACGACATCCTGCTCGTCGAGTCTCCGCTCAGTACGATGACGCGACTCTCCTGCGAGGTGGTGCGGTGACTGACGACGGCGCGCTCAGGGCGATGATCTACGAGACCCGGCAGGACGTCCGGTGGATCAAGGACACACTCAAGGAGATCAAGGAGGCCAACCAGGCGCAGGATGAACGCATCGCCGAGATCAAGGCGCGGCAGGATAAGCAGACCGGGCGGGACGGCGTGATCGCCGTGGCCATCTCCGCGGTCGTCGCGTTCTTCACCGCGCTTGCTTCCGGAGGCTGGCTCCGATGAGCAGCCCGGGGATCGCCCTCAAGGGGGGCAAGGACCTCGCGAAGGCCTTCGCCTCCCTGGCCGACGACATCCGGGGGCCGGCGCTCGAGGCCGCGACCCGGGCGGCGGCGCTCCCTGTGCTCAACCAGGTGCGGATCACCGAGCCGGAAGGCGGCCGCACCCCCTACAAGACCGGCACCTACCGCCGCGGGTGGCACCTGGAAACCGTCGAGAAAACCCCTGAGCGGTGCACCGTCATCGTCGGGAACGATCAGCCACAGGGCCCTCGGCTGGAGTTCGGGTTCGTCGGCCGCGACGTGCTCGGACGGTTTTACAACCAGGCCGCCCGACCGCACATCCGGCCGGCGCTCGACGAGAACAAAGGCGTCGCCGTGGAAGAGTTCCGGGGCGCGGTCGCGGACATCATAGCACGGAGGGCGGCTCGTGCAGATTGAGTCGATCCTCCGATCTATCCTTGTCGCCGACCCGGCCGTCGCTGCCCTGGTCAGTGGCAGGATCTACCAGATGGCCCTCCCGCGAGAGCCGACGTTCCCGGCGATCACCTATCAGATGGTGAGCCGGGTGCAGGACAGCCTGACCGGGCTCGTGCAGGCGCGGATGCAGTACACCTGCCTGGCGACGACCTGGAAGGGAGCAGCCGACATTGCCGACGCCGTCCGGTGCGGCCTCCACGGCTACCGGGGCGTCCGGGACGGTGCACGGATCGAGGGGATCCAGTACGCAGGACAGCACGACGACCACGACGAGACGACCAGGATCTACTGGATCCCCGTCGACATGCTCGTCACATACTTTGAGGAGACCTAACCATGACATTCCAGACCAACGTCCAGAACCCGGCCGCAATCCGGATCGGGTCCTGCAAACTTGAGGTCGAGGACCACCCCGGATCGTTTGCCGACATGATCGATGTCGGGATCCTGAAGGGGACGAAACTCGTCCTGAACAGACAGACGATCACCATTCAGCCGGACAACGCGCCCGAGGTGGAAGTGTCCGACCAGATTGTCGGTGCCGAGGTGACGGCCACCCTCCACGAGTGGACGCTCGCGACCCTGGCAAAGCTCGGGCTCGGTACCGTCGAGACCGTGAACGGGGCGCCGGTCTCCGGGGCAGTACTGACGGTCGCGTCCGGAGCATGGGCCTATGCGAAGTTTATCCCGGTCACCGACCAGCCGAGTGCCAGCATCACGTCCGTAGCCGGTTCGGAGGACGGGGCGCTCACTGTGAATGTGGACTTCTACGTCATCGCCGACGAGAAGGGTGTCACCGGCATCGTCGTGCTCGACACCGAGAAACTCACCACGCTCGCCCAGGTTCTGACGATCACCTACGGCTACACTCCGATTGCGTCGAAGTCGATCACGCTCGGGGGCAAGGGACTCACGCCGAAGTACGTCAGCGTGCAGATGACGAACACCAACGCCGCCGGCAAGAAGTATCGGTATCGGCTGTTCAAGGCGCGGCTGACGAGCAACTTCGAGCACACGTTCACGGCAGACAGCGGCGGCGAACCGGCTGGCATCCCGATCACCTTGACGGCCCGGCCCGATCCGGCGCTCGACGACGACGAGAACGTCATCCAGATCTACGACGAGCAGGCGGTGTGACGATGGTCGAGATCATCGACCTCTCCACCATCTCCCCCGAGCAGGTGATCGTCCGGATCGGGAACGGCGACGAGATCGAGGAGATCGATCTCACCGTCGTGCCGGCCCGGGGGACGCTCCTCCTGACGGAAGCGACACAGCGGCACGGCGGATGGGATAAGATCCCCGACGCGGAAATGATCCCGGCGATCGCGGCCATCTGCCGGCAGTCCAACCCCCGGATCACCGCCGAGTGGCTGGAGACCAAACTCACCCGGCCGCAGCTCGCGGGACTGACCCAGGTCATCCTGGCGCAGACGTTCCGGCGGTGGGGCGGCGGCAAGGAGGACCCGGAAAAAAACCGGTAATCGAGGCGGGCCGGATTGTCGCCCGTCTCTGTCGGGTCTACGGGTGGACGCCGGACTACTGCCTCGATCGCCTGTCGTGGCCGCAGGTGCTGATGTACGATGCCTACGCCGAGGAGCGGGAGATAGTGAGGCGCCCCGTCTCCACGCCGGCGCCTGCCGCCTTCCTGAGGGATGAGGACGCGCCCGATGCAGCGGCAATCGAAATGATCGGAGTTCGGAGGACAGTCAATGGTCGGTGAAACCGTAGCGGGAAAACTCGTCGTCGAGATAGTCGGCGACATTGCCGGCCTGACGCGAGCCTACGAGGAAGCGAAGAAGCAGACCGAAGGGTTTGAGGGCGACCTCAAGAGCATCGGCAAATCCCTGACGAGCGTCGGCTCCGACCTCTCGCTGAAGGTGACCGCTCCGCTCGTGCTCGCGGGGGGGCTGATGCTCAAGACCGCGACGGACTTCGACGATTCGATGCGGCAGGTCGCGGCAGTCACCGGGGCGACTGGAGATCAGTTTGACCGGCTCCGGCAGCAGGCGATTGACCTCGGCGCGTCGACCGCGTGGTCGGCATCCGAGTCTGCCGAAGCGATGCGGTATCTCGGTATGGCCGGGCTCGACACCAACGAGATCCTTGAGGCCACGCCACAGATGCTCAGCCTTGCGTCCGCGGGGGCGATGGATCTCGGGACCGCGGCCGACATCGCGACCAACGTCCTCTCGGGTTTCAACCTGGAGATTTCAGACCTCGCCCACGTCTCCGACGTCCTCGCCGAGGCGGCATCGAGCAGCAACACGTCCGTCGAACAACTCGGGCACGCGATGGCCTACGTCGGGCCGGTCGCGTCGTCTGCCGGGCTCTCTATCGAGGAGACGACCGCTGCAATCCAGATAATGAGTGATGCCGGTATCCAGGGCACGATGGCTGGCACGGCGCTCCGGGGCGCGTTGACATCCCTCCTATCCCCGACGAAACAGGCCACCGATATCCTCGCCACCTACGGCCTAACCGCGGCCGACGTCGACCCGCAGGTGCACAGCCTCGCCGAGATCATCGACACACTCGGCGCCGTGGGTATCTCCACCGGCGACGCCATGACTCTCTTCGGCGACCGGGCAGGTCCGGCGATGCTCACCCTGATCCGGTCCGGGGGCGACGGCATCAGGGACTATACCCAGGCCCTGGAAGATTGCGACGGTGCCGCGCAGCGGATGGCCGAGACGATGGAGGGCGGCGTCGGTGGATCCCTCCGCGAACTGGAGGGCGCTATCGAGACGCTCAGCATCACATTCGGCGACCTGATCGCCGACGCGCTGATGCCCGCGATCGAGGGTGCGACGAGCCTTGCCAACTGGCTCTCGAACCTGGATGAAGGCACCCAGCGCGTCATCGTCACCACCGGACTCCTCGCCGCTGCAACCGGTCCGGTCATCTGGGGGCTCGGCACCCTCGCCGGTTCGGTCGGGCAACTGATCTCTCTCTACCGCACGTATCAAGCCTCGACGATCGCCGCCACGATCGCGACGAGAGGGTTCAGCGCCGCGATCGCCGCAAACCCGATCGGGCTCGCCATCATCGGCGTTACCACCCTCGGCGCCGTGCTCCTCCCGCTGATCGCGAGCACAAACGACGCGAAAGACGCGCAGGAAGAGTATAACGCCGTGCTCCGGGAAACAGCGGATCTCACTGGCAAGACGACCGAAGAGATCGAGGACGAGATCGAGACGCTCAAAGAGCAGGAGCAGGAGATCCTCGCCAACATCGAGGCAATCAAGGCGCAGAACGTCGTCGTCGACCGCGGGACACTCGCGACCCGGCAGGCTACACAGGCGACCGGCTGGCACAAGCTCGCGACCGGCGACCTGACACGGGAGTTTAGGGATGCGACCGACGCGATCGAGGACGGGACGGTCGCCCTCGGTAAGATGACGCAGGCGCAGAAGGACGCCGCGATCGCTGCCGAGCAACAGAGGCTCGCGGAGAACCGGGCGGCGCAGGCTATTCGGGATACCGAACTCCAGACTCGCCGGCTCGCGGACGGGGCGAAGACGGCATATGAGCAGGCGTCGAAAGCCGTCTCCGCACATCAGCGGGCCGTCTCCGACCTGCAAAAAGAGTACAACGAACTGAAAGAAACGATCGACAAAGCGCTCGGGATCGACAAGGAGATCGAGGACGCCGAGCGGGAAGTCGAGCGGGCCGACATCCGGCGCATCCGGGCGGAGCGCGACCTCGCAGACCTCCAGGAAGAGATCAAGAAGAAGAAGGCGGAGGCCGGACAGGGAGACGCGGACGCGAAGCGGGAACTCGAAGACCTCCTCCTCCGCGAACGTGAGGCGGTGCTTGACGTTGCCGAGGCGCAGGATCGGTATCAGGACGCGCTCAAAGCGGCAAGCGACGCACAGCAGGAGCGGGTTGAGATCGAGGAGGCACTCAACGGCGAGAGCGTGGAGAGCGCTCAGGCGCGGTTGGATGAGATCAGCCGGATGCTCGAAGAGGAGCAGGAGAAACTCGACGTCGCCCACGAAAATCGCGAGCAGGCACAGATCGCGCACGAGAACCTGATGTCTCAGATCGAGAACGAAGCGCTCGACGTCAAATCGGCGAACTGGAAAGAGTATGTGGAGTTCGTCAACAACAACCCGGCGATCGCCCGCACCTACCACGTCGAATACGACGAGGACGGCCACCCGATCGGCGGTCTGCCGCAGATCCCCAAACTCGACATCCAGACGCCGTCCTATGCCTCGCCGGCGTTTGGGGTCGCGACCGAGTCCGCCACCAGTGTGGCCGGGGGTGCAGGAACGACCGCAGCCGCAGAGGCCGGCCTGGTCGTACCGGATGAAGTCTCCGGCGACCTGGCAACCTCGCTGCACCGGCCGCCCGGATGGGGCTCGCCCGGGGTCGTCATCCAGGGTGATCTTGTGGTCAACTCCCCGGCCGCCGACGCCTCGACGATGATGAACACGACGAAACGCACCCTCCGGAACATCGGGACGCAGGTGGTGCTCTGATGCACCTGACCTGGCTCGCCGCGAACGGCGACACCCTGGTCATCGCGGACCCCTCGCGGGCGCTCCCCGAACCGCCGTTCCGCTACCTCTCGTCCGATGGGTTCGGCGGAACCGACAACGAGATCCAGACTCGGCGAGGGGCGTATCAGGACGGCACGACGTTACAGCAGGTCCGGCTGTCGCCCCGCACGCTGATGATCCGGTTCTTGATCCTGGCACCCGACCGGGCAGGGGTCGAGCAGAAACGCCGGCGGATCGCCGCGGCCTTCAACCCTCGCTACGCCCCTGGCACCCTGGTCTGGACGCAGGAGGACGGGGCGCAGTATGCGCTCCGGTGCGTGGCCCTCTCCGGCTCGCCCTCGTTCACTCCCGGCCGGCAGGCACAGGGCCGGGTCTGGCAGGAAGTCGTCGCGGATCTCCTGGCGCCGGACCCGTGCTGGTTCGACGCTACCGCGACCACGCTGCCGCTCGCCGGGCTGACCGGCGGGCTCGCGTTCCCGGCCTTCTTCCCGGCCTCGTTCGCGGCGATGGGGTCCACGATGATTGTCGTCAACGAGGGCGATATCGCCGCCCCGATCCGGATCGAGATCCCCGGGCCTGCCCTCAATCCAGTCGTGGAGAACCTGACGACGGGGGAGCAGATCGCCCTGACGCTGGACGTCCTGGAGGGACAGACGATCCTGATCGACACTGCCTACGGCAACCTGCTCTGCCGGCTCCAGGCCAGCAACGGCACCCAGACCAACGCCATGCAGTACCTGTCGTCAGACTCGACGTTCTGGCAGTTGCAGCCTGGTGAGAACATCGTGACCTTTTCGGCGCCGAGCGGGAGCGTTGAGGTCACGATCGAGTATGCATCCCGCTATACAGGAGTCTAACCCATGACAGTCAACCTCAACGCAGACGGGTATGAGGCGCTCCGCGAGCGCACGCCCGTGATCGAATGGTATGCCGAACTCCAGACCGCCGACGGAACGCCGGTCTGCGATCGGTTCGCTCTGGCCTCTCACAGGACCTCGGCGGCTGGCGCAACCCCGATGACGTTCTCGCTCCCGGTCACGGGGGCGGACGTCACGCTCCCCTGTCAGATCGAGCAGGTGCGGCTCTACGAGGCATCGACCGGAGGGGATCCCCTCTCCGACGCCGAGAGTGTCGAGCCGCTCCTCCTGGTCCTGGCAGCCGATGCCGGAGCCGTGGTCCTGACCATTACCCTGCCGGCGGTGGCGTAGATGGGATTACCTGACCTCTATCCGGCTCAGGTCGGATCTCCATACTCCACCCTTGCCGCGCCGTATACGACCGGCGGGGCTACGATGACCGTCGTGGATGCGACGAAACTCCCCGACGCCCCGAACATCGTCTGCCTGGCAGGGGATGTCGCGGGAGAGTTCAAATACACGGGAAAGGATGGTAACACCCTCACTGGCGTCACGAAACTATCGGGG
>ENA-UOUL01003587-UOUL01003587.1-bioreactor-metagenome-genome-assembly--contig:-NODE-3587-length-15577-cov-3.152710_pt1 | contig 15577 bp, 9 predicted proteins | sample MGYA00249838_ERZ747220 | MGnify/ENA primary metagenome ERZ747220 (study PRJEB28778, sample SAMN05720191) | bioreactor metagenome | isolation source: Anaerobic biogas reactor | place: USA:Washington...
TGCTCCGGCAAAAATGGTCAGGTGCGAGTAAGTCGTTGGCGTGTAGTGGGTTGCGGTGTTTCAGCCAGGGCCGTTCGAGGCTCGGCACCTCAGGTGCATTCTCGATCCTGCACCACAACCGTTCGACATGAGCAACCACTGTCCGACCAACGCTTTTTCACGTGCTCAAGGAGCTGCACCTTGACCAAAACGACCCGCAGAATAGCCGACAAAAAGAATCGCGCGATCGCGATCGATGGCCGTCCCGTCCGGCGTGCCACGTCCAACGGTCATGCGACCCTTTCGATCCGCCGCCGTGCCGAGCACGCGGTCGATTCCGAGGGGGACGAGCATGACGACAGCTGGCCGCACGACGAGCAACTCCGCCCGGCGACGACGGGCAGCCAGGTAGACAACACCGATGACCCGGTGCGGATGTACCTGATGCAGATGGGTCAGATCCCCCTGCTAAAGCGTGCTGAGGAAATCGGGGCGGCCCGGCAGATTGAACAGACGCGGACCCGCTATCGGCACTCCATGCTCGCGACCGACTTCGTCCTGCATGGTGCCGTCCTGGCGTTGCAGCAGGTGTTTGACGGGCAGCTGCGTCTGGACCGGACGATCGAAGTGTCTGTGACCAACACAACGGCCAAACGGGACATCATGCGTCGGCTGGGTCCGAATCTTCAGACATTGCGCCACATGCTGGCCAGCAACCAGCGGGACTTCTTCCTGGCCATCAACCGGCGGCTGTCCGAGCACGTCCGGCGCGAGGCCTGGCAGCGTCTGGTGCGGCGGCGCAACAAGGCGGTGCGGCTGGTCGAGGAGATGAATCTGCGCACCAATCGCTTGCAGCCTCTGTTCGACCGGTTACGCGATATCTCGGATCGCATGCAAGAGCTGCAGTTGCAGATTGAGGAGGCCCGGCAGGTCGGATACGTGCAGGGTCGTTCGATCCACGAGCTGCGGGAGGAACTGCATTGCCTGATGCGGCTGACGTTCGAGAGTCCGGCGACGTTGAAGCGGCGCATTGAGAGAACGCGGTTGTATCAGCACTCGTATGACGCCGCGAAACGTGCCCTCTCGGCCGGCAATCTGCGGCTGGTGGTCTCGATCGCCAAGAAGTACCGCAACCGCGGGCTGAGCTTCCTCGATCTGATCCAGGAAGGCAATACCGGGTTGATGCGCGCGGTGGACAAGTTCGAGTACGCTCGCGGCTACAAGTTCTCGACCTACGCGACGTGGTGGATCCGCCAGGCAATCACGCGTGCCATCGCGGACCAGAGCCGGACCATCCGTGTGCCGGTCCACATGATCGACACGATGAGCAAGGTGCGGGCAGTGACGCGAGATCTGGTCCAGGAGCTGGGCCGCGACCCGACTGCGGAAGAAACCGCCTGCCGGGCCGGCCTATCGCTGGACGACACCCGCTGCATCATGAAGATGGCCCGCCAGCCCCTGTCGCTGGATCAGCCCGTGGGCGACCATGACGACAGCTACTTCGGCGAATTCCTCGAAGATTACCGAGACGATGACCCGCTGTACGAGACCAATCAGCAGGCGTTGAAGAACCGGATTGCCGAGGCGATGGAAGGGCTGAACTACCGGGAACGCGAGATCCTCCGGCTGCGTTACGGCCTGGCCGACGGCTATGCGTACACCTTGGAGGAAGTGGGCAAGATCTTCTCGGTCACCCGCGAGCGCGTTCGGCAGATCGAATCGAAGGCTGTCCGGAAGCTGCAGCAGCCCTATCGCAGCCGGTCGCTGGCCAGCTTCCTGGACGGGTGCGAAGTGCCGCCCATCGAGGAGACGACCTCCGGCAACGCGTGACGCGGATCCCCGGAGCGGATAGGGTACTGGACGCGGGAGGGGGTGCCGTCTCCGTGGTGCGCGCTTTCAAGCAGCGATTTTGTGTTTTCGGATCGGTGGTGCGCCATAAGTCTGTATCGGTGTGTCAGATGCTGACTCCAGTACCGTGGTGTAGACTTCGCTCCAGATCCCACTCAGCAGGATCACACGAAGTGTCAACACGATCCGAGCACCCTCGTGCTTCCACCGCATCCCGGATAACTTCAGCCGTTGCGTGAAGACGGTCTTGCAGGCCGCTTCGGTGACACCACTGCCGATCGGCAGGTGCTGTCGGCGGTACTGCCAGTACTGCATGAACTGGGTGCGCGTACGAAGATACTCATACGCGCGGCGATAATCGCGTTTGCGATGAGCAATGACTCCGTGACGACAGGCGCGCGCCGCGGCAGCGTGCAACACGCGACTGGGACCGTTGGGCTTCAGCAGCGCCTTGCGCATGCGGCGAGCCCAGCTTTCCGCCGCCCGCGTCTGGCCGAACAAGGCCTCCGCCAGCGTCGTGATGCGTTGGCTGGCATGATAGTAGTCAACCACCCGCTGCCAGTCCAACGCCTGGCCGGTCCGGGGATGGCACATCGGCCGGAGCACGTCGCGGTAATACGCCGTTTCCTGGTCCCCCGCGTCCGTCACATAGCACAGTCGCGGCAGCGGGCCTTCCCACCCGGTGAGGATCGCTTGGATCAGCGCGGTGAGTTCGTCCGTCATCTTGTGCTGTCCCAGTTCCGGTGGATGAGCCAAGTACACCGTTCCTAACCGTGTCCCGCGCCGGTCGTAGACCGTGACGGTGGCCGCCGTGGCCACCTCGAACGAATCCCCTGGTTGCATCCCCAGCGTGATCCCGTCGCGACCGACGGACAACACCGGCCGCCGATTTCCCTTCCCAGCAAAGGCTTCTTTCAACCAACTCTGGACCTTGGCCGCCTGCGCCTGCGCGCTGAACGGTTGCATGCGCTCGGCCAACTGACCGGTCACTTCCCGCAATTTCTTCGTGCCCCAGATCACGCCGTGCTCGCGACGAAGGCGCTGCAGCACGACGTCTTGCGTGGCGCCCGCGTCGGCGAAGTACCGCCCCACGGCCGAGGTCAAGGCCGGAGTCGCGCCGCCCAGCAACCCCAACGTCCGTTCCAAGGGAAACAAGGTCGGTTCACCCCCCTCGCGCTGCCAGTCCCGATAGCCGAAACGCCAGAGCACGATCTTGCCGAAGCGCGTGGAAACATTCCGGTTGGCTGTCTTGTGGTTGAGCCGTCGATAAGGGCTGCCGTCATAGTGCACATCATGGGGAAGCGTTTCGGGATCGTCCGGTTCCACCCGATTGTAGGTCCAACCCGCGATGACTCGTCCCAGTTCCCGTAACACTTCCTGTAATGCCTCTTCAAATCGGAAGGTCTGAGTCGGAGACATCTCACTGCCAAGAAAACCGAGCACGATCATGCTGATTTCCTGCCGCAGGGGTTCCATCGCATCGTGAAGTTCCTCGTCAACATCCCCGAGTGCCGTTGCCAGAAGCACCTTGGTCCAGATAGAGTACGTCATTGGGCGTCCTTTCCCGAAGAGGAGATTCTTGATTACGAACAACCTCCTTTTTGACGGAAGGACGCCATTTTCACCAAGATCACTTTCTGAACGGGATTCCCTCGCAGGACCACTTATCCATAAACCACCGTCACGAACGAGAAAAATCGCCCACGTTGGCGCGCACCAGAGAGATCGCACCCGCGGGAGGTGGTTGTGCAGCGGCCACCTCCCGCTCCTTTATTTCTTGCCGGCATTCTTACTGGCATTCTTACTGGCATTCTTGCCGGCACGTTGCGCGCTCCGGCTCATGCGCACGCCGGACCGGGGGGGTTAGAGCTGCGAGACGGCCTGGAGCACGGCGAGTGTCGACTGGGACTTGTTGAGCACGTAGAAGTGGATGCCCGGCACGCCGCACTGGACCAGCTCGCGGACCTGCCGCGCTGCGAACTCGACCCCCACCTGATATTGCCACTGTGGATCATCCCGGGCCGACAACTTCTCGACAAACGCCGGCGGCAGCGTGGCGCCGCACATCGAGGATATGCGCTGGATCTGCGACAGGTTGTTCACGGGCAGGATGCCCGGCACCAGAGGGACGCGGATGCCTGCGGCCTGGTACCGGTCGCGGAAACGCAGGAAGTCGTCATTGTGATAGAACAGCTGCGTGATCACCACGTCGGCGCCCATATGCACCTTGTGCTTCAGGTGCTGCAGATCCTCCTCGCGGCTGAGCGCCTCGCGGTGTACCTCCGGATAACCGGCCACGGCAATGCCAAAACCGGGAAACTCGGCTTTGATCAGCGACACGAGTTCGCTCGCGTGCCGCAAACCGTTGGCCGGCGACCGAAACACCGTCTCGCCCGATGGCGGATCGCCCCGCAGTGCCACGATGTAGTCGACCCCGGCCTGCTGAGCGGTTGCCAGGTAGCTGCGCAGCTGGTCGACCGTCGAATCCACACAGGTCAGGTGCGATGCCATGGGCACGTGGAACCGTTCCTTTACCTGCTTGATGACCTCCAGTGTCTGGGTGCGCGTCGAGCCGCCCGCGCCGTACGTGCAGCTGATGAAACTTGGCTGGCAGGTGACCAGTTCACGCACGTGCCGCAGCAGCGCCGCTTCGCCCTGCCGCGTCTTGGGGGGGAAGAGTTCAAAAGACAGGCCGAACCTGCCGGCACCATAGGTCGCAGCTAGTGACATGGCGTTCTTGTTGCGTAAATACGAGTGGAACCGTGGATAATAACGAATGACGAGATACCCATGAATAATAGCGAATGACGAGATACCCAAGCACGAAGGAAGGATGAATGATGAATGATGAGATACCCAAGGGCGAAGGATCCCGTTCAGACGTCGCCGCCAACGTTATTACACCCAGATTGTGCCCCACATTCGTGTTTCGTCCTTCCTTCGTGCTTGGGTATCTCGTCATTCGTCCTTCCTTCGTGCTTGGGTATCTCGTCATCCGTCATTCCTCCTCTGTCCGCGCCGGAAGATGCGCTGAGCGTCTCGCAGCGCGATACCCAACTGATCGATTTCTTCGAGCGTGTTGTAGAAGTAGTAGCTTGCCCGGCTGCTGGCGGCGACGCCGAGGCGTTTGTGGAGCGGCATTGTGCAGTGGTGTCCGGCGCGGATGGCCACGCCGTGCTGATCCATGATCTGAGCGATGTCATGCGCGTGGATCCCCTGCACCACGAAGCTGGTGATGCCGGCCTTGTGCTCGGGGGCGGGGCCGAGCAGCCGCACGCCGTCGAGGGCCTCCAGCACTTCATGCGCGCGCGCTGTGAGCTGCATTTCATGGCGGCGGATAGCGTCCATGCCGATCTGTTCGAGGTATTTGATGGCGGCCGCCAGTCCGAGGGCGGGGACGATGGGAGGGGTTCCCGCCTCGAACTTCGCCGGCAGGTCCGCCGGCTCAAAGCCTTCGAGTGTCACGCGCCGGATCATGCTGCCGCCGCCCAGGAACGGGGGCATGGCCTCCAGAAGTTCCTCGCGGCCGTAAAGCACGCCGACGCCAGACGGGCCCAGCATCTTGTGGCCGCTGAAGGCGACGAAGTCCGCTCCCCAGGCCTGCACATCGGTCGCCGCGTGCGGCACGCTTTGGGCCGCGTCCACCAGCACCCGGGCACCGGCCGCGTGGGCACGCGACACAATCTGCGCCACCGGGTTGACGGTCCCCAGCACATTCGACACGGCGGTCACGGCGACCAGCCGCGTACGTTCGTTCAGCAGGTCGTCCAGGGCCTCCAGGATCAGGAACCCATCATCGGTGATCGGGACGAAACGCAGCGTGCAGCCGGTCCGCTCCGCCAGCTGTTGCCAGGGCACGATGTTGGAGTGGTGTTCCATTTCGGTCAGCACGATTTCGTCGCCGGCCCCGACCTGCTGATCGCCCCAGCTGCGGGCCACCAGATTGATCGCGGCCGTGGCGCCGGTGGTGAACACCACTTCCTGCTGCGTCCGGGCATGGATGAACCGCCGCACTGCCTCGCGCGCCTCTTCGTACAGATCCGTGCTCTGTTCGCTGAGCCAGTGGATGCCGCGATGCACGTTGGCGTAGTGCTGCTCGTACGCCTCCACCAGCGACGAGATGACCTGCCGCGGCCGCTGCGTCGTCGCGGCGTTGTCGAAGTAGACGAGTGGCTTGTCGCCGTGGACCACCGTCGCCAGGATGGGGAAATCCGCGCGGATCGCCTGCGGATCGAACGGCACGGCATCGGTGGTGGACACTAGGTGTTGTCCTCCGGATGTGGCGGCGGCGTGGGGCGGGAAGACGCCGCGTCCGCCGCGACAGACCCCGCCAGGGGCGAGTGCACGGCCGCCTGTACCACGCGCCAGGACAGCAGGCAGCACTTCTGGCGATTGGGGGTGAGCCGCGCGCCGAACAGCGCCAGCATGTCCTGAGCGCTGAACTGCTTGAGCTCCTCGATCGTCATCCCCTCGATCTTCTCCATCAGCATCGACGCCGAGGCTTGACTGATACAGCACCCGTCGCCGTCAAACCATGCCTCTACGATGCGTCCCTGCTGGTCGATCCGCAGCTCGACGTGAATCACGTCGCCACAGAGCGGGTTGTCGTCCTCGTGCGCGTGCGTGGCGTGCGCGGAGTGCCCGCGATGATAGGGATCCTCGTAGTGGTCCAGGATGTGATCCTGGTACACATCTTGTTCGTTGTTGAATGACATGGGTGGCGCGCCGCAGTCTGGGGCTGTCCCGGCAGGAAACTCATTCGTAAGTGTACGAATGCGGTGGGGAACCGACTAGGTGGGATGAACGGCCCGCCGGCGGCGGTCACCGTCGACAGCCGCCACGGGCGGACCGGGATGCGCCACGGGCGGACCGGGTTGCTCCACGGGCGGGCTGAGTTGCGCCCTGACCGGACCGACTGTCGCTCCCGCCGCAGCGTTCAGCGTGTGCGCCAGATCAGCGTGTCGGGGATGTTCAGCTGTTGTTGCAGGGGGCGAATCGCTGCGTGGAAACGCCGGGCATCGGTCGGGTAGCCGGCCGTGGGCTGGAGTCCGGGCAGGCGTGACACCCAGTAGGCATTGAAGGCCTGCATGGCCAACTCGCGCAGGTATTTGGCCGCCATCGACGCCAGCGCTGTCGGCAGGAAGCGCTCTCCCTGGGCCGCGAAACGTGCTTCGATTCGTGCCGCCGGCGGGCCCCATCGATACACACTCTGCTCGCGCGACTCTTCGCACACGTCGACCCACGCTGGCGCGAACACGTGCTGCAGCAGCGCGCCGTAGCGATTGCGCCCGCCATGCTTGTCACACTGAATCACCACCATCGGATCGTTTACATCCGAGAGCAGTTCGCGGACCAGTTCGAGCGTCCACAGCGACAGTGCGGTCCCTTTGCTGCCGCAGGCCGCTACCTGTGCGTTGTATTCGGCCGGAAACACCACCCGCGCTCGCAGGTCGATCAAGGCGATTCCGGCGGCGTCCAACGCCCGGGCGCAGCAGGCCTGCGCAGCGGCGATCGCCTGGTCGGTGGCAGCCGCCGGGAGGTCGCAATCGTACGAGGCGTGCCACGGCATGCTCGCCAGCGCTGCGACACGGGCGGGATCCAGCCGGGCCAGCAACGCGCGCCAGGTACGCCGGTCCTGTGCGGGTCCGTCAAGCAGTGCCAGCGCGGCGAGCACGCCGCGCTCCAGCAGGCTCAGCCCGCCACCCGGTCGGTAGAGCTGCTTGGAGTCACCAATAATCGGGTCGGCGGCACGGCCGGAGTCGACGTGCACGGAGGCCAGCTGGGCGGGCAGGGAGGAGACCGGCTGCGCCGCCGGCACCCGCCACACCGTGGCGGCAATCACCAGCGGCCCCAGGTTCGGGCCGTAACCTGCTTCGTCGGTCCCGATCACACACGTCATGAGCGGCTGCCCGATTCCCCACACCGCGCTGGGGCCACGTCCGCAATCACTTCATTCACCCCCCGCACAGGCATCGGCTGCCTCACTCGAACATCAGCAATGCAAAGCTCTCCCCGCGCGGCACGACCGACGCCGGCCTGGTATAGGCCTGAATGCCGACCTTCGGCACGATCCGCTGCACGCCGACGGCCCACACGTCGGTCGCCGTCGGGCTGCGGGGCGTGAGTTCGGCCAGCGGTATCGCGGCCTCCACCGTCCAGTCCGTCGCAGTTTCGTGTTGCGCTACATACCAGACGGGATCCCAGTGCACGTTGCCCGCGCACGCCTCGCCGGTCCAGCCGCGATAGTCGATGGTCAAGCGGTAGAAGGTCGCGTAGTCGCGATCCAGATCGATCAGCACATCCAGGCGGTCGTAATCGTCCAGCGGCGGATCGCGGGGGCGCGGACTCGTCGCTGCCGGGTACTGCGCGCCGGGCGCTTTGCGGCAACTGGCCGCCAGAAACAGAAACTCGTCGTCGCATGCCAGCATGGCGGTGGCCGGCCAGGTCCCGTCATCATGCAGAGCGCTGGAGAGTTCCAGACGTTCGGCCTTGCCCCACGCGGGGTCGTCGAGATGCCCGTCCAGATGCGGCCGGGAGCTGACCAGCCGGCACTTGCAGACCGGCTTGGGCGCGAACCCGCGGCCGCTCGCCAGCCATAACTCCGCCTCGGCACAGCGTCCCCAGTTCGTCAGGATCTGACCGGCGCTCAGGCGGTGATAGAATCGCTCCGCTTCGCGCGGCATCCCGCTCAGGCGATAGGCCACCGCCATGGGGAACTGGACCTGCGGTTCGGCGAACAGCCCCGGCCGGCTGCGCTGCAGCAGCTGGGCCAGATTCACCGCCCGCGTTGCCCGATCGACTGGCTGCGGACCCGCCACGATCGCTGTGTGAGGGCCGGCTTGCAGGGGTCCGCCGACTACCGGCGGCGCCGCCGGCAATTGAGGCACCGGCTGTGCGAAACCGGCCGGTTTCACGGTGCCGTCGGCCGCTATCTGGGGCGGTTGCGCCACGACCACGTCCGCTACCACCTGGGACTGCCGCCGCAGTTGCCAATCGATCTCACTGCTCGCGTAATACTGGATCAGCCACACGATGGCGGTTTCAGACAGTGCATGGTCCGGGTAGCGGCCCACCAGCTGCTCGAGCGTCTGGGCCGCCAGCTCCAGCTCTCCCGCCTCGAGATACCGCTGGCCCAGGTGGAACAACAGTTGCCCCGCACTGGAGGCGTTGAGCGAGCGTGTGAGATCCTGCAGCTGGGCGAGCCAGCTGGCGGCCTGGGCGGATCCGCCGGTGGTCTTCAGAAACAACTGCTCGATGTTTCGCCGCTGCTGTGCTGCGCGGGTCAGGGTTTCCACGTCCCGTGCGGCGGGAGCACCCTCCGCGCGCCGCGCGTCGCCTCCCGCCGGCAGGAATATGCCGCTGAAGATGTCTCTCCGGCCGGCGGCCTGCGGCAGTTCATCCCGCAGCAGGCGGAAGCCGACCGTCGTCGGCGGGGAGGCGTACCGCGGGCGGATCAGCGCGTATCCGTCGAACGCCTGATCGGCCACCGAACACCCCAGACGCGGCGCCAGCTGGGCCGTCGTGAGCGTCACCGTCGGCTGATCGTCGTCGGTGGCGACGCTGAACACTTTCTTGACCTTCCAGGGGGACAGTCCGGCACACGACAGCTGGTCGGGATAGGCCGCGGAGTCTGCCGCCTTGTGCACGGCAGAGAGGACGAGCTGGTTGACCAGGTGTGACAACGGATAGTCACCTCGCGGGCTGGGGCCTTCCGTCACAACCACGTCCGGCCGCCACTGGCGAATGCGCCGCACCGCCAGCTCCTCGAGCATATCGATCGAGCGGCTGCCGTGCAGGCGGTCCCAGACCTGCACCAGGTCCTGCGCTCCGATCTGCAAGCCTTCCTGCCGCAGGGGGAACTGCCAGGCGAGATCGGTGCCGCCGCTGCCGACGGCCACCAGCGCCGCCTGCGCCGCATCCTCCAGTGGCACGTCCGACACGGGCCCGAGTTCCCCGTCCCGCCGATTGAAAACCTCGGCGTAACTGAGATACCCCTCGCTGCCGGACGACCAGGCGAAGAGTTCCAGCGGCAGCTGCCTCGGTTCGCTGAACAGTCCGAGCAGAGCCAGGCGGGTGCCGCCGCCGCGCATCCGCCGCCAGGACTGGCCGCCGTCGCGCGTCACGAGGATGGTGCCCAGCGCGCCGACAGCCCACCCGCGTTGGGTGTCCAGGAATGTCAGGCCCCGCAACGGCAGACTCTGGTCCGTCCGCTGGAGTTCCCATGTCGTTCCGCCGTCGTGCGAGTGCAGCACGCGGCTGCCCGGCGCTCCGACCGCCCAGACGTGCGGGCCGCACGTCGCCAGCGCGCGGAAATCGAACAGCTGAGTTGTCCCGGCAGGCAGGGCGCCAGGGGGAGGCTGCCACGTCAGGCCCCCGTCGGTCGTGTGGAGCACAAGGCCGCCATCCCCCACCAGCCAGCCCCGCCGCGCGTCGCTGCTTGTGATCGCCCGCACGGTGCGACCTCCGACCCCCGGGATCGTCACCCCGGTCATGGCCGGCGCGGTAACCTGCGCCAAGCTACCCTGCGGGCCCGCGGCCAGCCCCGACTCGAAGCTGCGGAAATCTCCCGTGGTCCACGGACCTTGGACCGCCGCCGGCAGAGTCGACCAGCTGCGTCCGCCGTCTTCCGTGCGGAAGACACCAGTGGGATACAACGACGAGGTGTTCCCGACTGCCCAGCCTTGCTGCGGGGTCAGGAACTGGACATGTTTCAGTGCGGGCAACGTCAGCCCGGGCAGGCTCGTCCAGGTCTGACCCCCGTCCTGTGTCCGCAGCACCACGCAGCTCGTCTGATGGGTGTAGGGATGGACCCGACCACCCACCACCCAGCCCAACTGGGCATCCAGGAAATGTACCGATTCGAGCCGGCAGACCTCCGGCGCACGCTGCAACTGCCAGCGCCGGCCACCGTCCTCGGTATGCCAGATGACACCGGTGTCCCCCACCGCCCAGCCCTGATCGGAGTCGACGAAGCAGACATCGGTCAGCTCCGCGTCCTCCAGCATCGCGAGCGGTCCACAGTCCGGCTCCGCACCTGTCGCACGCGGCACGCACAGCAGGGTGCACCAGGCGGCCAGTGCCAGCGTCCGCCATCGCGCGCGTCGTCCGTGACTGTCCATCCCCGCAGTCTCCTCCAAGAGCTTCTGGCAGATCACCGGCTCGATTGTAGCGCATTCCGGACAGGGGTCCAAGAGCAAGCGGGTGGCGAACTGGTGTTGTCGTCCCGGCGGGGTTGGCCTACACTCCTGCCGCCCGGCCCGGAGTTGCTGCGGGCCGGGGCCCCTTCCAGGAGGTCTACTGCTGTGGACGTATCCATTGTCATCCCGGTGTATAACGAACGTGAGAACATCCCGCTGTTGTACGCGCAGCTGGATCGAGTCCTGGCCGAGCTGGATCGGTCGTGCGAGGTGGTGATCGTGGACGACGGGTCGACCGATGACAGCTTCGCGCGGCTGCGGGAGCTGGCCCAGTTCGATCCGCGTTTGAAGGTCGTGCGGTTCCGCCGCAATTTCGGTCAGACGGCGGCGATGCAGGCCGGCATCCACTACGCCTCGGGGGACGTGATTGTCACGATGGATGGCGATCTGCAGAACGATCCCCAGGACATCCAGATGATGCTGGCCAAGATCGACGAAGGGTTCGATCTGGTCCACGGGTGGCGCAAGGACCGGCAGGACCCGTGGCTCAATCGCCGGTTGCCGTCGCTGCTGGCCAACCGCCTGATCTCGTGGGTGACAGGCTTCCCGATCCACGATCTGGGTTGCACGCTCAAGGCGGTGCGGCGCGAGGTGGCGAGGGAGCTGGAACTGTACGGCGAGATGCACCGGTTCATTCCGATCCTGGCGCACGCGCGCGGAGCGCGGTGTGCCGAGGTCGTCACGCGGCATCATGCGCGGCAGTTCGGCCGCACGAAGTACGGCATCTCCCGCACGACACGGGTGATTCTCGACCTGATGACGGTCAAGTACATTCTGACGTATTCGGCCAGTCCGATGAAGCTCTTCGGCGCCGTCGGGCTCTGCTGTGTCCTGCTCTCCGGCGTGGCCGGGCTGGGCACCCTGGGGATGAAGCTGCTGGACGCCGTCGACATGACCGGCAATCCGCTGCTGCTCCTGACCGTGTTCGCCATGCTGGCGGCCATCCAGTTCTTCAGCCTGGGGCTGCTGGGCGAAGTCAACGCCCGCATCTATTATGGAAGTCGAGACAAGCAGCACTATGCGGTGCGCGAGTTGTTGAACTTCCCGGGTGAGGCGGAGGACTTGGCAGTGCTGCCATCGCGCCGCGCCGCGTGACGAACAGGAAGCGGAGTGCATGAAAACCACCTCCATGAAAGCCGCCTATATTGAGCAGCCCGGTCCGCCCGAGTGCCTGGTCTATGGGGATCTCCCACGTCCCGAGCCGACGGACACGCAGGCGCTGGTGCGGGTGACGGCTGCCGCAGTCAATCCGATCGACACATACATCCGCCAGGGCGCGAACTACTGGGAACTCCCGCGGCCGTTCATCGTCGGCTGCGATCTGGCAGGCGTGGTGGAGTCTGTGGGAACGCGCGTCATGCGATTCCAGCCTGGTGACCGCGTGTGGGGCAGCAATCAGGGGTTGCTCGGGCGCCAGGGGACCTGCGCCGAGTACTGCGCGGTCGAGGAGAGCTGGCTGTATCCCACCCCGGAGGGTGTGGACGATCAGGAGGCCGCGGCCCTGGCCCTGGTCGGCATCACCGCGCATCTGGGGCTGTTCCGCGAAGGGCAGCTGGAACGTGGCGAGACGGTGTTTGTCCGCGGCGGGACGGGCGGTGTTGGATCGGCCGTCGTCCAGATGGCCAAAGCGGTTGGCGCCCGCGTGCTGACGACCGGAGGCACCGATGCCAAAGTGGCCCGCTGCCGGGAGATCGGGGCCGACGTCGCGGTCAACTACCGGACCGAGAGCCTGGCCCAGGCCGTGCAGGCGTTTGCGCCCGCGGGGGTGAACCTGTGCTGGGAAACGCTCCGCGAACCGGATTTCGATGAGCTGCTGAGTTACCTGGCGGAACGGGGCCGGATCATCCTGATGGCCGGCCGTGAGGCACGCCCCGGTTTCCCGGTCGGACCGTTCTACGTCAAAGGCTGCTCGATCCACGGATTCGCCATGTTCAAGGCCACGCCCGACGAACAGCGGGCCTGCGCCGAAGATATCAATCGCTGGATGCGCGCCGGGCAACTGCGGGCGAATATCTCGCAGGTGCTGCCGCTGCGCGAGGTGGCCGCCGCGCACAGGCTACAGGAAGAAAGCACGGTGCGCCAGTCCGGAGCGCTGGCCGGAAAGATCGTGATTGTCCCGTAACGATCGGTGACAGGTTGGCGATGGCCCCTGCCGAAGTGCGACAGCTGCTCCCGCTCATACGCCAGCTCAGTGCCGCCGTACAGGCGGCGCTGGTCGACCACGGAGCGCCGGGGCACTGGGCGGATCTGGAACGTCGATTCCGGCAGCAGACGGGCCGATCCGGAGCCCACGTGTTCGCAGACGCCGTCGCCCAGGCGGTGGCATGCGGCTGTGTGGCCCTGGCCGCCAGCCGGGACCAGCCTCTGCCGGATTCCGCGCGGCGCTGGCTGATCGACCAGGCGGATCCGCTGCTGGCGGCGATTCTCGACCTGTGTCTGGCCGGCGACGAGGCGGCGTGTGGCGCGCACGCCATCGGCCGCGCGGCGGCGTTGATCCGTCAGCATCTGCAGACTCAGCGCCCGGAGAAATGCTCGGAGGCGGCCACCTGTGGCGCTGAGTCCGACCGTGACGTGACCGGTTTCTTCGAGCGGCTGCTGAGCCAGTCTGACGCCAGGTCGCGGCGCCGGCAGGGGGTCTACTACACGCCACCCGACCTCGCGGCGCACGTGGTGCGGAGCGTGGACCAGGTGTTGCGGATGGAGTTCATGCTGGCCGATGGGCTGGCCGACCGCACGACGTGGCAACAGGTGCGGGTGGCCGGCGGCGGCCCTGACGCGCACGTGCCGGTCCGGCCCGACGCGCCCTTTCTCCGCATCCTCGATCCGGCCATGGGGGCCGGCGTGTTCCTGCTGGCTGTGTTCGACCACATCCAACACTGGTGGGCCGCCTGCCGGTCGCGCGAGGCAGCGCCGGCCGGCCGCCCGCGGGAGAGCTGGGACGACTTCGTCGTGGACACGCTGCTGCCGCGGATCTGCGGCCAGGAACTCGCCCTGCCGGCCGTGGTGGTGGCCCACCTGCTGCTGGCCACGCGGCTCCACGCGTCCGGGTTTCACTTCACGCGACCCGGCAGGATCAACTTCCTGCTCGGTAACACGCTGCGCGCACCGCGCATCGGTGACTGCTGGCTGACGGAGGACGATCGACCGTACACCGTCGTGCTCGGCAACCCGCCGTTTGCGGGCGTGTCCGAAAACCGCTACCGATGGATTAGCCAGCTGTTGCGCGGCCAGGCACCCGGACACCACCGCGTGGCCAACTACCTGGAAGCCGATGGACGGCCGTTGGGCGAGAAGAAACACTGGCTGGAAGACGATTACGTCAAGTTCCTGCGGCTGGCGCACTGGTTGATCGAGCGAACCGAGGCGGGTGTGATCGGGTTCGTCACCAATCACGGGTTCCTCGACAACGTCACGTTTCGCGGCCTGCGACAGCAGCTGCTGCGGACCTTCCCCTGTGTGACCGTCGTCGACCTGCATGGCAATACGCGGACCGGGGAGCGACCGCCCGAGGGCGTGCATGACGAGTCGGTTTTTGGGATCGAGCAGGGAGTGGCGATCAGCCTGTGGCGACGTCCCCTCCACGGACCGATCGCGCCGCGGATCGACCACGCGGACCTGTGGGGACAGCGAGAGTCGAAGCTTGCAGCACTGGCCGGCACTGAGCCAGTGCGCACAACGCGTTTGGACCCGCATGCGCCACATTACTTCCTGGTGCCACGCGATGGACGCCGGGAGTCGGAGTATGCGCGCGGCTGTCCCTTGCCCGAGGTGATGCCGGTCTATTCCACGGCGGCGGTCACGGCGCGCGACGGCTTTGTCGTGGCTTTCTCGGAAACGGAGCTGCGCGACAGGCTGGCCGTGCTGTGCGACGAGCGGGTAGCAGACGACGCGATTCGCGCGCAGTTCTTCGCATCCAGCCGCTCGACGAAATACCCGACCGGCGACACCCGCGGCTGGCAGCTCGCCGCGGCCCGTGCACGGCTCCGCCGCGAACCGGACTTGGCCCGCTACATCTGCGACTGCCTGTACCGGCCGTTTGACCGCCGCAGAATCTTCTGGACACCCTGGATGATCGACTGGCCGCGCGAGGCCGTGATGCGGCACCTGGCCGCGGGCGACAACTTCGCGCTTGTCGCACGCCGCCAGCTGCCGGCGTCGCACCGGTGCGATTACTTCTGGGTGACCGACACGATCGCGCTCGACGGTCTGATCCGCTCGGATAATCGGGGCAGTGAATCCGTATTCCCCTTGTTTTTACAGGACTGCGCGCCGACCGGCCAGCGGCCCGGCTCGGCCGACCACGTGCCCCCCCGGTCCGCCGCACGACCCCGTCAGGTGAACTTCTCGCCCGCGTTTGTGCAGCGGGTGGCGGACCAGCTGGGTCTGGCGTGGAACCCGGGCGCGGAGGATGCCGCGGATGGTCACTTCACGCCGTTTGCGCTGTTCGGCTACATCTACGCGCTGTTTCACGCGCCGAGCTATCGGGAACGGTTTGCGGCGTCCCTGCGCGTTGGCTTCCCCCGCGTGTTCGTGCCCGCACGATGCGAGCTGTT
>ENA-UOUL01003588-UOUL01003588.1-bioreactor-metagenome-genome-assembly--contig:-NODE-3588-length-15573-cov-2.897457_pt1 | contig 15573 bp, 18 predicted proteins | sample MGYA00249838_ERZ747220 | MGnify/ENA primary metagenome ERZ747220 (study PRJEB28778, sample SAMN05720191) | bioreactor metagenome | isolation source: Anaerobic biogas reactor | place: USA:Washington...
CTTCTCCAGCACCTCCACCAGGTAGGCGCCGGTGCCGCAGCAGGGGTCGAGCACGTACACCCGCGGGTCGGCCAGGCCGTCGGGCACGTCCAGCTCTTCGCGGAGCACCGTGTCCACGCGGGCAACCATGTACTCCACGATCTCGGGCGGCGTGTACCACACCCCCAACTCCTTGCGCAACGCGGGGTCGAACGCCTCCAGGAACGGTTCGTAGAAGTACTGAACGGCATGGTGCTGTTCGAATTTGGCGAAGAATGCTCGTCTATCTACCCGGTTGAGCGCCGCGGCCGCCTGATCGAGAACCGGCACCAGGCCCAGCGAGCCCAACAGGTGGGGAGTGGCGATCTGGGTGAAGAGCGCCTGCACCACGGGCACGCGCAGGGTCCAGGCGGCGGTCTTCCAGTCGAAGCGGGCGTCGTTCCCTCCGGGCGCGCCGGCCCTTGCGCCGGGTGTCGTCCCAGGTGCCGCGCCGTCGCCGGGCTCGTGCTCCTGACTCCACATCACCCACGAGGCGAACAAACCGTAGAAGAGGGTCTGGACGAGAGTTGACCGGAAGAAGTGCTCTCCCTTTGCCCCCTCGAACTTGACACCCAGGCTGTCTTCCAGCGACCTGCGCACCGCGTCCAACGCCGGCAACTCGGCCGACTCCACCAGGATGCGGGCCTCCCGCGCGTACGAGGCCAGGAACCAGGCCAGATCCTGCGGGGAGGCCAGCGTGGCTCCGGAGAGAAGCACCCGCTTGATGAACTCCAGGAAGCGCTCTCCCTGCTCCTGTTCAGCCTTGCGCGGATGGTTGGCCAGCGCCCAGAACTCGGCTTCGGTGGGCGCCAGGCTGTAGCGCTCCAGGATGGCGGGCCTGCCCCGCTCGTCGAGGCCCACCAGTAGGAACTCGCGGAGAGTCGTCACCAGCACCTGCCGATAGCCCTCCAGGTAGCCGAGCACCTGGGGCGTCGCGGCGATGGCGCCGGCATCGGCAACGGGCGGTTTGACCTCGATGGCCCCGCGGGCCGGCTTCTGCCCGCCCAAGCCGCCTTTGCGCACCTGGTCGGCCGTGAAGAGGCCCCCGTCCGGTAGACCGGCGCCATGCTCCTTGAGCTCCATGAAGCACCGCACCTTAGGCTTCAGGCCGCCACCGACTTCCTCCAGCAACCCGGCCAGTGCGGGATAGTACGAGCGCTCGGGCAGAGCCTCACCCGAGAGCCTGATGTCGCGCACTTCGCTGAGATAGTCCTCGAGTAGGCCCAGGATCCACCCCCATTGCACCGGAGTCTCGCGGCCCACGCCGTGCTACGCCGCTCGGGCAGGCCACCGCTCTCCCGGCCATGATAGTACGAAGGGCGGACAGGAGCGAAGCGCGGGTCGGGGATGCTTCGCGTTGGAGCGACCCGATTCGAGCGTCCGACTACAGGCGGTGCTAGAATGACGCTGATACAGAACCACGCTGCGGCAGGAGTCATCATGCCCGTGAGCCTGTCGATCAAGAACGTGCCCGAGGAGGTACTCCAGCGCCTGCGAGCCCGTGCACGGCGCAACCACCGGTCGCTTCAGAACGAACTGCTGGCCATCGTTGAAGCCGCGGCCCTTGAGGACGACGAGATCACAGTGGACGAACTGGCCGAGTACGTACAGAACATCGGCCTGTCAACGCCCGATGAGGGCACGGCCTGGATCCGTGAGTGGCGTGACAGCCGCTGACGGGGCGGTGGTGTGCGACGCGTCGGTGTTCATCGCGTCTGCCTTCGCTGAGCCCGATTCGGCACGGGCGCGAGCGCTCACGCGTGGGCGCCGGCTCTACGCGCCATCGCTACTCCGGTATGAAGTCGCCCACGCGGCCGTCAAGAAGTGCGCTCGCAGGCCGGATGAGGCCTCTCGCGTGCAGGAATTCCTTGTACGGAGCCTCCGGGTTCCCGTGACGAGGGTGGAGCCGTCGTGGCCGGCGGTCGTGCAGATGGCGCGGGAGCATGGCCTGTCCGCCTATGACGCGTCGTACCTGCAAGTGGCGCAGGCGTTGGGAGTGCCACTCGCCACGCTTGATGAGCGCCTGGCCGAGGTGACCGAGACGCTGGGCCTCCTGGCGACACCCCGCGAGGACTGAGCCGTCCTCCGGCGGGGAGCGCGACCGCTGCTGCGGCCGGCCGAGCCCGGATAGTGCGCCCCGGCCGAACCCGCGGGTGCTCGACAAGACCGGGTATGCGCCCCCTCAGTGCCCGTGGTAGGCCAGTGTCTGCCTCAGCACCTGCTCGACCTCGGCGACGGCCCGCTCGTCGAAGTCGTAGGTCTCGATCTTCGCAAGGGGTCTATCGAGAAACGCGCGGAGGGTGGCGACCGCCCCCGGACTGACCGCGAAGCAGGACGCAGGCCTCACGAAATCGACATCCGGAGGCGCCGGCGTCCTTGTCCCATGCGTGGCGCCCGCGCCGTCCGGCGTCCCCGCCCCGTGCATCGCACCCACGCCGCCCGCCGCGTCCTCTCCGTACGGCGCCCCAGCTCCCGCCCGCGCGGCGCCACCCATAGCGCACGCCTCGCACACCACCCCGCCCAAGCTGGGGGAGAAGCCGTAGACGGCGCCGTCGCCACCGCAGACCGCGCAGCGCGACATCTCGGGGGCGTAGCCGAGCAGCACCAGCAACTTGAGTCGCGTGGCAAGGACCGTATGGGCCGCCGTCTCGGCGTCCGGCGAATCGGCGAGGCAGGCGATGCCCCGCACCAGCAGGTTGAAGGCGGGCACGCTCCCCTCCTCGCCGGGGAACAGGTGGCGGACGGCCGCGAACAGACGAGCGCCCTCCTCCATGCGGAAGAGCTCGTCGCGCACTCCCTGGAAGGTGCGGAGGGTCTCCACCCCCACCACGGTGTAGAGTCCGTGACCCGCGTGCAGGCTGGCCCGGATGAGGCTGAAGGGCTCCAGCCGGCCGCCTACCTTGGAGCTCGTGCGCCTGACGCCCTTGGCGATGGCTCCCAGACGGCCGCGGTCGCGGGTATAGAGCGTCACGATGCGGTCGGCCTCCCGGTAGCGCATCGAGCCGATGACGAGCGCCTCAGTGGTGAAGAAACGGGAGCTCACCGAAGTCCCTCCCAGCCGTCAGGTCCAGGCGTCCCGACCGGGCGTCACTCTTTATCGGAGGAGAACTCCTTGATGATGTCCACCGCGTGGGCGGTGCCGATCCGGGCGGCCCCCGCGTTGATCATGAGCTCCGCGTCTTCGGCGGTCTTGATGCCCCCGGACGCGTCGACTCCTACGCTCTCGGGCAGAAGGTCGCGGAACAGTTCCACGTCCTTGGCCGTGGCGCCGCCGGGTGCTTCGCCGGTGGAGGTCTTGATGAAGTCGGCCCCCGAGTCTTCCACGATCTTGCAGACCAGACGTTTCAACTTCTCGTCGAGGTAGTAGGCCTCCACGTTGGCCTTCACCAGTACGAGACCCCGGCCGGTGTTGACGCTCGTCATCCGGACCGTGCGCACCACGCTGCGCAGTTCGTCGCGCACGTAGCGGAAGTCGCCGGACAGCATGGCCGGGATGTTCATCACCACGTCGATCTCGTCGGCGCCCAACGCCACGGCCTGCTCCGCGCCCACGATCTTGGTGCGCTGCGAGTCGGCCCCCAGGGGGAAGGACACGACCGTCCCCACTTTGACGTCATAGCCCTGGAGCAGTTGGCGGGCCACCGGCACGCAGTAGGGGAGGACGCAGACCGAGGCGAAGTGGTAAGAGATCGCGTCCCGGCACAGAGCCTCGACCGCGGTCGTGGTGCTGGTGGCGTCCAGCATGGTGCTGTCGATGGTCTTGGCTAGCTCTTCGACTCTCACGACCTACCCACCTCCTCCGTAGACCATCTATCATACACTGCCATGCAAGCCCTTCTGCTCGAAGCGCCACCTCAGGATGTGGCGGTCTTCCTGCTCACCGTAGAAGTGCGGGATGAAGCTCTCCTCCACGAACCCCGTGCGCTTGTAGAGGTCGAGGGCCCGGGTGTTGGTCGGAGCCACGGTGAGAAGCATGCCCTGCCCTCCCAGCTTCTTGACCTCCCTCGCCACGGCCGCGAGCAGAGCCCGTCCCACGTGGCGGCGTTGCCACTCCGGCCGTACGTAGAAGCCCACCACGTAGAAGAACTCCGGTTCGTCCAGCATGCGGAGCAACTGGCAACTCCCTACCATCTCGTCGTTCAAATAGGCCAGATACACGGCTCCCGCCTGCGCCATGACCGCCAGATCGTAGGTGCGTAGCCCCGTGAACCCGAAGGCCTCGAAGTCGAAGGCTTCGAGAGCCACCAGCAGATCATGGTCGGGACGGTGGACCCGGGTGAGGGTCAGATCCTTGGCTTCTACCGGTGGCCGTGACATGTGCGATCTCACTCGGGTGGCGTGAGTCGGGAGAGCGGGAGCATCACCCACCTCCCCTGGTACTTGACCACCAGGGGCAGATCGGGGTCGATGCCGGCCAGCACCTGGTGAGACTCCGGGCTGGGGAGCAGCGTCTCCGCCGAATCCCCGGCGACGGCCACGGCCGCGGCAAGGATCTCGTCACATCCGCTGCACTTGGCGGAGGCAAGGGCCGGTTCGGCCGCCGCGGCCGACGGGCGCGCGGGCTCGGCGCCCGGATACCCCACGTACACTCGGCCGTCCCCGCCCAGGAGGGCGACCCCTTCTGCTCGTGGAGCCGTGGGGTCGGCACGAAGAGCCGCCGCCTTGGCCTGGTCTATCAAGCGGCCCAGTTGGGGAGTGAGCCGGTCTTCGTCCATCGCATCCTCCTTGCCACTGACTCAGAACCACACCTGGAACACCAGGATGGTGATCACAATCCCAAGAAGAGCGCCCAGGAGCACCTCGAGTACAGAGTGCACCCCGGCCTCCACCCGGCTCTGAGCGACCATGCCCGCGATCACAAAGGCGATGGCGCTCACCAGCAGCCCCTCTTTCGTCTCCCCGACCACGAAGGTGATGGCCGTCCACCCGGCGAAGGCCAGGGCCGAATGGCCGGACGGTAGGCCTCCGGAAAGGGGGGTGCCCTTGCGACGGGTCGCTTTCACCGCGATCACGGCCGCCATCACGACACCGAACGCAACGAGCGTCAGATGTGTGGGTGACCTCCTGATCGCGATCAACAGGTCGAGGGATATGTTGACCAGGTGATCGACCAGCACCAGGTATGCGACGGCCAGCGCGTTCACGGCCGCGATCAGCACCATGCCCGCGGCCAGGTCTTTGGCCGCCTTCGCCCGCGGATCGAACTCGTCGGTCGTCAGGTCCACCACCGCTTCCACCGCGCTATTGATAAGCTCGGCGCCGAGCACGAAGGTCACCGCCATCAGCACCGCCACCAACTCCAGCTTGCTGAGGTTGAGAAGGATGCTGACCACCAGCACGAGCACGCCCACGGCCAGGTGGATGCGCATGTTGCGCTGGTGCCTGACCGCGTAGACAAGACCCTGAAAGGCGTTGTTGAAGCTCTGGAGCAGCGTACTCCTACGACGCTCTCGAGCCATACCAGGCCCTCCCGTGTGTGAGTTAGGTGACTATCAGTGAGGCAACGTGGGAGAGACGGCCGCTACCAGCCGGTCGAATCGTCCCAAGAGTGCCTGCTCTCGCTCGCGCATCTCACCTTTGTCGATCTCGTGGTCATAGCCCAGGAGGTGAAGGACCCCGTGAACCAAGGTCCAGGCGAGCTGCCGGCCGGGATCGCCGCTCTCCTCCTCAGCGTAGCGGCGGACGATGCTCGGGCATACCACCACTTCGCCCAGTTCAGCAACCGCGTCCGCAGCGTCGGGCCACCCGCCCTCCTCGTCTTCACGAGCGAACGAGAGTACGTCGGTGGGTTCGCGCAGCCCTCGAAAGCGGCCGTTGAGCGCGGTCATCTCCTCCTCATCGACAAAAGCCAGGATCACGGTACCCGAGGCGCCCTCAGCGTCCAACACCCCTTCGACCAAATCGACCACATGACCGGGTGACCATCCAGTCCCGGTCCGATCGACTACTTCCACAACCACAGTCACTTTCCCCCGTTGGAGGGCGGTCCGGAAGGTTTGGACACGGCGGGTGCCAGGCCGGTCGCGCTGGGCGGCCCCGAGGGGCGCCCAGCGCCCCCTCCCCTCTCCGTCCGCCGGTTGGGGCCGGGCTCGCGGTCGGGGTAGCGGATCCGGTGCCCCACCAATCCCAGCAGGCTGATGTCGAACGACTCCTGGATCTTGTGCAGGTCGCTCTGCGTCAGCGTCGACTCGTCGAGCTGCCCGTCCTCAACCTTCTGCTTGAAGATCTCCTGGATGACCCCCTGGATCTTGCGCCGCGTGGGGTTCTCCATGGCCCTCACAGCCGCCTCCACACTGTCGGCCAGCATGATGATCGAGGCCTCTTTCGATTGGGGCTTCTGTTCCTCGTAGCGGTAGCTCTCCTCGTAGACGGTGTCCTTGGTCGACTGGACCGCCTTGTGATAGAAGAAGGCGAGGACCGAGGTGCCGTGGTGCTGCTTGATGATGTCCACCACCGGCTGCGGCAATCCGTAGACCTTCCCGAGATGCTCACCGTCACGGACATGCGCGGTGATGGCCAGCTTCGACAGGCTGGGGCTCAGCCGTTCGTGTGGGTTCTCCACATAGATCTGGTTCTCTACGAAGTACTCGGGGCGGACCGTTTTGCCGATGTCGTGATAGTAGGCCCCCACGCGGGCCAGCAAGGTGTTAGCCCCGATGGCCTCCGCCGCCGCTTCCGCCAGGTTGCCCATCTGGATGCTGTGGTTGTAGGTGCCGGGCGCCACCTGCATCAACTTCTTGAGCAGTGGATGGGCCGGATCGGCGAGCTCCAAGAGACGCAGCGGCGTGGTCAGATTGAACAGCGTCTCCAGAACCATGAGAAGCGCGATCGCGAGGACTCCGACCAGGAACCCATTGGCCAGACCCCACAGACTGGTGCGCAGCGCCTCCCCTGTTGTGGCTTCGGCGAAGAGCTCCACCGCGAAGATGGTGAACGCAGCAAGGATCATGGTCGCCAGGCCGACCGCCAGCAGGGTGGCACGCTTCGTGACCCGCGAGACCAGGAAGAGCGCAAGCGACCCGACGATGAGCGACACCAACGCGTACCGCATGTCGAGATCGGTAAGCAATCCGATGTTGATAGACACCAGGGTCACCATGAGAAGCGCGCTGCGCGCGTTCAGGATGACCGTCACGATCATCCCAAGGGCGGCCACGGGTATCACGTACGCCGACAAGGGTTCGATGACGAGCAGGCGGGCGACCGCGGTGGCCCCCAGCAGCAGCACCACCAGCACAAGCATGATGTTGTTGCCGAACTCCGGCTCGGCTTTGTTGAAGCGGTGGACCAACCGCGAGAACGCGACGGTCTCGAGCAGTGAGAGAAAGAAGATCCCCAGCCACACGTTCCAGCCGGAGCGCGCGTCGACCAGGCCCAGCGCTTTCAGGATGAGGATGTCCTGCGCACTCACCGTCTCGCCCTTGCGAACCACCGTCTCCCTCTCGCTGACCGAGACCATGACCGGCGCCACCTGGTCCATGGCCGCGTCCCTGCGCGCCTCCGTCCGCTCCTCGTCGATGACCTGGTTGGGTCCCAGATACCCGGCGGCGATCTCGTAAACCGCGTCGGCGGCGGCCTCGGAGCCGCCCACATTGTCGGCGATGGAACGGAGGGTCGAGCGCACCCGTTCGAGCGAATCCTCAGTGATGGGACCGGCATACAGCGTCTCGAGAGCTCCGAGGGTCTGGCTCTGGATCCTGTCTGCGCTCGTGGAAGGCACGGCGAGCAGGTAGTCGAGCGTGGCGTCAGAGACGGTCTCAGGAGCCGCGTTGCGCAACACGGCGAGCGCGGCCGTACGGTCCGACTCGCCGGCCAGATTCGCCCGCAGGCGCCCCGCGATCTCCAGGAAAGTCTGCAGCTTCCCGGTGGCGGTGGCCAGCGCCCCGGCATCGGGTATGTACATCGGCGCGACCAGCTCCGCGACGCGGGCCTTCAGCTCCTCCGTGGCCTCGATGTCGAGCACGGTGACCGCCTTCTCAGCGACGACCGTGCGGGGAGAGTAGCTCCCTTCCTCAAGACCGCTCAGCGACGGCAGATATCGCGAGCAGATGAGCGCGGTGAGCCCCACGAGCAGACAAGCCAGCAGAACCAGCTCGAAACGCCAGGGGCTGCGACCGCTGACCCATTCACGGGATTGCGCCAGCCGTTCACGCAGCAAGAAACGATATCGGCTCATGCGAAGTGTCGTCGCGGGCCGCTACTCGGCCGCTGCGGCGCTCCCCCGGCCGCCACGACGCCGTTCCCCAGGTCCGCGCGACGTGCCCTTGCGGGCGGGACGATGTTGATCGCCGTACTGCTTGTAGGCCGAGACGATGTCCTGCACCAGCTTGTGACGCACCACGTCCTGGCTGTCGAAGTAGACGAACGCGATATCGGGGATGCTGGCCAGCACCTCTCGCACGTTGACCAGCCCCGAATGCTGCCCACGAGGCAGGTCTATCTGGGTGATGTCGCCGGTGACTATCATCTTCGCCCCGAAGCCCAGCCTGGTCAGGAACATCTTCATCTGTTCGGGGCTGGTGTTCTGCGCCTCGTCCAGGATGATCAGGGAATCGTTGAGCGTACGCCCCCTCATATAGGCCAGAGGAGCCACCTCGATGGTGCCCCGCTCCAGATGCTCACTCAGCCGCTCGGAATCCATCATGTCGTACAAAGCGTCGAACAGAGGCCGAAGATACGGGTCGACCTTCTCCATCAGGCCGCCGGGAAGGAAGCCGAGCTTCTCTCCCGCTTCCACGGCCGGCCGCGTCAAGATGACGCGGGCGACCTCGCCGGACAGCAGGGCGGAGGTGGCCATGGCCATGGCCAGATAGGTCTTGCCCGTGCCCGCCGGCCCGATACCGAAGGTGATGGTGTTGGAACGGATGGCGTCCACATACGCCTTCTGATTCACCGTCTTGGGGCGGATGCGCCGCCCCCGGTGCTCCAGGATGACGTCGCTCACGATGTCGCCCAACTCGCGGGCCCAGTCGCGCCGGCCGTTGCTGAGAGAGGCGGCCAGCTCAAGTGTGGAGCGGTCGAGGCTCTGGCCGGACCGCAGCAGGGCCAGCAACTCGTCCACCAAGGCCTCTCCCCGTTCGACCTCGGAAGCCGTCCCGTCAAGAGTCAACCGGTTGCCCCGCAGACTGATATCGCAGGGCAGCAACGTCTCCAATGTCTTGAGGTGGGTATCATGCTCACCCACCAGCAGCGCCGCCACACTGTTGTCGAGGTCGATCTGCTTGGTAGAGATCTCCGCGCTCACGCGGACAGACGCTCCTTGACCAGACGCGAGGCCAGTTTCCCGTCGACCAGGAGGCCGCCCTCCGCCATGACGGCCGACATCACCTTGCCCATATCGCGGGCGGACGTCGCTCCCGTCTCCGCGATGACCCGGTCGATCAGTTGCGAAAGACGGGCTTCGTCCATCTGCTCCGGAAGCAGCTCCTCGATGATGCGAGCCGCGAACTCCTCGTGCGCTGCCAGGTCCTCACGCCCGCCGGCTCGGAATGCTTCTATCGATTCCTGCCGGCGCTTGAGCTCCCGGCGGAGAACTGCCAGTTCGGCGGCCTCGTCCAGGTCGCCGCGGGCGGTCTTCGAAGCGTTCTGCAGTTCACAGACGACCATGCGCAGAGCGGTCACCCGTTCCTTGTCCCCGGCTTTCAGCGCAGCCTTGACCGACTCTTGGAGTTCAGACAGCTTGCTCACCGCACATCCCCCAGATTCTCGCCGCCAAGCACGTGGAAATGAAGGTGCTCCACCTCTTGACCCCCATCAGGCCCGACATTGGTGAGGGCCCGATAGCCGCTCTCATCTATGCCCAGTTCCTTGGCCACCCTGACTAGGAAACCCAGCAGAGCGTCACCCGTGCCGTCACGCCGGCCCTCGAGGTCGTTGAGCGATGTGATGTGCTTCCTCGGCACCACCAGCACGTGTTGGGGAGCTTTGGGCTGGATATCGCGGAAAGCGACGAAGTCGTCGTCTTCAAGAACGATGTCGCTCGGGATCGCCCCACCGGCGATCCTACAGAAGATGCAGTCGTCCATGGCCGCTGATTATACTACCAATCCTCCAGCGTTAGACGCGCCACGGCCACCGCGACCGGCCCGGCGGTCTCGGTGCGGAGTACGCTCCTGCCCAGGCGGACGCCGGCAATGGCCGCGGCCGAGAAGCTCTGCAGCTCGGCGGGGGTCCATCCTCCTTCGGGACCAACCCAGAGCAGCACCCGCGAAGGCTCCTTGCGCGGTGAGGCTCCCGCGCCGTCCCAATCGAGAAGCGCCTGCTGAAGAGTCGTGGAAGCTCCTGGTTCAAGCGCCAGAGACATGGAACCGGCCGTCATGGGGTGTTCAAGGGCCTCGGCAAGTGGACCCGCTGCCTCCACGGTCGGGACGGCGGTCCGTTTGCTCTGTTTGGCGGCCTCCCGGGCGATGCGGCGCCAACGCTCCATGCGGTCGGGTCGCGCGAGCCCGGGGCGGGTGGGCGAACCCGCAGCGTGTACCAGCAGGAAGCAACTCGCCCCGACCTCGGTCCCTTTCTCCACCACATGATCGATGAGCGCCGGCCGGGTCAGCGCCTGCGCCAGGCCGACTTCCACCCGGTACTCACGACCCTCTTCCGCTCCCTCGAGGGGCGCACCCAGCCTGACGCGCACCGGGTCCGCCGCAGCGCTCACCGTGGCCGCGTAAACGGCGGCCCCACCGGCCCCCGAGGGCCCCATCGCGCCACCGGTCCCCGCGGCCCCGCCCGCTCCGCCGGCCCCACCGGCCCCCGAGGCCCTTACCACCACCACCTCGCACTCGTCGCCCTCACGCAGTCGAAGGGCACGCAAGGCATGCTTGGAGTCCTCAGCGGTCAGTGGCAACTCGAGGCCACGCATGTCCCCAGCGCCCACCGGGTCGAGAGAGACGAAGAAACGAGGACGGAAACCGGGCACGCCGGGCCCTCTCAGCGTGCGACGGTGGTGCCGGTGATCAGGTCCAGGACCGCCTCGACCCCTTCGTCGGCCTCGGTCTCGGGATCGTCGGGCGCCTGCACGTCGGGGGTGATGCCTGTCTCGTTGATGTCGCGGCCCTCGGGAGTCAGATACACGGCGCTGGTCACCTTGAGCGCTCCTCCGTTCGAGAGCTCGACGATGCTCTGCACCAGTCCTTTGCCGAACGTAGTCTCTCCCACAAGGGTGGCCCGCCCGTAGTCCTGAAGCGCGCCCGAGACGATCTCGGAGGCGCTCGCGGTGTATTCGTTGGTGAGTACGTACAGCGGCACCTGGGTGAAAGCGTCGCCGCTCGCATCATAGACCTGTTCCGGGGAGTGGACGCCTTCTGTGCTGACGATGGCGCCCTCGGGTATGAAGATGCTTGCTACATCGACCGCTTCGTCCAGCAGCCCGCCCCCGTTGCTTCGCAGGTCGAGGATGATGGCGTCCGCTCCATCGACCTCCACCGCCGTCCGCACCTCGGAGCGCAGTTCGTCTGCGGACCCCTCTGAGAACGTGAAGAGGGTTATGTGCGCCACCTCCTTGCCACCGGCCTCGAGCATCGTGCTCTCGGTGACAGGGATGCTGATGGTCATACGGGTCAGAGTGTACTCGGTGGTCTCGCCGCCTGGAGGCAGGGCGGAGTTGTCGGCGACCGAGCTGGCCTGCCCAGCCCCGTCGACGTCCTCCCCGTCTTCGCTGTCCGCGCCGGATCCTCCGGCTACCGTCGTGGTGGTAGTGGAGGCCGGACGGTACATCTCCAAGACCACCGTCGTCCCTTCCTCGCCCTTGATGCCCGCCACCACCTCGTCAAGGGTCCGGCCGTCGGTGGAGTCACCGTCGACGGACAGCACGATGTCTCCGGACCGGATGCCGGCGCGGTCGGCCGGCGTGTCCTTGAAGGTGGACACGATGGTGACCAAGCCGTCTTTCATCTCCACGACCATCCCCACGCCGCTGTACGAGCCGGTGGCGTCCTCGAGGAACATCGCGTACGCCTCAGGGTCCAGATAGATGGTGTAGGGATCCTCGAGCCCGGCCAGCATGCCGTCGATCGCGTCATTCTCGAGAGCGTCGGGGTCTATCTCTTGGTAGTAGGTGTTCTGCAGCTTGTAGAGCACCTCTTGCTGCAGCTCGTAGCCGCCGCCGGAGCTCGACCAGCTGGAGAAACCCTTGGGCACCAGGTCACGCAGGACATCGCGGACCTGCGGGTTCATCCCCAGCAGGAGCCCGGCCCCGACCAGAAGGACGGCGGCGACCACACAGGCCGCCACCAGGAGAGTCAACTTGGTGCTGTTACGCATCTATCACAGGTATCCCAGAGGGTCCACAGGCTCGCCGTTCACCCGCACCTCGAAATGCAGATGAGGACCGGTAGAATACCCGGTGCTGCCCACCTTGCCAATGACCTCGCCCCTCTTCACTCTGTCCCCGAGAGAGACCGAGATCGTCGACAGATGCCCATACAGAGTGGCGAGGCCCCCGCCGTGCGAGATGACCACGCATTTGCCGTAGCCGCCCCGCCACCCGGCGGAAATCACCGTGCCCGCCGATGCGGCCCGAATGGGGTCGCCCATGTCGGCGTCTATGTCGATGCCCGTGTGCATCTTGCGCACGTGGAATATCGGATGCACGCGGTAGCCGAACCCGGACGTGACGCCGCCGTCCACAGGCCAGGCGAGCACGCCGCTACCCTTCGTCACAGGTTTCACCACATTCAGGGCCTTCAGAGCCGCCTTTGTCCGTTCCGATTCGGCGAGCAGCGCGTCCTCCTGGGTCTTCCAGGCGGCCTCATCCCTCTCCGCGGCGGCCAGGACCTTCTTCTTGGCCGCCCGGGACGCCTCGAGCTCGTCGAGCGACGCCTCGCACTGGTCCTCGGCCGCCTGCAGTTCCTCGGTCAAGACGGCCTGGTCCTGCTCCATCCCTGCGACTCGGGACTGCTCCGTCTCGAGTGAGGCCTTCTGCTCCTCCACGCGGCCCTTGAGCCTCTCGATCTGGTCGACCACCTCGTTGTCGCGCTCGACGATCTGGTTCAGGAGATCGATCCGGCCCACGATCTCGTCGAGAGAGGCCGACTCGAGCAGGACCTCCAGGTAGATGATGTTCCCACCGGACTTGTAGATCTGGACCACCCGATCGCTGAAGATCCCCTGCTGTTTAGTGAGATCGCTCTCCGTCTGCCCGATCAACTGCCGCTTCTCGGCCAGATCCGCCGCCAGCTGGTCGAGCTGGGCCTGGAGATCGGCCAGCCTGTCCGCAGCCGCTTGGCGGGTGGAGGTGGCCGCCCCCAAGGCATCCTCCGCGATGGCGATGCTCTGGTCGATGGCCGCGATGTCGTCCTTGGCCGCCTTGCGCGCTTCGGCCGCCCTCTTGATGTTGGCGCGGATCTGCTCCAGGTCGGATTTCACGTCGGAGAGCTTCTCGTTCAGTTCGCCGCGCGTTGCGGCCTCCGCGCTGCCTGAGGCGGCCAGACAAGCTATGGGAAGAGCCAGCAGGAACGCCGCGAGTACCAGGACCACAGCCACCGTCCTGGCCGGGCGGAACGACCCATCGCTATGATCTTTGAAGAGCGCCACGCGACACGCTCCCGGCCGGGGCCTCGCCTCAGACTTTGAGGAAGCGCCGAAGTCCGATCGCCGAACCGGCGGCGCCGATAACCACTCCCACTGCAAGCAATATGATCGCAACCGTGACGTTCGGGACGGCATCCATGGGCACCGCCAGCCAGGACAGGCTGTCCTTGAGCTTGCCCAGCAGGTAGTTGTTCAGCACCAGCACCAGGACCGTCGCTACCAAGGCTCCGAAGAAGCCCACGGTGATGCCCTCTATGAGGAAGGGCCACCGGATGAACCAGTTGGTGGCCCCAACCAGCTTCATGATCTCCACCTCTCGCTTGCGGGCGAAGATGGAGAGCCGGATGGTGTTGGAGATGAGGAGGATGGCGACGACGCCCAGCAGTACGATGAAGATAAGCATGAAGTTGCGGGCCTGATCGGTGAAGGCGAACAACTTCTCGGCTATCTCCTTGCCGTACTTGACCTCATCGACGATGGAACGACCCTCGAACCGACCGGCCACAAGCTCCACAGTCTGAGGGTCCACCAACGAGATCTCGAACGATGCCGGCAACGGGTTGCTGCTCAGATTCTTGAAGATCTCTTCGCCGTAGTCTCTCTTCATCCGCTCCAAGGCATCGGCTTCGCTCACGTAGGTGCAGCTCTTCACTTCGGGCCAGTCCATGATCTCCAAACGCATGTCGGCCGTCTCTTCGGGGGTCGGGTCCGGATCGGTCTTGAGGTAGACCGTGATCTCTACCTTCCCCTCCACCTCTTCGAGAAGAGCGTCGCTCGTGTAGACGAACACCAACACTCCACCCAGCACCAGGATGGAGAGAAACACCGTGACCAGCGCCGCGATGGTCATGAAGTAGTTGCGCCTGAGGGACCCGAAGGCCTCTTTGAAGAAGAAGCTAATCCTCCCCATAGCCGCCCCGCTTCTGATCGCGCACCACCTTGCCATCGTCGAGCGCGATCACCCGGCGTCTCATACGATCCACCATCTCGCGGTCGTGAGTAGCCATGAGCACGGTGGTGCCGGTCTTGTTGATGCGATAGAGCAACTGCATGATCCCCATCGAGGTTTCGGGGTCGAGGTTGCCGGTCGGCTCGTCGGCGATGAGCAAGGGCGGGTGATTGACGAACGCTCTGGCGATGGACACCCGCTGCTGCTCGCCCCCGGAGAGCTCGTTGGGGTAGTTGTCCGCTTTGTTCCCCAAGCCCACCAAGGATAGGATCTCGGCCGCCTTCCGCTTGGAGGCGCCTGTGGCGTTGCCCGTCACGACCAACGCGTACATGACGTTCTCGAAGGCGGTCTTGTTGGAGAGAAGCTTGAAGTCCTGGAACACGCAGCCGATATTGCGCCGCAGATGGGGGATCTTCCAGCTCCGTAGTGTCGCCAGGTCGCGCCCCCCCACGGTGATCCGGCCCCGGTCGGGCTCGATCTCGCGGATGAGCAGACGGATGAACGTCGATTTGCCCGAGCCTGACGGCCCCACCAGAAAGACGAACTCGCCTTTCTCGATGTGGAGAGTGACCTTTACCAGACCGACCGTGCTCGGGGGATAGATCTTCGTTACTTCTTCGAACTTGATCACGAGCTATCCATAACCTCCATCATTGGACATCTAGCGATATTCTAGGGTTCCGAGGAAAAGCCTCCCGCCCCGCGCCGGACTACAAGCCGTATGCGCCTCGCGGTCCCGCCGTCCGTGCGCGCCTCCCGGCCCGCCGGACCGTGGAGACCACTCGGGTCCGCCGGCCGAAGGCTCAGGCCGAACGGCTGCCGAGCTTCCCTGTGGATCTCTGCCAGACGTACTCCCGGATGAATTCGTCGATCGCGCCGTTGAGAACGGCGTCGACATTGCCTTTCTCGTAGTTGGTCCGATGGTCCTTGACCGACGTGTAGGGGGCAAGGACATAAGAGCGGATCTGGCTCCCCCAGGCGATCTCCTTCTGCTCGCCCTTCTCCCGGGCCATCTCCTGTTCGCGTTTCTCGTGCTCGAGGAGGCGGAGCTTGCTGCGCAGCATGCGCATGGCCACCTCCCG
>ENA-UOUL01003592-UOUL01003592.1-bioreactor-metagenome-genome-assembly--contig:-NODE-3592-length-15562-cov-10.833258_pt1 | contig 15562 bp, 24 predicted proteins | sample MGYA00249838_ERZ747220 | MGnify/ENA primary metagenome ERZ747220 (study PRJEB28778, sample SAMN05720191) | bioreactor metagenome | isolation source: Anaerobic biogas reactor | place: USA:Washington...
TCCTTTTGCTTGCTGCTCAGCAGGGCGAGCCGTGTTTCTGTTCCCTGAATGGACTTCTCAAAGTTCGCAACCCCTGCACCCGCTAGCTTGAAGGTGCTCTCGGCTTCCTTGATCTGCTGGTTGATGGTACGCAGGTTGCGGCTGAAGTTATCGCTGTCCAGTGACAGCGCCACCACCAACTCGCGCAGGACTTCGCTCATGAGAACACCTCCAATATATAGAAAATGAAGCGATGACGATAATTGAGATACAACCAGAGGCGAAGCCCACAATCATTTTTGCCTGATAATTCTATCTGCTTGTTTTATCCTGTTAGGATTGCATGCAGGAAAACACAATCCAATCTCGTTAAGTAGGCGAATACGTACACAAGGAGGACCACATGAGACTTTTTTTGAAGAAGGCCTTGCCTTTGATACTGGCCGTTCTTATCTGCATTACGGCGACAGTCAGCTTCGCAGAGCAGCCTAAGCAAAAAGAGATGACCGTTGAAGTAGAGGGGATGTCGGAGACTGTCCTAATGACGCGACATACGATCGATGGACGTTTGGCAATATGGTACGACGCGGACCATTTCTTTCCTGAAGCAATAGAAAATGGCGTGCGCTTTTTACTACTCAACAACCAACTCGAAAGTGAAGTGTCCTTCACGGTCAAGAGTTTGAATGATCCAGCTAACGTGGTAGAACCTATGCTTGAAGTTTTCGTCGCTGAGTATGCTGCACAAGGCTGGGATTGCGAAAAAGTGGATACCACAGGAATACTGCCACTATTCAATACTCCTGAGAGACCGGTGAGAGGTTTTATCGCACGTCAGGAAAGGGAGGCTGCACTGGTATATCTGAGTTACATCTCAGGTGGCTACTGTCTGTCTACCCTGCGCTTTCCGAATGAAGCCGCCGAAGGTTGGGGCAACAGAATGCTGTTTATGATCAACACTCTGGAATCTGTTGTCGGGAATTGACTTTGCGTCTATACATGCATAGATGGCCACACTTGATCAATGAAGGCCGCTTTCGGCTCCTGGCTGCAATGCTCACGCTGAGCATCCCAGGCACGCACTTGAAGAAAGCCCAGCATGTCCATCTCATCGATCTCTTTCATCCGCCAGCCCGATTTGAGCAGCGTGTTATAGGTGGTATAGACATATTCCGGTAGGGTCAGGGCTCCAGGCTCTCCAGGATCTCCTGAGCTTCCTGAGCCACCGGCTTCGTAGGAAAAGAGTCGAGCACCTCTGTCGTCTGTGTCTGCACGGCCATTATCGCCAGGGCAATGTCGTGCATCAGGCGATCGGCAGGATAGTGGTCATAGACATCGTCAACAGAAAACTGGTTTCCGAAGAGAATGCAGAACCACTTGACCATCGTGTCGAGGGCCTCGGGGATTGTCAGTTTCTCATCCGAAACGTCCTGCCCCTCCACTGCGGCCTTGGACAGAGCAACCAGTTTTCCATACATCTTCGACGCGGGTTCCATCTCCCGCAGCGCGCGGCCGGATATGAAGTCCACAGAGTATTTCTTGTCTCCCAGGGTACAGGTCACCATGGGATCACCTCTCTTTCATGAGGGGGCTGCCGCCCAGCACTGTCCTGAGCGGCGGCCTCATTCTGGTCTTTACGGCGTCACCGTGAAGGTCGGGTCATACACGGTCTCCAGGAAGGTCGTACCCATCAAGGCCGTGAAGCCGTTCTCGCCTTCGTCCGCGATCGCTTGGTAGAGCCCGTCGTGCGTGCGCTTGATCGCGGTCCACTCGACCTCGCCGGTCTGGCGGGTGATGGTGCCGCCCTCCTTGGTCGCGTAGGTTTCCGTCACAGGCTTTGCTCGGACCTTGTACAGCCAAACAAAGCGGTACTTGCCATTGGACTTCTCGGACTTGAAGCCCACTGCATAATAAGGGGGCTTGTCCACGGCGGCGCGTACCAGAACGCCATTGTCATCGATGTTGTTGCCGAAGATGGCCTCCTGGATGGATAATGGAATGTCCGCCATCTTCGTCTTGAAAGACAGTTCGGGATCCGGGTAAAGGACGTCAAACTCGATGTCGTCTGCGTACTGGACCTCGGGATCCGTGTTCTCCGGGGTGATGGTCGCTTCAATGGCGCCGGCGACCAACTGCAGGGCGCCGTAGGTGATCGTGGTCTCCGTATCCACCGTCAGCGGTGCGATGACCATGTTTTTGAGACCCACCGTGCTGGACACGACGGGCGATGCGGTTGCTGGCATAGGGTTTCTCCTTTATTTGTTGCTTATTTCGTCCCGTAGGACGCGTTTCATCTCCTCGAAAGCCTCCGGCGCTTTCACGTCAAAGGCAGGCCGGACAAAGGGATGCGCGGGCGCGGGTGCCGGTCCACCGTGCCCAAACTCGACCGGGTTTGAATAAAATGCACCACGTTCGCTGTGGTGCACGCCAATGGTGATGCGCTTCCCGCCGTTCCGCTTCTTCTTCACACTCCCGGTACGAATCGAATCATGCAGGTCGCCCGAGATGATCTTGGGGTCCGTGGACGCGTTATGCAGCATCTGTTCCTCGATGGGGCCGGCTCCTGCCTGCAATGCACGGGTCACGCCCGGGCCTTGCTCCAGGGCTGCCGCCATGTTGATCAGGTCGTCCTGGAGGTCATCAAAGCCGCGCAGTTCAATCGCCACGAGGAACCTCCTCGTACAGGCTCCAGGTCCAGTGCACCGTGTACATCCGCGTGCCCACGTCGTAAGCCGGCTCGTTGTAGCCTCTATCGGTTTCTTCCACCATGCCAAAGCCTGCGGCGTACATGGCGTTACGGACCAAGGCAGCTGTCCCTGTAGGGTCTCCCGCACTCCAGAGGTTCAGGTATACGAAGGTGCGGGTCGCAATCACCTGATCGTCAAAGTGTGTTTCCTCCTTGGTGGTGGTTGAGTACACGAGGTACTGCTCCGGGGCGTTGGGGTTGCTGGAGGTTGCCCGCCAGATCCCGGCGAACACTGGGATGCCCAGGCTGGACAGGGCTTGCTGCACCTGTTTCATCCGCTCACCCCCTTGGAGACGGACGCTTTCAAACCCAGGTATTTGCGCTTGAATCCATACTCACCCAAGGTGCTGATATACCATTTCTCATCCCTGAATCGCACCCACATGCCGGGCTTGATGTCTGTTCGGTAGCGGATGGTGAAGTTGATCACAGCTTCCGCGTTCATCACGTCCGCGGCCCGGTAGTGTTGGTTGCCGGCGTCAATCGTAGCCGCCCAGACCCGGCAGACCACCACGTCCTGCGGGTCTGGGTAGCCATTCTCATTGATCAGGTTCTCTGTGTAGCCAATCTCTACCAGGTGGCGGAGGTCACCCGGATGCGGGTCGCTCTCAAAGTTCTTGTAGCCGCGCATCTTGTTTCACCTCCTTCACACGGGCTAGAACATTTTCTCCGGGTCTCGGTGCGGATACAGCAGGTTCTCGAACGCCATCCGCATGGTGACATAGACCTGCTTATCCGGGTTGTCGCGGTTCTCGTAGTAGTGGCTGACCATCAGCAGGACCGCGAGGCGAACGGCCTGCGGCGCGGTTTCATCAAAGGTCACCCTGCAATAGTCTTCGGCGACAGCCTGCGCCTGAAGGAGGAGTGAAGCCAGGTACGCGTCCTCTTCTTCATGCTGTATGCGCAGATGCGCCTTCGCTTCCTCCACCGTCAGGATCATGCTGTTCTCCTTTCATCAGCCTTCTGTGTCAGGGGCCATGATGCCAGCGGCCTTGAGCTTGGCCAGCAGGGCATTGAACTCAAGATTCAGCCCCGCGATGGTTGAAGCCGCGCTGTCGACCTGATTCGCCGCGAGTTTCACACCACCCAGGGCATCCGCTGCAGCGGCAGGAAGCACATAGTCTTCAGGGTACGCAGGTACATACAGCTTGGCGTCCTCGCCAATCTTCGCCTCCACGGTATCTGTCACCGCTTTGGCTGCCGCTTTGACACCGCCCAGGGCAGTGGCGCTGGCAGGTGCCGCGGTGGCGGTCAGCCCTTCCACGGTTGCGCCTGAAAGGACTGTCAGCTTCCCGCCGATGACCCACTCGCCACCGCCGTGCGCGGCATAGTTCCGGGTGTTATGCGTATCACTCATTCTCTTTCCTCCAATAGGAGCAGGGGCTGCTCAACAGAACAACCCCTGCCGATTCTCTCTCGTGCTGGTTAGGCTTTCTGTTGCAGCACCTTCACGGCTTCGGGCAGGATCAGCTTGCCATCCACGCGCTGGGAAGCCAGGAAGCCCACCTGACCGGTTGGAGCGTACAGCTCATTGAGGCGCTTGAACTTACGGCCTTCGCGGTCCGCGATCCAATAGTAATCCATGTCGCCGAAGAGGATGGTCTTGGCAGCGGAAGCGATCGCCGGAACGAAGGACGAGGTATACACCGGGCAGTTGAGGATCTTGTCCGGCGTGCCTGCGGTGATGGATGGCTGCCAGATGTAGTCGCCTGCGCCGTTTTTCAGCTTGCGCAGAACTTTGACCGTGCTGTCGTTCATCAGGAACAAGGCTTGACGCCGATAGGGCGAGCGAAGGCTGTAGAACAGGTCCATCACCTCGTCAAAGGTGATGGCCGTAGCCGCGGCGGTTGTCACGCCAAGCTGCGCGCCCAGGGTCGCGTGCAGCAGGCCGGTCGGCTTCCCGGTGCCGTTGCCGGCAATGAAGGCTTCTTCCTCTGCCGAACCAATACGGCGGGCGAACTCCTTGGCGATGTAACCGGCAATGTCAAAGACCGAGTCATTGAGCAACTCGTCCGACACCTTGATCATGGTCGCCAGCTTGAAGGCGCCAATGGAGACTGCTCCGAACGCGTCATCGCTCTCCTGGTAGGGGGCTTCTTCCTCAATCCAGGACGCGGTGCCCTTGCTGCTCACGACCGGAATCTTCCGGTCACCGGAACTGGTCTGGATGAGGTGGGCGAAGTTGCGGAAGATATTCTCCTCCTGCAGCGCTTCCACCAGGGTGCGCTCGTATTCATCCGGGACGAGGTGCCCGCCTTCGCTGTCAGAGCCGATCTGCAGCGCATTGAGCACCTCAAACGAGACGGACTTGTCCCGCATGGCGCGCCAAAAGGCGTTCTTATACTCATCCGAAGCACGGCCGAGCTTGGTCTTGTCCTTCAGGGTCTCAGGTGCAGAGGTCAGCGGGCGGGTGGTCGGACGGTCGAACTCCAGGTCCAGCACTTCCTGGCGCTCCAGGCGCTCGACCTCTTTACCCATGCGAATGACATCCGCTTCCATCTTTTCGTAGGTAGCGGAATCCTCAAGGGAGAGCGTGCCGTCCTCTGCCCTTCGGCTGTCCAGGAAAGCCTTGGCGGCATTCCACAGGTTGACGCGCTTTTCGCGCATTTCCAGGATCTGATTCATTGGGGTCTCCTCCTCATACATATTGAAAACGCGCCAGCCTTTTTTCGAGGTCTGACGCGTTCACGCGGTTGGTAGGTTCAGGGGTTGGTTCAATTTCGGGGAGAGGGTCAGGCGGTAGATCGGGTGGCTCCTTGGGGATGCACGCTTTCAGCTTATCCAGCAGGCAGTTGTTGACGGCCCGACGTGAGAAAGTGAAGCTATTCTGAACCTTATCAACCTTCTCCGGCTGGAACAGCACTTCATCGCAGAAGCCGAGCTCCAAGGCCTTTTGCGCGTTCATCCAGGTCTCGGCGTCCATCATGTGGCTCAGCCGTGTGCGGGAGAGCCCCGTCTTGATCTCATAGGCGTTGATGATGCTCTCCTTGACCTCCTCCAGCAGTTGGATCGCCTTGCGCATTTCTTCGCTGTCTCCCAAGGCAAAAGTCAGCGGGTTATGGATCATCATGAGAGAAGTAGGGGACATAGACACCTTTGTGCCGGCCATGGCGATGACTGAAGCAGCGCTGGCCGCGATGCCATCGATCTGCACCTTTACGTCGTAAGGATAATCCATCAGCATCGTGTAAATCTGCGAGGCCGCGATACAGTCGCCGCCAGGGCTATTGATGTGGAGTGTAATCGGCCCGCTGCCTGCAAAGAGATCTGCTTTGAAGGCGGAAGGAGTCACATCGTCTTCAAACCAGGACTCTTCTGCGATCACACCCTCCAGGAAAAGCGTGCGTTCACCGTTGTTGTCATTCTGTACCCAGTTCCAGAACTTGTTTGCCATTCATTGGTTCCTCCTTTCGGGCTAGATTGATGGGGATCATGTTACCGTTGACGAGATAGGCATTGCCGCCCTGGTCGTCGGTCAGGGGGTTCATATTCTCGAGCTCTCGGATGTCATTTGCGCTCATCCAACCGTTTTGCCGTGCAATGGCATAGCCCTCCATGCGTTCCTTGTACGCGCCACGCATCAGTCCATCGATGTTGAACTGCACATAGAAGTCCCGCTTTTCCTTTTCAGAGAAAAGCGAGCGATTGATGGCCTGCTCGATGCGCACGAGCCAGGGCCGGATGGTATGGACCGCAAAGGAGATGGACTGGTGCTCGATGTTAGAAAAGGTGGCATGTTCAAGGTCGCCTACCAGGTGCGGCGGCACACGGAAGATACGGCAGATCTCGGATACCTGGAACTTTCGTGTCTCCAGGAACTGCGCTTCGTTGTTGGGCATGGAGATGGTTTCGAACTTCATGCCCTCTTCCAGGATGGCCACTCGCCCGCTGTTGGAGGATCCGCCGTACGCGGCATTCCAACTCTCCCGCAGAACCTTGGGATTCTTGACCGTGTTGGGGTGGGTCAGGATACCGGAAGGCCGTGCGCCGTTGGAGAAGAACTTGCTGCCATACTCCTCAGCGGCAAGGCCCAGTCCGATGGCGTTCTTCTCCAATGCAATCGGGCTGTAGCCCACCACACCATCAAAGCCAAGCCCCGGAATGTGCAGCACTTCTTCAGCCGCTAGTCGGTAGATCCTGCCCTCGCTTGTTGAATAGGTATAGGTCAGCTTGCAGTTGCTGTCCCGGTCCACTTCCATACGGTCCGGGAGAAGGGGGTACAGGCTGTCGATCTGGTTGCGGCCGGTGCGGATGATCTGGCTATAGGAGTTGCCCCAGAGCAGCAGGTGCGTGAGCATCGCTTCCCTCAGGATGAAGGAGGTCATCTCCCGGTTGGGCTCATCGTGCAGGAGGCGGTAGAGGCTGTGCTGCGTGGCCTTTTCGCTGCCAGTATCCGTCACCTTGTAGACGTGCAGCGGCAGGCTTGCGATGGTCTCGGCGATCACACGCACACAGGCATACACAGCGGATACTTGAATGGCAGACTGCACACTGACCGACTTGCCAGCGCCACTCGGTCCAAAGAGAAAGGAAGGGGCGGTACTGACTGCATTGGTGGGCTTGTCCCGGGCGCGACCAAACCTGGAGAAGGGATTCTTCATGCGTTCACTCCTATCATTTACAGACCGCTGCCGGTCTTTCTGTCATGGCAGTGCTTGCACAGGGGCTGCCAGTTACTTTCGTCCCAGAAGAGATCCTCGTCTCCCCGGTGAGGAAGGATATGGTCAACAACTGTGGCAGGCGTGAACTTGCCTTTTCGCTGGCACTCGATGCACAGGGGATACCGTTTCAGGTATCGTTTTCTGGCCGCCCGCCATCTGGCGTCATAACCACGGTTAGTAGCGCTTTCACGTGCATATAGAGGACGATGCACTACGCAGTACACCTCATCTGATAGGCTCGGGCAGCCTGGGTGACGGCAGGGGCGCTTTGGTTTTCTTGGCATTCACTATCCCTCCAGGATGAGAAATCCCCGGTCATCGTAGACAGAGCCGCTGCCATTCTGATTCTTCATTGCCCGGTCCAGAGCCATCACCAGAGCAACGGCGCCGTCTACCTTCTCGGTGGACTTTTCTTTGTCTATCTTCAAGTTGCCAGCTGGGTCCGTCCGCACGAAGGCATTGTCCATGTTCCACCGCAGCACGGGGTGACCGCCATGATTGAGCTTGCGTTCAAGCACGATGCGCATCAGTTCCTTCGTCGGAGGGCTCATGTCCTTGAAACCCTGTCCGAAGGGCACCATCACGAAACCGTCATCTTCCAACTGCTGAACCATCATGGTTGCGTTCCATCGGTCGTAGGCAATCTCGCGAATGTTGAAGCGCTCGCCCAGATCGCAAATGAACTTCTCAATGAAGCCGTAATGAACCACGTTACCTTCTGTGGTCAGGATGAATCCCTGGCGTTCCCACTGGTCGTACATGACATGATCGCGTCGCACACGTAGGGGCAGTGTCTCTTCCGGCAGCCAGAAGAAGGGAAGAACTGTGTATGATTCCACCTCGTCCAAAGGCGGGAACACCAGCACAAAGGTGGTCAAGTCACTCGTGGAGGATAAATCCAGCCCTGCGTAGCAAACCCTGCCTTCCAGGTCATAGGGATTAACCACACCGCCACATTCATCCCACTTGTCCATGGGCATCCAGCGGATGGACTGCTTGACCCACTGGTTCAGGCGCAACTGCCGGAACATATTCTCATCCGCCGGCGTTTCCTGTGCCTTATGAAAGGCATCCCGTACCTTGTCAATGGTGATGGTGTGTCCAATAGACGGATTCGCCTTATACCAGTTTTCTTCACTGGTCCAGTCGGCGTCATCTGGCAGGCCAAAGATGACCGGATAAAAGCGTTGATCCGCTTTTCGGCCTTCGAGAATATCCAGGGCCTTCTGATGTACTTCCCAACAGATGGAGTTTCGGTCTGTACCGGCTGTCGTCAGTAAGAACCATAGTGGCTGTTTGCGGGCATCACCGGAACCTTGGGTCATGACGTCGTACAATGCGCGGGTGGGTTGGGTGTGTAGCTCGTCAAAGATGCAAGCAGACACATTCAGACCGTGCTTGGTAGCCACTTCACTGGACAAGACTTGATAGATGCTGCCCGTGGGCTGGTAGACCATCCGTTTCATGGATGGGATGATCTTGATGCGCTTCAGCAGTGCGGGAGATTGTTTCACCATATCGACCGCCACATCAAACACAATGGCCGCTTGCTGGCGGTCGGAAGCGCACGAGTACACCTCGGCTTTCCACTCGTCATCGTTTACCAGCATGTTCAGTGCGATGGCAGCGCCAAGCTCAGACTTACCTTGTTTTTTTGGTATTTCGATATAGGCTGTGGTGAACTGACGCATGGATGGATCTTCTTCACGCACAGTACCAAACACATCCTGGATGATCTTTTTCTGCCAGGGCAACAAATGGAAGGGCTTCCCATGGAACTCACCTTTGGTATGCTTCAAGCATTCAATGAAGTGGGTGACCCTGGCGGCTTTCCCTTCGTCATAGGCCACCGTTCCACCCGCCCTTCAGTAGCTTTTCCATGGGGTCATCCGAGAACACATCGTCCTTGCCCCCGCCGGCTGCGATGATCCGGGATCGGGTGGCGGGCGTCAGACCGAACTCCGAGCAAAAGGACTGCATGATTTTCAGGCTCTGCTGAGCAATGCTCACCTGAGGGACCTGCTGGACATAGCCACTTGGCGTCTTGAAGATGGAACCATGCTGCGTGATGAACGCCTCAGCTTCCTTCCATCTGGCGTATGCCTGGCAATACCCTTCAAAGGCTGTCAGGTCAACCAGTGTCAAAACACCCAGGGCTTCCAGGGAGGGTGCCAGCCGCTTCCATTCTTTCTTAGCTTCCGGCAGCAACCAATCAGGGCACTTGATATTCCCCTTGGGGGGAACAGGCTCTCTTTCGTTGAGCGGACGTTTGCCCGGGTTACCTTCCAGAAGCTTCATCGCTGTAGGTTTAGGCTTTCGGCCTCGGGTTGCCAACTGGCACACCTCCCTTCTTTTTCATTTTCAATGCCCTACTCCCTGGCAGTCGCTTCCTCAAAGCTTATCTCAATGCCATTGCGCAGCACATGAACATCAGCAGTGCCGCCTACTAGATCCACATATCGCTGCACGATGACCGTGGCGTACTTCGGGTCCAACTCCATCGTCCGGCAGATGCGATCCGTCTGTTCACAGGCGATGAGTGTCGAGCCTGAGCCGCCAAACAGATCCAATACAATCCCATTGGGTGCAGAGCTGTTCTTGATGGGATACGCCAGCAGCGGTATGGGCTTCATGGTCGGGTGCTGCGCGCTGTGTTTCGGTTTATCGAAGTTCCAGATCGTCGTCTGCTTTCGGTCCGCAAACCACCTGTGTTTACCGTTGGGAAGCCAGCCAAAGAGTACGGGCTCATGCTGCCACTGGTAGGGGGACCGCCCTAGCACCAGGGAGTTCTTCGCCCAGATGCACACGCCGGAGATATGAAAGCCGGCTTCCCTGAACGCTCGCCGGAAGTTCAGCCCTTCCGTATCCGCATGGAAGATGTAAGCTGAGCCGCCCTCCGCCATGTGCGCCGCCATGTTCTGAAAAGCTGCCAGCAGGAACTCATAGAACTTCCCATCAGCCATGCTGTCATTCTGGATGGTCTTCCCATCGGCGCTCTCGTAGGAGACGTTATACGGCGGATCCGTCACCACCAGGTTGGCTTTGACACTATCCATCAGCAAGGCGACATCCGCTGCCTTCGTGGAGTCGCCGCAAACCATCCGATGCCTGCCCAGAGTCCAGATGTCTCCAGGCTGAACAAAGGGGGCCACATCATCCGGGTCAATGGTGCACTCGTCATCCTGCACATCTTTGTCATGGACCTTGGAAAAGAGGTCATCGATCTCGGCGGCATCAAAGCCGGTGGTTCCAAGGTCATAACCAGCTGTCTGTAGTTCGCTCAGCAGGTCAGCCAAAGCGACCGGTTCCCATTCGCCCACCGCTTTGTTGAGCGCGACATTCAGCGCCTTCTCGTCTTGCGGGTTTTCAATATGTACAACCACGCAGTCAATCTCGGTTGCACCTTCAGCGACCAGTACCTTGTGGCGCTGGTGTCCTCCCACGATATTCCCGGTCACTTCATTCCAGATGACCGGATCCACGTAGCCGAAGTCATGAAGGCTGCGCTTGATCTTTTCGTAGGCCGGGTCACCGGGCTTCAGATCCTTGCGCGGGTTGTACTTCGCGGGCTTAAGCTTTTCGATGGCAATCCGCTGCAGGTTCATCTGTGTATTCAAGAGTTACCTCCCTGATATTCGAATAATCTATAAGAATAGCCGCTCATATGGGCGGTTTTTCTGCGTTTTGGGCTGGATACCCCCACCCCCCCAATTTCGCGAAAACTCACGCGAGAGGAGGGCGCGGTCTCCAGTGAAAGGTCTGTGGAGATCAGATCCCCCCTCCCCCCGGGGATCTGGCGCCGGTCGGGAGGTCGCGCCCGGGGTCCACCGCCCGGGGTCCGCCGCCCGGGGTCGCGCTGGCCTGGGGTCCCGCCGCCGGGGTTCCACCGCCCGGGGTTTGCCGCCCGGGGTTTGCCGCCCGGGTCGCGCCGACCTAGGGTCGCGCCGGCCTGGGGTTTGCCGCCCGGGGTTTGCCGCCCGGGTCGCGCCGACCTGGGGTCGCGCCGGCCTGGGGTTTGCCGCCCGGGGTCCGCCGGCCTGAGGGTCCCGCCCGCCTGGGGTGTGCCCGCCCGGAGGTCTCGCCGTCCGGGGTTCGCCGCCCGGGTTTTTTTCGCCGGGGGCCACCGGGGACGCGCGGGACGGGCTGGCGGGGGCCTGCCGCGCGTTTATAGGAAGCCCTTTTCCCGGGCGCCAGGGGCTTTGTGCTGAACCACCAAAGACTGGCCGGCAAACTTTGGTGGTTCGGTCGGGTGGACTTTTCGGCCGGGCGGAGTGAGTTATGGGTCGCCCCGGAACACCCCGGGGGCCGCGGGCGGAAAAAGCCGCCGGGCCGAAAGGACCACCACCGTGAAAACCACCCTCGCCGAAAAAGCCGAAAAAGCCGCCGCCGCGTTTTGCGCCGCCGCCGCCACCCTGACCCTCGAGGTCCGCGCCGCTGGGGTCGCCGCCCGAAAGGCCGCCCGCCGCGCCGCCGAGGTCCCCTTCCGCGCGACCAAGGCCGAGGCCGCCCGCGCCGCCCAGGCCACCCGCGAGGTCGCCGCCCGGGCCGAAAACCTCCTGGACGAGTACACCCCAAACCCCGACGGCGCCGGCCCGACCTGGGAAGCCGTCCTCGCCGCACACATGGCCCTGGACACCGCCACCCGGGTCGCCCTCCAGGCCGCCGACCAGGCCGCCAAACTCGCCTGACGAGCGCCGGGCGGCACCCGGCCGAAACCGCCCACCCGGGCGGTCGCGAGAAGCCTGAAAGGAGGACCACCCCCGTGAAAACACAGACCTTTGGCATCGAGATCGAGATGAACCGCATCACCCGCGCCGCCGCCGCCCAGGTCCTAGCCGACCACTTTGGCACCCGGGTCCAGCACATCGGCGGAACCTACGACACCCGACTGGTAGCCGACGACCAAGGCCGCGACTGGAAAATCGTTTCTGACAACAGCATCGAAGGACCCCAGGAGGAGCGCACCGAGTTTGTCAGCCCCATCTGCCGCTGGGAGGACATCGAAACGGTCCAGGAGCTGGTCCGGAAGCTCCGCGCCGCCGGCGCCAAGGCACACACCAGCTGCGGGGTGCACGTGCACATCGGCCGCGGGGCACACACCCCAAAGACCCTGCGCAACCTGGTCAACCTGGTCAACGCCAAGGAGGACCTGCTGACACAGGCCCTGGGGATATCGCCCGAGCGCCGCGCCCGCTGGTGCCAGGCGGTCGACCCGGATTTCCTCGCCCGGCTGAACCGGCGCAAACCGACCACGGACGCCGCCTTCGCGGAGCTTTGGTACAACACCCCGGAATGGCGCTGGCACGCCAGCCAGCACTACGACACCAGCCGCTACCACCTGCTCAACCTGCACAGCGTTTTCCAAAAGGGGACCATCGAGTTCCGGGCCTTCAACGCCAGCCTGCACGCCGGGGAAATCAAGAGCTTCATCCAACTGGCCATGGCCATTTCCTACCAGGCTTTGAAATCGAGCGCGGCTTCCGCGCGGCGCCCGGAAACCGACAACCCGAAGTACACCTTCCGCTGCTGGCTCCTCCGGCTGGGGTTCATCGGAGACGAGTTCAAAACCGCCCGGGAACACCTGACCAAGCGCCTGCCCGGGAACGCAGCCTGGCGCCAGGCCGGCTGACACACCCGCCTGATGAGCGCCGGCTGGCACCCGGCCGAAACGCGCCACGCGCGTCGCGGAAAGCCGCAGGAGCACAGGCTCCTAAATCAAGAGGAGGTACACCCCATGAAAACCATCGAATCGCTCGAAGCTGCCCGGGGAAAGGAAATCACCTTTGAGGAACTGGGCGTCCATCGCACCTTCTACTGGGCCTACCGGAACAGCCGCGAAGCCGACACGGAAACCCTGGACTTTGAGGACGTCATCTGGGAGCAGGACATTCCGGGAATCGTCGAGAGCTGCCGGCGCTTTGAAATCAACCGGTTCACCATTTCCTGCGGGATGTCCAGCATGGCCGAAACCATCTGGGCCTTCGAGAAAAACGGCTGCTGCCTGATCGGGATGACCGAAGTAAACACACGGTTCGACGACTGGAAGACCGGCCAGCGCGGAAGGAAGCCCGCCTTCGAAATCAGGGTCCTGCCCGCCTGAGGAGCGCCGGCTGGCCACCGGCCGAAACCGCCATCGGGCGGTCGCGGGAAGCCGCTTTGAAATCAAGCCGCGGGCGGGATAAGCCGCCGGGCAAGGAGGAACACAATGGTAAATCGGAAACTGGGACGCTTTTACACACACCTCGCCTTCAGCGAATGGGATGGCTACGAAACCGGAGCGCTCAGCCAAGACTTCCAAATCAAGGTGACCGACCCCGATTCCAACAGCGAAGTGTACGTGTTTGAACCCAGCCTGCCGGGCGAGGCCTGGAACATCCTGGTTCTAAAATACGGCTACGCGGGCCGGAAGGAACTTTCCCCAGCTTTGAAATCACAGGTCGAACTACTCGCAAAGCAACTGGGTGCGGAAATCATGGAGGCCGATGGGGACTGAACCCGCCTGACGAGCGCCGGCTGGCTACCGGCCGAAACGCCGTGAGGCGTCGCGGGAAGCCGCAGGGGCACACGCTCCTGAATCAAGCTGCAGGCGGGAAAAGCCGCCGGGCTAAAGGGGAAAACATGAAACAGGTGCTTTACATCAACGCGGAGCGCGAAGGGTACGCGATTGACCAAATCCGGAACACCATGACAGTTGGAGAGCTCATTTCCTACTTGGAGCAATTCGATGAAGAAACACCGGTCTACCTGAAACACGACCGCGGCTACACATACGGCGCCATCAAGGAGTCACGCTTCGAAGATGAGGAAGTTGAAGCTGACGCCGATGAGGAAACAGACAATCCAGGCAGTCACTGGTAAGCACACACTATCGAATCAAAAAGGAGGGACACCCATGAATCAGGAAAACACCAATCGCATTCTCGCCTCCGCTCCGGGAACTTACACCGCAACCACCTGGCAAGGCTACAACGTACTGGTCATCAGACGCACCAGGGGCAAGGGATTTGAAGTCCGAACGAATCAGGAAAACGGCTGGACGCGCATCGATGAATACGATGAAAACGGCAATTTGGTTTCTGAGGATTACAAACACTGACCGACAGAACACACGCTCTGGAATCAAGAAGGAGGTACATCACATGAAACGTATCTTTGATAAGACCACCTGCTGGAACATTTTTGATCACACCGACACTCCGGAACCACTCTGGGATTTGCAGCGCCAAGGAAAACACAGCGATGCCCGCCGCGCCGCGATCCGGCTCACCCTCAGGCATCCGCTCCGGATGCTCCCAGTCATTGTGAGTTGCCTGCGCTGCAACCGCTCCTGAATCAGCAAGCCCTCCCGGCCGGGCCATTGACCGGGAGAAAGGTTTTATCATGACAAGCAACATCCTCAAGGAGTCCTCCGTCAGGAGAGGCCGACACGTCATTACTGTCCTGGAGTTCGATACCGGTGAAATCGTCCTGTACGTCGACGACACACAGACCGGCATCCAGGAGGACATCGCGTTGCGGGAGTACATCAACGCCTATGAGATCTACTATGACTTCGACCAGGGCTGGATGGCTGGCGGTCAGGAGATTCCTTACCGGGACAGCTTCTGAATAGAGAAAGGAACACCTATGAAATACATCGCATATGGCTCCAACATGAACCAGGAGCAGATGGAACTCCGTTGCCCGGGCGCACAGCTCATCGGCACCGGGCTCCTGAATGGTTATCAACTGGAATTCAACCGTCATGCCACCATCGTGGAGAGCAGCAATCCCTTCTCCGCTGTGCCCGTCGCGGTCTGGGAGATCACGCTTGAGCATGAGCAACGGCTAGACCAATATGAGGCCTTCCCGCTTTACTACTGCAAACTGACCTGCCAGGTGGACATGCTGGAAAGCGAACCCATCGAGGGGATGGTGTACCAGATGAACCGGTTTGAGCACAACCCTCCGGGCGAAACATATTACCAGGGGATTCGAGATGCTTACGAGTCGCTTGGTTTTCGCTCTGAAGTGGAACAGATTTTGCAGCCTGCCCTGATGCGCAGCTACCGCATGGCCAGACGGTAAACGCTCTGGAATCAAGACAGCCGCCTTTAAGGGGCGGCTCTTGCGTTTGCCGGGGGAGTTGCGGTTCGTTGAAGGTTTCCCCGCACTTCTGGCTCCAGGCGCACGTGAA
>ENA-UOUL01003593-UOUL01003593.1-bioreactor-metagenome-genome-assembly--contig:-NODE-3593-length-15562-cov-4.491702_pt1 | contig 15562 bp, 11 predicted proteins | sample MGYA00249838_ERZ747220 | MGnify/ENA primary metagenome ERZ747220 (study PRJEB28778, sample SAMN05720191) | bioreactor metagenome | isolation source: Anaerobic biogas reactor | place: USA:Washington...
TATGAAGGGCTCAAAGCGCTGCACGCCGCTGCCTGGGCCCACAAGTGGGACAGCGCCGATGTCACCATTGAAGGGGATGAGGCCGCCCAGCAGGGCATCCGCTTCAACCTCTTCCACCTGCTGTGCACCTACACCGGGGATGATGCCCGGCTCAACATCGGCCCCAAGGGCTTCACCGGGGAAAAATACGGCGGCGCCACCTACTGGGACACCGAAGCCTACTGTTTCCCAGTGTACCTGGCAACAGCGGGGGAGGAGGTGGCTAAACAGCTGCTCCACTACCGCCACCAGCAGCTGCCGGGTGCCTACCACAACGCAGCCCAGCAGGGCCTGCCGGGCGCCCTGTACCCCATGGTCACCTTCAATGGCATCGAATGTCACAACGAGTGGGAAATCACCTTCATGGAGCTGCACCGCAACGGCGCCATCGCCCATGCGATTGACCACTACACCACCTACACCGGGGACACCAGCTATCTCTACAATGAGGGCCTGGACGTGCTGCTGGGCATCGCCCGCTTCTGGGCAGGGCGGGTGCACTTCAACGAGCGCACTGGCCGCTACATGATCCACGGGGTCACCGGGCCCAATGAGTATGAGAACAACGTGAACAACAACTGGTACACCAACCGCATCGCAGCCTGGTGCCTGGCATACTTCCTCCAGTCCTACGAAGGCGCCCCTGCCGGGCGCAGGGAGGAGCTGGCCGTAGGGGAGGAGGAGCGCAGCCTGATGCGCCGCATCGCAGAGAGGATGTATTACCCGGAGATGGCAGACGGCACCTTCATCCAGCACGACACCTTCCTGGATAAGGAGCTGATGCCGGCCGCTGCCTTAAAGCCGGAGGACCGCCCCTTGAACCAGAACTGGAGCTGGGACCGGATCCTGCGCTCCTGCTTCATCAAGCAGGCCGATGTATTGCAGGGCCTGTATTTCCTGGGGCATCTGTACGACCGGGACCAGAAAAAGCGGAACTTTGATTTCTACGAGCCCATGACGGTGCACGAGTCTTCCCTGTCCCCCTGCGTCCACGCCATCCTGGCAGCAGAAATCGGCTATGAGGACAAGGCGGTGGAGCTGTACCACCGCACGGCGCGGCTGGATTTGGACAACATCAACAACGACACGGAGGACGGCCTCCACGTCACCAGCATGTCCGGCTCCTGGCTGGTGATTGCCCAGGGTTTTGCCGGCATGCGCACGGCCTGCGGCCTGTCCTTCCGGCCCTTCCTGCCCGCCGGCTGGACCTCCTATTCCTTCCGCTTTATCTATCGGGGCCGGGTGATCCGCTTTGAGATGAACCGGGACGGCGTCCGGTTGTTGCTGCTGTCCGGCGAGCCAATGAACCTGACAATGTGGGATGAGGACATCCTGTTGAATGATGAATGGAGCAAAAGGAGGGACCTGGTGTGAAAAAACTGTTTATCTCCGCGGACATGGAGGGCACCTGCGGCGCCAGCACCTGGGACGATGTCACCAAGGGCAAGACGGACTACCAGAAGTTCGCGGAGCGCATGAGCCGGGAGGTAGGCGCCGCCTGCGAGGGCGCCCTGGAAGGCGGCATGGACTTTGTGATGGTGCGGGACGCCCACGACAGCGCCCGGAACATCGACTGGTCCTTCTTACCCAAGCAGGTCCAGCTGATGCGGGGCTGGGGCCAGGATCCCCTGTGCATGATGACCGGCATCGATGAAAGCTACCACGGCGCCGTTTTCACCGGCTATCATGATGCGGCAGGCAGCGGCGAAAGCCCGCTGGCCCACACCATGAGCCTGGGCATCAGCTGGATCTCCTTAAACGGCGAGCCCCTCAGCGAAGCCCAGATCAACGCCTACACCGCCGCCCGGCACCAGGTGCCCCTGCTGGCCATTTCAGGGGATTCCGGCATCTGCGGCAAGATGCGCCTGATGATCCCGGCGCTGAAAACCGTGGAGGTGAACCGGGGCACCGGCAATCTGGTGCTGTCCATCCACCCGGAGAAGGCCCTGTCCCAGATCCGGGAGGCGGTGAAGCAGGCCTGCAGCGAGCCGCGGGAGGATTATCTTTTGAAACTGCCCGACAGCTTCCGCCTGGATGTGCGCTTCCGCGACCATGCCAAGGCCTATCAGTCCGGCTTCTACCGGGGGGTCAAGCGCCTGGACGCCCACACCCTGCGCTATGAGGCAGAGGACTGGTACGAAGTGCTGCGGATGATGCATTTCTGCCTGTAATCAGGTATGCTACACCCGAAAGACCATAAAGGAGGATTGCAAATGCGTTCATTTCCCATCGGTGTCATGCTGGAGTCCTTCCGCCTGCCCATCCGGGAGGCCCTGGACAAGGCCCAGGGGCTGGGGGTGCAGGGCATTCAGGTATACACCACAAGGGGCGAACTGGCCCCGCAGAACCTCAACAGCCAGCAGCGCCGGGACTTTTTAAGCCAGGTGCACGACCGGGGCCTGAAGATCTCCGCCCTGTGCGGCGACCTGGGCCATGGCTTTGGCGACCCTGACAAAAACCCGGAGCTCATCGACCAGTCCCGGCGCATTGTGGACCTGTCCAAGGAATGGGAGTGCGGCATCGTCACCACCCACATCGGCGTGGTGCCGGAGGACAGCAGCCACCCCCGCTACAAGATCATGCAGGAGGCCTGCAGCGCCCTGGCCCGGTATGCGGACAGCATGGAAGCCCGCTTTGCCGTGGAGACGGGCCCGGAAACCTCCAAGGTGTTAAAGGGCTTCCTGGATTCCCTCAACTCCAGGGGCGTTTCTGTCAACCTGGACCCCGCCAACCTGGTGATGGTCACCGGGGATGATCCGGTGGCAGCGGTCCACACCCTGAAAGACTATATCGTCCACACCCATGCCAAGGACGGCCGGCGCCTGTATTACAGGGAGCCTGAGAAGGTCTACGGCATCGTCTTTGAAGAATCCCTGGAAAGCCCCTCCTTTGAGGAATTGCCCCTGGGTGAAGGCGGCGTTGATTTCAAGCGCTACCTGGAAGCCCTCAGAGAGATTGGCTACAAGGGTTTCCTCACCATCGAGCGGGAAGTGGGGGAAGACCCGGAGGGGGACATCCGCAAAGCGGTTCAGTACCTGCGGTCATTCTTTGTATAGAATAAACCGGTACTGAAAAAACAAGAAGGAAACCTTCAACAGGCGCGTCATTTCTTGACGTACCTGTTTGTCCTTGTTAAACTCAGAGGAGTGAGATAAAAGGAGGGCTACCATGGGTTCGATGCGCCGCATCCTGGGTTTGCTCAAGCCATACAAGCATTTGGTTGTATTGGGCTTTGTGTTTCAGACCATCGTCATCCTAAGCCGGCTGGCTCAACCCCTGGTCACCAGGATGCTGGTGAACGATGTCATCATCAAGGGGGAGCACAGCCTGCTGCTGTACCTGTGCCTGGCCCTGCTGGGCCTCACCGTGGTGCGAGCTGTCAGCGGCTACCTGCGGGTGCTGATGATGGAAAAATCCTCCCAGTCGGTGGCCTATGACCTGCGCACCGGCCTCTTCCGCCACTTGCAGACCCTGTCCTTCTCCTTTTATGACCAGAACCGGGTGGGGGAGATCATGTCCCGCATGACGGGGGACCTGGAGGGCGTGCGGGATTACCTGGCCGGCGGCCTCATCACTTTCTACGAGCAGGCGCTCACCTTTTTCGGGGCGCTGATTTTCATGTTCACCCTTTCCTGGCAAGCTGCCCTCACCATCCTGTCGACCCTGCCCCTCATAGCTGTCATCGCCTTTCGTTTCAGGAAGCGCATCCGGCCGGTGTTCCGGGAGGTGCGGGAGCAAAGCGCGGAATTGAACACCCGGGTCCAGGAAAACCTGGCGGGCATCCATGTGGTGAAGGCCTTCGTCAGGGAGGGCTACGAGCAGCAGCGCTTCACGGAGGAAAACCAGAAGTTGCTTGCCATGCACCTGAAGGTGACGGACACCTGGGCCGTCTATGTGCCCATCATGCAGGGCCTGTCAGAAATCTGCACCCCCCTGGTGCTGGCCACCGGGGCCGTGCTGATGGCCATGGGGCACATGGACCTGGGCACCCTGGTAGGGGTCACCGGCTACATCTGGATGCTCACCCAGCCCATGCGGATGCTGTCCCAGCTCATCAACGGCATCACCCGGGCGGTCACCAGCGCTGAAAAGATTTTCTACTATATGGACCTGGGCCCCCGCATTAAAGATGACGAGGCGCCTGTCCAGGTGCACAACCGGACCGGCCGGGTGGAGTTTGACCAGGTCAGCTTCCAGTATGACCAGCAGCCAGTGCTGCAGGACATCAGCTTTGTGGCAGAGCCCGGGCAGACCATTGGCATCATGGGGGCCACCGGAGCCGGCAAAACCAGCCTGGTGCGGCTGCTGTCCAGAAGCTATGAGGCAACCCGGGGCCGGGTCCTGGTGGATGGCGTGGATGTGCGCAAACAGCCATTAAAGGACCTGCGCGCCCACATCGGCCAGGTGCCTCAGGAAAGCTTCCTCTTTTCAGAATCCCTGTTTGAAAACATCCGCTTTGGCAAGCCGGATGCCCCCATGGATGCTGTGGCAGCCGCTGCCCGGGGCGCCCAGGCCGAAGCCTTTATCGAAGAAATGCCCAAAAAATATGAAACCGTGGTGGGCGAGCGGGGGGTGGGCCTGTCCGGCGGGCAGAAGCAGCGCACCGCCATCGCCCGGGCCCTTCTGATCGATCCCAACATCCTGGTACTGGATGACGCCACCAGCGCGGTGGACATGCAGACGGAATACCTGATTCAGCAGCACCTGGAGCAGTCCGTGAAGGGGAAAACCACCTTTATCATCGCCCACCGCATCTCCTCGGTAAAAAATGCGGACCTGATCCTGGTCTTGAACCAGGGGCGCATCGTGGAGCGGGGCACCCACCAGGAGCTGCTGGCGAAAAAGGGGGAATACCACCAGATGTGGCAGGACCAGCTCACCTCCATCCTCGGGGAAGGGGGTGTTGCCTGATGGCCCGGCCGCTGCGGCAACTGGATGACGAAGTCATCGAGCGCCCGTTTAACAAAAACCAGTTTTTCCGGTTGCTGAAATACCTGCATCCTTACAAAAAAGACGTCGGCCTGGCCCTGTTGGTGATGACCGCCGCCACCTTCGCCTCCCTGGGCTCCCCCTACCTGATGAGCCGGGCTGTGGGCATGCTGGAGTCGGGCGCCTTTGGCGGCATCTGGCTCATCCTCCTGGCCATGGCTGCTCTGGCCGCCCTGGGGGCATTGTTCACCCGCTTCCGGGTGCGCCTCATGGATTACGCCGGGCGCAAGGCCCTGGCCACCCTCCGGGAAGACCTCTTCGCCCACATCCAGTCCCTGTCCTTCAGCTTTTTTGACACCACCTCCGCCGGGAAGATCCTGGTGCGGGTGGTGAACGACGTGGATGCCCTCAACGACCTGTTCACCAACGGCATCGTGGACGTGCTGATCAATGCCCTCACCGTCATCCTGCTCCTTGGCATCATGCTGGTGGTGAACTGGCAGCTCACCCTCATTGGCCTGTCCATTTTGCCGGTGCTGCTCTTCCTCATGTTCCGCTTTAAACGGGTGATGAGCAAAAACTGGCAGTTTGTGCGCACCAAGCGCAGCAACATGAACGGCTACCTCCACGAAGCCCTGTCCGGCATGCGGGTGACCCAGTTCTTCGTCCGGGAAGAGGTCAACGCCCAGATGTTTGAAGGCGCCAATGATGAAATCCGCACCGGCTGGATGCGGGCCATCCGCTATAACGCAGGCTTCTGGTCCTCCCTGGATGTGACGGGCACCATCGGCACCGTGCTGGTATATTTCTTCGGCGTCCGCTTCATGGATACCGGGCTGCAGCTGGCAGACCTGCTGCTGGTCTTGTGGTATTTGAACCGCATCTGGATGCCCCTGAACACCCTGAGCAATTTCTACAACAGCCTGCTCACAGCCTCCGCCTCCATGGAGCGCATCTTCGGCATCATGGACGAGGTGCCCAGGGTGAAGGACCAGGAGGACGCCAAAGTCCTGCCTGCCATCCGGGGCCAGGTGGATTTTGAACACGTCTCCTTCGCCTACAACCAGGATAAACAGGTGCTGCAGGATGTCAGCCTCCACATCAAACCGGGGCAGACCGTCGCCCTGGTGGGGGAGACCGGGGCCGGCAAAACCACCATCGTCAACCTGATCAGCAGGTTTTATGACGTGACTGCGGGCCGCATTCTGGTGGATGGTCAGGATATCCGGGAGGTGACCTTAAACAGCCTGCGCAGCCAGATGAGCGTCATGCAGCAGGACAGCTTCACCTTCTCCGGCACCATCATGGACAACATCCGCTACGGCCGCCTGGAAGCCACAGACGAGGAAGTGATGGCGGCAGCCCGGGCGGTGGGGGCGGAAGCCTTCATCCTCAACATGCCTAAGGGCTATCAGACCGAGGTGAGCGAGCGGGGCACCTCCCTGTCCACCGGCCAGAAACAGCTGGTGTCCTTTGCCCGCGCCCTGCTGAACGACCCCAGGATCCTCATCTTAGACGAGGCCACCTCCTCCATCGACACCCGCACCGAGATGGCCATCCAGAAAGCCCTTCAGGTGCTCCTCCAGCACCGCACCAGCTTTGTCATCGCCCACCGCCTGTCCACCATCCGCAATGCCGACCTGATCCTGGTGGTGGAGGACGGGCGGATTGCCGAGCAGGGCAGCCATGAGGAATTGATCCGCCTGCCGGGCGGCCATTACCGGGCGCTGTGCGAGGCCCAGGCCCGCTTCATGCAGTCCTAAGGCCGCAGGAGGCGCCTGCAGGGGCGGGCCTGGCCCAATTTGTTGCCAGATTGCCTGGCTCAACACCTGATTCCGTGAAACCTTGAACGGATGTATACTGAGCTCGAGGTGATGAGAGTGGAGCCAGTGTACAATTTCCAGGCGATGTTCGCCCAGTCATTAGGGCTAAAGGATCCATGGAGCGTTACAAGAGCGGAGTTTGATTCCCGGGAAAGAGCTGTTCATGTGTACATTAGTGGTCGAAAGACCGCCCTGTACCCCTGCCCTGTTTGCAGCGAAATGAGTCCTCGGTACGACGAGGAAGAAGACGAGCGGGTATGGCAGCACGCAGATGTGGTGCTGTATCCCTGCTACATTCACAGCAAGCGACCACGGGTGAAGTGCGCCAAGCATGGTATTCACGTGGTAGATGCGCCCTGGGCTCGCAGCCCCTATGCGCGATTCACGCTGGGCTTTGAAGGATATGCAATGCTGCTGGCCCAGACCATGTCCATGAACGAGGCCAGGAGAATCCTGAGAATCAGCCGGAACGCCATGCTGAACATCGCGAGATATTGGGTGGAGAAGGCGGTCAGGGAAGATGACCTCAGTCACATCACCCGCCTGAGCATTGACGAAACCTCCTTCAAGCGTGGGCACAGCTACATCACAGTGATCGGTGCGCCGGAAGAGAAACGGGTCATTGGTGTAGAAGAAGGCCGGGATGTCGCAGCTGTGGAACGGTTCTCTCTGTCATTTGAGGAGCGCAAGGGCGACTGCAACAAAATCCAGTATGTGAGCATGGACATGTCTCAGACCTACAAGGCGGCTACAAAGCTTTGCTTCCCGGGAGCGACGATTGTGTATGACCATTTTCATGTGAAGAAACTGATGCTGGATGCGATGGACACAGTACGTCGTGAAGAACAGGGAAGAAAGGTGGCCAGGCTCAAGAGTTCGGGCAGGAAATTGCTGATGATCCCAGAGCATAAGATGAACGCACAGCAGCGGGAAAAGATGATGCAATTAAGCCGCGAGTACCCCAAGGTAGGCCGGGCATTCCGTATGGTGATGCAGCTGGATGATCTGTATCGGTGTCAAACGCGGCTTGAGGCAGAGAGTGTCATGAGGCGCTTAACCAGCTGGATGATGCACAGCAATCTGGAACCGATGAAAAGAGCTGCTGCCAGCCTGCGCCGGCACAAGGATGAGATTATGACCTACTTTGAGCAGCGGATCAGCAACGCCTTCGCGGAAGGGGTGAATAGCCTGATACAGACTGCAAAACGGAAGGCAAGGGGCTTTCACACGTTCCAGGGCTATCGGATTGCAATCTTTCTGGCAGTTGGCAAGCTGGCGCTCTCCTATCCACAGCCCTGGTAAGTTTTCACGGAGTTAGGAGAAGAGGGGATTGCCTCCTTTGCTTGCATTCAGCGGACAAATTCAGTATAATGAACCAGCATTCAAGCATATGGTTCCGCTAAACCGTCTTGAATGCTTTATCATCGGCTGCCTTTGGCAGCCGCTGCATCATTATTGTGAAAGCAATGAAAACGGAGTGAGTGCTATGAGCAATTTGCATGAACACAGCAATAAAACGGTGGTTTCCGTTGAGGGCATGAAGAAACTGGAGGAGAAGCTGCAATACCTCTCCACCATCCGCCGGGCCGAGGTGGCCGAGCAGATCGCCATCGCCCGCGGCTTTGGCGACCTGAGCGAAAACGCCGAGTATGACGAGGCCAAGAACGAGCAATCCCGGCTGGAAGCCGAGATCATCGACCTGGAAAACACCATCCGGACAGCCCTTGTGATTGACGACTCCGAGGTATCCACCGACCGGGTCAACATCGGCACCACGGTGCGGGTCTATGATGACGAGTTCAAGGAAGAGGTGGAATACACCATCGTCGGGGCACGGGAGTCCGACCCCCTCAACAACCGCATCTCCAACGAGAGCCCCATGGGCGCAGCCCTGCTGGGCAAAAAGAAGGGGCAGACGGTGAAGGTCAACGCCCCCGGCGGTCTGGTCACCCTGAAGATCCGGGACATCCAGCATAAGAAATAAGGAGCATCCATGTCAGAGCAACACGAGCAGCTTCAGTCCTTTTCCGAGCAGGAAGGCATCCGCCGCGCCAAACTGAATGAATTGATGGAACAGGGGAACAGCCCCTACCAGATTACCAGCTTCCCGGTGAGCCACGAAAGCCAACAGATTAAGGAGGGCATCGAAGCCCTGGAAGGCCAGGAGGTGGCCATCGCCGGGCGCATGATGAGCCGCCGGGTGATGGGCAAGGCCGCCTTTGCCCATATCCAGGACGGCGCAGGCCGCATCCAGGTGTATGTGCGCCGGGATGACGTGGGCCTGGAAGCCTATGACACCTTCAAATCCTTCGACCTGGGGGACATCCTGGGCATCAAGGGCAAGGCCTTCATCACCAGGACCGGCGAAGTCAGCGTCCACGTGACAGCGGTGACCCTGCTGTGCAAGTGTTTAAAGCCCCTGCCCGAAAAATGGCACGGCCTGCAGGACCAGGACCTGCGCTATCGCCAGCGCTACCTGGACATGATTGTCAACCCCGAAGTACGGAACACCTTCATCAAGCGCTCCGCCATCATCAACGCCATCCGCCGCTTTTCAGACAGCCGGGGCTTCCTGGAAGTGGATACCCCCATCCTCCACACCCTGGAGATTGGGGCCGCTGCCCGGCCCTTCAAAACCCACCACAACACCCTGGACATCGACATGTTCCTGCGGATTGAGACCGAGCTGTACCTGAAGCGCCTGGTGGTGGGCGGCTTTGACAAGGTGTACGAGCTGGGCCGCATCTTCCGCAACGAGGGGATGTCCACCAAGCACAACCCGGAGTTTACTTCCATTGAGATGTACCAGGCCTATGCTGATTATGAAGACATCATGAACCTGTGCGAGGACTTAATCCGGGAAACTGCCATCGCGGTCTGCGGCAGCAGCAAGATCAGCTACCAGGGGCAGGAGATCGACTTCACCTCTCCCTGGCCCCGCATCAGCATGGCGGAGGCTGTGAAGCAGGAGTCCGGCATCGACTTCTTTGACTGGCAAAGCGACGAGGAAGCCCGGGCCTGCTTAAAGGAGCGCAAGATTCATGTGGAGCCCTACTTCACCCGGGGCGACTGCCTGGCAGAGCTGTTTGACGAATTTGTTGAGCAGAAACTGGTGCAGCCCACCTTCATCATCGATTACCCTGTAGACATTTCTCCTCTGGCCAAGCGCAAGCCCGCCGACCCCCGCCTCACCGAGCGCTTTGAGTTGTTCATCGTAGGCGCAGAGTTCGCCAACGGCTTTTCGGAACTCAACGACCCCATCGACCAGCGCCAGCGCTTCATGCGCCAGGTGGAGGAGCGTAAGAAACTGGGCGGCGCCAACGCCTCGGTGGACGAGGACTACCTCAACGCCCTGGAATATGGCCTGCCCCCCACCGGCGGCATCGGCATCGGCGTGGACCGCCTCATCATGCTGCTGACGGACAACCCCTCCATCAGGGACGTGCTCCTGTTCCCCACCATGAAGCCCATCGCATAAGCCGTGAAACTACGCACCAGGATCACCGGACAGGACCTGCGCAACCACCTGCGCTATTTTGGCTGGGTGTATGTGCTGATTGTGGCCCTGTCCTTTGGGCTGTGGAACATGGTCTACACCCAGACCGCCTACCGCCCGCCCCAGGACAAGCGGATTGATGTCTATATCCAGTCCTCCTCGGCAGACCAGGAGATGGTCAACGCCTACCTGCTCCCCATCTGGCAGGCCGCTGTGCCGGAGGAGGAGCTGGTCCAGGCGGTGCTGATGATGGGCAGCGGGGGCGAGAACGATTATTACGCCAACATCCAGCTGATGACCTATATCGCCGCCGCTGAGGGGGACATCTACATGCTGTCCACCGCGGATTTCAAGCGCCTGGCAGCCCAGGGTGCCTTTGTTTCTCTGGATGAGGTCATCCGTCAGGGCAAGATTCAGGTGCAGGAGCTGAGCCTGGCCAGCGGCCAGGTGCAGATGGTGGAATCCAACCCTGAGGGGGAGCTTGCCCCTGTGGGCGGGGTGGAGCAGTACGGCATCCCCGCCAGGGAGCTGTACCGCTTTGCAACGGAGCTGGCCATCGACAACCGGGACATGGTGCTGGCGGTGGCAGCCAACAGCGGCAACGAGGAGGACACCATCACCTTCTTAAACGCCCTCATCCAGCACAGCCGCGCCCCAGTGCCCGATTTTTTCAAGTAGGAAATGATGAAATACCAAGCAGTAATCTTTGATTTGGACGGCACCCTCACCGATTCCGCCCCGGGGATTCTGGCCGGGGTGCGCTATGCCCACCAGAAGATGGGCTGGCCGCTGCCGGAGGAGCAGGTGTTGCGGAAGTTTCTGGGGCCGCCCCTCATGGTCAGTTTCACCCAGTTTTCCGGCATGTCCGTGGCGCAGGCCGCCCAGGCCCAGGACATCTACCGGGAGTATTATTTGAGCACCGGTTTTTTTGAAAACGCGGTCTATCCGGGCATCCGCCCGCTTCTTGAGGCTTTGAAGCAGCAGGGGGCTGTCCTGGGGGTGGCCACCCACAAGCCCCTGGGCGCCAGCCTTCAGATTTTGGAGGCCTTTGATTTGCTGCATTTCTTTGATGAGGTGGCTGGGCCCCGGCCCGGGGAGGACCCCAGCAAGGGTGAGTTGATTGCCAGGGCCAACCCCAGGGGCCTGCAGGCTGTGATGATTGGCGACCGGGGCACGGATGCCCAGGGTGCCCGGGAAAACGGCATCGACGCCATCGCCGCCCTGTATGGCTATGGCACCCGGGAAGAGTTTGAGGCCCAGGGCACCCGGCTGATGGCCAGTACCGTCCAGGAGCTTTATGCCCTGTTGGGGGTCGAGCCCCTGCAGCAGCCTGGCGCCTTCATCAGCTTTGAAGGCAACGATGGCACCGGGAAATCCACCCAGGCAGCCGTTCTGGCCCAGCGCCTGCGCCAGAACGGCCACGACGTGCTGCTGACCCGCGAGCCCGGCGGCACCCGGATTGGTGAACAGATCCGGAGTTTGCTGCTGGACATCAACAACCAGGAAATGGACAGGATCACGGAAGCCCTGCTGTATGCCGCCGCCAGGGCCCAGCATGTGCAGCAGGTGATCCTGCCTGCTTTGAAGGCTGGCAAGCTGGTGATCAGCGACCGCTTTGTGGACTCCAGCATCGCCTATCAGGGAGCAGGGCGGGGGATTGGCATGGAGGTGGTGCGGGACATCAACGCGCCTGCCATCGCCGGCTGCCTGCCGGACATCACGGTGTTTTTGTCCCTGAGCCCCGAGGAGGGCATCAAGCGCCTGGTCCAGTCCCGGGAGGCGGACCGCCTGGAGGTGGCGGGGGACAGGTTTCACCGGGAGGTGGCCGAGGCCTTTGCCGCCATCATCCAGGACGACCCGCGCTTTTTGATTGTCAGCGCAGAGGGCAGCAAGGAAGCGGTGGCTGACCGGGTATATGAACAGGTGTTAATGCGCATGAAGGAGAGGGGGCTGGCATGAGCCGTGTCGTGGTCGGCATGTCCGGCGGGGTGGATTCCGCCGTCAGCGCCCTGTTGTTGAAGCAGCAGGGCTTTGATGTCATTGGCGTGTTCATGAACAACTGGGAAGAGAAGGACGAGCACGGCGTCTGCACCTCCCAGGCGGACTGGAACGACGTCCAGGACGTCTGTGAGCACATCGGCATCCCCTATTACTCCGTCAATTTTGCAAGGGAGTATAAAGACCGGGTCTTCAGCCATTTTCTGACGGAATACCAGGCGGGGCGCACCCCCAACCCGGATGTTTTGTGCAACCGTGAAATCAAGTTCAAGGCCTTTTTGGACTATGCCATGAAAATCGGCGCAGATAAAATGGCCACCGGCCATTTCGTGCGCAGCAATGAGCAGGGCCAGCTTTTAAAGGGCAGCGACCCCGGCAAGGAGCAAAGCTATTTCCTGTACATGCTCAAGGAGCGCCAGCTGCAAAAAAGCCTATTCCCCGTGGGCGGCCTGCTGAAATCCCAGGTGCGGGACATTGCTCGGGCCGCAGGCCTGCCGGTATCTGACAAAAAGGATTCCACCGGCATCTGCTTCATCGGCGAGCGCCGCTTCAAAGCCTTCCTGAAGAATTTCCTGCCCACCCAGCCCGGGGACATGGTGTCCCTGGAAGGGGAGGTACTGGGCCGCCATGACGGGCTGATGTATTACACCATCGGCCAGCGCAAGGGGCTGGGCATCGGCGGCCGGGGGGATGGCCGCAGCTGGTTTGTGGCAGAAAAAGACCTAGCCCGCAACCAGCTGGTGGTGGTCCAGGGAGAGGATCACCCCAGCCTGTATAAGAGCGAAGCCCGGCTGAACCAGATCACCTGGGTGGGGGAGGCGCCTGCGCCGATGGGACAGCCTGTTAAGGTCAATGTCAAATTGCGCTACCGCCAGAAAGACCAGGCGGCCAGCCTGGTCTTTACCGGGGAGGAGGGGCGGCTCCAGTTTGAACAGCCCCAGCGCGCCGTGACCCCGGGCCAGAGCGCTGTGTTTTATCAGGGGGATGTCTGTCTGGGCGGCGGCATCGTCATTTCATAAGGGACAAAAAATCAAGGGATTCCATCGTAGTGATGGCGACATAGCTTATAAATACGCCGTTCACCCGCATGGCCGCATGAAGCGCGTCAAAAGGGTAGAAGGCCAGTTCTCTTGTGGTGCCATCCAGCAGTTCAAACTGGTAGCGCCGCAGCACCTGGTCATCATCGGCAGTGAAGCCTTCCGGCAGCGCGCCGTGGCCAGCCAGGGTCATCAGCTTCAGGTATTCCTGCATGAAGCTGTCAGGCTTGATTTCTATTGTGCCAGCATCCACCAGGATGTCATAGAGCAGGTTGCCCATCTCGTCTCTGGCCAGCTGATTGTTAGGCAGCACAGCTTCCATAAACCCAATGGTAAACAGGGCCTGTTTGCCGTCCTCTTCCGCCAGCATGCTGCGCAGCCGGTTGACGGGGATGCCCAACGGGCTGCTGCTTTGGACTGACGCCAGGGAGAGCTGCTTCAAAAAGCCCATGGAGGCGTTGCTGCCCAGGTACACCTTGCCGTCATACAGGAGATACAGGCCGATGTTTCCGTAATCAGCACCCAGATCCAGCTGAATTTGCTGGGCAGGCACCGGGAGGCTGTCCACCACCCGGTCATCTTTGTCATATCCTGTGATGACGCTGTCTGACAGCTCAAAAACAATCCGCCGCCGGGGGGAGAGAAGGCCGTATTCCGCCAGCTTGCTGCTGCTGCCCTCGTCTGCATACAGGGCAAAGCGCATGCTGCCGATGTCCTTTAACAGTTTGCCCACAGCCTGGTGGTCTGCGGCGGCCAGGACCGGCTCCTTCACTTCCCACCAGCCCTCCTGCTGTTCCAGCACAAAGGCATTTTCGCCTTCCACCCGGATGCGCTGCACCAGCTGGCTGTTGAAATTGATGGCAGGCACGGTATGCAGGGTGTTGAGGGAGCGGTCAAAATGCTGCTTGGTTTCAGGAGAGATGGTGTAGACCTTGCTGTCGTCGGCCATCATGATGAAGTCGGCCGGGATTTCCGTCCGCGCATCGGCACCAAAGAGCAGGGTGATGTCCTGCCCGTCCCGGTAGCTGGCGGTCACCCGGGGCGCATCCGGCCCCAGGCCCAGCTCCTGCAAGACAGCGGTATCCAACGGGGCATCCCCCGCCAGGTCGGTGGCTTCCAGGATGGTCAGGTCCTTCACCATCAGGGAGACATCCACCTCATTGAGCGGATAGTCCGGCTGCCTCTCCACCTGGAAGCCTGCGCCGGTATTCACCAGGGCAAACTGCTCACCTTTGCTGTTGGTGACTTCAAAGCGGAGGAGGTCTTCCTCTTTTTGTTCAATCATCATGTACCGCTCCGCCGCCTGATGGACATGGGGCGTAACGGGCTTTTTGCTGTTGTTGATAATGATCACGATAGCAACGCCGGCTATCAGAAGCAGGCTGCCCAAGCCGGTGAGCAGCCGGATGATCTTCTTGTTCCTTGTTTTCTTTTGAACCGGCTGCATTATCTGCGTTTCCTTGACATCAGAACCGGCACGGCGGCGCACACCACCAGAAGGGGCAGGGCAATCAGGATGAGGCTGGCCAGCCAGGGGCTGCGGATTTGCAGCTGCTCCCGCACCAGGGCCTTGGGAGCGATGTCCAGTTGGATGGGTTCATGGACGCTCAGGTGGTTCACCATGTGCAGCAGAAACTGCCCCCCGTAGGTGACCTGGTGCAGCCAGCTGTCCAGCAGAATGGCGGAATTGCCGATGATCATCCCCCGGGCCCGGGTGCCATCCGGGGCCGGATAGTCCGACAGCAGCGCCAAGGTAAACTGCCCTTCTGGCTCCCCTTCTTTCCTGGCCAGGCTCACATTGGCATCTTCCACCCGCTTGAGATAGGCCGCGCCGCTGGTCAACAAGGGCTTCACCGTGGCTGTGCCGCCAGTTTTTGCAATGCCCAGGCCCCTGGCCCCCGGCAGGCGCAGCCGGGTTTGCCCTGCGCCGATGAGGGAGGCGGTGGGCTCCGTCATGGCCATATAGGGGGTCAAAAACAGGGGGTTGTCGATATAGGCCATGGTATCTGAGGCTTCCGCCACCACGATGCCCGGCAAACGTTCAAAGCCCATCTGCCGGTACAGGGCGTCAAAACGGGGCAGGCTGTCCGGGTCGTTGTAGTCGGTGGTGATGAGGATGGAGCCGCCCTTGCCAGTAAAATCGGTGAGGATCTTAAGTTCCTCTTCCATCAGGTCAATCCGGGGGGACAGGATCATCAATAGGTCCGTGGGCAGCAGCTCATCGCCGGTGAGCAGGTTGA
>ENA-UOUL01003595-UOUL01003595.1-bioreactor-metagenome-genome-assembly--contig:-NODE-3595-length-15553-cov-3.796976_pt1 | contig 15553 bp, 16 predicted proteins | sample MGYA00249838_ERZ747220 | MGnify/ENA primary metagenome ERZ747220 (study PRJEB28778, sample SAMN05720191) | bioreactor metagenome | isolation source: Anaerobic biogas reactor | place: USA:Washington...
TGGGCCCCGACGAGAGCCAGAACGTCGTCGTGCGCACCGTGGGGGAAAAGCCCACCTTTGCCTTCGAGCCGCTCCCGCACTGGGACCTCGGCCAAGCGCTCGACATCATCGATTTCGACCGCGGGGTCAAGCTCTCGGGGACGCGCTTTTACGTCCTCAAAGGAATGGGCGCCCGCCTGCAGCGCGCGGTCATCTCGTGGATGATCGATCTGCACGTGTCGGAGCACGGCTATACCGAGATCTATCCGCCCTACATGGTGCGGCGCGAGTGCCTCGTGGGCACGGGCCAGCTGCCCAAGTTCTCGGAGAACCTCTACGTCGATACCGAGGATGACCTCTGGTTCATTCCTACGGCCGAGGTGCCCGTCACCAACCTGTACCGCGAAGAGATCCTGCCCGGTGAGCGCCTGCCGATCTACCACGTGGCCTACACCGCCTGTTTCCGCCGCGAAAAGATGTCGGCCGGGCGCGACACGCGCGGCATCAAGCGCGGCCACCAGTTCGACAAGGTCGAGATGGTCAAGTTCGTCCACCCCGAGACGTCGATGGACGAGCTGTACAAGCTCATCGACAACGCCGAGGACATCTGCCGCAAGCTGGAGCTGCCCTATCGCGTGGTGCAGATGTGCACGGGCGACCTCAGCTTTTCCGCGGCGGCCAAGTACGACCTCGAGCTATGGGCGGCGGGGAGCCAGGAGTGGCTGGAGGTCTCGTCCTGCAGCAATTTCAAGGATTTCCAGGCGCGCCGCGCCGATATCCGCTATCGCCCGGCGGAGGGCGGCCGGCCCGAGTTCGTGCACACCCTGAACGGCTCGGGGCTGGCGCTGCCGCGGCTGATGATCGCCATCATCGAGAACTATCAGCAAAAGGACGGCAGCATCGTCGTGCCCGAGGCGCTGCGCCCGTACATGGGCGGGGTGGAGGCGATACGTTAGCCTGATGGTACGCTGATTCCGCCGATTGGGACGCAGATTTACGCAGATGAACACAGATAGGATAGATCAGCGGAGATCGGCGTATCATCAGCGTAATCAGCGTACCATCGGACTCTGTATAGCAGGGGGTTGCGGTGAGCATAGCGCGGGCGTGGGCGGGGTTGCTCGACCTCGTCTATCCGCCGCACTGCGTGGCGTGCGGCCGCATGGGCGCCTGGCTGTGCGCCGCCTGCCTGGAGGCCTACCCCGCCTTTCGGCCGCCGTGGTGCGCGCGCTGCGGCCGACCACTCCCCAGAGCGGGGGTGTGCCGTGCCTGCCGGGGGAGGTCATCATCGCTGCGCGCGGCGCGGTCGGTGGGGCCCCACGTGGCGCCCCTGCGCGACGCCGTGCACGCGCTCAAGTACGAGGGGGTGCGGGCCCTGGCGACGCCGCTGGCCGCGCTGATGGCCGCCACCTGCTCTCTGGCGCCGCTCCCTGTGGCGGCGGTGGTCCCCGTGCCGCTGCACCCGCGGCGCGTGCGGCAGCGGGGCTACAACCAGGCGGCCCTCCTGGCGCGGGAGCTGGCGCGCCTCCTCGTCCTGCCCCTCCACGAGGAGTGGCTGGAGCGCGCGCGCAACACGCCCTCGCAGGTAGGGCTCACACGCGCCGAGCGCTGGGCCAACGTGGACGGTGCCTTTCGTGTCGCCGCCGCTGCAAGCGACGCCGGCGCGCTCGCCGGGCAGCGCGTGCTCCTGGTGGACGACGTGTTCACCAGCGGGGCCACACTCCGCGCTGCCGCCGGCGCCCTGCGGTCCGCCGGGGCCGAGGCGGTGTGGGCCGTGACCCTCACCCGGGCGCGGGTAGGCGCCGATGGATGGGCGGCCGGATCGGCGCCCGATGCGCCGTGAGCCGGCTCGTGGCACGATGAGACGCCATCGCGGAACGTGGGCGCGCACGCAGGCGCGCCCCTACCGCATGTCAAGAACATCGTAGGGGCGGACCGGCGTGTCCGCCCGCAGAGACTGGAGACCCATGCGATTGTTGATCGCTACGCACAACGAGGGCAAAAAGCGCGAGTACGAGGAACTCTTGGCCGGCGCGGGGGTGGAGCTGGTGTCCCTCTCGGACGTCGGCATCCACCAATCGGTCCCAGAGGAGGGGGACACCTACGCGGAAAACGCCCTGCTCAAGGCGCGGGGATACGCTGCGCTGAGCGGCATGCTGACGCTGGCGGATGATTCGGGGATCGAGGTGGATGCCCTCGGCGGCGCGCCCGGCGTGCGCACGGCGCGCTATGCCGGCGAGGAGGCCAGCGACGCGGAGCGCAACGCGCTGCTCCTGCGCAACATCGAGGGGGTGCCCAACGCGGAGCGCACGGCGCGCTTTCGCTGCGTCATCGCCCTCGCCTGGCCCGACGGCCGCACGGCGGTGGTGGAGGGCGTCGTGGAGGGACGCATCGCGCTCGAGCCGCGGGGCGAGCATGGGTTCGGCTACGACCCCATCTTTTTCGTGCCCGAGTATGGCCGCACCATGGCGGAGCTGCCCGAGGAGGTCAAGAACCGCATCAGCCACCGCGCCCGCGCGGCCGCCGCGGCGGCAGAGTTGCTGGCGGGGTAGCGGTCGGCGGTCGGCAGTCGGCGCGTGCGTGCCGGCCCTTGGCCATTAGCCGTTGGCTATTGGCCCTGATCGGCGCGTGATCGCAATGTGGAGCATGTCGTCAGCACACCGGAGCGCGTCTCGGTGTACCCGGCGCCCCCATACCAGCCGCCCACCTTGGCCGCAGCTGCCGTCCGATGGACCTCCCGAACTCCTGGATACTCCCCGTCAGAAGTGGCGCCATCCGCCGTGGGAGGCTCAGCTAACGGCCAATGGCCAAGAGCCCCTGCTCCAGGCCAACCGCCGATAGCCGACCGCCGACTGCCGACAGCCGAGTGCCCGCTCTAGCACGTCCTCAGATCGACCACGTCCGCGCCCAAGCCGGTCAGGATCTGCTCCACCCTGTCACACGCGATCCCCTGCACCTTGAAGGCGATCTCGCGGTTGGCGATATCGTCGCCCCAGAAGGTGCCCAGGGTGACGATATCGGCCCCCGCCTCGGAGAGGGCACCGGTGAGTTTCGCCAGGAACCCCTGCTGCTCGGCCACCTTGATGGTGACGCGCAGGCCGGGGTTGCGCGCGCCCAGCAGCTCCAAAAAGATCTTGAACAGGTCGCTTTCGGTGATCATGCCCACCAGCTTGTCGCCGCGCATCACCGGCAGGCCGGCGATATCGTTATCCACCATGATGCGCGCTGCCTCTTCCAGAGGGCAGTCCTCCTCGATGGTGACCACCTCGCGGCTCATGAGGTCCTCGACTTTGATTCTGGCGACCAGATAATTCAGCTCGTACACGCTCAGAGTGGTGGCTGGGGAGGGGGAGGCATGGAGCAGATCCGCTTCCACGACGATTCCGACGAGCTTGCCCTGCTTGTCGAGCACGGGCAGACGCCGCACCTTTTCGTCGCGCATGATGCGCAGCGCCTCGTGGAGCGACGTGTCGGGGTTGATCGTGATGGGGTGCCGCGTCATTCGTTCTTTGACGAGCATTCTCTGACCTCCTACTCCATTGTAGCGTCTATCTCGGGCCGATGGGTTTATGCCGGTCGTCTGCGACTGCTATCCCATTATACCGCATGCATTAGGGCGCGTCCAGGGGTTTCAGCGCTCGCGGGGCGGCTCGTAGCCGAGTTGCCGCAGGAAGCGCTCGTCGCGGCGCCAGTTCTTGCGCACCTTGACCCACAGCTCCAGGTAGACCTTGGTCTCGAGGAATTGCTCCAGCGCCACGCGCGCCTCGCGGCCGATGCGCTTGAGCATCGCGCCGTCGCGGCCGATGACGATCCCCTTTTGTGACTCGCGCTCCGTGTAGATGGTGGCCGCGATAAAGATCATGCCGTTCTCGCGCCTCTTGAAATCCTGCACCATCACCGCCAGGGCGTGGGGCACCTCCTGCTGCAGCAGTTCGAGGGCCCGCTCGCGAACCAGCTCCGCCGCCACAAAGCGCTCCTGCTGGTCGGTGAGCTGGTCCTCCGGGTAGTAGCGGGGCCCCGGCGGGAGCATGGCGATCGTCTCCTCGAGCAGCGCATCGCGGTTGTAGCCCGATAGGGCGCTGACGGGCACCGACGCCACGAACTCGCCCAGCGCCTCATAGGCGGCGCGATGCGTCTCGGCCTCTTCGGGCGCGAGGAGGTCGATCTTGTTTAGCACCAGCACGATGGGGATGTCCTGCGTCATCTCGAGTACCCGAGCGACCTCCTGGTCGGCGCGGGTGGGCGGCTCGGAGGCGTCCACCATGAACAGCACCACGTCGGCGTCGGGCACGGCGCGGCGCGCCGTCTCGACCATGTACTCACCCAGACGCGTGCGGGGCAGATGGATGCCGGGGGTATCGACAAAGATCACCTGCGCGTCGGGGCGGGTGAGGATCCCCAGAAGGCGGTTGCGCGTCGTCTGGGGCTTGGCCGACACGGCCATGATCTTGACCCCCAGCCAGGCGTTCAGCAGGGTGGACTTGCCGACGTTCGGCTTGCCCACCAGCGTCACGAACCCGCTGCGGTGGTCGGGGGGAAGCTCGTCCTCGTGGGGTAGAGCCACGTTATCGAACGGCGCGCCGTCGAACGGCGCGTCGTCGAACGGCGCGTCATCGAACGGCTTGGGGGTATCCGCCTCATCGTTCATGCCTTACTCACTCTCAGTCCGCAGGCGGAAGGGGTTGAAATCGGTGCCATCGTCATAGTAATCCTCGTTCTCGGCGCCCTTGAGGCCGTTCACCACCCGGTAGGTCACCGGGGTGGCCAGCGCCTCGACCCCTACCTTGAACACATAGTTGGACGCGATGACGGCGAACAGCAGGCCCGACGGCAGCGCCCCGGCAAAGGCGATGACGACAAAGAGGAGCGTATCGAGCCCCTGGCCGACCAGCGTGCTGGCGATGGTGCGCGTCCACAGCCATCGCCCCTGGGTCACGACCTTCATGCGGGCCATCACCCAGGCGTTTGCAAAGCTCCCCGCCCAGTAGGCGATCAGGCTGGCGGCGACGATGCGCGGCGTCAGCCCCAGGATCGCCTCGTACGCCCCCTGGTGCTCCCACTCGGGGGCGGGGGGGAGGGCGCCCACGATGGCGAACACCGCCGCCATGAGCGCGGCGGCGCCGAACCCCGCCCAGATGACCCGTCGCGAGCGGCTATAGCCGTACACCTCGGTGAGCACGTCGCCAAAGATGTAGCTCAGGGGAAAGAGGATGGTGCCACCGTCAAAGGTAAAGGGCCCCAGCACGAGGATCTTGCTCGAGGCCACGTTGCTGATCATCAGCACGGCCACAAAGGCGACCATCACCAGGTCATAGTAGCGGTAGGAGCGCCGGGCGGGCTGCCTGTCGTGGCCCCTTTGGGCGTTCACGGCGTGCTCTCCCACAGCCGGCAAAAGGCGCATAGCCCCTCGGCCATGGTCGGCTGCCCACATCGGGGGCACGTCTTTTCGATGGGCGCCGACGCCTCCTCGCGAAAGAGCCCGCCCTCGTGGGCCTGCAGGAACCCCGTGTAGAACTGGAGCTTGGCGCCGGGGGAGCGGTGCTCCAGTTGGTTCAGGAGGTCCTTGTAAAAGATCGACTTGGCCTTCACCGAGAACGGGCACTCTTCCTCGACATAGTCGATGCCGCGCAGCAGGGCATAGGCCGCCATCTCGCGCTCGTAGAGGTGGCACAGCGGCTTGACCTTGCGCGCCAGCCGCGGGTGCGTCTCGGGGAGCACCGGCGCCTGTCGCAGCAGATAGTTGGCCTGCCAGTGGAGGGTGTTGCCGAGCAGCGTGGCGGCCTCATCGTCCAGGTTGTGGCCCGTGGCGATGGCGGCATAGTCGCCTTCCGAGGCCACGCGGTTCATGATGTGGCGCTTGACCAGGCCGCATACCGAACATACGCGTCTGCCGCGGCGCGTGCGAGCCAGGTCGGGCACGGCCTTGCCATACGTCTCGCCCACGTTCACCACGCGAAAGGACACGTCGCCCTGCGAGGCGGCGCTTGCGGCGTTCGCAAAGGCGCGCACCTTCTCCTCCGAGATGTCCGAGTAGCCCTCATGATCGATCCCCAGGTGGATGTAGACGCCCTCGGTCCGGTATCCCTGGCGGATGAGGATGTCCCACAGGGCGAGGCTATCCTTGCCGCCCGACACGGCCACCAGGACGCGATCGTCGGGCGAAAACATCGCGTACTTTTCAATGGTGCGCGCCACCATCGCGGGCACCCACTCCAGGAAATGCTCGGCGCAGAGGTTGAGTCGGTGCTGAGGCATTCCGATGGCGGCGGTGGCGCCACATTTGGTGCACTTCATGCCGTACCATGCTCTCTCGCGGGCGTTCAGCCGCCCGAAATTACGTTCACGAGGCGAATCTCGTCGCCGGGCTCGAGGATCGTCTGGTCGTTGACGAGCTTTTTCTCGCGCAACGCCAGGACTGCATAGGGATCGAGGCCAACCTTGACGATCGCGTCTCGGATGGTCATGCCGCTGTTGACCTCCCACTCGTCCTTGCGATACGTGATCTTGGCTGTGGACATGACTCCCTCCTTTCACGGTAATGAGATGTTGTGGGTTGTGCGTTGTGCGTTGGCGCCAGTGACAGGTGACAGGTGCCAGGTTACAAGCTACAGCGAGGCGTCACACTGAAGCGTGTAACCTGAAACCTGTCACCCCATCCGGCCCGGAACCCACAACCCACAACTCACAACAGCCCAAGACCTGTAACCTGCACCCGTGGGCCTATTCGTTCGGCACCGGCGCGATGATCCCCTCGCGCATCATCATGGCGACCATCTCTTGGGCCGCGCCGATCTTGGAGCGGGCGGACTCGAGCAGCTCCTCGCGCGACATGGTGAGGCCGGCGAGGCCCTGTTCCTGCGCCTTGAGCCCCACCGCCGCCGCCTCGCGGGGATAGACCTCAAGGTCGCTCATGCTGGGGACGATGTGGTCGTCCGCCAGGCCCTGCTCCTCACCAAAGCGGGCGATCTCGTCGGCCGCCGCCAGGCACATCTCGTCGGTGATGGTGCGCGCCCGCACGTCCAGCGCCCCGCGAAAGATCGCCGGGAAGCCCAGCGAGTTGTTCAACTGGTTGGCAAAGTCGGAGCGGCCCGTGCCCACGATGCGCGCCCCCGCCTCGATGGCGTCCCACGGCCAGATCTCGGGCGTCGGGTTGGAGCAGGGGAAGATGATGCTGTCGCGCTCCATGCCCGCCACCCACTCGGGCATGATGACGCCGGGGCCCGGATGCGCCAGGGCGATGCACACGTGCGCGCCGCGCAGCGCCTCCTCGATCCCGCCGCGCCGATCCTCGGGGTTGGACTCGAGGCAGAGCCGCCACTTGTCGGGATAGTCCTCGCGCGTGCGCTCCAGGTCGCTGCGGTCGCGGTGCAGGATCCCCTTGCTGTCGGTGGCGATGATCTGTTCCATGCTAACGCCGCGCGCCAGGAGGAGGCGCAGCGTCGCCACGTTGGCGGCGCCCATGCCCACGAGGGCAAAGCGCACGTTGTGGATGTCGCGATTGGTGAGCTTGAGCGCGTTCGTCAGGCCGGCCAGCAGCACCGTCGCCGTGCCCTGCTGGTCGTCGTGAAAGACGGGGATCTCTACGTCCGGGTCGGCGCGCAGGGTGTCAAGCACCTTGAAGCACTTGGGCTGAGCGATGTCCTCGAGGTTGATGCCGCCATAGTTCGGCTGGATGAGGCGCACGGTGTTGATGATGTCCTCGGCCGACTCGGTCTTGAGGGTCAGGGGCACGGCGTCGACGCCGCCCAGGTACTTGAAGATGAGCGCCTTCCCCTCCATCACCGGCAGCCCCGCCTTGGGGCCGATGTTGCCCAGCCCCAATACGCGCGTGCCGTCGCTCACCACGGCCACCGTGTTGCCCTTGTTGGTGTATTCGTACACCAAGTCGGGGTTCTTGGCGATCTCACGACAGGGAGCGGCCACGCCGGGCGAATACCAGATGGAAAAGTCGTCCAGGTCACGGATGGCGCACTTGGGCACCGACTGGATCTTGCCGCGGTAGAACGGGTGCAGGCGCAACGCCTCGGACGAGGGCTTGGCGGCCTTGGCGATCAGTTCTTCCTTCGACAGCATCGGGTTCGTTTCCTCCTATGCGTGACGTTTCTTCGGCGATGGTGGTAGATAGCAGGTGGCAGGTTGTGGGTTGTTGTCCCGTGACAGGTAGCAGGTGACACGTTGCAGACTGTAGCGTGTCCGCTCACTCGAGCCTGTAACCTGTCACCTGTGACCTGTTACTGGTGCCAACGCATAACGCACAACTCGTAACCAGCAACCTGTTACCTCTCGCTCTATTCGGCGGGCACGGCCCCCGCCGCAGCTGCGGCAGGACGATCGTCGGGGGCAGGAACGGCGGCCGCGGCCTCCTGCGTCGCCAGACCCTCCGATTGTAGCACCTCTTGCAGCGCCGCGATACTCACCTCGAGCATGGATTCGTCCGGCTCGCGGGTGGTGAGTCGCTGTAGCGCCAGCCCGGGCGCTATGAGGGCACGCACGATGGCGCTACGCTCATAGTAGCGCGCAGCCAGCTTGACGAACTCGTACGATACCCCCGCCACCAGCGGGATGAGCACGATGCGCGAGGCCAGCCGCAGCCAGAAGGGCGGCCGGCCGATGAGGGTGGTGATGATGACAAAGGTCACCAGCACGATGAGCAGGAACCCGGTGCCACAGCGCGTATGGGCGCGGGGGTACTTGGCCACTTCCTCCGGCTCCAGGGGCGCACCGTGCTCGTAGGCGTTGATGGCCTTGTGCTCGGCGCCGTGGTAGGCGAACACGCGGCGGATGTCGGGCATCTGCCCCACCGCCCACAGGTAGAGGACAAAAATGCTCAGCCGTACCACGCCCTCGGCGAGGTTGCTGAGGAGCGCCGAGGCGATAAAGCGGTCCAGCAGGCTCACCAGGAACATGGGCAGCAGGAAGAACAGGCCGACCCCCAGCGCCAGCGAGGCGGCCACCGTAGCCCACCCCATGGGCCCGGCAAAGCTCGGCGCCTCTTCCTCCTCGCCCAGGGCAATGTCGGCCGACCACATGAGGGCGCGGATGCCCAGGCCGAGGGCGTCCCACAGCATGGTGAGACCGCGCAAGAAGGGGAGGCGCAGGGCGCGGCTGCGATAGACCAGCCCCTTGAGGGGCTCGTGGTGCGTGACGATCTGGCCGGCGGGGTTGCGCACGCACACCGCCCACTCATGCTCGCCGCGCATCATCACGCCCTCCATCACCGCCTGCCCGCCATAGTTGAACCGGGCCATGCTCACTCCCTTCTGGGCACCTGATGGCAGGTGCGACAACGTGCTTCATAGACCTCGCTCGCCCCCACGAGGATCACCGGATCCTCATAGTAGGCGGGCTTGCCGTCGATCAGGCGCTGCGTTCGCGTGGCCGGCGCGCCACACACCACGCAGATCGCGGTCAGCTTGTCCACCATCTCGGCGCCCGTGAGGAGCTGCGGCATGGCGCCAAAGGGCTCCCCACGGAAATCCATGTCCAGCCCGGCGACGATGAGGCGCAGGCCGCGGTCGGCCAGATCCTCGCATGCCGGCGCGATGGCGGTGTCAAAGAACTGGGCCTCGTCGATGGCCACTACCTGGGTGTCGGGCTCGATCTGCTTCAGGATCTCGGCGGCGGTGCGCGCGGTAGTCGCCTCCAGTTGCGCCCCCGAGTGTGAGGCGACGCGACGATCGCCGTAGCGCAGGTCGAGGCAATGCTGGAACACCTGCACCTTTTGCCGGGCGATCTGTGCGCGCTTGACCCGGCGGATGAGTTCCTCCGTCTTGCCGCTAAACATACACCCGCAGACGAGTTCGATCCACCCACCGCGCCTCGACTGGTACACCGCGCCCTCCTCGTGGGATGATGAACAAAAGGGCAGAGTGTCGCCACTCTGCCCTTTGACGTCGAGATGCCGAGCGGGAGGGCTTACTCCTGCTCCTCATCGGTGTTCTCAAAGAGCGCCTCGATCGGCTCGACGGACTCTTCCTCGTCGACCACTTCGACCAGCGCCCGAGCGCGACGGCGCTCTTCGCGTTGCGCCTCACGCCGCTCGGACTCGGTCTGCATCCTGCGCGAACGCTCCACGCGCTGCCGGAAGCGGTCCACGTGTCCGCCGACGTCCACGATGCGCTGCTGCCCCGTAAAGAAGGGGTGACAGGCGCTGCACACGTCGGTGCGCAGACTCTCTTGGGTCGAGCCGGTCACCCACTCGTTTCCGCAAGCACACACGACCTTGGCTTCCGGATAGTACTTGGGATGAATCTTTTCCTTCACGCTGCTTCGACCCTTTCCGGATACACGGAGACGCGCTTCTTGGTGCGTGAGACGTGCTCGAACTTGACATATCCGTCGATGGTGGCGAACAAGGTATAGTCCTTGCCCAGCCCGACGTTGGTGCCCGGCTCGATGCGCGTGCCGCGCTGCCGCACGATGATCGTGCCACTGTTCACGGCCTCGCCGTCAAAGCGCTTGACCCCGAGTCGTTTGGCTTCGCTATCACGGTTGTTGGCGCTGGAGCCCCCGCCCTTTTTGTGTGCCATGTTCGTTCTCCTAGCCTCTCGGTCCTAGACCGTAATGTCGTCGATGCGCAGGCGGGTGTACCCCTGCCGGTGACCGAGCTTGCGCCGGTACCGCTTCTTGGGCTGGTACTTGAATGTGATCACCTTCGGGGCGCGTCCGTGCTCCAGCACGGTTGCCGAGACCTTGGCGCCCTCGACGGTGGGACGCCCGATGCGGACATCGCCGTCACCGGCGACCATGAGGATGCGGTCGAATTCGATCGTGCCGCCCTCTTCCACGCCCAAGAGTTCCACGTCCACGGTCTGTCCGACCGTCACTTTGTATTGCTTGCCGCCGCTTTCCACCACAGCGTACACGATGTCATCCCTCCGGCCACCTGGGTTCTCATCCGGTCTGCACCGGGGAACAGGGGCCCCGGCCTTGGCAAGCGCTGATTATACCGCACCCGCAATCGACTGTCAAAACGGCGGGCCGCGGCGTACCAGAGTTGCGGATTGCGGGTTGCTGCGCCGGTTACAGGTTCCAGGCTTCAGGAGGACCATCCGCGATGGCCTGTAACCTGAGACAATGCGTAACCCACAATGCCACCGATGTTTTTTGCCCGACGCGCGCGTTCGTGCTATACTCACGCTGTCGTGGGTGCGTGGCTCAGTTGGTTAGAGCGCACGGTTCACATCCGTGAGGTCAGAGGTTCGAGTCCTCTCGCGCCCACCAAGAAGGCCCCTTCCAGATCGGGAGGGGCCTTTGTCGTTTGCTGCTGTTCAGTTGAGATGTTTGAGCATCGCCTGGGTATGCTCTAGCTCGATCCGCGCACGCCCTGGTAGATCCAAAGAGGGAGGGGCGGCTCCCCTCCCTCAACGTCGACTGACAGTTTGGCGGCTTACCCGTTCCCGGCTTCTGCAAGGAAGGCATCAAACTGCGTCTGGGCTTCCGCCTGGATGTCGCGCAGCCCTGCTGCCTCCATCTCTGCGACCATCTTGGGAACTTCTACCTCCGGATCAGATATGCCGGTGATCAACCCCTCCCAGTACTTGTCGACGATGACCTGAACGGCCGCGACCTTGTCCTCGACAGGGGTGATGTCAAAGGCGAATCCGATGGCGTTGGTAGCTACCAGATCCTTGTACCCGTCAAAGATCACCTCCCACATTTGGGGATCTACTTCCACGCCCTCGGCGGCTTCCACGGAACTCAAGGAATACGAGCCTTGGGAGAATGGCCAGGGCATATAGCCGGCCCTGCCCTTTTCCGTGCGCATGACCGTGCCGTCATCCAGGTAGTTAAAGTGGACGCCCTCCACGCCATAGCGGAGGATGTCGCGGTACTGCCGGTTGGTGTTGACCAACTCCTGGTACTTGAGGGCAAGCTCGATGTGGGGGGAATCGGCATTGATGGCATTCATCGCGCCACGGATAGAGGCGGTTGACAGGTAGGGGCCGTTGATCCGGCTGATCTTGACGACCACCCCGGTCTGCTGCGTCCAAATGGCATCGGCGCCATAGAAGCCTTGGCCCGCCCATGCCGCCGAATAGGCCCCCAGGCCTCCCCCGCCGGTATCCAGCGTCGGCGCATCGGGGTTGATGTAGCCGGCCTGGTACCACTCGTGTAGGGCGACGAACCGATCGTAGAGATCCGGATGCTCCACGATGAGTTCGATCTTGTCCTCATTCTCCGTACCAGAAGCCGAGTAGGGGATTCCCAGTAGGACGTCGCGGTTGATCATGTCGAACTCGCTGGTGATCCCACCCACACCGCCGCGGCCGAGATACAGCGGATACTGGGCCTGCTCCGCGCCGGCGACTCCGTCCTCATAGGCCTTCTTTGCCGCAGCCAGATACTCCTCGACGTCAAAGAAGCTCATCTCGTCCGGGATCGGCATGCCCAGAACTTCCTCGAAGAGGTTCTTGTCCATCACCCAGAACACCTCGGCCGCATAGTCCTTCTTCACCGGGATGGCCAAGATCTTGCCGTCCACCTTTGCCCCTTCCCACACGACCTCGGGCATGGTCTCATAGAGGTGAGGCGTCATGGTTGGAAGTAGGTCCGTGAGATCGGCAAAGTAACCCGTGCGGGCCTGGGTGGAAAAGTTGTTGAACCACTCGCAGGTGAATACCATGTCCCACGGTTCGCCGGCGGCAAGGGCCAACGTGGTGCGCTCATTGTCGTAGTATAGGGTTGTGACCTTGACGTTCAGCTCAGCCACCGAGATCTCGTTGAGCCTCTCCTCCACCATCTGCTGATCGGGCGGCACCTGTCCAGGGTTGCCCATGATCCAGATGAGCTCAACCGGCTCCTCGGTGACGACCTCTTCCTTCTCCTCAGCGGTGGGCTCTGCCTCCTCCTCAGCGGTGGGCTCTGCTTCTTTCTCCTCCGCGGCGGGCGCCGCTTCCTTCTCCTCAGCAACGGGCTCTACCACACTCTCCTCGGCAGTGGGTTGTACCGCGCTCGGACGACAGCCCAACACCGCCGTCGCCACGAGCAGCACAACAAGTATCAGTCGCAGGCTCCTTTTCGTCACGGTATGACCTTCCTTTCGCTTCATCGCGGCATGACCGCTCTAGGGCAGGCGTCTGTCGATCGTCTCCGCCTGATATACACCTCCTCTCGATGTGCTCACGTTCGTCGTGGCAGGCGTATGCGCGCGACGCTTCCCACGAAGGGACCGCCGTCACCCCTTGACCGCCCCGATGGTCAGACCTGAGATAAAGTACTTTTGGAAATAGGGATAGGACAGGGCGATGGGAAGGACGGCCACCACGGCGATGGCCATGCGGACGGCCTCCGTGGGGAGGCCCGCGTATGCCTCCATTGGCAGCATGTACTGAGCGTTGCGAACCAGTTCCTGGATGCTTCTCTCGATACTCATGAGCACATACTGTAGGGGATACATATGGGAATGGGTGGATTGGATGTACAAAAGGGCAGGGAACCAGCTGTTCCAATACGCGAAGGAAAGAAATAGCCCGATGGTTGCTACTGCCGGAAGCGAGAGGGGCAATACCATGCTGGTGAATATCCGAAACTGCGAGGCGCCATCGATCCTGGCGGACTCGATGACCTCATCGGGTATGGTGGTCTGGAAGAACGTTCGCAGGATGATGATAAAGAAGGACGAAGTTGATAGAGGGAGAATGAGAGCCCAATAGGTGTTGCCGAGTCCCAGGAGTTGCGTGTTGACCATGTACGCGGCAACCATGCCGCCGCTGAACAACATGGGGATAAAGATCAGGATCGTGAAGAAATTGCGCAGGGCATAGCTCCTCCGAGAGATGACGTATGCCAGCGTAGAGTTGAGCAGAATGCCCAGGATAGTTCCTACGGCTGTCGTCCCGATCGACACGAGTAAAGCTCGCCCCACGTAGTCGCGCAACATCCAGAGGTAGATATAGGCGCCGATCGTCCATTCCTCAGGAATGAACTTGTAGCCGTAGAACTGGATGGATCGGTCGGAGGATAGCGAGATGATCATGATGAATATCAGAGGAACAACGGCTGCAAGAGCGATCAGAATGAACACCAAGGAGAACAGCACATTGATCGGCTTGGAGACGCGGTTGAATCGCTCCATGCCTCCCCGACCGGGCCTGTGTCTGGAAACGATAGCGCGGTCCCGTGCCGTCATCAGAACAGTCCCCTTTCCGGATCCAACCTCTTGACGATATAGTTGGCCGTGTAGATGGTGACGAACCCAAAGATCGACTGCAAAAACGCCGCGGCGGATGCAAAGCCGATGTTGTTCATCCGCATCAGGGCCTTGTAGACATAGACGTCGATGGTCTGGGTGACGTTGACTAATGCTCCTTGGTCTCTAGGCATGATATAGAACAGGCCGAAATCTGAATGGAATATGCCGCCCAAAGAGAGGATAAACAGGATGATGGCCATGGGCTTGAGCATGGGGAGCGTGATGTACCTCACCTGCTGCCACTTGGTCGCTCCGTCCACCACGGCGGCCTCGTACAAGGTCGTGTCGATGTTGGTGATGCTGGCCAGGTAGAGGACCATGCCGTACCCCACATTCTTCCACAAGTTGGCGCCAATCAGGATGTACGGCCAGTACTGAGGCGACATGTACCACTGCACCGGATCACGTCCCAAGGCGCTGAGCACCTGGTTGACGAGGCCCTTGTTCACGCTGAGGAAAGCCATTCCAAAGTAGCTGACGACCACCCATGACAAAAAGTGGGGGAGAAAGATGGCCGTCTGACAGGCCTTGGCCAACCTCTGCGAATGCAGTTGGGACATCATGATGGCCAGGGTGATCGGCACGACAACGCCAAGAACGATGAAAACCAGGTTGTACCCCAAGGTGTTACGGAACACGATGCCCGCATCGGGAGTGGCAAAGAGATACTTAAAGTTGTGGATCCCTACGAATTCACTCTGCAGCAGGCTGACGATAAAGTTGGCGCCTCGAACGGGCCTATATCTAACAAAAGCAATGATGATACCAAACATAGGTAGATAAGCGAATAGGACATACCAGATAAAGGTCGGTAGTGCCAGAACACTCAGCTCGACGTCATCGATGTGCGAACCGAGAGCTTGCCTCAGTCGGGCGCTCACGCCGGTCAATACACCTGCTCTGGCGGCTATCGTGTCGGTGGTGATCGTTGTCCTGCCGGTCTTTGTAGCCATCCTCACCCTCTCTCGATGCGGCTATCGGTCTAGCCGGCGATACGCTCGTCTCATGGCCCGGCCGGGGGCGAGTGACCATGTGAGTCACCCTGCCCCTCGGCCACGGACTCGGGCATCCTTACCGTACCCAGCGCGATACGGGTCCTTGCGCCGTCGGCCGACCACGGTCGCGATCAGGGCATGGAGCCGATCAAGCACCTGTCTTGCATACCCGTCTACCGATTCGTGCGATGTCTGGTTTCACCTACCCTTCGTGGCAAAGGAAAAAAAGAAGAGTCCGGTCTTGACACAACAAGACCGGACTCTCTATAGACACTGCTAGACGGGGTCGATCATGCAACGATGATGGTGCCGAGGCACCAGAAAAGAACCCTCTTGCCCAGACTGACAAGCCAGAGTGGCAAAAACCAACAACGCCACTGGCGGG
>ENA-UOUL01003600-UOUL01003600.1-bioreactor-metagenome-genome-assembly--contig:-NODE-3600-length-15534-cov-8.610597_pt1 | contig 15534 bp, 15 predicted proteins | sample MGYA00249838_ERZ747220 | MGnify/ENA primary metagenome ERZ747220 (study PRJEB28778, sample SAMN05720191) | bioreactor metagenome | isolation source: Anaerobic biogas reactor | place: USA:Washington...
CCAGTCGCTGAGTCCGGGCGATCTCGATGATGTGATCGCCGCCATCGAGGACTCGACCGAATGGGCCGAGAGCGAGCCGCATCCGCGCGGTGCCGAGCCGGTCGTGCAGGTCTTCACACGGACGCTGCACTTGATGCTCCTCGGGCTGCAGGCGACGGCGGAGCGGGACCGGTACGGGACGCAGCGGGCTCTGGCAACGGCACGCGAGGGGCTGGGACTGCTGGAAGCGACCTATGAGCGGTTCAATCTGGCGCTGAATTCCAGGCGAGATCGCCGAAGACGCCGGACTATGAAGGCAAAGGTAGCCGAGCAGCGACGCGACGGTTCCGATCTGTGGCCGGTCTACGGGTTAGCTCTGGGTGCGGGCGCAATCGTCCTGATCTTCCTTCTCGGACGAGTCCAGCCACCACCTCCGACCCCCAGGCCTCCGACGGCGGTAGCCTCGACGCACACAGTGACTTCAGTGAGCCTGTGTGATGCCATGATCCGCGGCTGCGTGGAGGTGCCCGCGTCCTGGCGGTGCGAAGCTTCTCAAGACTACGAGAACGTGTGGTGCACTACTCCAGAGGGAGGCGACCTCTCCATATGGGTTACCGACTATGCAGCGTTGCCTAGTCTCCCTGAGCTTGAGATCTGGTTCTCAAGCGTGCTCGACGAGCCGGACAGCGGTTGGCGGGACATCAGCCAAGCAAGAGGGGAGAGGCGCTACCCCGGTGATCGGGTATGCCACCGGGTATGGGTCGATGCGCGTTGGTCAGAAGACAACACCCAGGCACGAGTGCTCTACTACATGTGTACACTCGACACCCAGAACACCATTCATATCTTCGCAGCGCGACCCGATGATACTGGGCAACCGAGCGACAAGGACCTCAACACTATCGTGAGCTCGCACAGGTAGCTCAGGAGCGATCGGCATCACACGACAGCTACTCGGCCTCACCATTGCCGAGCGAGTACCCGACACCGGCCGTCAGCGCCTCTATTGGTCTCCACCTATCCTGGACATCCTTCAGCCGTGACGCGGTCGGCAGAATAGCGAAACCAAAACGCCATTTCGGTTTCGCTATTCTCGCATACCGATACTAGAGTGTCGCTATCGCTGCCGCTACCGCTGACGCAACCGCCTGGCCGTCTCCTTGAGGGCTCAAGCAAAGAATCAGGCCCATTTCTTTACTTAGCCACCACCGAAGTAACGGACCCTTCACCTTCCTTACGCCCTTCCCCCCAGGAGCACCACCCATGGACACCCTCACCGCCATCGCCGCGCGACGCTCCATCCGCCGCTTCCGCGCCGACCCCATCCCACGCGAGGTCATCGAGCGCCTCCTGGCCGCCACCGTCCAGGCGCCCTCGGCCAAGAACGTCCAGCCCTGGCGCTTCGTCGTCCTCGAGGGGGAGCCGCACCGCCACCTGGCCCAGCTCATGCTGGACCGCGCGCAGGAGCTCAAGGCGCGCGGGCTGGGCATCGGCAGCCTGGAGGGTACGGCCCGCGCCATGCTCACGGCGCCGCTGACCATACTCGTGCTCAACGCCCCGCCCCCGGCCACCCTCCCCCCGGAAGCGCACGACGACTGGAACTTCGTCATGCTCCAGTCCACCGGCGGCGCCATCCAGACCCTGCTCCTGGCGGCCACGGACCTGGGCCTGGGCTCCCTCTGGATCTGCGACGTGGGCATGCTCTACGAGGAAGTGCTGGAGTGGGTGGGGCGCAAAGACCACGTCCTCGTCGCCGCCGTCACCCTGGGCTACGCCGACGAAGCGCCCGGTCCGCGCCCGCGGAGGCCGTGGCAGGAGGTGACGGAGTGGAGGGGGTGACACGTGAGCAAGAGCTGACGCGTTAAGCGTGACACGTGACCGGAGAGGTCCCAGTCACGCGTCACGGGTCACGGGTCATCATATCACCATCGAGATCAGCCACGCCGCCAGGCCGACGAACAGCGCCGCCGTCAGTAGCTTGACGGTGCTGGTGTGCTTGGCCAGCAACTGCCGCAGCCGGTCGGACTCCACCCCGAAAGCGGTGATGACGAAGACGATCACCAGAGGGGTGACGAAGGCGAGGTTGTAGGCGGCCAGCAGGGGGATGGCGGTAGCGCGCAGTTCCGGCCGCCCGGCCACGAACATCAGCGTGGGCAGGTAGATCTGCCCGGTGCAGGCCAACTCCACCACCGACACCACCACGCCGGTGATCAGCGCCGCCCCCGCCGCCTTCCCCGGGCTCATGCTCTCGCGGATGGCGGTGTTGACCCGCTTGCGCAGCCGTGAGGGCAGCTTGAGGGCCATCTCGCCGGAGCGGCCGCGGCGCGCCTGCACGAAGTCGTACAAGCTCAGCCCGGCCAGCACCAGGCAGACCACGGCCGTGATGGCGTAGATTACCTTGCCCGCCGTCGCGATGGCCGGGATAGCCGTCAGCAGCCGGTACAGACCCAGGCCGATGAGCAGGTAAGCGAGGAAGACGCCCACGGTAAAGGCGATGCCGGTGGCCAGGATCTGCTTGCGGCCGCGCCCCAGCACGGTGAGGTAGGAGACGAAGAACACCAGGGTGGCGAAAGCGCACGGGTTGACCCCGTCAATCAGCCCCGCACCCAGGACGGTCAGCAGGCCGAAGGAGCGAAAACGCTGGACCACCGCTGCCTCGGCCTGGGCCTGCTCCTCCTCCCAGCCCTCCCAGGTGCGCGGCGCCCCCGACTCGACGAAGCCCTGGATGGCAGCCTGGAGACCAAAGTAGCCGGCCTCTTCGCCGACTAGGTGCCGCCCGCCCACGTACATCGCCGGCGCCACCTGCCGGTTATCCTCGGGGACGCCGTGCTTCTCGCCCAGCCACTCGGCCAGAGCCGCGTCGTCCACGATGGAGTAGCGCTCCACCACCAGTTGCGGGAAGGCCCGCTCCAACGCGTCCAAGTCGAGCTCCGCCTGGGCGCACTCCTCACAGCCGGGCTGAGAGAAGTAGGCCAGGTAGACAGGGGGCGGGGTCGCCGGAGCGGCGGGCGTGGGTGAGGCGGGTGCTGGGGTGGCCGTGGCGGTAGAGGCTGCGGCCGTGGCCGAAGCTGCCACCGAGGGCGGGGTGCGCATGGCAGTGGGGGTGGGCGCGGCCGCCCAGGCGGTGGCGGTGGCCACCATGTCCGCCTCAAAGGCCTCCACCTGGACCATCAGCTCGTCAATGCTGGGCAGATCGAAGCCGCCCTCGGCCAGGTAGGTGTCCACCAGCGTGGCGAAGTTGTTCTCGATCTGGTCGCTGCCGATGAGGACGCGCTCGCCCAGTACCATCTGGGGCACGCCGCGCTGGTTCTGCGGCACGCCGCGGACAGTGTCGGTGTACAGGAGCAGCCGGTAGCCGTCCTCCGTGCCCACGTTGACCTCAGTGATGCTGACGCTGTCGCCGTACTTCTCGAGCAGCGGCGGCAGGAACTCGGTCATGATGTAGTGGCAGTGGCTGCAGGACTCGCTGTAGAAGAGGATGGCCTCCACCACCGGGCCCTGGGCGCGGACGGGCATGGGCGCCACCAGACCCATCATCAACAGCAGGGCTATGAGTGCGCGGCGGGCGAGACGCATGCCGGCGGCCCTCCTTCGATCACGGCTAGGTTGGGGAGATTCTAGCGGGGTGCGCATCCCCATGCACACCCCGCCGATAGGGCCAATCCGGGGCGGGCGGCCTCGATGACAGGGCAACCTAACCCCCCTGCCCCCCTTCCCTGAAAAGGAAGGGGGGGACCAGAGGCATTTCCGGTTCCCCTTCCTTCTTAGGAAAGGGGCTGGGGGTTTGGTCTCCCCTCCCCCGCCCCACTACGGCTCGCGCTTCGCCTGCAGGTTGTAGTCGTAGCGAATGTCGCCCTCGGTGTGGCTGCCCTGGATCACGCCGCCGTCGCCGCCGAAGTGCTTCAGGTCCGGATCATCGTACCAGGGCAATGAGAGGAAGCCTCCGACGGTCTCGCTGCCCGGGTGGTCGTAGGGGCCACCGCCAGCCCGGCCGCCTTATCGTCGTCGCCGGCGTACCGCGTCTGGTACCACACCTTGACGCCCGTCGCTGGGGCCAAGACCGTCCGCCACTCGATGGCCCCGGCGGACACCTCCGCCCCGGCGGACACCTCCGCCCCGGCGGACACCTCCGCCTGTGCCGGAATGTCGCCCTGGGCCCCGACGGTGGGCAGCTCGTGCCAGCTACCCGGGTCCGTCGGCGGCAGCAGGAAGGGCGCCAGGTCGGCCTGAGCCTGGGCGGAGAGCGAGGCCCACTCGGCTCGCAGGTGCGCCATCACCTGGCTGTCCTCGGCGATGGTGCTGCTGGCGAAGCGGTCGGGCAGGCGGGAGTCGCCGAAGAGGGCGAACACCCGGTAGACCAGGGACTGCTCGTGGGATATTCGGCCGGCTTCCTCGGCCTCCTCGATGAGTTGCCCGCTGGGCTTCGATGACGCCGGCTCCTGTCCGGCGACCGCTTCTCGGAGTGCCAGCGGCAGGTAGACGGTGTTGCTTCCCTGGGCGGCCACGGGGAGCGGCCCGACCAGTACGAGAGAGAGGAGGAGTGCGGACAGCAACAGAAACCCATTCGCGCGGCTCAGTCGCATGACCCAACCTCCGACTGGTCTGGGCGCACCCCGTTGTCGCCACGCTGCTGCAGGCTGACTCCGACCCGAGGCCGATCCGCGCGAGGGGCGGCTCGGTGCGGGCTCGCTGAGACTCAACCGCTCGGGGTTCATCCCCGGCAGCGACAGCTCACGACGCGCGGCGGAGACTCTACCGCCCCCGGGCACCGCTGGTCAACTGCCGTCGGCCGGTGCCACGGCGCTGCCGGCGTCCTGGTGGATGGGACTCTCCGGAAAATCCGCATCCCTAGCCGTTAGGGGCTTGAAGCTCGATGTCAGTGAATGTACAATACTCCTAGCGACGTGCAGGTACCGGGCCACGGCATAGGTGGAAGGAGGTGGGAGCGAGCTCAGTTACCGCGTGAGTGACTTCAGGCCGCGCCGCCATCCTAGACGGCAGATCACCGTTGGGTGATCCGGATCATGATGATGCGCTTCCGGCGTTCGTTCTCGGGATGAGCTTCTAGTGCGTCCCTTCAGGGAGGAAAGCCATGGGCAATCGAAAACTGAACCGTCGCCAACTGCTGCGTATCGGCACTCTGGGACTGGCCGGCCTCGGCCTAGGCGCCTGCACCGGCGCCACCGCCACCACCGCACCCGCGGCAGAGGCGCCCCCGGCTGCTGCAGCCGAGCCCGTCACCATCAAGTGGGCCCACTACTTCGACCCTCTGCAGAGCCCGGCTCAGAAGTTCAACTTCGAGTGGATGGAGAGAATGGCATCCACGTTCGAAGCCGACCACCCCGAGGTCAAGATCGAGCCGGAGTACTTCGACTGGGACAGGATCGACGACCGGGCCATCATGGACTTCGAGGCGGGCATCAAGCACGACGTAGTCTTCGGCTCCCCCCAGTTGATGGCCAAGCACTTCGAGGTCGGTGACTTCATCGATCTCGCTCCTTATATGGCCGGCTGGAGCGACGAGGAGAAGACCGACCTGGCCTGGAGCCCGGTGTGGGCCTCCGGCAGCAACGGCGACGTGCAGATCGCGGTGCCTACCGGTGTGCACACCCGCAGCCTCGCCTATCGCCGCGACATGTTTGAGGCCGCCGGGCTGGACCCGGACACGCCCTTGACCTCTCTGGATGAGTGCTTGGCCGCGGCTCAGGCGCTCACCACCGACGATGTCTACGGCCTGGGCATGTCCTTCGGCCCTGCCCGCGGCACCATCGAGCTCTACTTCGGCCCGCTGATCTGGCACTTCGGCGGGGAGCTTTGGGATCCGGAGGCCAAGGAAGCGAGCTTCGCCTCGGAGGCAGGCATCCAAGCCGCCAACTTCATCCACGACCTCGTCTACACGCACAAGGTCACGCCCGAGAGCGCCATCGGCGGCACCTATGACGACGCCATCTTGGTTGCCTTCCTCGAGGGGCGCTTGGCCATGGGCTGGGGCTTCGGCAGTTACTGGATCGTGAGTCTGGAAGAGGGTGGCTTCGTCAAGGGGTGCTTCCCCGCCACCGATGCTTGCGCGGTGGACACCGGCGGCGTGATGGTCACACCGACGGCGCCGGGAGCGCAGTTCACCAACGGTTGGACACTGTCCGTGCATGCCCTCAGCGAGCACCCGCAGGAAGCGTTCACCTTCATGGAGCACCTGATCAAGCCGGACAGCCTGTACGACTTCCCCGATGCCGGCCTGCCCGCACGCCTCTCGCTGTGGGATCGGCCCGAGTTCCAGAGTGACTTCTACCAGACCTGGCTGGAAGCGGCGGGGAAGGGCAGGCCGATGCCAGCCACCGTCCACTATGCCGAGTTGGCCGATACGGCCGCGGCCTGCTTGCAGGAGATCCTGGTCATGGAAGAGCCGGTGGAGGACACCCTCACCCGGTTCCAGGACGAGTACAACTCCAAGTACGCCGGCAAGTAGCCGACGAATGCCGTCGTCTCGGTCCAGTCGCAAGGGCCTGTACCTGCTCAGCAGGTACAGGCTCCCCTACCTGCTGCTGCTGCCCGCGGTGGTGGTGCTGGTGGTATTCCTCGCCTGGCCGCTGGGCAGCATCTTCTACTTCTCGCTGCGAGAGACGCCCCTCGGTGGGGCGTCTATCTTCGTGGGCCTGGATAACTTCGCCCTGCTCCTGAGCGAGAACCGGTTCCTCAACAACCTCGCTGCCTCGCTGCGCTATCTGGTCGGCGTGCTCGCTCTATCGGTTCCGCTGGCCTACCTCGCCGCCATCCTCGTCAGCAGCAGGCTGCGCGGGGCCGGCATCTTCCGCACCGTGTTCATGCTCCCCTGGATCATCGCCCCCGTGGTCAGCTCGATCCTGTTCCGGACCATGGTCGATCCCTACTCCGGGCCGATTACGGCAGCTCTCGAGTGGCTGACAGGCGAGAAGTTCCTGTTCTTGGTGAAGCCCGACTTGGCCGTGCTCTCCATCGTGGTCCACAGCGCTTGGCGGTCGTTTCCCTTCGAGATGCTGCTCATCGCGGCCGGGCTTACGGCGATCTCGCCCGAGCTGTACGACTCGGCCAAGGTTGATGGCGCCGGGGCCTGGTCCCAGTTCCGCTACGTGACCCTGCCGCTAACGCGCAATCAGCTGTTCGTGGCGGTGCTGCTCATCACCATCTGGACGCTCCAGGACGCCGAAGGGGTGTACTCCCTGACCCAAGGCGGCCCGGGCTACGTGACCGAGGTTGCCGGAGTGAGGCTGTTCAAAGAGGCGTTCATCTACTTCAACATCGGCATCGGCTCCGCCATCGGCGTGGTGCTGATCCTGCTGAGCATCTTGTTCATGATCTTGTACCTGCGCGTGATCGGCGCGGGAGAGTCACAGTGAGGGGGCGGGATGTGCTCGCCTGGGTGGGTCTAGTGCTGATCGCCGTGGTGGTATTCTTCCCCATCGCGTGGGGCATCAAGACATCGCTCACGGCACCCCTGGGAACGGGCCGGCTCAGCACGCCGCTCCTGCACCTGGAAAGCTACCGCTACATCCTCAGCCAGCCGCTGTTCGTGGTCTACCTGAAGAACAGCCTGTTCGTCTCGCTGGGGGCGATCGCGACCGCCTTACCGATGGCCGTCATGGGGGGCTATGCCCTGGCGCGATTCGACTTCCCCGGGAAGCGGCTCAGCGTGCTCTTGCTGGTGCTGCCGCTGCTACCCGCCATCGCCGTCCTGGTACCGCTCATCGTCTACATGCAGCGCCTCGGCCTCTACAACACCCTCTACGCGGTCATCCTGGCAAACGTGGTCTTCAACACGCCCTTCGCCGTGTGGATGGTGCGGGGCTTCTTCGCCTCCATTCCCTATGAGATCGAGGAAGCGGCCACGATGGACGGCTGCTCCCGCCTGGGCAGCCTGTGGAGGATCAGCATACCCTTGGCGGCGCCGGGCCTGATCGCCGTTTCCATCTTCGTCTTCATCAATGCCTGGAACAACTACCTCTACGCCTTCGCCTTCACCACCTCGCCGGACCTTGCCGTCCTGCCGCAGGCGCTGCTGCGTTTCCTGGGCGCCTGGGGCACCAACTACGGGGGGCTGACGGCCGCCGCTACGCTGGCGTTGCTGCCGCCGGCGCTGTTCTTCCTCTTGTTCCAGAAGTGGTTCGTCATGGGCATGGTGGCGGGGACGGGCAAGTAGCACCGGAGGTCAGCGCCAAGTCGCTCCGCGGCCTAGGGGCACTGCACCACGCCCCGGGCCCAGGGGCAGCCGCCGCAACTGGGCGTACCGCTCCCGAAGCAATCGTCCTCGTTGGTCTCCGCCAGGTGGCAGGCCCCGCAGGACACGCAGGGCGAGAAGTCGAAGCGGGAGACGCGCTCTCGGAAGGCGAGGTACTCGGGGTCGCGCCAGATCTCCAGCAGCGGCCGCTCGGCCAGGGTCCCCACCACGTGGCGGCGCCACTCCCGCCGGAAGCGATTCAGGTAGGCGGTGTACGAGTGCGAGAGAGGCAGGCAAGGGCTGACGCTGCCGTCCCAGGCCACCGTCAGCGAACCGCGCTCGATGAAGGGGCAGTGGTTGCCGCCGTCGGCCACGTCCCGCCCGGCCACCGTCACGTTGGGTTCCCGCCGCAGGGCGGCCATGAGCGCCGGGCCGGTGTCGCTGTCCACGTCCATGAGGGGCAGTTCCAGCCGCTGGCGGAAGGGGGCAAAGAGGGTGGGATCGGCGAGGCTGCGCTGGTAGAGTATGTCCTCCACCATGGCCTCGGTGTGGGGCACCAGGTTGGAGACCATCAGGCGCGAGCCCTCCAGCTCCTCCACCAGGTCCACCAGCGCCGGCAGGTCGGCGATGTTGCGTCTCATGGCGACGAAGGCGATGCCCAACGCCGGCCGCCCGCCGGGTGGATCAATCTGCCGGAAGCGGCGCAGATTCTCCAGCACTTGGGCCAGCTCGGCTCCCAGGCGCACGTCCTCGTAGCTCTCCGGCCGCGCACCGTCCAGCGACACCCACAGCCGGCTGAGCCCGGCATCCACCAGCCGACGCGACGTTGCCTCGTCCAGCAGGGTGCCGTTGGTGATCAACTCCACCGGTGCGCCGACGGCCCGTCCCGCCGCCACCATGTCCACAATGGCGGGGTGCGAGAGCGGCTCGCCGAAGCCGCCCAGGAAGAGAGTGGGGGTGGGGTCCACCTGCGCTAGGCCGCGCAAGACGCGCTCGAAGGTGGCATCGTCCATGTCGCCCGCGGGCTCGTCCCAGGCGTGACGCATGCAGGTGCGGCAGCCGAGATTGCAGCGGCTGGTGGGCTCCACGTACACCTTGGCCAGGTGGGTGAGGGGCCGGTAGAGGCGGAGAGCGTCGGGCTCGTCCGTCATCGGCACCCGCGCGCCCGGCTCCAAGCCCATCTCGCGCGCGAACTCGGCCGGCAACACCAGCCGCCCCTCGCCATCCACCTCTGCTTCCAGCCGCCGCCGTCGCCGGGGAGGGTCACCGTTAGAGAGAAACTTCACCGGGCCTCCGGGTGATGAGTGACTCGTGATGAGTGACCCGTGACTCGTGACGGGAAAGCCTTTCGCTCACGCGTCACGTGTCATGCGTCACTGCCCCCACCGTCAAGCTGGCGAAGCCGTAGCCGTCGCCGCGGAACTGATCGTACTCCTCCAGGTGGTACACCTGCACGCCGGTGAAGCCGGCCTCCGCGATCAGGCGTAGGTACTCGTCCTTTTCCGGCGCCCCGGCGATGCAGGAGGCCCACAGGCCGGCGTCCTTGTGCACTTCCTCCGGCACGTCGCCCAGCGAGACGATGTCGGAGACGGAGAAGCGCCCCCCGGGCTTGAGCACGCGGCGCATCTCGGCGAAGACGCGCGGCTTGTCCGGGCTCAGGTTGATGACGCAGTTGGAGAGGATCACGTCCACATAGCCGTCGGTCACTGGCAGGCGCTCGATCTCGCCCAAGCGGAAGTCCACGTTCTTGATGCCGGCGCGCTCCGCGTTGGTCTGGGCGCGGGCGATCATGGCCGGGGTCATGTCCACCCCGATGACGTAACCGTCCGCCCCCACCACCTTGGCGGCCAGGAAGACATCAATGCCGGCGCCGCTCCCCAGGTCCAACACCACCTCGCCCGGCTGGAGACTGGCGAAGCGGGTGGGCATGCCGCAGCCTAGGCCAAGGTCGGAGCCCTCCACCAGCGCCTCCGCCAGGTCGCCGTAGTCCACCAGTGGAGCGTCGCCGTCGGGGGTGCAGCAATCGCCCTGGCCGCAACCACAACCGCAGCCGCCTTCGCGGGCGGCGGCGGCATAGCGACGGCGGACTTCGCGCTTCACTTCAGTAGCATCCATATTTATCTCCTCTGCTAGGGACAACAGGCAGGCGCGGCCGGAGCGGAGTCGTCCGCCGGCCGGCGAAAGAGCACGCGCCTGAACCAGAGGGCCACGTACACCAGGCCGATGAGCACCGGAACCTCGATCAGGGGGCCGATTACGGTGGCCAGGGCCTCGCGGGAGGCGATGCCGAAGGTGCCCACCGCCACGGCGATGGCCAACTCGAAGTTGTTGCTGGCGGCGGTGAAGGACTGGGTGGTGGCCATCTCGTAACTGAACCCGCGCCAGAGCGAAAGCCCAAACGACACCAGGAACATGATCACGAAGTACAGGGCCAGCGGGAGGGCCACCCGTAGCACCTCCAGCGGCGCGGCCAGGATCTGGTCGCCCTGCATGGAGAACATCACCACGATGGTGAAGAGGAGGCCGATGAGGGCGGCGGGGCCCAGCTTGGGCATGAACTCGTGATCGTACCATTCCGCGCCGCGCCGCCGCAGCAGGACAAAGCGCGTGATCACGCCCGCCGCCAGGGGGATGCCCAGGAAGATGAGCACGCTGCGCGCGATCTCGCCCATGCCGATGTCCACCACGGTCGCCTCGGCGCCCAGCCACTGCGGCACCACCCGCAGAAACAGGTAGGCCAACGGGCTGTACATGACGATCTGGAACACCGAGTTGAGGGCGACGAGCACGGCGCAGTACTCCGAGTCTCCTCCGGCGAGCATGTTCCAGATGAGCACCATGGCGATGCAGCGGGCCAGCCCCACCAGGATCAGGCCGGTGCGGTAGGCGGGGAAGTCGGGCAGGAGCAGCCAGGCGAGGGCGAACATGATGATGGGCCCGATCACCCAGTTGAGGGTGAGCGAGACGGCGAACTGCTCCGCCGCCCCACGGATCCTGCCCAGCTGCTCGTACTTCACCTTGGCCAGGACCGGGTACATCATCCACAGCAGGCCGATGGCGATGGGCAAGGAGACGGTGCCCAGAGAGAGCGCTCCGAAGAAGTCCTTGATGCCGGGCGCCAGGGCTCCCAGCGCCACCCCCGCCGCCATGGCCGCGAAGATCCACAGGGGCAGGAAGCGATCCAGCAGCGATAGCCTTCGCACGACGCCGTTGATGCGAACGGTCTGCTCCATAGGGCCTTCCTTCCTCAGAGCGCGCCTGTAGGGCTAGCCGGCCGCTTCGCGCAGCCAGGCGACGATCTCGTCCTTGCGCGGCAGGCGCCCGGAGGACACCACCCTCTCGTCCAGCACCAGCGCCGGCGTGGACATGATCGGGTAGGCGGTGATGGCGTCGATGTCCTCCACTTTGGTGATGGCGGCCTCGATGCCGGCCTCGGCGACGGCCTCGCGCGCCAACTGCTCCAACCGCTTGCACTTTGGGCATCCGGTGCCCAGGACTTTGATCTCCATTGTGACTCCTTTCCTTGCATTCAGAGATTGCTTGCGCGACGCGACGACACTTCATCTCGAATCCAGTGGCCGGCAGGACTTCGCCCTACCTCTTCTTCCGGCCAGGAAGGCTTCCCGGCTTCATGTCGTGTGGCTCTGAAGGGCGACCATGCCCGTCGTGGCCGCCCGAGAACCGACAGTCTGCCGTCTCCAGGCACGCGCTCTAGATCACTCCCAAGGCGCTTACGAGCATGAAGATCGCGGCGGCAATGGTCAGCAGACCAGAGATCGTCTTGAGGCTCTTGGGCTTCGTTTTGAGGGCCACTTTGCCCCCCAAGATGCCGCCCACCACCGCCGCGGCCGCCGCCGGGATGGCCAGGGACGGGCTGAATCCGCCGTGTAGAGCATTGCCGGTGAACCCGGCCAGGGCGGTCGCCGCCAGCATGGCCGTCGCCGTGCCAACCGCCACCCTAATTGGCACCCCACACCCGATCACCATCAAGGGCACGAGGAACGATCCGCCGGAGATGCCCACCATGCCGGAGAAGAACCCGGTGGCCAGCGTCAACGGCACCGCCACTTTGAGGTCCACGACGTAGGTCTCGCCCCCCTCCTGCAGGTTCCAGTATCCCGGCCGCCGATCAGCGGTCTTGCGTCCCTGCTTCTCCGGCATGAGCATTGTCACGCCGGCGATGAACAGCAGTACTGATAGGGCCGCCTTCAGTGCCACCCCGGTGAATGAGTGGGCGACGAACCCACCGACGAAAGCCATGGAGGCGTTCAGACCGCCGAAGAAGAGGGCGAGCCGCCAGGACAGCGTCCTGGCCTTCCCGAAGATCAGGGCCCCGGATAGGGCGCTGCCAAGCAGGATGAACTGGCTGGTGGTGGAGGCGGTGTGCATGGGCGTCCCCAGGAGCACCAGGGCGGCGACGTAGAAGTTCCCGCCGCCCCGCCCGCTCATGATCATCACCACGCTCAGGATGAAGACTACCAAGACGGTCGTCGCTGTGGTGCTCATTCAGCGTTCTCGCTCTCTTCCTCGTCACCCTTCTTGCGCACTTCCCGCATCTCCCCAGTACTATCCTGACGGCGCAGAGGTCTGCCACTCAGGTGAGGAGTGAACACCCCGCGCGGAGCGCTAGCGCATCGACTACGCCCCGTGCTCGGCGGCGTTGGCACCCTTGGGATCGCCCCGCTGCCGCGCCAGGTACAGCCCACCCACCAAGAGGACGGACCCCACGGCCAGGTAGAGGCCGAACTGCCAGGGGTTGGCCCCATCCACCAGCGACCCGAATCCCCACCCGGCCAGGGTGCTGAACAGCGCCACCCAGAATACATACACCCAGGCTCGCTTGCGGCCGATGATGCTGGCGGTGATGAGGATGCTCTGCAGACTCAGCTCCGGATCGCTCATCAGGTAGGCCAGCAGAGGGCCGCGGTGCATCCCCAGATCCAGGAACATCCTGGCGATGGGCACTTCCACCAGGGTGGGGAAGTACATGAACACGCCGAAGACTACGCCCACGAAGTTGGCGGCGATGGTGTTGCTCCCCGCGATGGCCTGCACCCACTCCGGCCGGATGAGCACCCGCACCACTCCGGCGGCGAAGACGCCCACGATGAGCAGGGGGAAGATTTGCTTCACGAAGCGCCACATCTCCCACAACCACTCCTGGATCTCGTAGGTGTCCAGGCCCCGCCAGGCCACCAGCGCCACCGCTCCTAGGACCAGCACCTCGCCGAAGAAGCGGCCGGTGAGATCGAGGGCGATGTTGCCCGCCAGCACTTCCACCCGAAGGGCGGCGATGAGCAGCGTGGCTGCCAGCAGCGCCAACGATACCCAGGTCCAGCGGTTGAAGCCCTCATCCACCTTGTTGAGGCCCTTCCAGGAGGTGGCCCCCACTAGGACCAACAGTCCAATAAGGAAGAGGCCGTGGAAGCTCACCCCTTCCTCGCCCTTGGCGGCGTCGTAGGGGATGATGCGGGCGAGGGTGTTCTCAATGCCCTCCGCCGTCCCCACGGGCAACATCACCCGGGCGTAGGAGTCGGTGAAGAGGCTCACCTGTAGCGTGCCCACCAGCAGGACGCCGAAGAGCAGCAGCATGGTGACCCACACCGCCGGGCGGATGCGCGCCCCGGCGCCGAAGCCGCCCTTGCCGGCGGCGTGCTCTTGGTCGCCCTTCCAGAAGATGGCGGCCATGATGAGGCCAATGCCGATGCCGAAGATGATGGAGAGCACCAGGCGGGCGGCGGCGAAGTCGAAGCCCAGAGCTGCCCCGGTGTAGGTGAGCGCCAGGATGTTGATGGCCGGGCCGACGAAGAGGAAGGTGATGGCCGGGCCCAGGCCCGCCCCCCGCTTATAGATGCCGGCGAAGAGGGGCATGATGGTGCAGGAGCACACCGCCAGGACGAAGCCGCCGAAGGCCGCCGCCGGATAGGAGACGTACTTGGGGGCACTGCGGCCGAGGAAGCGGGTGATGGCTTCCTTGGGCACCAGGGCGGTCATGGCCCCGGCGATGATGAAGGCGGGCACCAAGCAGAGCAACACGTGCGCCGCCAGGTACGACGCCAGGCTGCCCAGGCCGGACTGCAGCAGGGAAGTGATGTAGGCGACGAGGCTCACAAGCGGCTCGTCTCCGCGTCGGTCAGCGAGCGGTGCATGCGCAGGCGGCTCCGTCGTCGGTCTGGCAGGAGACCGGCACCCGCTGCCCGATGAGCGCCGGGTCCAGAAGGCCGGCGCAGAGCGCGCGCGCCTCGTCGAGCACGTCGCGGTCCAGGCTATAGAGGATCCAGCGGGCGTCGGTGGGGTGTCGCTCCGCCCGGACCAGGCCAACTTCCCGCAGCACCTTGAGGTGATGCGAGATCAGGTTGGGCGCCACCCCCAGTTCCTGCCCCAGCTCGCAGTTGCAGTAGGTTCCGTCCTGCAGCAGGCGCAGGATGGCCAGGCGGCGGTGGTCGCCCATTGCCTTGAGCAACTCCAGCAGGCGCCTGTCCATCAGCCTGTCGGGATCGTCCACTTCGTACAGAGACTCAGCTGCCATCGTCAATCTCCTCCAACCACTGGCGGATGCGCGCCTGGATCTCGTCCCGCACGCGGCGGAAGACGGCCCGCTTGTCGTCATCGCTCCCCTCCGCGGCGGCGGGATCGTCGAAGGGCCAGTGAAGGCGCTTGCCCATGCCGGGGAAGATGGGGCAGGCGGCCTCGGCGCCGCTGCAGACGGTGATCAGGTAGCCGAAGTGCTCGCGGCCGATGTACTCGGTGAGGGCTTTGGCTCGCTGCCCGGCCAGGTCGTAGCCGATCTCGGCCATGACTTCTCGGGTGAAGGGGTTGATCCCCTTCGGTTCCAGGCCGGCGCTGAAGACCTCGAAACGGTCGCCGGCCAGCCGGCGCAGGAAGGCCTCCGCCATCTGGCTGCGGGCGGAGTTGCCGGTGCAGAGGAAGAGGACCTTGGGCTTGGACATGTCAGTCTCCCAGGGGATGGAGTTCAACCGATATTGCTTCAATCGAGCCTGAAGTATATACGCCTACTGGCGCTTGTCAAGCTGGGCCAAGCGAAGGGGGGAGCGCCTGCCCGGTCGCCCCGCCATGAATGGACGGGGCTACACGGAGCGAAGCCCGCCCTGCGGCGGGCTGGGGAGCCGGCGAAGGCCGGCTTTGCTAGATGGTAGCCCCGCGGCTTCAGCCCGGGGCGACTCAGCGCCGATCGAGGCTGCCTAACCCCTCAGTACCGGCAGCCGCTGAGGACGACAACCGGCGGTGCCGCGGGGTCGCCCCGCCATGAATGGCCGGGGCTACACAGAGCGAAGCCCGCCCTGCGGCGGGCTGGGGAGCCGGCGAAGGCCGGCTTTGCTAGATGGTAGCCCCGCGGCTTCAGC
>ENA-UOUL01003603-UOUL01003603.1-bioreactor-metagenome-genome-assembly--contig:-NODE-3603-length-15530-cov-3.357471_pt1 | contig 15530 bp, 14 predicted proteins | sample MGYA00249838_ERZ747220 | MGnify/ENA primary metagenome ERZ747220 (study PRJEB28778, sample SAMN05720191) | bioreactor metagenome | isolation source: Anaerobic biogas reactor | place: USA:Washington...
ATGGCGGCCAGCAGTTGGTTGGCATCGTTCGTGGGCGCCTGAACGGTGAAGCCGCTCCCGCTGAACGAGACGATCCCTGTCTGCACCGTGGAGGGCTGGTTGAGCACGAACTCCCGCGCTACCGCCTTCGCGGCTTCGAGCCGGGTCGGCGCCGCATCGGTTGCGGCCATGCTGGCCGACACGTCGAATACCAGGACGACGGTGCCTTCGATGCGCGGCAGGCTGATCTCCGCCTGGGGCCGCGCCAGGGCTGCCAACATGATCGCCAGCCCCAGCAGGAAGAAGAGCGCGGGCAGGTGCCTGCGAAAGCCCGGGGAACTGCTCGTGCTCCGCAGCCCAGGGAGGGTCCCTGCGCCGAAGCTGTCTGCCAGGGTGCGTTGTCGCCTCTGCAGGCGCAGGTAGATCGCGACGATCACGGGCAGGACCAGCAGGGCAATCAGTGCCGACGGCCACAGAAACGTCATAGGCGCACCGCCCTCATCTGAGCCCGGAAGGGGCTGGCCGGCCTGCCAGGCCTGTGCGGCTGCGGTGCATCTGCCGGCGGATCGAGGCGAAGCGGACGAGCGCGCGCACCAGGTCCTCACCGGTGGAGAGCGCCCACGGCTCAACCCCCGCGCGGCGGAAGGCCGCGTTCAGCGCCTGCTCCCGGCTCCGCGCCGCCTCTGCAAACCGGGCGCGGAAGCGGGGATCGTGCGTGTCCACATAGAGCTGTTCGCCTGTCTCGGCATCCTCCAGCCACAGCGGACCCACGTCGGGCAGCTCGACCTCACTGCGATCCCAGAGCCGTACCGCAAGCACCTCGTGGCGCTGGCTGAGCAGGCTGAGGCTGCGCTCCCAGCCGGGCAGACTGATGAAGTCGGAGAGCACGAAGACCAGCGAATGCTTCTTGAGCATGTGGAGCCCGCCTTCGAGCATCGCCCTCAGATCCGTGGGTGCAGCTCTGGCCAGCCGCGGCTGGTTGAGCAGGTCGTTGATCAGCCATAGCACGTGGTTGCGGCCGTTCCTGGCAGGGATGATCCGCTCGACGCGGTGGTCTCGCCGGCCGTTTGCCTGCCCGCTGTACAGGATTGCGCCCGCGCGGTTGCCGTGGCGCGTCAGCACCCGCCCCAATGTGCCCACCAGGTCGACCAGCACCCGTCGCTTGTCCGTCTGGGCTCCAAAGTCCATCGAAGGACTGAGATCGACCAGAAACCATGCGGTGATCTCGCGGTCTTCCATGTACTGGCGGACGTAAGGCGTATCCATGCGCGCAGTGACGTTCCAGTCGATGTAACGGATGTCGTCGCCCGGCTGGTATTCACGCAGATCGGCCAGGTCGATCCCGTAGCCGTAGAAGAGGCTGCGGTAATCGCCCTGCAACTGCCCGTCCAGGGGACGGATCACCTGCCACTCCAGCCGCTGCAGGATGCGCTCGGGCGAGGCTGTTTCAGACGGTCTCATGGATTCTGACCCGTTCGTGCAGGGGCACGGCAGGCACCGGGATGCGCTCGAAGATCTTCTCCAGCAGGTCATCGCTGGTAACGTTGTCGGACAGGGCCTCGTATGAGGGCATCACGCGGTGGCGCAGCACATCGGGCGCCATGTCCAGCACGTCCTGCGGCAGCGCGTAGCTGCGCCCGCGCACGAACGCCAGCGCGCGGGCGGTCAGGATCAGGTTGATCGAGGCGCGCGGGCTTGCGCCGAACAAGATGTAGTGCTCGAGCTCCTTCAGACCGAACTCCTGCGGCTTGCGGGTGGCAGTCACCAGGCGGATGGCATACTCGATCAGCGACGGGTCCACGTACACATCCTCGTAGGCCTTCCGCTGCAAGGCCAGCAGCTCCTCCGTGGTGAGCACCTTCTGCACCGTCTCCAGCAAGCCCGTCATGCGCTCCACGATGACGAACTCCTCGGTGGGCGTTGGATATCCGACCAGCACCTTAAGCATGAAGCGGTCCACCTGCGCCTCGGGCAGGGCATAGACGCCCTCCGTCTCGATCGGGTTCTGAGTGGCCATCACCAGGAATGGGTCGGGCACGGCGAAGGTCTCGCGGCCGATCGTCACCTGGCGCTCCTGCATGACCTCCAGCAGTGCGCTCTGCACCTTGGCCGGCGCGCGGTTGATCTCATCGGCCAGCAGCAGGTTGGTGAAGACCGGCCCGAGCGAAGTGTTGAACTCGCCGGTCTTCTGGTTGTAGATGCGCGTGCCGACCAGGTCTGCGGGCACCAGGTCCGGGGTGAACTGGATGCGCTTAAACTCCCCGCCGATCGCATCGGCCAGGGTTTTGACGGCCATGGTCTTGGCCAGGCCGGGCACGCCCTCCACCAGGATGTGCCCACGCGCCAGCAGCGCAACGACCAGCCGCTCGAGCAGGTGGTCCTGCCCTACGATCACCTTCTTGACTTCGTAGAGAACCTTTTCCACCTGCTTGCGGTTCTCGGAACGTGCAAATGCGTCCACACGATCTCCTTTGGGCGTTCGACTGCGGGCGTCCGGCGCGGTCAGTACTGGGGAGCGCCTGCAGCGCCCGCAGCAACGGTGATGGGCACTGCAAAGCCGATCCCGACGAAAAACTTCTGATCGGTCGGGTTCAGGACTCCGATCACGATACCGATCACCTGCCCGTAACGGTTGAGCAGCGGCCCGCCCGAATTGCCTGGGTTGACCGCGGTGTCGATTTGCAGAAGGCCCTCGATGGAGCGCTCGCTGCCCTCGGCCTGAAACGAGCGATTGAAGCCCGATACGACGCCTGCGCTCAGCGAACCGTAGAGTCCGAAGGGGTTGCCAAACGCGTATGCCTCATCCCCCACGCGCACCGCGCGGGGATTGCCCAACACGGCAGGCGCCAGGATCTGCGGCAACTGGTCGGGCTGGAGGACCGCAATGTCGTTCTCGGGCTGGGATGCGGCAATCTGTGCGCCGGTGTCCGTGCCATCCGCAAAGACGACCCGGATATCCGTCGCGTCTTCCACCACGTGCAGCGCGGTGAGGATATCACCGTTGGCAGAAATCACGACGCCGCTGCCCAAGCCATGATTGTCGGGGTCGCTTTCGTCCGCGCCGCCAGTCTGAATCAATACGAGTGAAGGCTGGACCGCGCGGTACACCTGGGCGGAATAGGCGGGAGGAGGGGTGACCGATGCGATCGCCTGCGCGATCGCAGTATTGACCTGCCTGACAGTCAGCGGCTGGGGGGGCGCGCGGAGCGCGGTGTAGAGCGCCAGCCCCAGGAGGGCGGCTGCGATGCCCAGGACGAAAGAAACGACGCGCGCCGCTCTTATTTGTGTCATTCGTGTCAATTCCTTGTACAGCGATTGAGATCACAACGCTGTGCCTGTCTGAAGGGTATCACGGGATTGGTGAGATGCTGTAGGGTAAAATCCCAAGCCGGCCTGCTCTCATCTAGTGGTTGCGCGCAAAGGCGAGCGGAGCACCCTGAGCGCAGCGCAGTCGAAGGGGCGGAGCGGTTTGCTCCAATGGCCGCGTCCTTCGACTGCTCCGGCGTACCCGCCGGCTCCGCTCAGAATGCTCGTTTGGCTACCAGTTTGGCTGCTGGTGCGGGTGCTTGTCTGTGGCCAGGTTCGGAATCGCGAGGTGAACGGCGGTAAGGTCTAGGGATGGGATCGTGGGGCCACCTCCACCAGCTGTCCGTACCCCTATCCGGGAACCCGAGGTGGCCCCACGACAGCCGCGTCGAATTACTTCACCTGCTCTTCAGGCGCCGCATTCTCCTGGAGCGCGCCCGCCCAGTCCTGCTGCGCGCGTGCCCAGTCCTGCTGCACCTGCTCCGGCTCGAACTGCAGGGTGAGGCCGGCCGGCTGCTGGCCGGTGGCAGCCCACACGAGCAGGCCGAATCCTGCCATCACCTGCTCCTGCGTGAAGCTGCAATGGCCGTACGCTGAGATCGGGATTGGAATCACCTTGCCCGGGCTCCGCAGGCCGGCCTTCATCGTGTAAAGGATCTCGTGCCAGAACGGCACCACCGGATCACCGGTCGTGTGCATCGTCACGAGTGGAATACTCAACTGGCCGGAGGTTTCGTAAGGCTGGAGCGCGGACAGGGCTTCAAGATCCGCGGCAAAACGCTGCACGCGCTTGTTCAGCTTGCGATCGTTTGCAGATCCCCAATACCACCGCGTCCTGTTGTCGAACGGATTGCCGCCCAGAATGAGCAGGCAGACCAGTATGACAGGCATTGCGATCGACATGTGCCGGGCCTCGGTCACTCAGTTGGAGGTAAGGATGGCGTTCTGAGCGGTGAGCGCGAGGCTAGTATACACTCCCCCTGCTCTTTTTGCTCCTGCGATTTTGCCGATTGAGCTCAGCGCCAACTGAGCGTTCCAAACAACGCAGATTGGTGTACAATGACCACAGTTGATTTGTCGGCTTGGGTGCATCGCGGCCTCTGTGCGCAGGTATGACGGGGGTCCGGCCACGGGCGGCTCGCTCGTTCTCCGCGTCGAAAGGAGTTACCAGATGCCCCTGAGGACCGCAAAAGAGAAGATGCTGGCCGGCGAAAGCTATAACTGCCTTGACCCTGACCTCGACGCCATACGCCAGGTGACCAAGAAACTGCTCCGGCTCTACAATGTGACCGAAACCCTGCCCGAGCGGGAAGCCATCCTCCGGCAATTGCTGGGACAGATAGGCCAGAATTCGATCATTGAACCGCCCTTCTACTGTTCCTACGGACAGAACATTTAGATCGGCGATGCGGAAACCCGAAACCAGGGCCTGGAAGTCGCGAAACCGATCTTGATCGAGGAGAGTGTGTGGGTGGGCGGCGGCGCCATCCTCCTGCCAGGGGTGAGGATAGGCCGAAACGCCATGGTGGGCGCAGGGGCAGTCGTCTCCCGGGATGTCCCAGCGAATACGGTCGTGGTGGGGAATCCGGCCAGGGCCATCAGAGTGATCGAGCAGTAGCAGCGGCGCTTCTCAGGAAGATCGGACATGCTCAAATCCACAATCTACGGCGACGTGACACGTTTTGACCTGGCCCGGACCCTGGCCGGCAAGGGCCGCTACTGGACGACGGCCTACCTGGTGGATGGCTTGCTGATCGACGCGGGCTGCGCATTCACTGCGCCGGAGCTGGTGAGAGCACTAGCCGGCAGACCGCTGGCCGGCATCGTCAACACCCACACCCACGAGGACCATATCGGAGCAAACGGCCCCCTGCAGCGCAAGCACGCGGGCCTGCCGGTCCGCGCCCATCCCCTGGCCCTCCCGGTCCTGGCCGATCCGCTCCGCCAGCCGCTGCACCCGTACCGGCGGTTGCTGTGGGGCCGGCCCGAGCCTTCGCAGAGCGAGCCGGTGTCCGATGGCGAGGTGATCGAGACCGGACGCCATCGCTTGGAGGTGGTGTACACCCCCGGCCACAGCCCCGACCACATTTGTCTGTACGAACCGGAGCAAGGCTGGCTCTTTACCGGCGACCTGTTTGTGGGCGGGCGGGACCGCGCGCTGCGCGAGGAATACGACGTCTGGGCGATCATCGGCTCGCTCAAGCGGATCGCTTCCCTGCCCAGCCAGCGCCTCTTCCCAGGCAGCGCGCGCGTGCGCAACAACCCTGCCGCGGAGCTCGCGGCCAAGATCGAACACCTGGAAGCATTGGGCGAGCGCGTGCTGGCGCTGCACCGGCAGGGCCGCAGCGTGGATCAGATCGTCCATGCCCTGCTCGGCCGCCCCATGCCCATCGAGCTGATCACGTTGGGGCACTTCTCCCGCCGCTGGCTGGTTCACTCGTACCTCAACGAACGCCCTGCGTAAAGTACTACGGCCTCCGATCCCCCCTCGAATGCCTCTCGCACAACCGTCTCATCCTGCGGAATGGTCTCCCCCTGACATCCAGGCTCGACCGGCCATGCTAAAATCGCGTGGGTCCGCATTCGAAATGCGGCGAAGTTGCCAGCCGAAGTCAGTATGAGGAGGCTTCTATGAGCCCAAAGAAGGTCACGCAGGAGGCGGCCGGAGGCACCGCTGGCGCCGGCAGCGCCACCGCAGCCGGCAAGGCGTCCAAGGGATTCACGGCTGAAGAACGTGCCGCGATGAAGGAGCGCGCCCAGGAGCTGAAGGCGGAGGCGAAGAAGGCGGACGGGGAAAGCGCGGTGCTCGGGAAGATCGCCGAGATGGAGGAAGGGGATCGCACCATGGCCGAGCGAATCCATGCGATCGTCAGGGCCAGCGCACCGGGCCTCACGCCGAGACTCTGGTATGGGATGCCCGCGTACGCGAAGGACGGCAAGGTCGTCTGTTTCTTCCAGGGCGCGCAGAAGTTCAACACTAGGTATGCGACGCTCGGCTTCAGCGATGAGGCGAACCTCGACGAAGGAAACATGTGGCCGGTCTCCTTCGCTCTGAAGGAGTTGACCGCCGCGGATGAGGCGAGGATCGCCGCACTCGTGAAGAAAGCGGTGAGCTGAGGATGGCGGCGGCGGCTTAGTACCGCCGCCTGGTATACCAAACCTGCTACGGAGGTTGAACCAGCTGCCGCTGGTTGGGACGAGCGTGCCTCGGCACGCTTGTTTTATATCAGGCGCCGGTTTCGAACCGGCGCCGGCGCGCGGCATGGGCGCTGGGATGACACGATTACTCTGTCACCCCTCATCCTCGTTGCAATCGACTCACTCGTACCGCAGCGCCTCCGCGGGGTAGATTCGCGACGCCTGGAGCGAGGGTATCAGCGTTAGCAGCAGCGAAAAGCCGTAGGCCAGCAGCAGGATCACGCTCAGCTGGCCCCACGGGATCGTCACGGTCGTCTGCGGCGTGAGCTGTGCGAAGAAGGTGCGCACCATGTCGTCGCCTAGCAGCAGCCCTGCGATGACCCCGATCAGGATGCCGGTCAGCGCGATGAAGCTGCTCTCCAGCAGGAACGACAACGCCACCATGCCGGGGTGGAAGCCGAGCGCGCGCAGCACGCCCACCTGCTGGCGGCGCTCCACGACCGAGCGACTGGCAATCACCCCGAGCGCGGCAATGCCCACCAGCAGACCCAGCGCCATGAAGCCCTGGAACAGCCGCAAGATGCCGCGCGTGACCGCCTGCCCCTGCGCGAAGCTCTCCGCCATCACCGTCGCGTCCAGGCCGCTGCCCAGGAAGGTCCGCTCGACCTCCTCCCTGACTGCGTGCACATCGGCATCCGGCGCCACCTGCAGGTAGAAGCTCTGCGGCGCGACCTCCCCCTCGATCCGGCCCAGCGCGGCGATGGGAACCTGCATGTTGGCGCCAGCCAGGGTGCTGTTCTCGGCGAGCACGCCGATGATCTGCAACCGGTGCGTCGTGCTGACAGCCGCGCCCGGCCGTATCTCGACGTAGGTTTCGGGCAGCCTGCCTTCCTGGATCACGATCGGCTCGGGCGCATAGACCGCCAGGAGCGCGGACAGGTCAGTCGAGGACGCCTCGCCGCCCGTGCTCGCCTCACCCCGGACCATCACAGATTGCCCGCGACTCAGCAGCTCGGGCGTGATGATCGCGACATCGTCCCGCGCGGCCAGGGCCTCCCAAACCGCCGCGTCGTCCGCATAACCCGGTGCGCGCGCCTTCAGCGGATAGACTTTTCCGGCCTGCGCCACGTAGCCCGCATCGAGCCCGGCGATCGACGCCCGGCCCCACGTGCCCGCGCCTGGCGTGCGCGCCTCGACCTCCTTAGGAGCCACGCCGCCCACCGCGGTGATCTGCTCCAGCAGCGGATGCGCCTCGCGTTGGTCCGCGATCCGGCTCTGCAGGTCCGTGATGGGGTCGAAGAAGCTGAGCAGGGTGGATTGAGTGCGAATCTGGAAGCCCGCGCTCTGCTTCTCGTCGAGCACGACCAGCGATTGGGTCGCCTCGATCACTACGGCCATGACCGTGACGGTGCACACGATCATCGCGAACATCACCATCGCCATGCCCGTGCGGAAGCGGGTGCTGAGGGGGTAGGCGATGGCCGTGCGGAGCACCGGCGCCAGCCAGCCGATGCCGCCGAACAGCCGGGTGGCGGCCCAGGCGATCACATCAGCGTTGAAAATGATCGTAACGATCATCCCCAGGATGAGGAATATGGGCCGCAGCACGAGCGAAAGGATATAGGTCAGGCCGGCTTGCAGCGGCGCAGCCCTCGTAGGCAAACCCAACAGCTCGCCCCACGGGATGCCCCAGGTCACGATCAGCCCGAGCCCCAGCAGCGTGTAGCGCGCCCATACGATGCGCTCCGGCCGCACGCGCGTCCGTTCGAGGCCGCGCGCCAGCAGTGTCGTCAGCCCAGCCAGGGCCAGCGTCACGCAGATCAGAGCGATCGTGCGATCGTTCCGGCCGAAAACCAGGTAGAGCAGGATCGCGGCGGCCAACCAGAGCAGCCCGACAGCCCAGCGCCAGGCCCGCCTGCCGCTGCCCAGGGTGCGCGCCTGCGCCTCGTCGGGCAGGTCCCGGATAGCAGCCACGATGTTGAGCCGGCTGACCCGCGACGAAGAGATCAGCACGACGAGAAAGGTGAACAGAACGCCCAGGCAGTAGCCGATGACCAGCGATGTGGTGGCGACGCTGAAACGAAACTCGAAGATGTTGGCCGGCCGGCCGGTCACCGTCCCGCTGACGGTGTTGAACAGCCCGCCGATAAAGCCCACCATGCCGAATGACACCAGCAGGCCCAGCGCCAGGCCCAGCGCCGTGGCTACCACGTCATACAGCATCCCTTCGGTGACAAAGGTCTGCACGAGGTGCCTGCGCTGCACGCCGATGGCCCGTGCCACCCCCAGCTCGGAACGCCGCTCTGCGGCCAGCATGACGAAGATCAGGAAGATCAGCAGCACGCCGGCCAGGATGGAGAAGATGCCGAAGATCGTGAAGATGGAGGAGAAGACAGTGCCGGCCACGTCCGAAACTGAAACCACCGTGGCCTTGTTGAACACCTCGAGCACCTCCATCTGGTTCACGCCGTCCAGCCATCCCTGCCATTCCGCGCGTCCCGATTCGGGCACCGGCAGCTCAGCCAGCCAGCCGCGCACCTCCGCGTCAGCCAGCGCCTCCCGGACCTTGTCGCTACCGGCTTCGTCCAGCCCGGCCCGCAAGTCATCCAGGCGTTGGGGCAGCCGGTTCGGGGGGATCAGCGAGCCGAGCAGCGTGCCGACAAACCCACCCGTGGGCGTAACCACCTGCGTCGACCCGGCGAACCTGGCCGCCCCCCCAGGAGTGGCCCGTTTCACGATCGCGTCTTCGAGGATCGGACGCACCTCGGGAGTGCGCAGATAAGCGGTGATTTGCTCGACAAGTCCATCATCAAGCGCCAGGACGCGCAGCCGCTCGGTCATGGCTGCAGAATGCTCCAAGCCGCCGGTCTCGTCGCCGAGATTGGACACCAGGACGTTGTTGATGCGTCCCTGCATGAAGAACACCTGCTGCGCCTCGTCGAGCCGCATCATCACGACGGGAGAGAGCGTGGAAAGCGGACCGGCCTCTTCGACGATGCCGACGACGCGGTAGGGAAGCGCAAGCGGTCCAAGGAAGACCTCGAGGCGGTCACCGGGCCGGGCATCCAGCCGTTCGGCGCCCAGCCGGCTCAGGTACACCTCGCCCTCCCGCAGTTGCAGGCCGGCCTCGCCCAGCACCCGGTCGATCTCGCGGGTGAGCGTGCCCAGGTTCAGGTCGGCCAGGGAGAAGGCGCCGCCAGCAGTGGCGCCACTACTGGCGGCGCCACTGCTGGCGGCGTCCGAGTCGGGGACGGCGTCCGCGTCGGCAGCGCCCGTGGCGCCGGTAGCGCCCATGATCTGGGCGATGCTGTCCATGGACGGCCGGCCCTCGCCGCCCGCGCCGGAAAGCAAGGCCCCGGCCCCGGCGATGGCCGTCGCTACATCGGATGGCTCCAGGCTGCCCAGGCCCAACTGGCTGCTTGTCTGGTTGGCCCATGCAAAGAGCCGGCTGCCGAGCACGAAGATGTTGCCCACGCCGGGTCGCAGGCGTTCCATCGTCACCGCCTGGCCGTCCACAGAGTGCAACCCGAAGCTGCGGGTGTACTCGTCGTCCACTGCCATGACGAAGCCGAGCGGCTCGCCCTGCCCCGTCGTCGTGTTACGGATGATGGTGGGGAACACGATCGATGCTGCGACGCCATCGGCCAGGGGCTCCTGCTGCACCCGGTCGCGGAGTTGTTCGTAGGCCGCGTAGTCGATGCCCGGCAGGCCCTGGTCGAGGAGCTGCAGCACGTTGTTCAGCCCGGCATCGGCCAGCGAGACCTGCGCGGCCGCGGCAGAGGGCTGGCTGGCCTCCTGGCCTGCGGTGGCGCTATCTTCGCCGCCAGCCAACTGCGCGATGATGCCCAGCAGTGGCGGCGCGATGATCTCGTCGATCTTGCCGTACGACTTGATCGCATGCCACTGGACGGAGTAGTTGAGGGTGTCGCCGATGGTGAGTGCACTGACGATGATGACGGTGCTCAGGGTGAGCCCGAACACGATGAGGATGGATTGGGTGGGACGCCGGGGAATGTTGCGCATCCCCAGCTTCGCCATGACCGGCTGGCGGAGCCCGGCCAGGAAGAGGAAGACCAGGATCGCCACCACCGCGACCAGGACGCCCAGTGCGATCGTCACGTTAAGGGGCATCCCTTGTGGTGCGTTCATGTAGCCTCCTCCGGCGCCTGCCCGCGGCCCTGGTCGATGATCTCGCCGTCGTTCATGCGCACGATGCGGTTGCACAGCGCGCCGATGTCCGCGTCGTGGGTGACGATCACGAAGGTCTGATTCTGTTCGGCATTGAGCTGCTGGATGAGGCTCATCACATCCGCGGTGGTCTTGCTGTCGAGGTTGCCCGTGGGCTCATCCGCCCAGACGATCGCGGGGCCATTGACGAGCGCGCGCGCGATGGAAACGCGCTGGCGCTGGCCGCCCGAGAGCTCGGCTGGCCGGTGGTGGGTCCGATCGCCCAGGCCCACGCGTTCGAGCGCGGCCACGGAACGGCGCCGCGCCTCCGCGGGCCGCACGCCGCCGACCAGGAGCGGCAGCTCCACATTTTCCACCGCGGTGAGAACCGGCAGCAGGTTGAAGGTCTGGAAGATGAAGCCCATGTGCAGGCAGCGGTAGTCGGTGCGGCGCCGGTCGTCCATCTGGCGCAGGTCCGCGCCCTCGATGTGCACTTCCCCCTTGTCGAGCTCATCGAGCCCCGACAGGCAGTTGAGCAGAGTAGTTTTGCCGCAGCCCGATGGTCCCATTACGGCGACCATCTCGCCGGGCTCGACGCAAAAGTCAACCCCTCGCAGCGCGTGCACTTCCAACCGGCCGCTGCGATACGTCTTATGTACCCCGTGCGCTTCGATGATCATGGGATGCCTCCGTGTTGCTGGGTGGCGAATGGCCTACATTATGTTACGCACGAAGGCGGCGGGGGTTGCTCGCGAGGGTGAGAGGGGTGCGGGATGCGGTCGGGCAATAGCAGGCCGCGAAGAAGCCAACCGCCCACGCGTACGAAGGGACGACGGCACGCGAAGGCGCGAAGACGCGAAGGCGTCCCAGCCACCCTCGCGTACGCAGGGGCGACGCGCCCCTGCGACTTTGCGCCGTTGCCTCCTTGCGTTGACCCAACCTCCCACGCGCATGTGGGGGCGACGTCCCCCTGCAACTTTGCGTCTTCGCGTCCTTCGCGGCTTCGCGTGAGTCCAACCATCCACTCCGTCACACCCCATCCATGCGCTCAGCCGGTTGAGCAGCGGACCGCCCGAATTGCCCGGGTTGATCGCGGCATCGGTCTGGATGGCGTTGGGAATGCTGTAGTCCGTCTGCTTAGAAACCGTAAAGATTGCATTGGGATGAAGTTTGATAGTATGATCTGATTCGATGGCGGGAAAGAAGGTGAGCCATGCAGCACTTCGACAGGCGGATCACGATCGAGACGGCGCTCCTGATCCTGGGGATGGTGGCCACTGGCTGCACACCGCCATCCGCTCCAGAACCGGTGACGACACTGGCGCCGACTGCCGTCGCACGCGTTGCCACTCAGGCGGGCGCCGGCGATACCACCGGCTCCACGCAGACGGCGGCTCACAAAGTGACTGCCACCCGCACCTCGACGCCAGCGCCCACGACACAGTCGGTGACGCCGGCACCCTCAGTGACGCGAGTGCCTACGGCAACCACGGCTCCGCCCACGGCAACGCACACGGCCGCGCCGTCCGCTACAGCGGCGGCCTCGCCTGTGCTGCCTGAGCCAACTGCCAGCCGAACTGCCACAGCAATGCCCAGTCCATCAGCCACGCCGTGGCCTGCCACGGCTGCGCCGGCACCCGCTCCAACGCGCACCAGTCCGCCGCCCGCACCATCACCGCACCGCTTCCTGCCGGCCGGTCCGGCCCAGGCCGATCTATCGCACCTCTGCCCCGGCTGCGGCCGGGCCCCGGCCTTCATCGTCGGCCGGGTCGTGGACGCCGCGGGCAATCCCCTCGCGGGCGTGCGCCTGGTGTGCTACAACGAATGGCACCGCTATCCCGTTGTTGCCAGCAAGGGAGGCGGCGAGTATGACTTCAACATCAACCAGGCGGAGACGACCTGGTATGTCGTCGTGGTAGACGAGACAGACCAGCCGATCAGCCCTGAGGCGGCTGTGTCCTTCAATCCCGCCGAGTCCTGCCGCTACATCCTGAACTGGCAACAAGCTACGGGCAACTGAAGACCGCAGCCGCCGCCGTCTCATCCACCCGGCAGCGGCGTCATCCGCGCCTCTCCGGGCGCACCGGCAGCACGGCGCGCGCCTGCTGCACGCCGTTGTTTGATGCGTAGATGACCTCCATCGCGGCGTCGTAAGCGGCCGACAAAGTCTCTGCCGTCAGCACCGCATCCGGCGGCCCATCGGCTGCCACATGCCCGTCCTTGAGCAGGATCACGCGGTCGGCGTAGAGCAGGGCATTGTTCGGCGAATGAGAGCTAATCATAAACGCGCGACCTTGCCGCGCGAGGGCTACGATCATCTCCTGCACCGCATGCTGGTTCTTCGGGTCAAGATAGGCATCCGGCTCATCCAGCAGCAGCACATCCGACTCCTGGGCCAACCCGCGCGCGATCGTCACCAGCCGTCGCTCGCCGCCACTGAGCTCGTTGAAAGGCCGCGCGGCCAGATGGCTGAGGCCGACCGCGTCCAGTGCGGCGTTTGCGGCTTCCTGATCCGCGCGACCGGGCGTCTCAAACATGCCCAGGTGAGGCGCGCGGCCCATCAGCACCATGTCAAACGCCGAATAGCCGAACGCAGATGCGTGGTTCTGCGGCACCAGCCCGATGTAATGGGCGCGGCGACGGGCTGCCATGTGGGTCAGGTCAGCGCCATCCAGCAGCACCTGGCCGGCCTGGGGGGTGTATACCCCGCTCAGGCAGTTGAACAGGGTGCTCTTGCCGCAGCCGTTCGGACCCAACACGTAGACCACTTCGTTGGCCGCCACCTCAAAACTGACGCCCTGGAGCACCGGCGGGCCGTGATGGAAAGCGAAGGCGAGATTCTGCGCGGCCAGCCGTTTCATTCCACCCACCCCGCCCCGGTCCGGGCCTTGCGCAGCAGGATGAAGAGCACAGGCACGCCCACGATGCCGGTGAAGACGCCCAGCGGCACCTCGCGCGGCAGTGCAGTCCGCGCCAGGGTGTCGATCACCAGCAGAAACGTCGCGCCCAGGCTCAGCGTCACCGGCAGCAGCCGGCGGTGATCCGGTCCCACCAGCATGCGCCCCGCATGCGGGATGACCAGGCCGACCCAGCCGATCACGCCGCCCACCGCAACCGCCGCGGCCGTCAGGAGCGCAGACACGCCGATGACGGCCAGCTTCATCCGCCGCGTATCCAGGCCCAGTGCGGCCGCCTCGCGATCTCCCAGCGAGAGAACATTGAGCTGCCATCGAATAGCGATCAGAAACGCGCTTCCCAGCCCCACGATCAGGGCCAGGAGGGGCAGATCGCGCCAGGTTACGTCAGAGAGACCGCCGAGCAGCCAGAAGGTGATGGCGGGAAGTTCGCTGAGCGGATCAGCCAGGATCTTGACCAGCGAGGTAAGCGCAGAGAAGAATGAGCCGACCAGGATGCCCGAGAGGGTCAGCATCAACGTGTGCGAGCCACCGCGCGTCTGCGCGCCTACGTGGGCCAGCAGCACGGCAGCCATCCCGCAGATAAAGGCGGCCAGGCTGGCCAGGGGCAGGCTGCCGGTCAGCAGGAGCGCCAATGCGGCGCCGAAGCCCGCGCCGGAGGTGACGCCCAGGATGTTCGAGTCGACCAGCGGGTTCTTGAAAATGCCCTGGAATGCAGCACCCGAACCACCCAGCGCAGAGCCGACCAGCAGCGCGGCCAGGATGCGCGGCAGTCGCACCTGAAGCACCAACGTCTCGGCCGCCGTGGTCGCGGGCTGGCCGCTGAGCGCGTGCCCCAGCGCCTGAAGCACCCCGCCGGGGCTGATCTCATAGCGGCCAAACGCCATGGCCAGGAGGGCAAGCGGAGCCGGCAGCGCCAGCAAGAACCAGAAGCGCAGGCGGCCGTCCGCACGGCTGTCTTTCAGTGCTGCAAGTGCATCAGCGGCAGAGAGCGGTCGCGTCCTCGGCAGGGATGGCCAGGTCATAGAACCTCTGATAGAAATCGGTCGTGCGGGCCTCGCAGCCCTCGCGCAGCGGCGTGTCGGGGAAGAGCCGGCCGGCCATCCAGAGAACGCCGAGCACCGCCTCCGGGATGGGCGTGTCCCACGGGCCGAGATACTTGGGCAACATGAAGACCTGCCCGTTCTTCACCGCGGTGATGTTGGCCCATTCGGGGCTGTTCAGGATGGCCTCCACCGATGCGCCTTTGTAGGGCACGGTGAAGATGATCTCCGGGTCCCACCTGGTCACCTGTTCGAGGTTGACCTCGGTCCAGTAGCCGCTGATCTCCTGGGCCACGTTCACCCCACCAGCCAGGCTGACCATTTCCGATTGCAGCATGTCTTTGCCCGCGGTCTTCAGCGGCGAGGTGCCGGACGCCGAGCTGTACCTGCGCTCGGCCGCGGCGGCCGCATTCGTGCCGATCATGCAGTACCACTCCGAGTTCAACCACCACCGCACGCCCTCGCGGGATCGCACCCCGTGGAACATCGCGGAGCGCAGCGGCGACGAGCGCGTCATCCCGACCTTCGGCCGCTCTGAGCTGCAACAGAGCCATCTGGAAAACTGCGAATGGCTGATGCTCAAGATTCTTGCCCTCGACGCCACCGGTGTCGATAAATGCAACACCGGCTATCTCTACGTCGATGATGTCAAGATCGTCGAGATCGGCTTGGCCGATGAGGTCAAGATCACCGCAGGTGCCGCGACCAAGGGATTCGACGGCAAGTCATGGACGGGCAGCAAGCCGGGCGCGAACAAACCCTTCGTGCCGATCGGTGGTCCTAAACCCTCCCGCAAGACGAAGTAGCGCGTCTCTCCTTAGCGCGCCTCGAGCTTGACCCGCACCGGAAAATGATCCGAGTAGCCGGTCTTGAAGGCGTTGCCTTTGGTTTTGCTGCGCACAAACCGGAAGGGAATGGGAGTGCCGTCCTCGTCGCACTGCGCGGGCGCCACCCCGTGCTGCGCCGACGTCGCTTCTTCACC
>ENA-UOUL01003605-UOUL01003605.1-bioreactor-metagenome-genome-assembly--contig:-NODE-3605-length-15527-cov-33.430097_pt1 | contig 15527 bp, 13 predicted proteins | sample MGYA00249838_ERZ747220 | MGnify/ENA primary metagenome ERZ747220 (study PRJEB28778, sample SAMN05720191) | bioreactor metagenome | isolation source: Anaerobic biogas reactor | place: USA:Washington...
GTCGGGCATCCCGCGGTGGCCGACGGCGCCATCGCCGTCGGCGCCTGGACCCAGCGCAGAAGCTGGATCGACGCCTGGGGCAGCAGCCACTATTATCCCGATCTGACCGTGAACACGCTGGCCCCCTTCAGCAGCCGCGGCCCGCGCATCGATGGGCTGCGGAAGCCCGATCTCGTGGCACCCGGCGCGGCCACGATCTCGGCCCGCGAGTCGGTGCCCGGGCTGGCCGTCAACACCGCGCTGGTGATCGACAACGACGGACTGAACCTCGACGGCAGCGGTCCCGCCGACTACTATGTGATGCGCGGCACCAGCATGGCCTGCCCGATGGCGGCGGGGGTGGCCGCGCTGATGCTGCAGGGCAATCCCGGCCTCGCCCCCGCGCAGATCCGCTCCGCCCTGACCAACACCGCGTCGCGCGCCGCGTCGCCCGACAATGACGTCGGCAGCGGCCTGGTCAATGCCTGGGCCGCCGTGCGGCAGGTCACACCCGTGACCCTGACGGTCGTCTCCACCTATGGCGGCGCGTCCCCGGGCACGCTGACCACTGCCTTCGGAACTACGTTGACCCAGTGGGTGACGAACTCCCCCCTTCCGTTCGGGATGGCCACGCAGCAACTCTGTCTGGCCGCCGTGGTGACGGGCAACGACCATGTCCAGGAGACGCCGACGCAGGCGACGCTGACGCTGACCAACAACGCGACGCTGACCTGGCAGTGGCAGACCCGCTACCTGCTGGCGGTCGGGCAGACCGGCGCCGGCGAGGTGACGGCGGCTTCCGGCTGGCAGGCGGCTGGCTCCAGCACGACGCTTACCGCCCGCGCCGGCCTCTACCGCCAGCATGTCCGCACGGTGCGCGACTGGGCCCCCGGCCTGGTGCAGATCGCCGGCCAGGGGCGGGTGGCCCTCGTGTTCGGCCGCGAGGACAACGGCCTGGCCAACGACGAAATCGCGCGCTGCACCCATCTGGTGCGCATTCCGACCGGCAGCGCCTACACCTCGATCAACCTGGCGCAGGCGGTCAACAAGGCGATGTTCGCGCAGGGCCAGGTGGTGCGAAACATCAATGGCAGCCTGGGGCGGGGGTAGCGACCGCCTGCGTCCGTCGCGCATCAGTATCGCCTGTTTGCACCTGCACTGAGGTACGCACCACTTGTCTCGATGACCCGCTATGGTAAGAGCGGATCGTCATACCTATCTAGGTCGCTTGGGCGCAGCGACCCCTCAGACGTATTCAGGAACAGGCCGGATTGGCAAAACGGGATTTCTACGAAGTGCTCGGCGTGTCCCGCGGGTCCGACGAAGCGGCGCTCAAGAGCGCCTACCGCAAGCTCGCCATGCAGTATCACCCGGACCGCAATCCGGGGGACAAGAAGGCCGAGGACGCGTTCAAGAGGATATCCGAGGCGTATGAAGTGCTCAGCGACCCCGGCAAACGCCGGATGTACGACCAGTATGGCGTCGAGATGCCTGTGACAGTCGCCTGGCTCTGCTCGAACGAGACCGTCGGCCGGATCGACAACGGCCTCTTTACCGCTCTTGCGCCCGGCACAGCTCTCGTGAACGCGACAAACAGCACCGTGACCGGTTCGGCCGTCGTCACGGTTACCACATCAGGCTCCCCGGAGAACGGGAGCATCGTCGTCACCGCAAACGTCACAGGTGCGGCGATCCTCCTCGATGGGGCGGATACCGGTCTTGTGACGGCCTCTGCCAGCAGCGTGATCATCCCCGATGTTTTGGCCGGCACCCACACCGTCGGCGTAGGGAGCGTCACCGGCTACCGCACCCCTCCGGCACAGACAGTGACCGTTCTCCCGGGCGGAGCAGTCGATGTAACGTTCATGTTCGAGCCACTCACCCTCGCGGCCATCGTGGTCGCTCCCGGCACAGCTATCCTCGAACCCGGCGACCTGCAACAGTTTACAGCGATCGGCTACGATCAGTACGGCGATGAGATGCCGATCGTGGCCGCCTGGTCCTGCACGAACGAGAGCGTGGGCACGATCGATTCTGCAGGGCTCTTTACCGCACTCTCCCCGGGGACCGTGACCGTGATGGCATCGGCTTCCGGCATCGTGGGTACTGCGGCCGTCACCGTCCTTCCCACCGGGCCGGTCCTTACGAGCATCACGCTCTCTCCGATCGAGGTCATGCTCACCATCGGGGAGAGCGAACAGTTTACGGCGCTCTGCCGCGACCAGTATGGTGAACCGATGGATGAGATCCCGGTCACCTGGTCGGTCGATAACGAGAGCGTCGGGACGATCGACGCCACGGGCCTCTTCACCGCAACGGGCGCAGGGACAACCGGCGTCACCGCGGCCGCAGGCGAGATCACGGGCAGCGCGAACGTCACGGTCGTTCCGGCCGGTCCGGCCCCGATCGATGTGATCATCGTCTCACCGGCAGCCGTCACACTGGATATCGGGTGCATCCAGCAGTTCACCGCGACGTGCTACGATGCGGATGGCACCCTCATCCCCGGAGCCGCTGTCGTCTGGACGGTCACAGATGGTGCGGTCGGCCGGATAGACGACGACGGCCTCTTCACAGCCATCGGTGAAGGCACGACCACCGTCGCCGCAACACTGGATGGCGTCACCGGCACCGCAACCGTCACCGTCCGGTCACCCCCATCGGTCCTCGCCCGGATCGAAGTCTGCCCGCCCTGCACCACGCTTGACGTCGGCGAGACCTACCGGTTCGCGGCAACCGGCTACGACCGGTTCGGCAACGTCATCCCTGACCTTGCGTTCACCTGGTCCTGCAGCGACCCATGCATCGGGTCGATCGACGACTGCGGTCTCTTCACAGCACTCGCCGAAGGCACAGCAACCATCACAGCCTCGGCCGGGTGCATCCAGGGCACCGCCTGCGTCACCGTCCGCTGCCCGGCCCCGACACTCACCTGCATCGAGATCTCTCCCGCAGATGCAACGCTCACGGTCGGCAGCGTGCAACAGTTCGTGGCGACCGCCTACGACCAGTGTGGCAACAGAATGGATTGTGTCAAGTTCACCTGGTCCTGCAGCGACCCATGCGTCGGGTCGATCGATGACTGCGGCCTCTTCACGGCACTCGCGCCCGGCACGGCAACCATCACCGCCTCAGCCGGATGCATCCAGGGCATCGCCTGCGTCGCAGTCGAGGCTCCGCCAATCACATGTATCGAGATCTCTCCCGCAGATGCAACGCTCACGGTCGGTAGCGTGCAGCAATTCACGGCGACCGCCTATGACCAATGTGGCAACAGAGTGGATTGTGTCAAGTTCACCTGGTCCTGCAGCGACCCATGCGTCGGGTCGATCGACGATTGCGGCCTCTTCACGGCACTCGCGCCCGGCACGGCAACCATCACCGCCTCGGCCGGGTGCATCCAGGGCATCGCCTGCGTCGCAGTCGAGGCCCCGCCAATCACGCTGTATGCAGACTTCTCGGCAGATGTCACCTGCGGAGCCGCCCCGCTTACCGTCCGGTTCACCGACTGCTCCGCCGGCTGCCCGGCATCGCATGCCTGGGAGTTCGGCGACGGCGGCTCGTCGACCGAGCAGAACCCGGTGCATGTCTACAATACCGCCGGAACCTACACGGTGACCCTGACGGTCGAGAACGCCGGCGGGAACGACACCTGCCGCCGCGCGGACTACATCACCGTCACCGAACCGGCGGGGCCGGCCCCTGGCCACTCAGGCGGTTCGTCGTCGAGTTCAGGTGGAGGATCGCCGCCGGCGATCCGGGCGGGGGCGAGCCGCACTTTCGGCGACCTCACCGGGTCGGCGGTGACCGGCGTCACCCTGACAGCGTCGGGCGATATCGAACGGGTCATGCTCGCCGTGAAGACGGCCAGGCTCCCTGCCGGGGTCGAGCCGCCGGAGACCCCGGTCTACGAGTATGTCGAGATCACCCTATCCCGGGCCAATCCCGCCGATATCGGTAACGCGACCATCGAGTTCGTGGTTCCCATGGCCTGGTTCGAGGAGAACGGTCTTGCTCCGGATGACGCCGTGCTCCTGCGCTGCGTCAACGGGACCTGGGAGACGCTCCCGACGGAGTACCTCGGCATGGAGGATGGGAATTGCCAGTTCCGGGCGACGACGGAAGGATTCTCATACTTCGCGGTCTCGGCCGCCGAAGGTGCGCCTCTCGCTGCCACGACGCCGGTGGTAGAGGCAGTTGCCGCAGGGGTGGAAGAGACGACCACCGTTCCGGCGGCAACGACGGTCCCGGCAACCCCACTCCTCTTCGCGCCGGCCCTTGCACCATTCATCCTGCTCCTCCTCGGCGGGAGGAGGAAGAACTAACCTTTTTTTACAGAAGAGAATCTCACGCCCCGGTCAGCCCGGCGATATATCGCAGAAGGAGGTCGAGCGCCTCCCACTCCCGGGGCCCGCCGCATTTCCGGGCAAGGCCGGCATGGTGCTCGATCAACCGACCGAGCCACGGGTCGCGGTTCCCGACGTAGCGGGTGGCGTGGACCGTCGCGTCGACGATGCTTGCAAACCCCCGGTTCACCGGGTGCAGGCGGAGATCGAGCACCTCCTCCTTCAAGGGGGTGAGCCGGACGACGATCGCCTCGTCGCCCGCCCGCTCCACATCTGCGGCAAACGCGGCCCAGGCCTCGGCGTCGCGGAGGCGGCAGACGGCCGTCCCGCCGGCCTCCTCGCGGGTGAAGGCATCGGCGGGCAGGTCGTCAAACGCCGTCCGGACGTAGAGGACCGGATCGAAGATGAAGTTCGCCACCACCCAGCGGTCCCGCACGATGTTCCCGGCGGTATGGCTCCCCCGGAAGAGGACCATGTGCAGGGCGCCGTTCCGGTTGATGATACCCATGGGGGCGGCGTTCCCCTCGGTGGTCGCGATCACCTCGTTGATCCCCTCGGTCAGGAGTCCCACTGCCACCCCTCCCCGAGGGCCACGTATATCCCGGCTATGGTGATATCGGCGATAGAGCCCGGGTTGATGCCGGCCTCGACACACTCCGCGTCGAACGGGGCCAGGTCGCGCTCTCCGCGGAGCACCTCCGCGGCGCACCGCATCGTCCTCTCCGCGACCGCCGCCCCGTGCTTCTTTGCTATGAAGGTATCCGGTTCGGATGCGAGGAGATCGAGGAACGCCGCGACGATCCCCTCGCGGCCGGGGCCGTGCGCATGGAGGAGATCCGCAGACCGCCGGGTCAGGGAAAATCCGTTCGTCCACTCCCGTGCGACCATATCCCGGTCCGCCGAATAGGCCATGATATCGAGAAGCGTCATCCCCCGCTCCCGTATCGCGGCAACGGAGGCCGGATCGTTCACATCCAGGTCGGCGCTCTCCCCCACCCGGACCTCCGTGAGGCCGAAGGCCGCGTAAAACTCGATCGCATCCGCCACATCGGTCCCGGCGACAACCCTCCGCGCTCCCTCGATATCGCCCCCGAGGATCAGGGGAATGAGCAGGATGAACGCCCCGAAATGGGTGTTTCCCCCGGAATGGCCGTTCGTCCGCATGACCGCTTCGCGGATAAGGCTCCCGACCCGGCCGCCCGGCCTCTCAGCCGCATCAAAAACAGGCCGGACGAGGATGGTCGAGGCGAGGAAGTGTTCGAGGCGCGTGTCGGCGTAGTCGTGGCACCGGTCCACGTTCCCGGGTTTCGGGTAGGCCGAGACCTCGAGCATCATGGCCATCTGCGCCCGTTCAGCTCGGTTCATCGGCGGTCTCTTCTTCATCGAACAGCCTGTGCAGGATCTTCTCGGACAGGCGGTGCTTGCACCGCATGTACTCCTGCGCCGAGAGGCCTTTCTGCTCAAGCGTCATGTTCCGGAACATGCAGGGGGAACTGATCTTGCAGCACCAGGCAAGGCCCCCAAAACAGGTGCCCTTCCCGTCGTCGAGCGGGGTGCCCTTCACCGCCTCCTGCTTGAGCTTGAGGTACTCGTTCCGGGAGAGCCCGATCTTCTCGAGGGTCGGTATGAGGGGGCAGGCCTTCACCGGCATGCAGCAGAAGGTGAGCGCCCTGATGTCGCCGCCGCGGCAGAGCTGTTTCGGGGCGTTGTACCAGCCGCCTTCGTCGGCATACCGGGTGATGGCGGCATCGAGGCCGGCAAGCGTCCAGGGGTCGGAGCGCCGGGCAAGCGAGACGAGGTCCGCCCCGTGAGAGAAGGCATCCATCGCCTTCTCGAAGGTGTTGAGGGAGTTGTTCGCGATCAGCATCAGGGGGGAGGCGTTGCGGATCTGGCGGACCCTGGCGTAGCCGTAGTCCATCAGGTCCGCGTGGAGTATATCGGCTCCCGCCTTCCAGATAGCGCGGGCGAGGTCGCGGTCGTCGGCGGCGACGCCGGCCCGGATCTTGACCGATACGGTCACGTTCGCCGACTTCAAGGCGCGGATGATCTCGGTGAGTTTCGAGGGGTGCTGGAGAAGGTATTCGCCGCACCCGGCCTCAAGCATCGCCGGCTGCCGGCAGTGGGCATCGATCTCGTAGACCACGCGGTCCTCAAACGCGCGGGCGACATCGACGTACGCGGCCGGCGTGCTCCCGCGGAGGTTGACGCCCGTGATGACGTCGCTTCCCTTCAGGGCATCGATCTCTTTAGCCAGGGCGTCCAGGGGGTCGTCGTACAGGAACTCTTTTCGGCCCTCCGCTGCCATCCGCCGGCTTGCATCAAGGGTGGGGCCGTCGATGGAATAGCCGCCGATGAAGGCGGCCCCCACGTGAGCCGCCCTCTCAAGAACGTAACCCGCATCCACTACTCCGGCCATGGATGCTATCGCTACCGGTGTTTTTACGATCCGATCGTTTATGAGGAGCTCAAAACGATCATAAGCTTCCATCATGCTTCTCTATTCGTTGTCGGTATGAGGGGATATTGATTTGTATCGGGTCAGGGACCGGTCGGCACCCGGCGCCCGGGAGGGCCGTATACCGGGCGCGCTCCGGCCCGGGCGACAACAGGGTCTTCCGGCGTTCCGGCGTACAAAAAGCCGGCAGATATCGGGGGCGACGATCCATCCGAAGCCCGGCATCGCCGCGATACCGGGCCGGACCCTTACGAACAATCAGTAATTATTTTAATATAGTATCGTAGTACCCTGTAACATATGAGTATGAAGGGAATGTTACTGGTCGGGCATGGCAGCAAGCTCCCCTACAACAAGGAACTGATCGAGACCACCGCGGCGATCATCGCCGGGAAGACCGACGAGTATCTCGTCAAACCCGGTTTCATGAGCATCAACGCGCCGACGGTCGAGGAGCAGCTTGCGGCGTTCCGGAGAGAGGATATCGATATGCTGGTCGTCGTCCCGCTCTTCCTCGCACGAGGCATCCACATCGAGCAGGATATACCCAGGCTCCTCGGTCTTGCTCCCGGGGTAAGAACAGGCGAATTCCAGCTGAACGGGAAGACGGTGCCGCTCGTCTACGCAAATCCCATCGGGAGCGACCCGCTCCTTGCCGAGCTGATGCTGAAGAACGCATCCGATGCGATCGCCGAACTGAAGCCCTGAGGCTATGCGGATCCTGGTGCTGGATACCATCCACGGCGGGGCAGAACTTGCCGTGGCGCTCCGGGAGGCCGGCCACGAGGCGGATGAGGTGGACGTCTACCGCGGAAAGGCCGGCATCCCTGTAGCGGAGGCGCTCGCCCGCACCTACGACCTCGTCACCGCACCGGTCCACCTCGACCCGGACCATCCTCTCCTCCGGCAGCACGGGTACGCGGTCTCCCACCACGAGATGGTGGGGTGGGTCCTCAGGGCCCACCCTCCCCGCCCGTTCATCGAGATCACCGGTGCACGGGGCAAGACCACCACGGCGCACGCGCTCGCCTCGCTGCTGCCGGGCCCGGGCATCCTGCACACGTCGACCGGGACCTACCGCTACCCGGAACGAAAGATCCTCTGGAAGAAGAGCATCACGCCCGCCTCCCTGCTGTCGGCGGCGCACGAGGCCTGGCGCACCGGAGGCTGGCTGGTCGCGGAGGAGTCGCTCGGCGTCACGGGGGCCGGGGATGTGGCGGTGCTGACATCAACGGACGATTACCCGATCGCGGCGGGGAAGAAGAGCGCGATCGCCGAGAAATGCCGGCTGATCACCCGGGCGCGGACGATCGTGGTCCCGGAGAGGATCGACCTCCCGCGGTCGGCGGTCGCCGCCGACGGGATGGTCTCCTTCGAGGGTCCGGTCTGCCGGTATGCCGGGCGCGGGATTGCCGGCACTTTCACAAACCCGCTCTGCACCCTCTCCGGCTACCGGACGGCGTTTGCGCTTGCAACCGCGACGGCCTGCGTGCTTGGCATCGATCCCGCCCCTCTCGCGGAGTTTACCGCTCTTTCCGGCCGTATGGCGGCCCGGCGAGAAGGGGATCGTATGATCGTGGACGACGCCAACAGCGGAACGAATGCGGCCACCGTTATTGAAGCCGCCCGTTACGCGCGGGAACTCACCGGGAACGGCGTCCTGACGCTCGTCATCGGCGAGGAGGCGCGGGCCGTCTGCGAGGGGTTCTCCCCGGAAGACGTCCGTCGGGCGGTATCGGCCGTCAGCCCGACGGAGGTTATCTACGTCGGGGAGGCGTGGAGTGCGGCCGGAGAGGAGCACACGGCACCCTCGCTCGAAGCGGGGCTCGATGCCGCCCGGCGGATCACCCCTGCGGGTGCGATCGTCCTTGCAGTAAAGACGTGGAGATGACCATGGATTACATTCAACCAAGACCGAGTTCCATTGTAGCGGCGCTCTACACCGCCCGCGACCTGGGGGTGGACGTGGCGATCCTCCACGGCCCGTCAGGCTGTTCGTTCAAACACGCCCGTCTTCTCGAGGAGGACGGCATGCGGGTGCTGACGACGTCGCTTGCCGACAACGAGTTCATCTTCGGCGGACACGACCCCCTCGTGCGGGTCCTCCGCCACGCGGAGAAAGAGTTTACGCCCCGGCGGATGGCGGTCGTCGGGACGTGTGTCGCGATGATCATAGGCGAAGATCTCCAGTCCGCGCTCCATGACGCCGGGACCCGGGTGCCCGCTATCGCCGTGGATATCCACGCCGGGTTCCGCGAGAACATCGACGGGGTGCTCGCGACGCTTGAACCGGCGGCGGCTGCCGGCTGGATCAGCGGCGCCGAGCTGGAGCGGCAGCGCTACCTCCTCGGCAAGGCAAACGAGGTGGAGAGGCTCCGGGGGGCGGCGTCCCGGCACTACATCGAGCCCTCCCGCGGCGACCTCAAGCACGTCGCGGCACGGCGCCTCGTGGACCTCGCCGACTCCGGCGCCATAGGGGTCGCGGTCATGAACGCGAAGAAAGAGACCGCGTATATGTTCGCCGACGAGCTCGTCGCCCTCCACGACACCTGTCCGGACGCCGCGATCACCTACGTTGCGAACCTCGAAGACCGGGGCCTCCCGAAGGTCCGCAATGACGCCGCACGGATCCTCGCCGGCATGCGGGAGCGGGGAGTCGACCCCGAACTCCTCGGGGCGCTCGACGAGTACGGGGCAAACGGGGATGCGATCGGGGAGCGGCTTCGCGAGATGAAACCCGACTTCGCCCTCATGGTCGGCGTGCCGCACGCCGTCCCGCCGGAGTACACGGAAGGGATCGAGGTCTTCTCGATCACGAACGGGCCGCGGCAGGTGGAGCCGCTCCGCGACATGGGGCACCGGCACGTCATGGTCGAGATCGACCTGCACCCAAAGACCCTCGGCGTCCGCGAGATCGTCGCAAGCGAGTTCGGGGCGGTCCTCCGGAGCATGCGATGAAGTCCTTCCTCGTCGCCGGCGACCGATCCGGGAGCGGGAAGACGAGCATCACCCTTGCGCTCTCTGCCCTCCTCTCGGCAACGCGGGCCGTCCAGACATTCAAGGTGGGGATGGACTACATCGACCCGTCCTACCTCACCGGCGTGACGGGCCGGCCCTGCCGGAACCTGGACGGCTACGTGATGAGCCCGGCCGAGGTCCGGGCGGTCTTTGCGCACGGGTGCCGGGGAGCGGACGTCGCCGTCGTCGAAGGGGTCAGGGGGCTCTTCGAGGGCGCGGAGGCGCTCACCGACCTCGGGAGCACGGCCGCGATAGCGAAACAACTCGACCTGCCGGTCGTCCTGGTCGTCAACGCCCGGAGCATCACCCGGAGCGCGGCGGCTATCGTGAAAGGGTTTATGGCCTTCGACCCGGACGTCGCCATCCGGGGGGTCATCCTGAACCAGGTGACCGGCGCCCGCCACAGGGAGAAGGCGGTCAGGGCGATCGAGCACTACTGCGGCATCCCCGTCGTCGGGGTCATCCCCCGGACGGCGGATATGGAACTTGCCATGCGCCACCTCGGCCTCGTCCCCTACCGGGAAGGGCAGGAGCACGGGGAGTTCCTCGCACGTATCGAGGCGGTGAAGCAGATGATCGGCGAACACGTCGATATCGATGCGCTGCTCTCGCTCGCAAAAGAGTCCGTTTTACCGGCCGGAGAGGACCCCCTCTACGCGGCGGCCGATCCGGACGTCCGGATCGGCGTCGCCCTCGACGAGGCGTTCAACTTCTACTACGCCGATCTCTTCGACGTGCTCGCGTCCTCTGGGGCAGACGTGGTCCCGTTCTCCCCGGTCCATGGCCGGCTGCCGGAGGCCGACGGCTACATCATCGGCGGTGGTTCCCCGGAGGTCTTTGGGCCGGAACTGGAGGCGAACACCGCGGTGCGGGAGGGGCTCAGGGAGGCTTCGCAAAACGGCGTTCCCATCTACGCGGAGTGCGGGGGGCTCGTCTACCTCACGGAGAGGATGGTGCTCGCCCCCGGCTTTACAGCCTCGAAGAGGGAGGAGACCTACGACCTTGCCGGGGTCTTTGCCGGCGAGGCCCGGATGCCGGAGAAGCGGATGCTCGGCTACGTCGTGGGGACGAGCGCGGGCGAGAACCCCATGGGGGCGGCGGCGTTCAAGGGTCACGAGTTCCACTACAGCAGCGTCCGCCTCGCGCCGGAGACGCGCTACGCCTACCGGCTGACCCGGGGGGGCGGGATCCGCGACGGGCTTGACGGTGCGGTCCGGGACCGGACGATCGGGAGCTACACGCACCTCCACCCGGTGACGAGCCGGGGGATGTTTGCAAACTTCGTGGCGGGCTGCCGGGGCTGAGAGGAGGCGCCGGCATTCCCGGGGGGAGAGGTCGTGCCGCCGGGAGCATGAAGCGCAAGACATACAAACGCCCCGGTCTCATACTGTTCTTATGATTATCTACCTTGACGGCAGATACGTCCCGGAGGAGGAGGCGAAGGTCTCGGTCTTCGATCACGGCCTCCTCTACGGCGACGGCGTTTTCGAGGGGATCCGCGCCTACAACGGAAGGGTCTTCCGTCTCGACGAGCACCTCGCACGGCTCTACGACTCGGCCAAGACGATCGATCTTGCCGTCCCGATCACGAGGGAGGAGATGGCCGAGGCGATCAAGGAGACGCTGCGGAAGAACAACTTAAAGGACGCCTACATCCGTCCGATCGTGACCCGGGGGAAGGGCGACCTCGGCCTCGATCCCCGGAAGTGCGCGAAGCCGACGGTCATCGTCATCGCCGTCTCATGGGGCGCGATGTACGGCGACCTCTACGAGAAGGGGCTCCGGGCGGTCTGCGTCTCGGTCAGGCGCACCCCGCCGGAGGCTATGCCGCCGAACGTGAAGAGCCTCAACTACCTCAACAACATCCTCGCGAAGATCGAGGCGAACTACCGCGGCGTGGACGAGGCGATCTTCTTCGACACCAACGGCTACATATCCGAGGGCTCGGGGGACAACATATTCGTCGTCAAGAACGGGGCCATCATCACTCCGCCGACGCTGAACAACCTGCGCGGCATCACGCGGACGGTTGCCCTCGAGATCGCGGCATCGATGGGGATCACCCTGCTCGAGCGGAACCTGGGCTACTACGACCTCTATACGGCGGACGAGGTCTTCGTCACCGGGACCGCGGCGGAGGTCGCGCCCATCCGCGAGATCGACGGGCGCGTCATCGGGAACGGCAAGCCCGGCCCGGTCACCCGGCAGCTGATGGCGGCCTTCAAGACGGTCACCCAGAAGGAAGGGGCGCCGGTTTACAAGTGAGGAGAGGGGCCATTCGCCCCGGATTCTCCGGCACAACTTTTTTATCTTCTGGCATCGAAACGATATGGCAACACTGTGCATGCTGCTATAGTGTAGAGGCCAATCATGTCGGCCTTTCACGCCGACGACAGGGGTTCGAATCCCCTTAGCAGCATCTTGTTTTCAGGCTCAAATCTGTCGCCAAATGTTTTTATACCCTCGTTCCGACCTCCCTTGCATGGGAGCGTTCACAGCACCAACCCAAACAGACAGAGAGTTCCACCGCATCGATAGAACCTATGCCAGCACGGCCGTCCGGAAAGCCCTGACCAAGGGCATACTCACTCGCGACGACGCCGACCTCATCAACGAGTTCGTGACCGAACTCCAGGCATCGCGGGGGATAACCCTAATCAGAGTGAACAAGATCGTATCGCACCTGATCAACTGGCGCCTCTACCTCGGGCCATACCGGACCGCAACAACCGGCGATCTCTTCTCGGCCATAGCAACCATCAAGGAAGCTAAAAACCAGCGCGGCAGGCCGTTCAAGCAGAACACCCTGCACGACTACGTCATGTTCCTCAAACGGTTCTACCTCTGGCTGATCGAGAACGGATACTCGGACGTTTCGGAAAAGAAGGTCCGAAAGATCAGACCGCCACGGATAGACCGCTGCACAAAACTCCCGGATCAGATGCTCACGCCGGAAGAGATCGAAGCGCTCCTGCGGGCCTGCCAGTCCTCCCGCGACCGGGCGATCATCGCACTCCTCTACGAGTCCGGGTGCCGCATCGGCGAACTCGGCCGGCTCACCTGGCAGCGCGTGCAGTTCGACGCCTATGGGATAGTGGTCTCCATCGAGGACACAAAGTGCCACACTCAACGCTACGTCAGGCTGGTCATGGCCACGCCGTACCTCGCGACCTGGAGGAGCGACTATCCCTTCGAGCCCGTCGGCGACGCCCTGGTCTTCACCACCAACCGAAAGAAGCCGCTCCAGCACGCCACCGTGTATCAGCAGTTCCACAAGATCGCAAAGCGGGCAGGAATCACCAAGAGGATTACCCCGCACATCTTCCGGCACTCGCGGATCACGCACCTCATCAACCAGGGGATGAAGGAGTCCGTCATCAAACTGATGATGTGGGGGAACCTGAACACCGATATGTTCGCCACCTACGCCCACCTCACCGGCCAGGACATCGACAGAGAAGTCCTCGGGAAGTATGGTCTCGTCCAGCAGGACGAAGCGGAGGAGCGGTACCTCGAACCGGTGCAGTGCCCCGGCTGCAAGACCATCAACGCCCCGCGGGCGAACTACTGCATCACCTGCGGCAGGTCGTTCACCGGCGACAGGGAGGATGTGCAGGAGGCGATGGGCAAGGACGTGCTCGACAACCCGGAACTCGTGCGGAAACTGTTGAACGAGTTGATCGCGGAGAAGATCAAGCGTGGTGAACTGCAAGGGTGCGCCCCATGAACCGGCGCGAGACATACGAGCACCTGAAGCACAACCCGAAGAACGTGCGGTTCGAAGACCTCTGCCATGCGGCGGAGGCCTTCGGGTTTCACCGGAAGGGCGGGAAGGGTAGCCACACCGTGTACGTGCGGGACGGGATCCCTGAGATCCTCAACTTCCAGGACGTGAAGGGCAAAGCAAAACCGTACCAGGTAAGACAACTTCTTAAGATCATTGAACACTATACTCTGTTGGAGGACGAAGATGCCGCATAAATACGCAATCGAGATCTTCTACAGCGACGAGGACGAGGGGTTCATCGCCGTCGTCCCGGAACTTGCCGGCTGCTCCGCGTTCGGCGAGACCGAAGAGGAGGCGCTCGCGGAAGTGAAGGTGGCTATCGACCTCTGGCTCGATACTGCCCGGCAGGAGGGACGAGAGATCCCGGAGCCGAGCGGCCGGGAGCACCTCGCGGATATCCTTGCAGGGAAGGGCGTTGCCCGCGAGCAGATGGCGTGATCACTCTTTTTGAGGAATGAGAAGGGGTCTCTCCCCCAAACAATCCGGCACCTTTAGGTGTCGAGCACTAACACTATTCTACAAGGCGGACAGGCACACACACGCGAAAGCCCTGCAGCACTCAGTCCAGCAACAACCAGAGCAGCCCGACATACGTCCACCGGGAAAGATGATCCATGGCTGATCCAGTTTACCTTGTCTCTAAAGATGACACCCAGGTACCGATGAGAGAGACGCTCTACGAGTATGAAGCCGAACTGCAGGAGCTCCTTGCGAACCACCCGGAACTCCTGCTCTCGACTGCCGGCGATGCACCGGCACTCCTGCTCATAAAGCAGGAAGTCGGCGTCCCCGGGGACGAGAATGAAGGAGACAATTTTTCCCTCGACCACCTCTTCCTCGACGGGGAGGGGATACCAACCCTCGTCGAGGTGAAGCGGAGCACCGACACCCGTATTCGGCGAGAGGTCATCGGGCAGATGCTCGACTACGCGGCAAACGCCGTGGTATACTGGTCGAGCGACAGACTGCGGGGGATGTACGCCGCGACGTGGGAACAACGGGGTGCCAATCCCGATGAGGTCCTGGCGACTTTCCTTGGGAGTACTGCCGATCACGAAGTATTCTGGGATCAGGTTAAGACCAACCTCCAGGCGGGCAAAGTGCGCTTGATATTCGCCGCCGACACTATCCCAAAGCGTCTTCGCAGGGTCGTGGAGTTCCTGAACGAGCAGATGGACCCCGCCGAAGTGCTGGCGATCGAGGTGCGCCAGTTCACCGGTGACGGAGGGGTACGGATGGTCGCCCCCAGGGTCCTCGGCCCGTCGGCAAAGGCAGAGCAGCGGAAAGGCACTCCGGAAAAACGGAAGTGGAATAAAACCGATTTCTTGGCGGAACTCGGGCAGCAGCATCCGGATCTCGTCCAGCTGGCGAAAAATATCCTAGCATGGGCGGAAGATCAGCGCCTTATTATCTGGTTGGGGGGAGGGAGGCAGACGGGGTCTTTCTACCCCATGCTCCAGACATCCGCCGGGACTCGCCAAGTCTTTGCAGTGTTAACAACTGGCAAGATCGAGATCGAGTACAAGTTCATGAAAAATTACCCTGCGTTCGCCGATGAGGAGACACTTCGAGGTTTCGTCCGTATGCTCAACGCAATCCCCGGAGTCCAGATACCCGAAGATGGAACTCCTCGTCTCCCCAGCATCCCGCTAGAAGTTCTGGTAGATAAGGCAAACTATCGGCAGTTCATTGAAGCTGTAGAGTGGGCATATCAGAAGATCAGACAAGAGTGATCGCCTAGCGGTCCCAACCCCCCGTTCACTTTCACCCCGCCCGCGGCGTGAGTTCATATACCCCCGTTTCCTGATCGCTTACCTATGAGCCAGAGAACAGCCCTTCGCTACGACCAGACGGTCTTCCGCGACCGCGAGGTCTTCGAGTTCACCTACATGCCCGACGAGATCCACCACCGCGACGCCCAGATCCGCGAACTCGCCCTCCT
>ENA-UOUL01003608-UOUL01003608.1-bioreactor-metagenome-genome-assembly--contig:-NODE-3608-length-15517-cov-4.758096_pt1 | contig 15517 bp, 10 predicted proteins | sample MGYA00249838_ERZ747220 | MGnify/ENA primary metagenome ERZ747220 (study PRJEB28778, sample SAMN05720191) | bioreactor metagenome | isolation source: Anaerobic biogas reactor | place: USA:Washington...
TGGCACACCCTTCGATATACGCCCTTTCCCCACCGCGAAAAACCGGAATGACGCGTTGTTTTTGGGTCTTTGAGACATATCAAAACATGACATTCTTCTTGGTTACCTATACTTAAAACAGAACTCATAATCAATTGTCAGCGAAATGGTCTTAAGCGCCTAACCGATCCTTTGCCCGCCGGAGTGATTGCGGTCCTCCAGGATGCGCCGGACTTCCGCGCTGGCTCGTCGATAGTGTTCCCGCCCGAGAAACAGGCATTCGCTGAGCAATCCCATGCGCCACAATTCATCCAGATACAGTTCTTTTTGTGTCTTGTCCAGCCTGTGCCAGTCCGGAAAAACAATGGAACGGGTCGTATCGTCCGCGTAATTGACGGAAAGTTGCCGGACCGCTTCCACGGCATCCGGCTGGACCCAGCCCCAGTTCAGGCGAATTCGCCCGGGTGCGACGATCCGTATGGGATAGGGGCCCGATTTCCCTGCTTTCGCGAAACAGGATTGGCGCGCTTCCACATGGCGCAACAACTCTTCCGGAAGGTCGCGTCCGCACACGATATCCAGGCAGGAAAAGTGGTGCCGCGTGAGGCCGAAACGATGGGGCAGGCGCAGCACCTCCCGCACGGGAACGACCCGCGACACCCAGTCGGCCGGAATAAACAGCACGCCGCCCGGGGCACCGGGCACCGGGTAGCCGTCACTGTAATCAGTGTTGAGGTACAGACCCTCCTGCGCTGATTTCATGAACCACGCGCGGGTGCGGTTCATGCGGCGGCGCAGGCTCCAATAGAAGCAGAGGAGGGCCAGCGCCGCGGGAATCACGGCGCCCTGCCAGAAGATTCCCCCGGACCTGGGAATGAGAATAAAGCCGGCAACACTGCCGAATCCCAGTCCGGCGTAGAGGAGGCCCCGCCACGATACATCGCGGTATTCGTGTATAAAGGCGCCGACGGGCGCCTGCGCGTGGGAGATCAGTTTCATTGCGGTGGTCTTGGGAAGGTTTGGCCGTGAAGCCGGGTAATGCCGCGGGCCTGGCATGGGCTACTTGAAGCCACGCAGGGCCTCGCGGATTTTGTCCATAACCTCCTGGCTGATGGTAAATATGCCGGAACGCGCGCTGCTGCGCGCGAAGCGTTCGCTGGAGTTGTCGGGGCACACGGCGCCGATGTCCAGTGACAGTTCTTCCTGCGGGGGGCCTTCCGCCCCGCCCAGGAACAGCGTCAGCGAGAAGACCGGCGTTTCCAGTCCGAAGACGGCCGCATCCCCGCCTGTGTCCTCGATGATGCTTATCGCGTTCAGGGGGCAGACTGTGTCCAGCAGGGTCTCCACATCCGCCTGGTTGCCGACCTGGAAACCTTCGGGCGCGGTGGCCGTCCAGACGTCATGGCGTCTCGCGATCCGGTATTCCCGCCCTTCAAAGGTGAGCTGGAGTTCCCGGACACCGCCTTTGACAAAACGCAGCAGTTCCAGCGATTGGAAGGTGTCGGGGCTGATCAGCAGCATGTTTACGGCCACGCCGTCCAGGGACACAATGCCGCCGCTGTCCTGGCGGGCATACCAGGCCCCGGCGGTGTCGGCGGGCGCCAGCAGGATTTCAGAGGCGGCATCGTTGTCAGAAAGCAGGGAGATCCGGACTTCCGGATTTTTCAGGCGGTCCTGCGCCGCGGCGTCTTCCACAAAGTCCTTCCCCTCGACTTCCTTGATGAAACGCAGGAAGGCGTTTACGGCGAACTCGTTGGTCGCTTCCAGGACGGGCTCCGTCAGGTGCCATCCGCCTTCCGTGTCCTTGGCCAGAACCATGCGCGTGTCGCCCCGGGTATAGGTCAACTCCTTGATGTCTGACACGCGGCCGGTCAACAGGCGCAGATCGCGCCATTCGGTCGTGGAGGCGGGAAGCAGGGACAGGAGGGGCGCGTCAATGACGAGGACCGCATCCTGGCCGTCCAGTTTGACAAACAATCCGGCTTTGTCCGGGCTGTCGTCCGCCTTGCCGAGCAGCACGGTGCGTTCTTCGCCCGCGCCCGCGTCCTTGAAGGTGATGCGCGCCCGGGCCGGTTGCAGCCCGTAATCGGAAAGGTTTTCGGGGGCGTCGATAAAGTCTTTGCAGAGGGCGAACTGCAGGGCGCTTGCCAGGGCTTCCACTTTTTCATGGCGCGCCAGCGCCTCGTAGGGGGATATCACGCGCCAGGGCGCGGACGCGTCGGCCCGTTCAACCTTGATCGCAATGGCTTCCTGGCCCGTTTCAATGCGCCTGCCGTCCTTGTCCACGGGTGGATCGGTCCAGATCCAGGCGAATTCCAGTTGTGCCAACGGTACTTCCCGGTTCGCCACCAGGTAACGGTGGCGCAGGTCGTTGAGGGCGCGGTCCAGTTCAAAGAAGACGTCCTTGCGCACGAGAAACATATTGCCGTCGTCCAGCCGCGCGTACCGGTAGCGGCCGGTGGGTTCCAGGGCGCCGAAGCGCACGTGTATGCCGGTTCCGTCCGCCAGGGCGGCGTCAACTTCCAGGGCGGGCGTGTCCAACCCGTAGGGCGCCAGGTCGGCCGGAGATTCCAGCACGGTGTGTTCATTGGCAAGGCCGGCCAGGTGCGTCGCGACCCGGTTCCACATAAGATGGAAGGGAACGATGGTGGGGTTCGGTTCCATGATGCGCCATTCCTCGGCGGATATCCGTTCCGCGACGGCGGGCGTTTCACCGATTCGGGTGATGGAAAGGCGCTGCACGTTTTCCGGCGCGAAGGAAAAGACCTGCTTCGATACTTCCGCCTGTTCCGCCTGATGGCGCCTGCCGTATTGCAGGGCGGCGTAGAGTCCGACCAGGACCAGCAGGACAACAAGCAGGAAAAGACTTTGGCGCAGTTTCATTGGTGGCGCTTCCTCAAGAGATAGACCGCGAGACCCGCTGCCAGCACCAGCTGGATGGTGAGCATGATGGACACCCAGGCGATGGCGCGCTGCTGCAGCGGCGTCAGGATCAGGGGCTGCGATTCCCGTCCCGTGGGACGCATGGCGATCAGGTCTTCGCTCTCAGACAGCCAGGCGAAGGTGTTGAGCAGAAAATTCAGGTGGCCCGGAACGATAATGCTGCCATTGGCCGCGAAATCGGCGTCCCCGACGATGACCGCGCGCGCGTCGGTGCGCCCTTTCGGGTTCTTGCTTTTGTCCACGGGCAGCACGGCGGCGATGGCCAGCGGCACCGGGCCCATGCGCTCCCCGTCATCCCGCTTGGCCTGGCGGGTCTGCAGTAGTTTCTCAATGTCGCTCTCCGCCCAGAAGTCCGGCGTGGTGCGCAGCAATTCCTCGGCGGCGACGCCTTCCGGCGCGTTTTCGGCTATGGACACGCTTCGTACGGATTGGAACAGCAAGGACTGGTCGAAGCCGCGGGTGACAGGGTGTTTCAGACTGAAGGCGCCCCGGTATTTTCCCTCCTCCTCTTCCACCGTCTCAAAGGGGGCATTGTCCAAGGTCAGTTCCAGTTGCAGCGGGGTGTCCGTCTTGTCGGTGCATACGAGGTCGGCGCCGATTTTAATGCCAAGCCGGTTCGAGAAAAAGGAGAACATCCGGTCGGCCACGCCCTGCCCCGTGGTGGTCGCGCGCCGGGGCTCGATCAGCACCAGCAGGCGGCCGCCCCGGGTCATGAATTCATCAAGAACCTCGATCTCGACCGGGTGAAAATCCATCAGGGGGTTGTTGATGACGATGATGTCGGCGTCCGTCGGGATTTCCGGGGCGCTGATCTTGATCGCGAGGGGTTCCGTTGTGTACGACTCGCCGCGCAGCAGGTTGCCCAGGATGCTGCCGCCCTTTTGCGGATCCTCGTCCATGAGGCCCCGTTCCTGGTGGCCGGTTATGAAGTACACCCTCGTTTCAGCTTCGCGCAGCACGTTGATGAGCGCGTTGGTGAAGTCCCGCTCTTCCAGGCGCGGGCTGCCGCCGGTCAGCGTGATCACCCGCTGGCGTTCCCCGGAACGGAGCACGATGGTGCCCTGCACGGAGACATGGGTGACCTTCATCGCTTCCAGGTGGGCGCGGTCAATGGACGGGTCGAGCAACTCCACCTTCAGGAGGGGCGTGTGCCGCTGGCACTGTTCCAGGAAACGCAGCGTCTTGTCGCGCGCGATGGCCACCAGTTCCTCGTCAATCAGCGGGAAGTAGCAGAACACCTCCACTTCCGTGTTCATGGCCTGCAGCACCTGGACGGTCTGCGGGGCCAGGGAACGCCGGCCCTCTTCGGTGAGGTCCCAGGAGGCTTTCCAGGAAACAAGAAACAGGTACAGGACGATGCAGATGCCGAGGAACACGGCGCCGCTGAAGAGGGCGCCGAGCCCGCCCGCCGTGCGGTCTTCCAGGGCGCGGTGTTCGACCATGGCCAGCACGAGCAGCACCAGCCAGGCAAGGCCCAGCACCGCGGCCGCGGCCAGGGGAACCAGCACCAGGGGCGAAAAGAACTGCTGGGTCCAGACCAATAGATTCAGGGCCGCCGCCAGTGCGATGAGGCCGCACCAGCCCAGTCCGTTGCGAATGCGCTTCATGGCCCTCATGTCCTCCAGTTCCGGCTCTCAAACACGCGGAAGGTCAGAAACAGGAAGAACGCGCTGAAGAGCACATAATAGCCGATGTCCTTGGGATACACGACGCCCAGCGCCATTTCCCCCGCGTGGGTGTCTACGGGCAGTTCCAGGATCAATCCCCGGACCAGCGCGTACAGGGCGCCCACGGCGGCGCGCAGCGCTTCGGGCCAGGCGGCGGGCGCGGGATTGCCGGAGGGCATCTGTTCGCCCAGGTTGCCCGCCACGTAAAAGAGCAGGCTGAGCCCGAAGGTGGCCGTGCCGGAGGTGATCTGGTTGCGGGTGATGGAGGAGATGAACAGGCCCAGGCTCACGAAGGCCGCACCCATGAGAAACACCGCCAGCAGGCCGAACACGAGGATGGCCGGCTCGACCCGGGCGATGTTGCCCAGCAGCGCCAGGTGCACGCCCGTGACGCAGAGCATCACCAGCAGCATGGCCAGCCCGGCGAGATACTTGCCGAAGATGACGTCCCGGTCGCGCAGCGGCCAGGTCCACAGCAGCTCCATGGTGCCCCGGTTCTTTTCCTCAGCCACCATCTTCATGGTGATCAGCGGGCTCAGGAACATGAACAGCATGCCGCAGAACACCAGGTAGGGGCTCAGCAGCCTCTCGCCCAGGTCGGGGGTCGTGTTGTACCCGTAGTCGGTGGGCGCCACGGACATCTTTGCGTAGCCGATCAGCGCCAGCGTGAAGGCGATGCCGGAGATGGCGGCGAACATGCCCACCACCACGTAGCCGACGGGGGTCAGAAAATAACCTGAAAATTCGCGGCGGAAAACGGCGAGCATGCGCTTCATGACACCGCCCCCCCCATGGTCGCTTCGGAGCTCACCGCGGCCATGAACGCCTCTTCCAGGGGGCGCTGCCCGGAGGCCGTGAAGCGGTCCATGCTCTCCTGCGCCACGATGCGCCCGTCGCTGATGATGATGACCCGGTCGCAGACCATGCTGACCTCGGGCAGGATGTGCGTGCTCAGCAGCACCGTGTGTTCCGCGCCCAGCGCCTTGATGAGCCCGCGGATTTCCACGATCTGGGCCGGGTCGAGGCCCACCGTGGGCTCGTCCAGGATCAGCACCGGCGGGCTGCCCAGCAGCGCCTGGGCCAGGCCGACCCGCTGGCGGTAGCCCTTGGACAGGTTGCGCAGCAGGCGGCGCGCCATGTGGCCGAGGCCGCACCGTTCCATGACCCGGTCCACCTCCTCCCGGCACGCGCGCCGCGACAGGCCTTTGACGGTCCCCGCGTACTGCAGGAAAGCGCGGACGATCATGTCGTCATAGAGCGGCACGTTTTCGGGCATATAGCCGATGCGCCGTTTCACTTCCAGCGGGCGCTCATGCACCTCGATGCCGTCGATGCGCGCCTCGCCCCGGCTCGCCGGGAAAAAGCCCGTCAAAATACGCATCGCCGTGCTTTTGCCCGCGCCGTTGGGCCCCAGGAAGCCGACAATCTCGTTGCGGCCCGCGTGGAACGAGGCGTCCCGCAGCGCGGCCACGGCGCCGAAATATTTGGTCAGTCCTTTCGCTTCTATCATGAGCCTCTTTCCGGAGACGTATTCTTCAGATGATGGATATAAACGCACCCGCCCTGGTGTGTGGAGTACAACCCGGCAACGGCTGCGCAAAGCATTGTAACCCAACAGCGGCTTCCTGCCCAAACATAGCGTTGTTTCCACGTCGCCGGATAAAATTGTTTGTATCCGGGGAACCTTGGCGACTAAGTTCAAGTATTCGTAACTACGATGACGTATTCCCTCATTTTAATCATCGTAGCATACCGTCATTGCGAGGAGGGCGTTAGCCCGATGAAGCAATCTGGTGTTAGGCGATTGTTTGGTGTCGCTGAGATTGCTTCGCTTCGCTCGCAATGACTAAAAAAGTTCTTAGCGATTCGTAATCGTATTTGTGAAAGGATCCACTAACGTGGGTCTTGCCCACAACCCAGAAAGAAAATATTCGGAGTATGTTGTTCACACTTTAGTGTGCGTGTTAACACAAAAACCGTGAACAACTTAGCACGCTGAAGCGTGAACAACATACCGAACTTCTTCTTTTGGCGAAAGAAATTTTTCCATAAGATACCAGATTGTCATCACCATCCTCACCATCAAAAGCACAGACCACCGCCTATTGTACCTGTAAGCGAAATTATCCTCAACGGGCCGGCCGCCTGACGGCGGTCATCCGCCCGCGGCGCGGTCGGCGGCATACTCACGGCGCAAGACGGCGATGATGGTGGCGCCCAGGGAAACGGCGGTAATGAGCAACAGGGCGACGACGGCTTTGCCCGCGCTCACCAGAAACACCTCGCGCGTGAAGGTGCCAAGGGCGGTGTGTATCTCCGTGACGTTGCGCTGCGTGGCCATAAGCGGCAGCAGCGCGTCCGTATATTTCTTAATGGTAAAGAAATCCACCAGCCCCGGCACCAGGGTGGCGACGTATTGCCAGCCGTAGAGCAGAATAACCCCGTAGACTATCGGCCGCTTGGTGAACGCGCCGAGAAATACGGAGAAGGCGCCGTAGGCCAGTAGGGCGAGCACGATGACCCCGAAATAATGGATCAGCAGGGTCAGATCCGTGGTCCGGGTGAGGGACAGGTCGGCGTGCAGCGTGGAAGCGGCAAAGGTCAGCGCGCAGGAACAGATCAGGATGAGCGACGCGACCGTCATAAAGGCCAGGAAGCGGCCAAACACCCAGGCGGAGCGGGAGGCTGGCCGGGTAAGGATATAGGTCATGGTGCGCATCTCGATGTCTTCCGCGACCAGCATCCCCGCGAAAAACAGCGCCATCAGCGGGGTGAACACATTAACGTACAGGTCTTCCGCGAGCCGGACAAACACCACGTTGCCCGATTCCGCGAAGCGGGAGCTGGACAAGAAAGAGAGGGCGATTGGAATCAGCACAGGCAGAAACGCGACCAACGCGGCCAGGGCGAGGCGGCGTCGGCGCAGCAGGGTCTGCAGCGCGTGTCCGCAGGAAGCCTGCAGCACGGCGAAGTACCCCCGGTACGCGGGCTGGCGTCCCTGGAGCAGCCAGTCGGGCAGGGTCATGTGGCGGTTGCCGTCTTGGGGCGAATCCAAGTCGACAGTCCTCATCCCTTTTTCCAGCATGGTTTCATTAGCATTCATAATGATATTGGGCGCCTCATTTGGACTATCGGGTCAAATAATCAAACACGGACTGGAGATTGTCGTCCGAACAGGTAATGCCTTCGATCAGGCCCTCATTCTTGCGCGCCATGTCGTTCAGCAGGGCATAGCACGCGTTCGGTTCGCGGGTGCGGATCACCAGGGCGTTTTCCTCAAATTCAAGCCGGGTCACATCGGGCAGATCCAGAAAATCCTTTGAAATGGCGCAGGACTGCCTTGATTCCACCCGTATCGCGTGCGGGTGCCGGTCAATAAGTCCGCGAATATCGTGCAGCTGCCCCTGCGCGAGCAGCGTGCCCCGGTACATCAGCACGATGTTGTCCGTAATACGCTCGATTTCATAGAGAATATGGCTGGACACCACCACGGCCATGCCGGCGTCGGCCAGGGCCTGGATCAGCGCGTACATTTCATCACGGCCCCTCGGGTCGAGCCCGTTCATCGGTTCATCAAGAAAGAGCAGCTCCGGCGAGGAGGCCAGCGCCTGGGCGATCTTGATGCGCTGGCGCATGCCCTTGCTGTAGGCGGTGATCGGGTCATGCATGCGTTCGGTCATGCGGGTGAGTTCGCACGCGGCCTCCGCTGCCCTCCGAGCGTCCCGGCGACTCATGCCCCAGTAGCGGTTCAGCCAGTAAACAAACTCGTATCCCGTCGTATTTTCAAAAAAGTAATCCGTCTCCGGGCAATAGCCGATCCGGCGCATCACGGCGTTATTGTTGCGCGGCCTGCTGCCGAACACCCGTATCTCGCCGCGGCTGGGCGCGTACAGGCCCAGGGCGAGTTTGATGAGGGTGCTCTTCCCCGCGCCGTTGGGCCCGAGCAGCCCGGTAATCCTGGATTCGATGGAGAGGTTGAGGTTGTTGACCGCCACCACTTCCCCGAACCATTTTGACACACCCTGCGCTTCGATAATCGCGGTCATTGGGCAATCTCCTCACGCCGCACCTTGCGCAGCACTATGAACAGGGCGAACAGGGTCACCGCGACAACGAAGAGCAGGCACCAGTGCCAGGACAGGGTGAAAAGCACCCGTGTGTCCTTAAAAAGAACTTCGCCGATCCGCCGCAGGGCGAGGGGGAAGGAAACGCCCAGAAAGTTGCGCTGCCGCAACAGGCCTGCAAGCAGGCCGGCCAGGCTGGAATCAGCCACCAGCGCCATGATAATCGTGATGGTGGCGTAGTTCTGGCTGGGCAACTGGGCCGAACAGGCCAGGATGCACAAGGCCGCGGGAATAACGATCAGCAATGAATACGCCATGATGGAGAGGGGCCACCACCAGCTGGCCTGAAGCGTTTCCATGCCCGGCAGCAACAGGTTGTGCAGCCCCACAAGCAACACGCCGGGCAGCGCGGTAATGGACAGGCCCAGCAGCACGAGCGTCATGATCTTCCCCAGCGCGTAATCCACCCAGGTCAGGGGCTTGGAGAAATAGATTTCCATAAGGTTGTTGCGCACATCATTGCAGATCATGCCTGCGCCGCTGTACAGAAGAATGATGAACATGACGGAGGTTTGCAGGTACAGGAAACCAAAAAAGGTGCTTGCCTTGATTTCAACCACGTCCAGGTTCGCGAAGATCAGCTGCAGCGGGTTGTTCGGGTCCTGGGCAAGCACGTCATACGCGACAATCTGCAGCAGGCGCACAATGATATGAAGGAAAGCGGCCAGGCACAGCAGTTTGAAAACGCGGAACTTCGCCAGCGTCTTCAGCTCCTGCTCCACCACCACGAGCCAGCGGAACCGGTGCCGGGGCTGTCCGTCATATTGCCGGTAGGTATTGGTATAAATCGGCACGGCTCAGTCCTTTCCAACCGCCTGCAGGAACACCGATTCGAGGCTGTGTCTGGCCGGCTGTAAATGCCGCACCTGTGTGGAACAGCGCGCGGCCGTTTCAAAAATAGTACGGACCCCGTCGGCGCCGGCGCACTGCACCAGCCAGGTATTGCCCGGGTGAAGCCGCTCGCAGCGGTGGCCCGCGGCGCGCAACGCAGCGACGCAGGCGGCGTCATTGTCCCGGAAACGGATTTCAAAATGGTTGTCGTGGCGGGGGGTAAGCGCCTGGATGTCGCCGGACTGCACCACCCTGCCCTTGTCAATCATGACCACCTGGCTGCATACGTGCTGCACGTCCGGCAGCAGATGGGAGGAAACGATCACGGACACGCCCGGACGCTCGGCGATGTCCTGTATCAGGTTGAGAATTTCGATGCGGCCGTCCGGATCCAGGCCGTTGGTGGGCTCGTCGAACAGCAGCAGTTTCGGGTCGTGAAGAATGGCCTGGGCCAGTTTCACCCGCTGCAGCATACCCGTGGAATAGGTTTCCATGTTGCGGTAACGGCTGTCGCCAAGCTTGACGTAGTTCAGCACTTCGTGGGCCCGTTCCAGCGCATCCACCCGGCTCATCCCGAAGATCCGCCCACAGTAGGTCAAAAACGAAACCGCGCTGACCTTCGGGCTGGATATTTCCCGTTCGGGCATATACCCCAGACGATGGCGTACGTCAATGGCCCGGGCAGGCATTTCCAGGTCGAACACCCGGATGGCGCCGCTTTCCGCGCGCACAAAGCCCAGCAAGGTCTTGATGAGGGTGCTTTTCCCCGCGCCGTTCGGACCGAGTAGTCCGGTGGCGCCCTTGCCGAAGCTCAGGGTGACCCCGTCCAAAGCGCGCATGTCCCGATAGGACACACATAAGTCTGTGAGTTCTATTACAGCTGTCAAAGATGCTTTCCCGGTAATGCTGCGAAACCTTTCCCGCGTACCGCCGGACAGGCCTCAATAACTGACATTTAATACAAGCGGCAGTACTTCTCCCTGCTCCACCTGAATGAATTCACTATGCACATAACGGACCTCGAGCGGGTTTCCGACACCCATCTCGAAATAATAGATGTCCAGCTGCCACTCGCCGGGCATGATGTCTTCCATGATGAAACCACCGGCCGGGTTGATGCCGACACTCTGGCCGAGCAGCTGCGTCACGTCCACCGTTTCGCCCAGCGGCGCCTGCGACATGCCCGGACGGACCAGCACGGCGCGACCGCCAAGCATGTTGACCGGGCCGGGAACGCACTGGCCTTCGATGCGCGCCCCATCCTGGGTGCCGAAGTCGTAGCGCGTCGCCACGCCTTCCTCCACGGTCAGCTGCACGCCCCGGGCGTCATAAATGCTGGACAGGTCGCCGGAACTGATGTCCGTGACCATGGCCTGATACACGCCGGAGGAAAGCCCGTCCAGGTAGTAATACCCGCTTTCATCGGTGGTGGCGTTCTGGGTCACCCCGTTGCCCACCACCAGAATTACCGCGCCTGGCACCGCCTGGCCTTCACTGTACACATACCCCTCAACGGCGCCACCCGCGCCGAAACGCACGCGCACATTGTCCTGGCGGTCCGCTTCACCAAGCACGATCAGCTCGCTTTGCGCCGTGGGATACCCGGGGTGCTGCGCGACGATCACGAACTCCCCGGCGGGCAGGCTGTCAAAGGAAAACGCGCCGTCCCCGCCCACCTGCTGAATGCGGTCGTCGGGCACCGCGTTTGAGGCAAGCATCATCAGGGCCTCCGCCGGCGAAGACGCTTCCAGCAACGTCACCGTGGCGCCCGCCACGCTGCCGCTGTCGGCTGCGAACACCGCGCCCGCGATGACCCCGCCTTCCTCGTCCAGGGTCAGATCGATGCCCGTGAGCACCTCCCCGGCCTCAACCTTGATTTCGGTGCGCGCCGGCGTATACCCCGCGGCCGTGGCCTCCAGCCGGTAGGTGCCTGCATTGATGCTTAGTTCATAACTGCCATCCGGCGCGTAAAACTGTTCGGAACGCGTGTTGTCGCCCATCATCCCCATCACGTTGACAGAGCCCGTGCTTTCGGACAGGGGATACGCGGCCACTTCATACATTTCCAGGGGTTCGCTGCGGCCCTTGACCAGCACGCGGCCGCGCACCACGGCGGTTTGCCGCATCAGTACGCGGGTCTCATCGTTCAGCCTCACCCGGCGCACCGTGGTCGGCGAGTAACCGTCCTTCTCCGCGATAATCGTGTATTGGCCCGTGGCCACGCCGTCGAGACGGAACTGGCCCCCGCCGGCGGTCGTGGTGCTGCGTTCGGAACCCTGCAGCCCGCCCATGCTCACGCCAGTAAGGCGTATGTTCACGCCGTCAATACCGAGGCCGCGGTCGTCCACCGCCTTCCCGTAAACCGCGTAGGAGCCTTCTTCAACACTGTTCAGGACCAGTTTCACGCCCTTCATGTCGCTGTAGCCGTCGGGATAGATGGGCATGCCCACCGGCGTAATCTTGTACCCCTGTTTCTGCGCGAACAACTGGTATTCGCCCGCGGGCAGTTCCTCAATGGCGAATACGCCGTCCGCGTCGGAATTGGCGTTCCGGAAAGCCTGGGGCGCCGTCATGCTGCTGAAGAAACGGCTGTACGCGGGAATGCAGATGACCTCCGCGCCGGGCACGGCCTGGCCGCTGTCGGTGACCACCTGGCCGTAGACATTGGTCCCGGCAAACATGTACACGTCTATGCGCACATTACGCTGCGCCGCGGTCAGCAGGAAAGGCTCGCTGAGCTGGGGCGCGTAAACGCCTGACAGCGCGTGAATGCGCCATTCCTGGTTGAAGGGCACGCCCGTCAGTTCATAATATCCATCTTCCCCGGTCATGTCCGTAATGGGGGCGGATTTCTTGGCGATGGTGCTCAGGGCCTGGGCAAGCATGCTTTGGTCGGAACTGAGAATGACATTGGCTTCGGTAATGGGCGTCTGGTCGGGGGACAGCACGTATCCCCATACGACGCCCGCCGCTTCCACCTCGAAATTGATGTTTTTAAGTTTCTGGTCCGCGGATTTGATGGCCACTTTCTGGAAGGGCAGCGTCTGGCCCGCCATGTAAGGCGAATCGCGCAGATCCACGGCAACGCCGAATTCACCCACCGGCAGGCCTTCTACGATGTAGTTGCCCTCGGTGTCGGTAACGCCCGAGGGACCGCCGACGGATTCCACCCGCACGGTAACCCCGCCCGCGCCTTTGCCTGTTCCGACCTCGGTAACGCGGCCTGAAATGCTGGCGCCTGAAGACAGGCGCGCTTCCAGGCGATACTCGAGCAGGGCTTCGTTTAAGAGATCAGTTTCCGCCGTGAAGGCGATATAACCCGGAGCGTTTACGGTTACCTCATAGACACCCGCCTGGGTCACATCGATGGCAAAAGCGCCCTGCTCGTCCGAGGAAGCCTCTTCTTTGTCAAGCAGTTGGCCGCGCATCCGGCGGCGCTCGCGGCGGTCCATGGAAGCCAGCGCCACCCGGTCTTCCGCCGTTCTTTTGCGCACCACGGTGATCTTGGCATTGGGAATGGGCGCCTGGTTCGCCGCGTTCAATACGGAACCGGTGATTTTAAGCGCCAGTTTGGGCTCTTCCACCACAGCGGCCGGGACCGCTTCCGGTGTGGCCGCAACCGGTGGCGCCGCGGGCGCCGGAGCCGCGATTTCAACAAAGGGCTCGGGCGTATGCGCTTCTTTTTCTTCCGGGGGAGCTTCATAACTGATACGCGAGGTGGGGGGCGGGGCCGGTTTACGGGGCGCGAGCATGAACGCAAGACCGATCAGGGCAATCAGCACAAGCACCACCATGGCAATAACTTGTACAATGGATACGGATGATATAGAACGTCTTCTGGGTGCCATTCACAAATTCCTGAGGTTAAAGAAATACACCAGCATATCCTTAACGCTTATTGCCCCCGGAAAGTATACACATTACCCTGTGCCGGGGAAAAATAAACACCGGGGAAATCGTTCAATCATGCCGTAGTATCATCAGAACCCGGCTTGTAACCCTGTTCTGGAACGGCGGAGAAGCCCTGTTGGCCGGGAAATGACCGTCTCGGAACCGGTATTATTCTTCTGATAATAGTACAGGCGCCTCGCCCGCCACCGGCTATTTGGTCAGGGTAAAGGTATCGTAAATCGTGCCGTCCGCCTTGTAGACGTTCATGACAAACCGGTCTTTGGAAACGGTGAAGGCCGTGCAGGTGGCGAACCCGTCACGACGTACGATTTCGGCGTATTCCGGTGCTTCACCCCCTTCGGGCGGACCGTCAATGGACACGGAGATCAGGTAGATGGTGCCTTCCGCCGGGCTGGCTACGCGCTTCCCGGCCTTAAGCGGAAACGTGCGCAGATAATGATGCACATGGCCGCTGAGCGCCACGTCCACGTGGTACTGGTCGAACAGGGTTCCCCATTCCTGTTCAATTTCGGGGTACTCCCGTTCCAGCGCATACGGCGGGAAATGCAGCACCGCGACCTTCCAGGGGGCGTCCGCATCACGCAACGTCGCTTCCAGCCAGGGCCGCTGCACGGCAATCTCTTCGGTGACATCGAGTGAGATCAGGAGCAGGTCGCCGTAGCGCAGACTGTAGGTCTGTCCCTGGTGCAATCCTTCCGGCCCGTTGTCCGGCAAGCGGAGCAGGGCGCGGTACAGACCCGAGCCCAGCCCGTCGATGGCGTCATGATTGCCAATGGAAGGCATCAGGGGACGTTCCCGCAGGAAGGGCGCAAAATTACGGAACATCAGGTCCCAATCTTCGCGCTCCTGCCCGGTGCCCACAAGGTCACCGGAAATGGTGAGGAAGGCCGTGTCGGGGTGTTTCTGCCAGGCTGCGGACAACACCGCCGCGCTGTCCGGACGATTATGGGTGTCGCTCATCCACAGAAACGTAAACGATTCCGGCGCTTCCGGCGCGGTCCGGAATTCGGAAATCAACATGTCGCCTTCATCGGGGTTACCGTCGCCGACAGCATATTCATATACCGTGCCGGGCCGAAGCCCTTCCAAAGTCACGGTATGCCAGAGCACGCGTGGATCATTCACGATGTTACGGTCATACAATTCCACCGAAGCGCCATCCACAGGAGTCCACGGCGCATCGGATGCGCCCTTTACCCGGAACTGCAACCGCGAGGGCGCCGTAGCATTTGTGGCTGTTCGCCACTGTATCGTTTGTGTAGTTTTAGGATCGTCGCTCCAAGTAAGCAACGCCATATCGGGGCGGTTTGATGCCGGATACAGGGTTTCCCGAAACGCGCCGATAAATTCGGCCTCCCGGGCACGCCCGCGTATGGTGGGCAGCAGGAGGTGTCCCTCCAGGGCCGCCGGCACCTCCTCCAGCACCAGATCGGTCCAATCCAGATACACCGTGGCGCCTTTCTTAAAAACATAAACCTCCTGGGGAGCGGGAACCGCGTTGGAAATGGTGACCGTCTGGCCGGGTGACTGCGCCCCGACGCCGACAAAATAGTGGGGACGATGCCTGTCGAACCCATTGATTCCCAGGCCGACATGTCCTGCCGGAAAGGACTTCTGCCACACCTCGTAGGTGTAATTCTCATTGCGGACGGTCATATCCGTTCTTTTGAAGCCCTGTTCCTCCAGCCAGAAAGGCGCTTCTTGCTGCGCCGTGTCGCGCACGACCGACACCACCACCGGCACATCCACCAGCCCCGCCAGTTGACCGCCTCGCCCCCCGACCAGCCCAATCGTCGTCAAACCCATCTGCCGGGCAAAACGGGCCGCGTTGACTACGTTGGACGAGTTGCCGCTGCCGCTAATCCCGATCAACACATCGCCAGGACGCGCCAGGTTACGCAGCGGCTCGGCAAAGGCGTTTGCATACTCTGTATCGTTGCTCCATGCCGTGAGCAGCGGCAGATTATCCGTCAGGCCAATGGCCCGAAAGCGGGGCAGACCGATGACGTTGGCCCCTTTGTTCAGATCATTGACAAAATGCGAGGCCGTGGCCGCGCTGCC
>ENA-UOUL01003610-UOUL01003610.1-bioreactor-metagenome-genome-assembly--contig:-NODE-3610-length-15504-cov-5.370454_pt1 | contig 15504 bp, 13 predicted proteins | sample MGYA00249838_ERZ747220 | MGnify/ENA primary metagenome ERZ747220 (study PRJEB28778, sample SAMN05720191) | bioreactor metagenome | isolation source: Anaerobic biogas reactor | place: USA:Washington...
CCGTCAGGCTGCCGGGTTTGGTAGCTTCATTTTACCGGGTTCACCGCAAAGCTTAGGTGGCCCTGTTCCTCACATCAATGGCGCCAGTGACGCAAGCCGTGAGCGCTTGCGGCCGACGTTCGCGGGCTTAGGCCGCGAAAGCTAATTGCTGATTGTTGTCAGTTGTTTATTTTCCCCGTTGTTGCGCGGTGCAGGGGCCGCGGCTCGCTTGCCATGCACCCGACGATCCCCGTCGAAACCGGTGCACCCCCACGGGTGAAAGGCCGACAATCAGGGCGGCTTTCCACCAAAAATATTATACCACAGGATGCAAACCGGAACAATCAGGGCATTGCATGGGGGGATGGGGCAGGGTATAATGAGGCCAGTATGACAAGCGCCCCGGAGGCGGGCCCAAGTGCATCTCCTTTTTTGACGGATCAGGAGGAACAGATGAAAAAGAAAGCCGCGGTTTTTTTGCTGGCGCTTATGATGATGGCCCCGTTTGCGGGGCTGGCGGCCCCTTTCAGCCTGGAGGGCTTAAGCCTTCAAGAGCTTTCAGCCCTGCGCCAGGAGGCGGACGCCCGCATCCGGCTGATGCAGCTGCCGGATGCGGAGGGCTACCAGGACATCGCCGACGGGGAGGCGCTGGCCCGGACGCCTGAGGCGTACCTGCAGGAGAAAGTCCGCCTCATTGGAGACATCCTAAGGGTGGAGGAAAGGGCAGAGGGCTTCAGGTATTTCCTGTCCCTCCGGGAGAACCCGGGCCGGATTTTTCTGGTGGACTATGTCATAAAGGAGGATCATCCCCTGCTGCTGGCGGGGGATGAGGTGGTTGTTCACGGCGTGTTTGAGGGGCTGATGCCCTTTTCGGAGGAGGACCCGCTTACAAGCGGTGCCCCGGTGGTCGCAGCCCGGCTGGTGGCGCCCCGGGTGGCGGAGGCGGCTTTGCTTGCGGCCCCGCCTTATGCCGCCACCAAGGCAGACCCCGCCCCCCTGGGGGTGACGGCCCGGTATGATGGCTCCTACTGGTCGGGCTATGCGGCGTTTGAGATGGAGATGCTCCACGCCCTAAGGGGCGCCGCGGCCCTCAGCTGGGCCCAGGAGCTGACCAAGTACAACGTCACCCCGCTTAAGACCCAGGAATACCTGCTGATCTGGATCCGGGTGAAGGCGCAAAGCGCACCCGGGGGCAAGGCGGAAATCAGCGAAGGGGATTTCAACTTCGTCAGCGCCAGCGGCCGGGAGTATCTGCCCCACTATCTGCTCAACGCCACAGAGCCCCTGGGCAACCTGTATGAGGGCGGAGAGCAACGGGCGCTGATCGCCTGCATCATCGACAAGGGGGACCAGCCCCTGGTGGTCTATCAGCCCCGGTCGGAAAGCCCCCTGTGGTTTGACCCCAACAGCCGGCATGTGACGGATCTGTCCGGCCAGGCATTTAGCGCTATCCCACTAAACGCCAGCGCCCCGGAGGTGGTGCGGATGAAGGCGCTTTTGGCTGAGATGGGCTTTTTAAAGAAGCTGGACACAGGGGATAAGTTCACCTCCGGGCTTAGCAGCGCGCTGAAGGAATACCAGAGGGCCATGGGCCTTGACCCCAGCGGAAAGGCGGATGAGATAAGCCAGCGGCTGCTGCTCTCCGGCGCTTATCCGCCGGGCCTGTAAGGGAAAAGGCGATGAAAAGAGGGATTATCCTCACGGTGCTGGCGCTTTGCCTGTGCCTTGCCGCCCTGGCCCAGGGGCTGCCCCGGCCCACAGGGCCAGGGGATCAGGGCGTGCATGTGCTGGCCCTGCAGGCGCAATTGCGCCTTCTGGGCTATGACCCGGGGGAGGCGCAGGGCGCCTACACCTGGGAGACGCTGCGGGCGGTAATGGCCTTTCAGAAGGACCAGGGGCTAAGGGCGGATGGCCGGGCCGGGCGGGACAGCCTGCTGGCGCTGTTTGGAAAGGAAAAGGACAGCCAGGGCCAGACGAAGATGCCCTACTGGTACGGCGGGGGCAGCGATATCATCCCCTGGGGCGCGGTGTTTTTGGTGCAGGATGTGGCCACGGGCCTCACCTTCTCCGCCCAGCGCATGGGGGGATACAGCCACCTGGACGCGGAGCCGCTGCATCCCTTTGACACCGCCGCCATGTTTTTGGCCTACGGAGGCCAGTGGAGCTGGGACCGCAGGCCGGTGTTGCTTCAGTTTGAAGGAAGGGTGATTGCCGCCTCCATGAACGGCATGCCCCACGGCTTCAGCGCCATCAAGACCAACGGCATGCCCGGGCATTTCTGCATCCACTTCTTTGGCAGCCGGGGGGACGGCTCCCAGCGCGTCAGCGACAGCCACCAGGCCTGTGTGGTGGAGGCGGCCCGCGCCAGCTGGCAGAAGCCCTAAGAAAAACAAAACAATCAAACACAAAAAAGCGCCACCGGGGTTTTTCCCTGCGGCGCTTTGGGCCTGGCGCTTATTCCGTCCCCTCCCGGGTGTTTTGTCTCAGCGCCCGCTCCATGTCCCGCTTGGCGTCCCGGTCCGCGATGTCCTCCCGCTTGTCATGCAGGCGCTTGCCTCGGCACACGCCCAGCTCCAATTTCATCCGGCCATCCTTCAGGTAGATTTTAAGGGGAATCAGCGTCATCCCCTGGCGCATCACCTGGGCCTGAAGCTTTCTGATCTCGCTTTTGTGCAGCAGCAGACGCTTGGGCCTTAGGGGATCGGTGTTGAAGATGCTGCCCTGCTCATAGGGGCTGATGTGCATCCCCTCCACCCAGACCTCCCCATCCTTGATCCGGGCGTAGGATTCCTTCAGGTTCACCCTGCCCTGGCGCATGGATTTGACCTCGGTGCCCTTTAGCTCAATGCCGCACTCGTAACTCTCCTCCACGAAGTAGTCATGGCGGGCGCGGCGGTTGTCGGCTATGGGCTTGATGCCTTTGGTTCTCATGTCTCTCCGCTCCCTCCTTCCTGCACAAGCAGTGTATCCCCTCGGTCACGCCTTGGCAAGGAAGCGCCAAAAGCCAGGCGGATGGGGGCTGACTGCGTCACCTGGATGGCTTTCTGCCAGTGGAGCAGATACAGCCAGGCCTCCTTGACCGCAAGGCCCGTGATCTCCTTTAGGGCGCGCATGTACCAGCGCATCTGGGCGGTGTATTTGTTCAGCAGGTCATCAGGCTCCCCCCGGTCGGTCTTGAAGTCCACCAGCACCCAGCCCTCCTCCTCCAGAAAACAGGCGTCCAGCACCCCTTGCAGAAGCATCCCCCCTTCCACCTTCAGCGTAAAGGGCCACTCCCTATGCTGCTGGGCGCTTTGGCCCATGCGCCGGGCCAGGGGGCTTTGCATGAAGGCGGAGATGGCCTTCAGGTCAAGGGCCGCCTGCTCCTTTTGGCGCAGCAGGCCCCGGGCGGTGAGCTTTGTGAGGGCCTCCTGCAATTTTTCTTTAAGGGCCGGGCCCTCAAGCGCGTAAAAATCGGCGGGGTTAAGGGCTCCCAGGGCCCGGTGGGTGGCGATGCCCCGCTGGGCGGCGCTTAAGGGCTTGTCATCCCGCAGCTGGGGCAGGGGGGCCAGGGGCAGCGGCAGCACCACCTCCCGCCGCTTGGTGGCGGGGGTTTCCTCCTCCTCTTCCGCAAGGCTGCCCAGGCGGCCTGTGATCAGCGCCGTCACCGAGCTTTTCAGCGGCAGCTGGGGCGCCCTGGGGGCCTCCTCAAACAGGGCGCGGATTTCATCAGAGGGCGCGCCCTGGGGCAATTGGGCCCTGGGGGCCTCTGCCGCCTGGCCTGCCGACGGCAGGCTGTCAATCCCCCGGTGATAGATCATCCAGCGGCTGCCCTCTTTTTCAAAGGGGCTGTCCTGCCCTGATGCCACGGCCTCATACAGACAGGGCCCGATCCAGTCCAGCATGCTGGCGGCGCTGCCCACCGCGTAATCGCTTTGCGGGCGGGCCCAGCGGGAGAGCAGCGCATCCGGACTTGAGGCGGAAGCCACAAGGATCAGCCGTTCCCGGGCGCGGGTCATGCCCACATAGAGGAGGCGGGCCTCCTCGCTCATCTCCTCCCGGTTTTTTCTGGCCTTGATGGCCCGGGTGGCGAAAGTGTCCTTCTTCAACCGCTCTTGGGGTTTAACCAGGGTGAGGGCCAGGCCGCTGTGGGCGTCCAGAAACAGGGGAGAAGGGCTTCTTTTTCTCTTGAACTCCGCCGCCAGATCTGGCAGGAACACCACCGGGAACTCCAGCCCCTTTGAGGCGTGCAGGGTCATCACCCGCACCACGTCCTCCTGCTCGCCCAGGCTGGCGCTGCGCTGGCGGCCCGCCTTCCCGGCGGCGTCCGCCCGCTTGATAAAGGCGCTGAGGGTCTGGGGCTCCGGCGCCGGGGCCGCCAGAGAGGCCAGCATGCGCAGGTTGGCCCGGCGCAGCTCCCCGTCCGGCCGGGCGCCGGCCAGGGTATACAGGCCTGATTCCCGCAGCAGGCGGCGCACAAAGCGCTCAAGGGGCAGGTTTTCCGCCAGGAAGCGCCACTGGGCCAGCTGCCGGGAGGCGGCCTTCACCTGGGGATTCTCCTCCGCCATGGCGAAAAAGTTCTGGTGCAGCGGCGCCCGGCTGTCCAGGTTGTGCTCCCTGAGGGCGGCCAGCTGCCCGGGGCCAAAGCCAAAGGCCGGGCAGGCCAGGGCCGCCAGCAGGGATTCGTCATCATAGGGGTTGTCCAGCACCCGAAGCAGGTTTAAGGCGTCCCGCACCTCCGCCAGCTCGTAAAAGCCGGCGTCCGCCTCCGAATAGGCGGGGATGCCCGCCTCCCCCAGCACCCGGATTAAGGCCTTGGCCCGGCGCACGCCGCTGCGCAGGAGAACCGCGATATCCTGAAAGCGGACAGGCCTGGGGCTGCCCTTCTCATCCGGGATGGTCTCCCGCCTGAGGGCCAGGATGCGCTGGGCGATCAGCCGGGCCTCATAATCAAAGGCGCTGTCAAGAAGGTCGGGCGGGCTGTCCTCCGGGGCCTCATCCTCCTCCCAGAGATCGTCTTCAGGCGCATCCCCGGGGATGGTGGGCTGGCTGCGGTCAATCAGCCAGAGCTCCACCGGCTCCCCGCCCGGGGTGTCCCGGCCGGGGGCGAGGCGGGCTTCCTCATCGTAGTTGATCTCCGTGACGCCCTCCCGCATGGTGTTTTGAAACACCAAATTGGTGGCGTGGAGGATGTTGGGCTGGGAGCGGAAGTTCTCACTGAGGGGGATCAGACGCTCCGATGACTTCTCATCCCTTGAAAACTGATGATAATGAGCCAGAAACAGGCTGGGATCCGCCAGGCGGAAGCGGTAGATGCTCTGCTTCACGTCCCCCACCATAAAAAGCGCGTTGCGTTTGTCGTGCAGCCGGCGGATCAGGGCCTCCTGGATGTGGGAGATGTCCTGATACTCATCCACGAAGATGGCGTCATAGCTTCCCGCCGCCTCCCGGGCCACATCCGGATGGCTCAGGGCCTTCAGCGCGAAGTGCTCCAGGTCGTTATAGTCCCAGAGGGCGGCGTCCGCCTTCAGCTGCTGGTAGCGCTCGTGCACCTCCCGGACAAGGCGGGCCAGCGCCCGGGCGGAAGGCTTGGTGAGGGCCATTTCCTCAGCCCACAGGGCGGCCTCCGCCGCGTCCCCGGGCAGGAGGGCCAGGGCCTCCTGAACCGCCTTTTTGGCCGCGTCCCTAAGGGCCTTGGCCTGGCTTGCCAGCTCCGGGTCCTCCTCGCCCTTGCCCCGGGTGGACAGGCGGGAAAAACTGGGGGCAGGGAGGGGGCTGCCCTCAGGGGAAGCCAGGGCGGCAAGGCAGCCAGATATCAGCGCCCGGTCGTCCTGAAGGGCGTCCAGATAGCGGGCGGGGCCGGAGGGGCGAAGGCAGAGGGCCTCCGCCTCCTGGATCAGGCCCTGGGCCCCTGTGAGGCGCAGCTGGGCCTCCCGGCGCATCGCCCGGCCCCAGGGGTGGGCCCAGAGGCCCTGGGCGTCCGGGTAATGCAGGCTGGTCTCAAGCCAGCCCCAGGGGTCCGCCTGGGCCATCAGAAAGGTGTGCAATGCCCCCGCCATCTGGATGATCTCCGCATCCTTGAAGCGGTCGATGAGGTTTTGGTCGTCCTCCCCCGGGTTTTCATACAGGGCGTTTAAGGACTCCTCCAGCGCCCGGTCAAAAAGAGACCGGGCCACCTGCTCATCCGCGATGCGGGAGCTGGCGTCCGTCTGGGCGGCGTGGAAGTAGCGTTTCACCAGCTTGCTGCAAAAGGCGTGCAGCGTGGTGACGTCCGCCCGCTCCACCAGGGCCAGCTGGCGGATGAGCCTAGGGTGACTGGCGGCCTCCTCCTCCAGTTTTTTAAGCAGGCGGCCCCGCATCTCCCCGGCCGCGGCGTTGGTGAAGGTGAGGATCAAAAGCCGGTCCAGGGAGTAGCCCTCTTTGAGCAGGTCCAGCACCCGGGCGATCAGCACGCTGGTCTTGCCGGAGCCTGCGGCGGCGGAAACCAGCACCCGGGGGTTGCGGGCGTCAATGGCAAACTGCTGCTGGGGGGTCCATCTGGGCATGGCCTTCTCCTTTATCCGGTGGTCACATAAAAACGCTGCCTGTATCATAAGGCAGCGGCTGCGTTTGGACAAGGGGGCGGTTTACCATTGCACCGGTATTCCCGGCGCTAAAAAAAGAGCCGCCGCTGGGTGGCGGCAGCCCGGTTTGAAGGAATTGCCCCGGCTTACTTGGTGCCAAACAGCCGGTCGCCCGCGTCCCCCAGACCTGGGACGATGTAGGCGTTGGGGTTGAGCTCCTCGTCATAGGCGGCGCAGTAGATCTTCACGTCCGGGTATTCCCGGGAGATGCGCTCCAGCCCCGCCCGGGCGGCCACGATGCACACCAGGCGGATGTCCGAGCAGCCCCCGTCCTTGAGGATTTTAAGGGCGGCGGAGATGCTGCCCCCGGTGGCGAACATGGGGTCCAGCATGATGACGGTGCTCTCCGCGATGTCCGAGGGGAGCTTGCAGTAATACTCCACCGGCTCGCAGGTGTCATGGTCCCGGTAGAGGCCGATGTGGCCCACCCGGGCGTTGGGCAAAAGCTGCTGGATGCCGTGCACCATGCCGATGCCAGCCCTAAGGATAGGCACCAGGGATACTTTTTTGTCTGAGAGCACCTTGGTTTTCGCCCGGGCCATGGGGGTTTCAATCTCCACCTCCACCAGGGGGAAATCCTTGGTGATCTCATAGACCATCAGCATGGACAGCTCGTCCAGCAAGTCCCTGAAATCCTTCATGGAGGTGGTTTTGTCCCGCAGCAGGGAGACCTTGTGCTGAATCAGCGGGTGTTCGAAGATGAAGACGTTCTTGTGCATCACTACCCTCCGTCTGCGCCATGTTTTCTGTTTCCAAGGAAAGATTCTACATCAGACAGTCTGCCCTGTCCAGCGCGGGGCGGCAATTTGTCTGTCCGGAGCGTTTTTTTGACCGCGGATGCCAGTGGTTTGAGCAAAAAAAGGAAGCGCCTGTGATGGGCGCTTCCTGAGGCTTTGGGCCCTCAGGCCCGCTTCAGCTGAACTTTTTGCCAGAGCATGACGCCCGCGATGAGCACGGCGCCCGCCAGGTCCGTCACCAGGCCCGGGATGATCAGCAGAAGGCCGCCGGCCAGGGCCATCAGCTGCTGGATGATGTTTAAGCGGCTCTCCCAGAACTTCTCCACCGCCATGCCGATGCCAAACATGCCCACCAGGGCGGTGATGGCGATCTGCACGATTTCGTACCACTGGGCGTTGAGCATGAGCATCTGGGGGCTGTAGACGAAGATGTAGGGCACCAGGAAGGCGGCGATGGCAAGCCGGGTGGCCTCGATGCCGGTTTTGAGCGGGTCGGACTTGGCGATGGCGGCCCCCGCCATGGCGGCCAGCGCCACCGGGGGGGTGATGTCCGCGATGATGCCGAAATAGAAGGTGAACAGGTGGGCCGGCAGGATGGCATAGGCGGGGTTTAAGGCGTTAAGCGCCCCGTAGACATCCGGCAGATAAGCGGCCAGCGCCCGGGCTACCACCGGGGCCATGATGGTGGAGGTGATGAGATAGTTGGCCGTGGTGGGCACCCCCATGCCCAGGATAATGGAGGAGATCATGGTGAAGGCGAGGAGCAGAATCAGGCTGCCCCCTGCCAGGGCCGTCAGCCCCGCGCCCATTTTAAGGCCGATGCCGGTTAAGGTGATCATCCCCGCGATGATGCCCGCCACGCCGCAGGCCAGGGCCACGCCCAGGATGGAGCGGGCCCCTGCCTCCAGGGCCTCCAGGTATTCCCGGGGCCTTAGGCCCTTGCTTTCCTTGATCACAGGCGCTATGGCCCTGCCCGCGGCCTTGGCCGCGATAATCTGCACAAAGGTCTTCATGTAGCCGCCCAGCACCGCGATGCCAATGCCGATGAGGGCCGCGATGGAGGGGGTGAAACCGGCGCCTAAGACGTAGATGATGGCCACCAGGGGCAGGATCAGATGCCCCCGTTCCTTAAGCACCGTCAACAACCGGGGCATCTTGTCCTTGTCCATGCCCCTTAAGCCCTGCTTCTTGGCCTCCAGGTCGGTGACGATGTAAATGCCCGCAAAGTAGAGCAGCGCCGGGATGATGGCCGCCTTGACCACCATGGAATAGGGCACGCCCACGGACTCCGCCATTAAGAAGGCCGCCGCCCCCATTACCGGGGGCATGATCTGGCCGCCGGTGGAAGCCGCCGCTTCCACCGCCGCCGAGAACTCCGGCCGGTAACCCAGGCGCTTCATCATGGGGATGGTGAAGGAGCCTGAGCCCACGGTGTTGGCCACCGAGGAGCCGGACACCGTGCCCTCCAGCGCGCTGGTGATCACCGCCACCTTGGCGGGGCCGCCTCGCTTGTTGCCCGCGATGGCATTTGACAGATCGATGAAGAACTCGCCCACGCCGGTTTTCTCAAGAAAAGCGCCAAAGAGGATGAACAGGAAGATAAAGGTGGAGCTGGCGCCCACCGGGGTGCCGAAGATCCCCTCCTGGGTGTAAAAGAGGTGCTTGATGATCTGGTTTAAGGTGAAGCCACGGTTGCTTAAAAAACCAGGCATCATCCGGCCGAAGAAGCCGATGAGCACAAAGGCCGCGGCGATGATCACAATGGGCAGCCCCACCACCCGCCGGCAGGCCTCGGCCAACAGCAGGATGGCCACGCCCCCGATCAGGTACTGATGGGGCAGCAGGCTGTTTTGCCGGGTGATCTGGGCAAAATCAATCACCGGGTAGAGGAACAGGCCCAGGGCCACCAGCGCCAGAACCAGGTCATACCAGGGCAAACGGTCTTTTCTGCCGCCGCGACGGACGGGATAAAGAAGATAGGCCAGCATCACCACGATGCCCACGTGGATGGGTCGCATGTGGGTGGAGGGGATGATAAACCAAGTGCTGTAGAGTTGAAAGAGGGAAAACAGCACACAGAGGGCGGAGATAATCAGGCTCTTGTAGCCGGTGAGCACCCGATAGGCGCTCTCCCGGTCATACTTGCCCATAATCTCACGGATTTCCTCCTGATCCACGCGCTCCTCAAGCGGTGTTTGTTCCAGCGGGTTTGTGTGATGCGGGTCTTTTGTCATGTGTTCTTCCCCCTACATAGGCAAAAAGCCCCGGGCGTCTGTACGCCCGGGGCGGTCAGCGCATTAGTCCAGCAGGCCGATTTCTTTGTAATACCTCTCCGCGCCCGGATGGAAGGGCGTCGGGATGCCGGTAACCGCATACTCCGCGCTGATGTACTCCTTCTTGGCGTGGGTCATCTCGTCCACGTTTTCGAAGAGCACCCTGGTCATCTGGTAGACCAGTTCCTCGGGCAGATCCTTGTGGCAGATGAGCACCGCGTTCATGGAGGGCACCACCACCGGCTCCGTCATGCCGGAATAGGTGCCGGCGGGAACCAGGGAGGGCACATAGAAGCTGTATTTTTCCTGGAGGGTGACCATCTGCTCCTCGGTTAAGCCAATCAGGCGCACCGCCTGCTTGCTGGCCACGTCCATGATGGCGGGGTTGGGGAGGCCCGCGGTGATAAAGAAGGCGTCCAGCTGCCGGTTCTGAAACGAGGTGGCGGATTCGTCAAAGCTCAGGTGCTGGGGCTGGATGTCAGAAAGAGAAAGCCCGGAGACCTCCAGCAGCTGCACGGCGTTGAAGTACACGCCAGATCCCACCGCGCCGACGGATACTTTTTTGCCCTTCAGGTCTTCAATCGTCTTGATATCAGAGTCTCCCGCCACCACCACCTGTACCAGCTCAGGATACAGGGAGCCGATAGCCACAAAGGAATCAATGACCTCGCCGTTGAAAAAGTCCTGATCCCCCTGGTAGGCATAGTACATCACATCGTTTTGTACGGTGGCCAACTCGGCCTCCTGGTTGTTCAACTTGATGATGTTGTCTTTGGAGCCGCCGCTGGACTGCACAGATACATCAAGATCCTGGATGTGCTTCATCCATAGCGCGGCGATTTCACCGCCCAGGGGGTAATAGGTGCCTGCTGTGCCGCCGGTGGTGATGCCGACGGGATCCCAGGCAAAGGCTGGCGTTGACGCCAGCAGGAGGATGAGGGCCATCAACAGGACAACACACTTTTTCATGGTTTCAGGTCTCCTTTCACGCTTTGGGTTTTTCAGGATTCACAAAAATGCAGGTAAAGGTAGTTATTGTATGAAAAGTTTAGCATCCGCCTGATGGGCTGTCAATCATCCGGCCTGGGATTAGACAGAAAAAGTACGCAAAATTATACACCTCCGGTATTTTGCCTGTCCGATGCCTTTCCGGCTGCTTCACGCGCCAGCTTGACGGCCGCATCAAGCAGGCTGGTGTCCATCGCCGCCCCCCGGGCAAAGGTGGGTTTGCCCCCGCCCCGGATTCCCGCATCGCGCATCAGCGCCGCCAGATCCGCCCCTGTCCCATCTGCCCGGGCAAAGGTGAAGAGGGCTTTATCCCCCTGGGGGGCGCAGAGCAAGGCTGTCACGCCAGGCTCCTCCGCCAGCGCACTGGCCAGGGCGTCCAGGGCCGGGGCTTCCGTTTCCGGCAAGCTTTCCGCCACCAGCCGGGTGCCGTCTGCCAGCAGTTCAGCCCGGCCAATGAGGCAGGGCAGACGGGACAGGGCCATCTTCCGGCGCAACGCCACCAGGTCAAAGTCCAGCTTGCCGGCTTTTTCAATCATTGCGTGCGCGGCCCGGGGCACCTGAAAATGGGGGGCATTCAGGAGGCTTGACGCCTCATCCAGCGCCCGCCAGCAGGCTTGGTAGTGCCGGGCCGCACGCAGGCCGCTCAGGAAAAACAGGCGCAGCTTTCCCCGGGCGCTTTGATCCCGCAGGATTTTGACCACCCCCGCCTGGCCCGTGCGGTTCAGATGGGTGCCTCCGCAGGCCACGCCTTCGTAATCGCCCATCAGCACAACGCGGATCTCATCATGCTCACCCGGCATTTTGCGCAGAGGCAGATGGCCGATTTCCTCAGCATCAGGAAAGCGGCAGGCAATGGTGTCATCCCGTGCGATCACCCGGTTGGCCAGGGTTTCGATGTCCTCCAGCTGTTCCCGGCCCAGGCGGGTCTTTCCTCCTGGAAGGCTGATGTCGATGCTGGACTCCTCCTGGCCGATGTGCAGCCCATGGACATAGCCGCCGTAAAGCGACCAGACACAATAGGCCAGGATATGTTCGCCCGTGTGCTGCTGCATGTGGTCATGGCGCCTGGCCCAGTCCAGTTCGCCCCGCACCTGATCCCCGGGACGAAGCGGGGGTGCGCCTGACGGATTTTCTGCCTGGTGCCACACCTGGCCTTCCAGATCGCTCTGGGTGTCCGTCACCGGATAGCTGAATTCCCCCAGGTTCAGTTGGCCCCGGTCGCCAGGCTGCCCTCCGCCTTCGGGGTAAAAGGCTGATTGGGAAAGGCGCAGCCAGGTTCCGCCGTTTTCCACTTTCACCGCCTCTACCCTGGCGGTGAAAGCCTTGATCCACGCGTCCTCGAAATACAGCCTTTCTTTCATGGTCAAGCCCCCTTTTTCAGGGTATTATAACATAGTGGGAAGCAAAGCCCGCTGCCCGGCATCCTTGATGTTTGCGGCAAAAGATGTATAATAACAATATGAGGAGGGTTGCTTATGACAGAGGGCTTCAGCACAACCAAAATTCTTCCTTTGGGAAGTGACAGCAGCACGGCCGCAAATATCCTGCAGCATGTCTACCAAGCCCTGGCGCAAAAGGGATATGATCCTGTGGCCCAGTTGGTGGGCTACCTGCTCACCGGCGACCCCACCTATATCACCAGCCATGGCAACGCCCGCAACCTCATTTGCCGCCTGGAACGGGATGAGGTGCTGGAGGAGTTGGTGCGCCAGTATTTCAGCGTCCCTGCTCCGGAGCTCGATTGAGGCTGTTGGGCCTGGACTATGGGGATGCGCGTATCGGCGTCGCCCTGGGCGATACGGGGGGCCTGAGGGCCTTTCCGCACAGTGTGTTTCGCCATAGGGGCTGGGGTCCGGACACTAGGCATATAAAAACATTGCTTGAGGAGACCGGCGCCGTTGCCGTGGTATTGGGCCTGCCTCGCAACATGGACGGGAGCCTGGGAGGCCAGGCGCTGGAAGCGCAGGGCCTGGGGGAAAGGCTTAAGGCGGAAGGGATCACCGTTTATTATCAGGATGAGCGGCTCAGCAGCGTTGAAGCTGAGGAAGCCTTGAGGGCCGGCGGCCTTGACGGCAGAAAAATCAAGAAGAAGGTTGACCAGACGGCGGCCAGCCTGGTCCTTCAGCGCCATCTTGACAGCCTTGGGTATAATGATTAAGCGGCGAGTGGAAAGAAGCCGGTATCGCGCTTAAAACGGACAGGAGGGCAAGGACATGGCGGATGGCAAAAAGGTCAATCCTGAAGAGGAAATGATCGGGGAAGAATTGCTGTTGGAGGATGAAGAGGACAGCAACCTGGTGGAATTGACGGATGAGGACGGCAATGTCGCTCAGTTCGAATACCTGGACACCTTGGAGCACAAGGGCGAGAGCTATGTGGTCTTCATGGCCGTTGGGGATGAAGAGGCAGAAGAGGATGAGGACGAGGAAGGCGAAGTCGTCATCCTGAAGATTGCCCAGGATGACAATGGCGAGGACATTTATGTCACAGTGGAAGACGAGGACACCGTGCAGGAAGTGTTCGACAAGTTCATGGAAAACCTGGGAGCGGAAGACGAACAATAATCAGCCTGATCATGACGGGGGCTGGCGCATGGCGCCAGCCCCCGTTCAAATTAGTGTGCCTCCCTCTGTTCAGCCCACTTTGCGCGGTATCTCTTGGGCACCGTAAACCCGCATCCGCTTCTCCAGGGGCAGATGTTCCTTTTCGCCGGCAGGTTCGCTGATGCCGCCGAAGACCAGCTGGGCCCTCAGCCGGAAGGCTTCCGGGATATTCCAGCGCTTTTTGGCTTTCTCATCGATGATGGGATTGTAATGCTGCAGGTTGGCGCCGGCGCCGGCAGCGGACAGGAGCTGCCAGAGATGGAACTGGTTCATGGCGTTGCCATGGTCGCTCCAGTCATCAAAACTGTCCTTGTACAGGGGAAACTGAGCCTGCAGCTTCCTGACTGCAGCCATGTCCTCGAAAAACGCGGCGGTACCGGAGGCGGCCCTGAAACCGTCAATCTTTTTGCTGGTGGCTTCCCACTGGGCTTCTCCCGTCAGGGGACGCAGGGTTTCACGGACAATCTCCCACAAATCCTGGTGGTCCTGGCCGAAGAGCAGCAGCACCCGGGTGCTCTGCACATTAAAAAAGCTGGGGGTATACTTGAGCACATGCCCCACAAGGTCCGCCACCTCCTGGTGGCTCAGGGGCAGATCCTGATTGAGTTTATAGACGCTGCGGCGCATTACGCCGCTTTTTAGCAAGGGCAAGACCAGGCTTGACTGCTGTTGGGTCATTGTTGGAGTCTCCTTCCATACGAAAGCGCGGGCAACCCCGCACTATTGGAATACAAGCATTTACTGCGCCGCGATGCGCCAGGGGCGATCAGAACGCCGCGTTACCCACCGTCCGCGGGAAGGGAAGGACGTCCCGGATGTTGGTCATACCGGTCAAATACATCACAAAGCGCTCAAAACCCAGCCCGAAACCGGCGTGTTTGACGGAGCCGAAGCGGCGCAGGTCCAGGTACCAGCTGTATTCGCCCGCTTCAAGGCCCATCTGGGTGATGCGCTCAAGGAGCCTGTCATAGCGCTCCTCGCGCTGGCTGCCGCCGATGAGTTCCCCGATGCCGGGCACCAGCAGATCCACTGCGGCGACGGTCCGATCATCCTCGTTCATGCGCATATAGAAGGCCTTGATATCTTTGGGATAGTCAGTAACGAACACCGGCCGCTTGAAGTGCTTTTCTGTCAGGTAGCGCTCATGCTCCGTCTGCAGATCCATTCCCCAGGACACCGGGTACTCAAAGGCCTGGCCCGACGCGTTGAGGATATCGACGGCTTCGGTATAGCTGATCCGGGCAAAAGCGCTTTCCCTCACAAGGGTGAGGCGGGCCAGGAGTTCCTTGTCCACAAAGCTGTTGAGGAAGTTCAGCTCATCCGGCGCTTTCGCCATGACCTCTGCGATGACTTCCCGCACCATGTCTTCCGCCAGCGCCATATTGTCCTTCAGGTCTGCAAAAGCGATCTCAGGCTCCACCATCCAGAACTCCGCCGCGTGGCGGGCGGTGTTGCTGTTTTCCGCCCTGAAGGTTGGGCCAAAGGTGTATACATCCCCAAAGGCCAGCGCGTAGGCCTCCGCCTGCAACTGTCCTGATACGGTGAGTGAGGCGGGTTTGCCGAAGAAATCCTGGCTGTAGTCCACTTCACCGGTTCCGGTGAGCGGCGGACGCCGCGACGAGCGTGATGCAGGGCGGGCGGTGGCGATCCCACCGCCCGCCTCGCACGTTCGGCGGACGGTGCTGCCCAACGGGGCCCGTGTGCTCACCGACCGAGTGCCCGCCTGCCGGTCCGCGACGCTCGCGGTGTGGTTCGGCGTCGGCGGGCGCGACGAGCCGCGTGCGGACGCCGGCGCGTCGCACTTCCTGGAGCACCTGCTGTTCAAGGGCACCCCCCAGCGCACCGCCACCGACATCGCGTTCGAGGTCGACGGCATGGGCGGCGACATGAACGCCTACACGACCAGCGAGTACACCGCGTACCACGTGCGCGTCCCCGAGACCGAGGTCGACGCGGCCACCGCGCTCCTGCTGGAGGTGGTGACCCGCCCTGCCCTGCGGCCCGAGGAGCTGGAAGGGGAGCGAGGCGTCATCCTCGAGGAGCTGGCGGCGGCCGACGACGACCCCGAGGACGTCGTCGGCGTGCGCCTCCAGGAGGGGCTCTTCGACGGGCACGAGCTGGGTCGCGACGTGCTGGGTGACCGCTCGACGATCTCGGAGATCACCCGTGACCGGGTGAGCGGGTTCTTCGAGCACTGGTACCGGCCGGCGAACCTCGTCGTCACCGCTGCCGGCGGGGTCGACCACGATCGGCTGGTCGAGCAGGTCGCCGACGCGTTCGGGGACGCAGTTCCCGGGGAGCG
>ENA-UOUL01003611-UOUL01003611.1-bioreactor-metagenome-genome-assembly--contig:-NODE-3611-length-15503-cov-5.178141_pt1 | contig 15503 bp, 21 predicted proteins | sample MGYA00249838_ERZ747220 | MGnify/ENA primary metagenome ERZ747220 (study PRJEB28778, sample SAMN05720191) | bioreactor metagenome | isolation source: Anaerobic biogas reactor | place: USA:Washington...
GCGCGCGGCTCCATCGTTCCCGGCTCCCAGTAATGGGCGTACAGCTCGCCGGCCGAGGGCGGGATGTCGAACAGGTTGTCATCGCAGTCATAGATCACCGGCTTGCCGGCGTCCTTGGCCTCTCGCAGCAAGACCTCCTCTTCGGCGGTCGCCGCGCGCTGGAGGATCACCACATCCGCCCAGGCCACGTCCGCCGACGATGCCGCCGTGATCCGAATGTCGTGGTTGGTCCAGTACCGCACCAGGGACCACGGCGCGATGGCGCGATAGTAGGCGTCCGCCGTGTCCCCCCTTCCCCGCAGCCCGACCAGGATTTTCATCTTGCCCCCTTTAGCGTGTTCTCCAGGCGATAGAGCAAGCCGCCATCCAGGGCGATCAGGTCTTGGATGATCTGCATGGCGAACCTGTCCGGCGTAACCGTCTGCGCCTCCAGATGCCGCGTCGCCTCCTCCATCCACCACCGCACTTTTTCCGCCAGGGTGGCGGGGTCCGTCGCCGTCTCGTCTCGCGGCAGCAGCGGGCGCGGCTCGGGGGCCGGCGGCGGATCGGCATAGAGCGACACCACCGTGGGCCAGATGCTCGTCACGTCGAACGCCCACCAATCGCCGCCCGGGAGCCCGGCCTGGTAGGCCGCGGCGCCCTCGAAGGTCACCCCGTCCGCCCGCAGCTCCTGGGCCGCGGCGTCGTAGAGCTCGCCGAACCGGGCCAGCCAGAGCATGAACTGCTCCGGCGCGAGGAACCGTCGCCAGCCCGCATACCCGCGGCGCTCGATGGGCAAGCCCGGGTCGTCCAGGTGGTCCGCGCCGATCTCCGCCACGGCGATCCGCTTGCCCCGGATGTAGCGCCGGAACTCGGGCCGGGCGAAGCGGAGCACGTGCCAGTCGTTGTCCAGGTCATACCAGTCCGTGGCGTACTCGTGGAAGAGCAGCACGTCGGAGTCGGTCATGGCCTCCAGCACGCGCTGATACCTGGGCCAGGTCGCCTCGTCCGGCGTGCCCACGGAAAAGTTGAAGAGGCCCGCGCCATAGCCCGCCTCGTGCATGAGCCGCCAGCGCTCCAGCTCGAAAGCGGCGTAGGCTTCGGCCTGCTCCTTGGCGATCTCGTTGTACCCGGCAAAGATCACCCGCCCCAGCTTGGCCATCTGCTGCATCTGGCCCTGGTGCTGGTAGAACCATTGCCGGGCGTTGGCGAGGGGGTTGGAGAGGTCTTGCGGCCAGTGGTACCACCGCACCGCGATCAGGCAGTCGGCGCCCACGGCCAGGCGCGCCGTCGCCACGTCCTCGATGCTGGGATCCTGCATCACCATGAACCGGGGCCGCCCCAGCGGCCCGTGATAGTGGACGCCCTTGTAGAGCCCAATAGTCCGCGAAATGGTCATGCGCCCTCCTTCGACTTGTCCCCCATCGGTCCCTTCGCCACCGCCTTGGCCATCTCTGCGATGGTTGGCAGGCGTGCCGGCGTCTGGTGCACAACACAATGGCAATTGCCAGACCCCTCGCCGCGATGGGCCGGCGGCATCGGCGGGTTGAAGCCGTGCTCGTACTGCTCCCGGGCCCAGGTCCCCCAGCGGGTCGGGCGGACCTGGCCATGCGTCTCAGAGTTGGGCCCGGGCTGAATGGTGATCATGTCCTGAAGATCGTCTCCCGCGGCCAGGCCCATCTGGAACGCCTTGGTCAGCGACTTGCCATAGCGGTCAGCGCGCCATTCCAGGCGCCCGGTGAGAGGCTCGCAGCCGCGCCCGCCGGTCGGCGGCAAGGCCGCGACGAAATTCGTCTTCCGCCTGCTAGCGCCGCAGATGGGCTTGGCGAAGGACGCGAACCCGTGAGGCGTCAGCCCGTCGGCCAGGTCGCCCCAGTCCAGCGCCACGGCTGGGATCAGGCGGGTGGATGGCTCCAGGCTCATCCGATGCGGCATCGCGCTCCTACTTGGGCTGGGTGGGCGGCGGCCTTGCCCATGGCGATGTCCGCCGTGCCGCCAGGAGAACGAAGAGAACGGACTGATGGGCATCTATCCCTCCTCCTCTGCGCCGATCCACTCGTGGTGGACCGGCCAATCGGTGGGCACGCCGGCCTCGGCCAAGAGGCGCGCCTTCTCCTGAAACTCCGCCGCGGAGCGCCCCTGGATCGTGATGAACCCGTCCGCGGCCATCATCTTTTCCGCCGCGTAGCGGAGGAACTCGGCGTTGGTCAGCTCGGCCCCGGCGATGGGCGTCACGCCGGCCCTGGGCCGCTGGGCGCCGCCCGCCCCGGCCGTGGGGGCCCCGGCCGCCGCTTGCTGCTGGAACGCCTCCACCAGCGCCTGCCGCTCCGCCTTGCGCGCCTCGATCTCCTGGTCCGAGAGCACGGGCAGATCTGCCTGGCGGAACGCCTCCAGCGCGTCGATGTAGTCGCCCTCGGGCTTGGCCAGCAGCGCGGGCAGCACCGTCATCAGCCGCTCCAGCGCCGAGCTGTCCATCCCCACCACTGTGGCGGAGATCATCCCGCGGCGCCCATAGCGCTCGCCATAGTTCCAGCGCCCCAGGTCGGGCAGCAGGTAGGCGTTGAGGTGCTCGGTGAACTCGGCCAGGTCCAGCTCCAGCGTCTGCTCAAAGATGCCGGCGGGCACCTTCCAGGCCGCGTAGGCCCCCGTGTGCCCCTGGGCTTGCTGGCCGATCACCTGGTCCGGCTCCCCCGCCGCGCGGATCAGCGCCGTCTCCAGGCGCGCGAGCACGCCCTCGAACTGGGCGGCGACGCCGGAATCCTGCAGGTACTCCAGCCGCCACTTGGGCCCGCCCCCCTCCTCGGCGGCGTGGCTCGTGGAGGGGAGCACCACGGCGTTGGAGCGGCCCACGTCGATGGCCAGGTTGAGGCCGATGTCCATGGCATCCCGCATGGTGCCGGAGGCGTCGGCGACCTTCTCGCCCTGCGGCGCGTAGCAGACCGCCACCGGCGTCCCCATCCGCTCCATGTAGCGCATCAGGGCCCGCCAGATGAACTCCAGCCACCACCAGGGGGTGAACATCACCTCGGCCAGGCCGCGGCCGTAGAGGTTGCCGAACTCTTTGCGGTAGGTGTAGACGAACGCCTTCGCCGCGGGGATCCGGATCGGCTTGGCCACGCCGGGCGCGTTCTGCTCGTAGCCGTCGAACTGGTCCGTTTTCTCGTCGCGCAGGAGCTTCACCGTCTTGGGGTGGTTGCCCTTGACCTTGTCCAGCACGTTGTAGGTGCGGTCGCCCTCCAGCCCCAGCTCCTGGGCCGAGGCGGTGGTCCAGACCTTCTCGCCGGCGTAGAAGCCGTGAAAGCGGGCCGTCTGCGCCTCGCGGACCAGGCGCAGGAGGACGCGTTGCAGCGCGGCGCGGACGAACTGCTGGACCTGCTCGTTGTCGTCCTGCACCTTGATGTCCCAGCCCTGGCCGGCCTCGTTGCGAAAGACCAGGATCAGCGGGATGGCGCGCACGTCGAGGCAGAAGCGCACCAGATAGTGCTTGAGCATCAGCTCCTTCTGCTCCCAGCTCACGGCCTCATCCGGCGCCCCCAGCCCGGCGACGCCATAGGGCCCGGCATCGCCGGCCCGGCTCCGCTCGCCCTGCGGCGGCTTGCCCCCAGCGCTGGTCTCCGCCCCGGCGGTGGGCTGCGCCAGGGCGATCTCCGCCGCGGAGCGCGGACGGGAGGCGCTAGTGGTGGGGCCGTGGACCTCTGAGCCGGGCGAGACCTCCGCCCATTGTTCGCGCATGATCTCCAGGACCTGCGCGGCGATGGGCCGCGAGAGGTGATCCTCGATCAGCTTGGTGGCCCAGGCGGGCATCCGTGGCGACATAGGCTACTCCTTCTGCTTTATGTCAATGATCACGCGGCAAATCACTCGGCCAGTGGGTCGAGCACAGCGTTGCAGACGTGGGCGACGCGGCTTAGCTCTTGGCGAACGCGCTGGATCGCTTCCAGCATGGCAAAACCGTGCATAGTGGCTATCCTTGAGGCGCCGTATCACGTCCACCAGGCTGGGGCCCGTCTCGTGGACGACCACCGCGCCCCAGCAGACCTGCACCATCCACCGGCCGCGCTGGTGAAAGAGCCAGGCGTCGTGCTCCTCGCACCAGGCGATGGCCTCCGCCGCTCCCATGGCCCCGATCAGGCCCCCCGGGTGCGTGGGTTCGGGGCTGGCCACCTCATAGCGCTCCTGCGTTTCCATTCTCCCCTCCGGCTCCAGCCTTGGCGTCCTCGCGGGCGAACTGCGCGATGTCCTCCCACAGGTCCATCTCTTCCCGCAGGTACAGCAGGGCTTCCCCGAGCGTGTCCCCGGCCTCCGCTATGCAGCAGTCACCCACCAGCCCAATGGCCAGCCACCCGTCGTTACCCTTGGCGGGCTTGAGCCATACTCGCCTTCCGTGGCACCAGTCCAGTAGCGCCTCGAAGGTAATTGGCTGGGGCGCCGGCTTGCGGCCCTTGCGCAGGGCGGCAGTTTCAGCTTTCATCTCTATTCCTCCTCGCCGAACAGCGCGTCCGTGGCCACCCGGGGGCGCATCCGGCGGCTGGAGTAGGTCTTTGCCGGGGCCTCCCGCACATCCCAGACCTCCAGGCGCGAGGCCGTGATCTGCTCCGTCTGCCCCTTGCCCAGGGCAAAGGTGAAATGACCGCGGTCCTTGCCCGCCTGCACGTAGGCCTCCGCGGCCGGGATCGACTCCACCTCGACCCGGCGGGTGGCGTTGTGACGGAAATGGAGGGTGAGTATCAACACGTTTGGTTATCCCCTTCCCCGGTACAGTGTCTTGGCCGGTGGCCGGCCCAGGTCCGCCTTTGGCGCCGCGGGCAGCTCCTCCTCCGGCGCCTGGAAGAGCCGGCTGCTGAGGGAGCCTTCTTGCGGGTCCTGCAGGTCCGCCAGGGCCGGCGAGGGCGTAAAGACCCGGCTCCCCGCCGTGGCCACCCACAGCTCGTTGATCGGCTTGCCCCGGATCCGCGACTCGGCGATCTTGCGGTAGACGTCGGCGTGGGCCCGGTGGTCGGGCCCGACCTCCTTCCAGGTCGGCAGGTCGTCGGCTTTCTCGGGCTCCAGCCGGCGCTCGTTCTCCCAGTGCTGGATGAAGCCCCCGATGACCTCCCGCGGGTTTCCCCCCGAGCCGCCTCCCTCGCAGTCGATCCCGTCGTCGCTGGGCCAGTAGAGCTGGGTTGTCCCCGCGGCGATGTCCTCGGCCGCGGCGTCCAGGGCCTGCGTGCGGTTGGCCTGGATGAAATACCGCTCCTCCGTCGTCCAGCGGACGGGCTCGTGCACGTTGGTGTACTCGCAGCAAAAGACCCGCCCCGGAAAGTCGTGGGCCATCTTGCGGGCCAGCCGCACCTCCGGCCGGGCGTCGATGACGCAGCACTCGATCTCGTGCTGGTTCATCAGGCGGTACAGGTCCTCCCAGCTTCGCGTGGTGGGCAGGTCCACGATGTGCGAGCGGCCCGTGGCCTCGTCGATCTCCGAGACCTCGGCATAGATGCGGTCGCCCTGGTCCACCCCCATGGCCCGGCGCCGGCCCACCGCCTGGGGGCTGCGCGGATGCCGGGAGAGCCAGCATTTGGCCTCGATCATCGCCCGGGTCACCTGCCCCACGCCCTCGTCCGAGGGGATGCCCAGCCAGTAGTTCTCGAACTTGCGCGGCTTCTGGAGGGCCTGCGCCTCCACCAGGCTGCCCACGGTCACATAGTTCATCATGGCCTGGGTGATCTGGTAGCCCCGCATGGCCGCCCCCGGCCGCTTGGCCACCCACCCCGAGAGCTGGGGATCCGTGTTGATCCTGGCCTTGTCCAGCACCTTGCCGCAGTGGTAGCAGACGTAGCGCCGGCGCTCCAGGTCGATGATGCGGTAGTGGTCGGCCACCGGGTCGATCTCGCGGCTGCACCGCGGGCACCGCCACAGCCAGGTCATCTGGTCCGAGATGGCCCAGTAGGCGTTGATCCCGTACCGGAGCACCGAGGGCGTCGAGATGAACAGCCGCCGCTTCCACTTGGAGGCGATCAGGCGGGTCTCCATGCTGGCCACCACCGGCGCATTGGACTCGTCCACCTCGTCCACCACGATCTCGTCCGCGTCCACCGAGATGGCCTCCCGCTCCCCCGTCGTGCCCCGGAAATGCACGTGGCTGCGATAGGCTCCCTTCGGCGAGGGGCGGACCTTGATCAGCTCGGTGCCGCCCGAGAGGCGCTTCCTCAGGTACTCGTGCTGCTCCACCAGCGGGCGCAGGCGGCTTGAGGAGAACTTTTGCGCCTGGTCCCGCGTGGGCTCGGTGAAGACCACCGTCGCGCTATGGGTGATGGTAAAGTGCAGGATCCGGTAGATGGCATAGGTGGAGATGCGGGCCTGGGAGCACTTTTGGATGCACATGTCCGTGGTCGTGTCGCGATAGATCGCGGCCAGCCAGCGTTGCCAGCGGACGTCGTCGCCCTTGGGGGTCGTGAAGTGCTGGGCGTACATCCAGACCAGCAGGTTATCGGCGCCAATCGCCACATTGCCTATTCCTCGCCCTCATCGTCAGAGCTGGGCCCGTCGTCAGAAGCCTGCGCGCCCGGGACGGGCGGCGCGGCCTCGTCCCAATCGTCGTCATCGTCGCCGGTGTCCTGTGGGGGAACGTCCGCCCGCTCCACCCGGCCGATGGCCGCGTCCAGGCCGGCCTCGTCCAGGACTTCCCACCACGGCGTCTTTCCCCCGCCCTCGTGGGTGACCTCCACCTCGCCCTCGACCTTGGCCTCGGTGTACTCCGTGGGCAGCCCCACCGCCAGGCGCCCCAGCCGGTCCGCGGTCTCCGCCACGGACGCGGCGTCGCGAAACGTCCAGCGGGCCGGCGAGATGGTGATCGATTGCCCATCCTGCTCGACCTGCTGCTCCGAGACTGGGAAGGCCAGCATGGCGTTGACCTTGTCCCACAGCCGGCCCGAGGCATTCCAGCTCCGATCCCGGACCTCCTTGCGGTGCTTCTCCCACTGGACCCCGTCCAGCCGCCGGAGCTCGACGTCATACTCCTCGGCGCGTTCCTTCCAGCGCCATTCCTCAAAGTGCTTTTTCCAGCTGCCGGGGGCGCCCGTGATCGGGCTCTTTCGGGCCGTTTCGGGCCGTTCCACGGACAGCCACCGGCGATAGGCGCCCAAGAGCGTCCGCTCGCCCTCGGCGCGCAGGTAGTAGCGCACGAAACGGTCGTACCAGCGGCTCGGCTCGCCGGGCTGACGTTCCCATTCAGTAGGCACCATTGACTAACCTCCGGCCTGTTTCAGTCGCCTCAAGTTGTCTCGGGCGGTTTTCAGCCCGCTCAACACTTGCGCTACGCTGCGGGCCGATGGCCCCGCCGTGACCCTCGCCCCACGCCTCCAGGCGCCCAGTTGGGCGCGCAGTTCGTCACGAAACCTTCTCTGCCCCGCGGCCTCGGTGGACCAAACGCCTCGCAGATACCGCTCCGCGTCGGCGGTGGACAGCCCCGCGTTCTGGACGCCTTGCCTTTGGGCCGCCATACGGACCTCGATGTCTCGCGCTATGGACCTGTAGACGGGTTGCGCGTAATCCTCTCCGGCCATGCGCGCAGCTTCCTTTGACACGGCCCCGCTCCTCCGCAAGCCAGCGACCGGCGTGAAGCTCGCCTTGCCTGTCTGCACAAAGCTCGCCCCGCCGGCTCCCTTGACCCAGTGCCCTCCGCTTGCTGCCATCGTCTACCTCGTTTCTGCGCCTAGCTACCCTGCTCCGATTCCAAGCGGGCCCGGCGCATCGTCTCCTGGGCCTTGTGCCAGCGCTTGACTACGGCATCGCTGGGGTTCCAGCCGGCGCGATCCCAGGCGGCTTTCGCCCTGCGGTACTCCTCCTCGGCCCGCTCCAATCCCGTCTTGGCGGGTTTCTGCCGGGCCTCCATCCGACGCCAGAGCCCCTTCATCTCCCGATCCAGCGCATCGAGCTTGTCCTTCGCGGCCCACTGCTGCTCGATCGTCAGGCTGCCCCAGCGATCGACCATCTTGTTGTACCTGGCCGAGAGCTGGTCATAGCGCTTGGACATGGCCTCGCGAGAGGCCCCGGGCGCGGCGGCCTGCCCACCCACGCCGACGATCTCGCCGCTGGCGTCCTTGAAGATCAGGGCGCCCCCTCGGCTTTTGCTCCAGTGTCCACCTGCTGCGGCCATCTCACACGTCCTCTCCCTGCTTGCGCAGTCTGGCCAGCGTCCTCCGCAGCGAGCCGTCGGCGATCAGGCTCAGCGGGATCTTGCGATAGAAGCCCATCCGGATGTCGTCCATCATCATCTGGCGGCGCTCCGCCTCCTTGTTGCGCCGTCGGGTGCGCTCCCCCTTGGCCTCGGCGGCCACCCAGCGCTCGGCCTCCTCGCGACTGCTGGCCGTCATCACCGTGACCGAGCTGCCCGCCGAATCACGCCGGTTCCTGTTGCCCACCCAGAACCTGTCACCGGCCATGCTCGGCGTGATCTCGTAGGGGCTGGTCCTGTCCACGAACACCGCCCCACTGGCTCCCTTGAGCCAATGCCCTCCGCTCGCGGCCATCGTCTATCCTCCTATCCTAACGTCTTCAGTAACCTGTTATAGGAGCGTCGCAAACGAGATCCGGCGTCCGTGGTCGAGCCCCAATAGACGGGGCGTTTGGGGTAAGCTACCTGGAGACGCGCGATGAGCCGCTTGCCAATGTTGCGCCGCTGGAACTCCGGCACAACCTGAATGTATTTGATGTTGGCCTGGTCCTGATACACGGAATAGTCAACGGCTCCCACCACTCGCCCGCTGGCGTCCTTGAATGTCAGCACGCCGAACATCTCCCCGCCAGAGACGTCTCTAATGTCGTCTTGAAAGCTACCCTCGCCGGTCAATGCGTAGCGCACCAGCGCGACCGTCCTTGGGCGCATCCCACTTGCTCTGCTGCCGGCCCCCTCCACAAACGCGGACCCGCCCGAACTCTTGACCCAATGCCCTCCACTAGCGGCCATTCGCGCTTTCCGCAAACTTGCCCCGCATGAACTCGATGGTGGCCACGTCGACGGGCCGCCCCTGCGTGGAAGCAAACCGCACCCTCTCCGGCTTGCCCCACCTCAGGGGCTGCCGGAAACCGGACAGCAGGGGCTCCAGGAGCGCCGTCTTGCCCGACTTGGCTTTCATCCTGTGAACCCTGCCGGCGGCATCCATGAAGATCTGGCCCGGGGCAAAGGTCTCCAGCCCCCGCAGCGGCTGGGATTCCGCCCGCTGCTTCAGCTCCTCAACCTTGAGCCTGAGCTCTTTCTCGCGCTGTTGCAGCTTCTCCCTGTAGCCGGTGTCCGTCTCCCTGTCGAGGGCGCTGCGGATGTCGGTGATGGTCATCGTCGCGCCCCACTTGTTGACGGCCTCGCCGATCCACTGCGCGCCGCCGATCTCCCCGCCGGCCGTGCGGTACATCGCCCGGCCGCTGGCGCTCTTGGTCCAATGCCCTCCGCTCGCTGCCATCAGCTATCCTCCTGGGCCCCGCCCATACACCCGGGCGTTGTCCTGGTGCCACTCTTTGGCCACCTGATCGAACCTCTTGCCCCGCTCCGCCTGCCACCTGGCGCCGCCCTCCCGATCCATCGTCACGGTCCAGCCGGCCTTCAGCCGGCGATGACCCGTCACGATCCAGCGATCCACCCGGTAGGTGCGCGGCCCCTCATCGTCGGGATTCAGGTACCAGCCCGAGCCAGGGTTCTTGGCCACGAACCTGGTGCCCACCTTGGGCGCCTCGGCCTTGACCTCCCAGACGCCGGTGCTGACGTCCTCGGTGATGTCCTGGTAACCGGGAGGCGTCGCGTCCGTGCGGCTGGTCTCGAAGCCATCCTGGGCCCGATGAAAGTCGCCCGAGGGCGCCACGAACGGAGCGCCTCCGGTCCCCTTGACCCAATGCCCAACGCTCGCGGCCATCGTCTACCTCCGGGCCTTCAGGCCGGCCACCAGCCGCTGCAAGGTGGCCAGAGGGGCGTTGTGGTCAAAGGTCACGCCGGCGGCGCGCAGGGCGCGCTTCAGTGCCACGCGCTCCTGGCTGGTGCCAAAGACCTGGCGCCCCAGGATGGCGGCCTGCCCCTGCAATCTGTCGAGCCGGTTGCGCTCGTCCTGGGAAAGCCAGTCGGCGTCCGCCGGGCGCAGGGCCCTCAGGCTGGCATCCCTGGCGCCTTCTCGCCGCGCCCGGGCGGTCTGGGAGAGACGCTCGATCTCCCCCAGCGTCTTGGCCAGCGCTGCGGGTGGAGCCGGCGAGGACGCCTTGGGCGGCGAGGCGACGAACGTCGCTCCGCCGGCTCCCTTGCTCCAGTGGCCACCGCTCGCCGCCATGCTAGTCTAGCCACGACCGCTGGCCGGACAGGATCTGCCTGGCCCGCCGTTCGACGGCCCGCAGGCGCCTGGAACGCTCCCGACCGGCGTTCTGATGCAGGTTCTCATAGTCGGTGCGGCTGCCATAGGACCGGTTCCGCGGGAGGGCGCCGTCCGGCGTGGGCTCCGCGACCTCCCGTCGCCACGCCCGCTCCGCCATGAGCAGCTTCCTGCGCTCGGCCCGGGCGCCCGTCGCCACGGTGTGCGCCCGCTTCTGCATCGCACCAAAGTCGCCATCGGCCTGGGCCGCGAAGCGCGGGTTCCTGCCCCCCGAGGCCTTGACCCAATGCCCTCCACTTGCGGCCATGGTTCACTTCCCCTTCTTGGGCTTGCTCGGCCGCTTGGGCGGCGGGCCCTTCAGGATCTCCCGGTCGTCGATGGCCGGAGGCCGGCCACCCTTGTTACTGCCAGTGCTCTTCATAGGTTAACCCCCATGCTTTGGCGTATTCCTGCCAATAAACCTCGTGGGCCTTGTACCACTCGGCGTCGCCCATCCCCACGGCGCGGGCCCGGGCGTTGAGCTGCCGGGTAAAGTGTTTGTGGTCGTACTTGATCTCCGATGGCGACGGCCAGCCCTTGGGGCCGCGCTTCATGCTGTAGACCTTCACCTTGCCGCTTGCGGTGAGCGCCACCGCCCGGATCTCCGCCAGGTTGTGATAGGCCGCGAAGGCGATGTCGGCGGGCGAGAGGGTGGAGGGCACCTCCTTGTGGGCCGGGTGCGTGTGGGTGAACACGCCGCCCTCCGTGGATTGCAGCCCCGTCACCTGGCGCAGTTTCGCGGTGCTGATCGACGACTGGCCCCCCGTGACCTCCTTCGACACGGTCCCATCGGCAAAGATGATGTAGCCCATCTCCTTGCCATGGCGCCGCGTCCCCTCGATGAGCGCGGCATCGTGGGCCGCAAACTCGGTGATTCTTTCACGCTGCGGCTGGCCACCGGCCGGCCGGAAATCCAGGCTGCCCTTGGCGCTCTTGATCCAATGCCCTCCTGTTGCGGCCATGCCTTGCCCCCCTAGACCCACTTGATCGGGATACCGGGTTGCCAGCGCTCGCCCTTCGGTTGCAGCGCCCCGAGGTCCTTGACGAATAACTGGGCCTCATCCGGGTTGGTGAAGCTCCGCCGACGCCCGTCCTTGGTGGTGATCACGTAGCGTCGATACTTGGTGCCGCCGTACGCCGAGATGTCGACCGTGAACCGGGCCCCGTGGGCCTTGGCCTCGGCCGCCATCTCTTGCTCTTGTGCTCGCTCTATGTGTTTCGACGCCTCCAGCTCAGCCGAAAAAGAGGAACGGACGAAAGTGCTCGCCTTCACCCAGTGCCCACCACGAGCGGCCATGTCCTAGCGCAAGTTTTGTGCAACCAGAGGCCAAACTGCTATAAATGGCCAGAACATGAACTTTCTGAGAATGGCAAGGGTAATTGCACTGGCCAGCCCCTTTCTAGAGTGAGGGACCGACCAGCAAAGACGCTGTGGTCCGTGAACCTTAACAAGCAGCCCTGTTCCTGCCAGTTGACCCATGCTGAGGTGTGCGCTCCAACCTTGACCAGCTCTTTCACTTTGGGCTGCTTGGTGTCTTGCCAGCCCGGTGGGAGCTGTGGACACTGTGCCGCTAACCAATGTGCTGCCCAGCGTACAAAGTTGGCGGCAAAGGCGGCAAACTGCTCTTGCAGATACAGGCCAGGTGCTGACCGGACTTTCAGGTGGTGCATCTCGAAGACGCTTTTTCCCTCTTTGATGCCAGCCTCGATCGTCTGACGGGCGTTGTAGCGCTCGAACCAGTCGGGTAGGTTGATGGTAACCGGATCGCTGCCGAAGTGAACAAGCGTGGCATGCTTTTGTCTGCCACCGACCCAGAAGCGCTCTAACGCCACGTCCAGCGGGTACGGAAAGTCAGGCAGCGTTGTGGCTTCCCAAGCAACCATCTCTGCATTCTTGCCAACGCGAGTCCAGTCACGCCGCCCGGCTGCCCGACGCTTGAGTCGGGGTGTCAGCCAATCGCTGTACGGTTTGGTGTATACTTCATAGCCCATTTCGATCAACAGCGCCACGTTCTCTCGCACACCAAACCCGGCATCCAGGCGGAAGTCGGCGTGAATCGGGCATCGATTGGCACGATTTTCTGCCTCGAACTGCTCCAGCCGTTGCTCCAGTTGCGATGCTTGAGCCCGACAGATGGCGAGCCGTTCTTGATGGCGAGCAAGTTGCCTCTCGAGCTTGGGAATCCGTATCGCCAATCGTGCCCGCCGTCGTTCCAGCACATCCAGTCTGTGCCGCGCCCGCCCCAGGAGGCTGTACGGTCTCTCTTGACGATGTTTCTCTTCATATTCCCCTTCGAGCTGGCTGACGAGCGCGCGCTGCTGGTCAAGCTGCTGTCGAGTTTCCGCCTCTTGGGCCTGCGCTGTGGTCAGCGCCCCCTCAACAGCCTCTACCCGTTCCTCTCGGCCCTGGCGTTCTGCGGCCACGCGCTGCAGGCGGCTCCGGAGCAGAGCGGTCCGGCGCAAGGGGCGCAAGCCCGTCTTGGCCTCTGCAGCACGCACCATAGCTTCCACTTGGGTGCACGAGGCCGTGTTGCCGGGATGAGAAACGACGGACAGCCACAGACGCCCATAGGTAGGGCTATGCATGCTGACCATCGCCGCCTGGTATCCCAGCCGAAGGGCATCATCCATGTGTCCATAGCCCACATTCGGGTAGGTGGTGCTACTATTGGACACGGGGCGGCCGGTGAGATCTCCATCGTAGGTCAGTCGGCCCCCAAGCCGCAAAGCTTTCATGACTTCTCCAGCCAAGATGGGCTGGGTCATCCCGTCCAGCACCCTGGCAACTTGTTCGGCCTCTTCCTGGCGTAACGAGGTGAGCGTACGACTCACACCGCTGTAGTCTGCCCAGGCTGCTTGATGCCAGGCCTTGGCTACGGCCTGATCCTGGTCAATCGGGTGTGCTGACCGGCTCAGATCCTTGAGGTGCTCCAGCCCGGCCAGGTTGGCGACAAAGAACTCCAAGACCTTGGTTTGCGGGCGGTGGATGACACTCTTTTGGTGCAAGGGCACGCCCTCCATCGCCTGGATCAAGCCGATGCTCTGGGCAAACTGGCCCCAAGCAACCAGCATGGCATGGTGGGTGAGTTCATCGATCCCATAGTCGCTCACGGCAGTCCTCCGCACAAGGCTGCCGAGAATGTACTGGAACAGGGTTCAGTTGTAAAAGTTCACGTTTCTGCTCAAAAAAGCAATTCGACTTCTATTTGCACAAAAGCTACGCTAGCTCCCCTCCGTGGTGACGACCTCGTACCACGCCGGCGTGGCCCCGGGCACGAAGACGATCTTGATCATGTCCTGTTCATCCTTCATCGTCTCGTAGCCCGTCTCGGTCTCCCTCAGCGCGTAGGCAAAGCTGTAGCCGCGGGCCATGCAGAACTCCACCCGGGGCTCCATCCAGGCCAGCGCCAGGAGCTGCTTGTAGGTCATCTGCGTCGGCACCTGGTGATCGTGCCAGATGTTGTGCGCCGTGGAGCCCAGGTAGCTGTCCAGCGGGCCCACGCCGGCGGGGAACTGCCCGCCGATGATCGCCCAGACCTCCTCAAAGCTCAGCGGCTTGGTTTGGTCCCAGCCCTGCGCGAAGGCATGGTTGATCACGGTCTGGTGGGTGGGGAACAGCTTGGGGTACAGCGCGTCGAACGGCTCCCAGTAGCGCGAGGCGAAGGGCTGCCTCGACGCGTAGACCTCCAGGCCCAGGCTGCGGGCGCAGTCGTCCGCCGCCAGGTAGGCGGCCCGGTCCATCTGGCTGTATTGCCGCTTGCCCACGACCCGGCCCAGCAGCTCCTCGCCCAGGGCCTCCCGCTGGTGGTCGGTCAGGTTGGCCGCCTGCCGCTTGCTCAGGTGCAGCGAGGCGATCCAGACGCCCCAGGCGCCGGCGTCCTTCACCGCCTGCAACAGCGGCTCCGGGTCGGGCTGCCACTCGGGGACGCAAGGGTTGAAGCCCACCACCACGACGTGGCCCGCCTCCCGCAGCCGCCGGATCAGCCGGATCCGCTCGCTGGGCACCGGCGCGCCGGGGCTCAGGCGCTGGCCCAGCTCGTCGTCCATGGTCTCGATGGAGACGTACCAACAGGAGGGCGGCAGGAACTCCAGGGCGTCCTCGATCCCATAGCCGCCCCGGGTCTGAAAGCTCATGGGGATGCCCATCTCATGCATCACGTGCATCACGGCCAGGGCCTGCTGGTGGTTGTTCTTGCTGAAGGGGTCCGTGCGGTTGCTCATGAGCACCGGATAGCCCTCCCGCAGCAGGTAGGCGGCCCAGGAGCTGCGCTCGTGGTAGCCGGCCAGGAGCCTCATGTCCGTCTCGATCAGCGCCTGCCGGCGGTCCTGGGCGCCGTGCTTCTTCTGGAGGTTGGCGAAACAATAGGCGCAGGCGTGGGAGCACTGGTCGCCCGCCCACTCCAGGGGAAACGGCGAGATCATGAACTCGCCCCAATAGACGTCAAGCATCTCTGCCTCCTGCTACGCTACAGCCCGGGCACGGGGAACAGGGGCCGCTGGCCGCGGGCGATGCGCTCGTAGAACTGCTGCTTGGCCCTGAGCCGCTCCGAGGCCGACCGCCCGCGATCCGGGTTGCGCGCCTCGTATTCGTTGTCGTACCAGCGGCTCGGCTCGTTCTCTCGGCGATCCCAGGCGTTACCGCCTCTACGCGCCTGCCGGTGTCGCCGCCCTGCTGGAAGCGATTAGCCGTTTGGCCTGTGCCCTGGTCAGCTTGCCCTCCCGCCGCGCCTTAGCAATCACGTCGCGGTATTCCTGCTCCATCCCCCCGTAATCCTTCCCAGGCTTTTTCCACCTGAGGGTCCCATAGTTTAGGCGATTCACCGCGTCGACCTGGGCTTTCCACCCCGCTACCGTCCGGGAGGGTTTCGCCATGATAGCTTCCTTCGCGGCCATCCACTGCTGGTAACTCATGCGATACGGTTGACCGCTCGCTCCGCCCGCGCTTCCCGCCGCGACAAAGCCAGTCCCGCCGCCCGTCGACTTCACCCAATGCCCGCCGCTCGCTGCCATGGGTCACTTTCCTTTCTTGGACTTGTCCCGCCGCTTGCGCTCCTGCTCAGGGCCATAGCGGGGCCCGCGGTCCGTCTTGTCGATGGTGAATCCGCCCTTTTTGGTTGCCATCATCGTATCCTCTCTCGCGTGTACTCCAGGCCGGTCCTG
>ENA-UOUL01003612-UOUL01003612.1-bioreactor-metagenome-genome-assembly--contig:-NODE-3612-length-15501-cov-6.885244_pt1 | contig 15501 bp, 10 predicted proteins | sample MGYA00249838_ERZ747220 | MGnify/ENA primary metagenome ERZ747220 (study PRJEB28778, sample SAMN05720191) | bioreactor metagenome | isolation source: Anaerobic biogas reactor | place: USA:Washington...
TTGACCAGCCGCACGCGCGCCACTTTCCTCAGGGCCGAGTTAGGCTTCTTGGGCGTAGTGGTGTACACGCGCGTGCACACGCCGCGCTTTTGGGGCGCACCTTTGAGGGCCGGAGTCTTAGACCTCTTCGTCTGCTCCTGGCGGCCCTTGCGGATCAACTGGTTGATCGTCGGCACACGAACTCCTCGTCTATCTCTTGCATTCCAATTGTTACCCCTCGCCACGCAGGCACGCCCAATACACGCGTCTGGACGCGCAGCGACCGCGTAGTATAGCAAAGCGTCAAAGGGCCATCAAGAAGCCTTCTGTTGCTCTAGTCTCGCGCTACCTGCTCGTCTTCTTCGACTGGGTCGCCACCCAGCAGATCGGCTTCAGCGTCTTCCATCGCGTCGCCGCCGTCACCAAGCAAGACTTCGTCATCGCCGGCCTCTTCGTCACCGCTGAGCACCCAGCCCTTCTCGGCCAGACACGTGCGGATATCTTCGAGACTCTTCTGACCCAATCCCGGGACGGCCATGAGATCCTTGGACGTGCGGCCCAGCAAGTCGCTCACCCGCTCTACCCCTGCTCTGCTCAGCACCGAGTGCACATAGGTGGGCAGGTCGAGATCGTCCACCAGCATGTTGTAGGCCTCGACGTTCTGCCCAGAGCCCGTCAGCTGGGCCCACTGCTGCTCAGGGGTCAACGCAAGGCCGGAATCGGCTCTCGCCCCCAACACGTCGCCGAAGATGTCCATCTCGGCCGGCAGCCCGGGCGTGATGAGCTCGATGTTGCGATAGGACCGCAGCCCGGTAGCGGCGGGGATGAGCTTGCCGATGATGACGTTCTCCTTGAGACCGCGGAGCTCGTCCACTTTGCCTTCCAGCGCAGCGTCGGTGAGCACCTTGGTGGTCTCCTGGAAGGAAGCCGCCGACAGGAAGCTCTCCGTGGCCAGCGAAGCCTTGGTGATGCCGAGGATGATCTCCTCGCAGGTGGCGGGTTCGCCGCCCCCCTCGACCACGCGCTCGTTCTCTTGGTCGAAGATGAGTCTGTCGACCATGCGCCCCGGCAGGAAGCTCGTATCGCCCGGTGTCTCTACCAGCACTTTCTTGGTCATCTGGCGGACGATCAGCTCCACGTGCTTGTCGTCGATCTGCACACCCTGGGAGTGATAGACCTTCTGCACTTCGCTCACGATGTAGCGAGCGGTCGCCAGTGCTCCCCGATACTTCAGCAACTCGTGCGGGTTGAGCGAGCCCTCGTACAGCTGGTCACCGGCCTCCACCTGCTGACCGTCCTCGACCATGAGGTCGGCCCGGCGGCTGATGGCATAACTGTGCAGCTCCTCGCCCGTGTCGTCCAGGATGACGACCTTCTTGGCCTTGTCGGACTCCTCGATATGCGCGGTGCCGGCGAATTGAGTGATCTTGGCCTGCCCCTTGGGCTTGCGGGCCTCAAAGAGCTCGACTACGCGCGGCAGACCGTGGGTGATGTCGGCCCCGGCCACGCCACCGGTGTGGAAGGTACGCATGGTGAGCTGGGTCCCCGGCTCACCGATGGACTGAGCTGCGATGTGCCCCACAGCCTCGCCGATGGCCACTAGGTCGTTGGCTGCCAATGAACGGCCGTAGCAGAGCTGGCAGACTCCTATCTCACTCTGGCAACCGAGGACCGAGCGGACCTTCATCTTGAGATCCGGGTACTTCTCGGCGGGATACAGCGACAGCAGCCTCTGGAGCATGCGCTTGTTGAGTAGCTCGTTGCGCTCGTAGGCGATCTCACCCGTCTCGGGATCGGCCACGTCGACGGCCAAGACCCGGCCGAGCAGCAGCTCGTTCAGGCGGTCGCTCCGGCGCAGAGGCATCTCGATGAACCAGGTGGTGCCGCAGTCGTGCTCCCTAATGACCACCTCCTGGGCCACGTCGACCAGACGCCGGGTCAGGTAACCCGAGTCGGCGGTGCGCAGAGCCGTGTCGGCGAGACCCTTGCGGGCGCCGTGAGTAGAGATGAAGTACTCAAGGACGTTCAGACCTTCCATGAAGTTGGCCTTGATGGGCCGCTCGATGATCTCGCCCTTCGGAGAAGCCATCTGACCGCGCATACCGGCCAGCTGCCGGATCTGTTTGAACGAACCGCGGGCTCCCGAGTTGGCCATCATGAAGACCGGGTTGAGGCGCCTGAAGTTCTTCTCCATGGCCCCGCCCACTTCTTCGTTGGCCTCCGTCCACAACCGATTGACGTTCTCCCGACGCTCTGACTCGGTGATCTCTCCACGCAGGTAGGCTTCGTACTGCTGGCGCACCTGAGCTTCGTAGCCCTCGAGTATCTCGTTCTTGTCGGGCGGCACGACGATGTCGTTCTTGGAGATGGTGACCCCAGCGATGCTCGCGTACTTGAAGCCCAGGTTCTTGAGAACGTCCAGAAGATGAGCCACCGCGATGGCTCCGTAGTACTCCACCAGGTCGCTCACAAAGGAGGACATCTCATTCTTGGTGAAGACCTTGTTCTGGAATTCGTAGTCGTCCCTGCGGATAGTGCCCTCGGCGCCCGGCTCATCCCACTTCTCGCCGAAGTACTCCTCGAGAGACGCCACCACAGCCGAGTTGAAGAGCGCCCGGCCCACCGTAGTGAGCACCCGGCCGCCTTCCCAACGGAACAGAACGGGGTCTTGGATACCGATGACCCTTTCGGCGTAGGCATGCTCGAGCTCGGCCACCGAGCCGAAGGGACGCGGCCGAGGCTGCAGTTTCATGAGAACGTCGCTATCGGAGACATCGATACCGGAGATCTCCAACTTCGCTATGTCGGCCAGGTTGGTCAGCGATCTGCATTCGTAGAAGGCGTCGCTGACAAGGATGCCCCTGACTGTCTCCCGTAGCTTCTCCGGCGCCAACACGCCGCCGTCTTCGGTGGTCGCATCCCGGCCGAACAGAGCCAGGATGTCGAGCAGACCGTTGCGGTTCACTCGACTCAGTACCCCGTCCACGTGGGCCGGATCGTGCAGGAGTATCTCGGCCAAGCTCTGGTTATCGAAGTAGGTGAGGTAGTAGCAGCCCAGGATCATGTCCTGCGTAGGCACGGCTATCGGCCGGCCGTGAGCCGGCGAGAGGATGTTGTTCGACGACAGCATAAGGATGCGGGCCTCAGCCTGCGCCTCCACCGAGAGAGGCAGATGGACGGCCATCTGGTCGCCGTCGAAGTCGGCGTTGAAGGCCGTGCACACCAGCGGGTGGAGCTGGATGGCCTTGCCCTCGATGAGCACCGGCTCGAAGGCCTGGATACCCAACCTGTGCAGCGTGGGAGCCCGGTTCAGCATGACCGGATGCTCGTTGATGACCTCGTCGAGGATGTCCCACACTTCGGGGAACTCGCTCTCCACCAGCTTCTTGGCCGCCTTGATGTTCTGCACCTGCTTGCGCTCCACCAGGCGACTCATGACGAACGGCTTGAACAGCTCCAGCGCCATGGTCTTAGGGATACCGCATTGGTGCAGGCTGAGCTCCGGGCCGGCCACGATGACCGAGCGGCCCGAGTAGTCCACGCGCTTACCCAGCAGGTTCTGGCGAAAACGGCCCTGCTTACCCTTGAGCATGTCGGAGAGCGACTTGAGCGGGCGGTTGCCCGGGCCGGTGACGGCCCGGCCGCGCCGGCCATTGTCGAACAGGGCGTCGACCGCTTCTTGCAGCATGCGCTTCTCGTTGTTCACGATGATCTCGGGCGCACCCAGGTCGAGCAGCCTCTTGAGCCGGTTGTTGCGGTTGATGACCCGGCGGTACAGGTCGTTGAGGTCGGAGGTCGCGAAGCGACCGCCGTCGAGCTGCACCATGGGCCGCAGTTCCGGCGGGATGACGGGGACGCACTGTAGGATCATCCACTCGGGCTTGTTGTCGGAGCGCAGGAATCCCTCCACCACCTTGAGCCGCTTGACGGCCCGGGAGAGTTTCTGGCCCTTGGAGGTCTTGATGGTCTCGCGCAGCGTCTTGGCCTCGGTCTCGAGATCGACCGCCGCCAGCAGCTCACGGATGGCCTCGGCGCCCATGCCGCCCCGGAAGTACACGCCATACCCGAAGGGGCTGCCGTACTTCTCCTTCATCTCCCTGAAGAGCGTCTCATCGGTGATGATGTCGCCCTTCTTGATGTTCTTGAACGCCGCCCACAGCTCACGCAGGCGCGCAGCCTGCTGATCGGCGTAACGCTCCAGGTCACGCAACCGCGTGTCGGCTTCGGTACGCAGTTCGGCAGCGCGCTTTTCGGCCTCTTCCTGACTCCACTCGCTCAAGGGGGTCTGATCGAGTCCCAGCGCGATCTCATCGTCTTCGTCGGGGGTCGAGTTGCCGATGAGTACGGCCACGCGCTTGTCGCGCTCGGCCATGATCTTGACCTTCTGCTCGTCGCGAGAGGCAAACGTGTTCTCGATGTCGGCCTGCACCAGGTCTTCTAGCTTGCCGGCGTCGCGCTGCCGTTTCTCGTCGTCGACGAACGTCACGATGGAGGCGGAGAAATACAGCACCCGCTCCAGCTGCTTGGGCGAGATGTCGAGCAAGTAGCCCATACGGCTGGGGACGCCCTTGAAATACCAGATGTGGCTCACCGGCGCGGCTAGATCGATGTGGCCCATGCGCTCGCGGCGCACCTTGGCCCTAGTGACCTCCACCCCGCAGCGCTCGCAGATGATGCCCTTGTAGCGAACGCGCTTATACTTGCCGCAGTAGCACTCCCAGTCCTTGGTGGGACCGAAGATGCGCTCGCAGAAGAGACCATCCTTCTCGGGCTTGAGCGTGCGGTAGTTTATCGTCTCCGGCTTGGTGACCTCACCCGACGACCAGGCCCTGATCTGTTCCGGCGAAGCCAGGCCTATCCTGATGGCATCGAATTCATTTATGTCTATCACGGTAGGCTCCTATTCCGAGTCGTCGGCGAAGCTGGGCAGCTGGATGTCGCCGAGGTCGGTGTCAACATCGGCCATATCGAAGGGCCCAAGATCGGGGGCGCCCTCGAATTCGTCGCTCTCTCCCTCGTCGTCGGGCTCCTCATCGAGTTCCGACCCCAAGTGAGTCGGTACCAAGGCGGCCTGGGCGGCCTCCTCGGCCCGTTCTTCGGCCCGGTAGCGCGCCGAAAGGTCGATACCGAGCTCCTCAGCCGCGCGGAGGAGGTCGTCTTCCTCCTCGGCGACTTCGAGCGACCCGCCCTCTTCGCTCATCACCTGGATGTCGAGGGCCAAAGACTGCATCTCCTTGAGAAGCACCTTGAACGACTCCGGCACCCCCGGCCGGGCGATGTTCTCGCCCTTCACGATGGCTTCGTAGGCCTTGACGCGGCCCTGCGTATCGTCGGACTTGATGGTCAGCATCTCCTGTAGCGTGTAGGCGGCGCCGTACGCCTCGAGCGCCCACACCTCCATCTCACCGAAGCGCTGCCCGCCGAACTGCGCCTTGCCGCCCAACGGCTGCTGGGTCACCAGCGAATATGGGCCGGTGGACCGCGCGTGGATCTTGTCATCCACCAGATGATGGAGCTTCAAGATGTACATGTAGCCCACGGTGATGCTCTGGTCGTAGGGCTCGCCGGTGCGACCGTTGAACAGCCTCACCTTGCCGGCCACCCGGGTGCCTGGATTATTGTCCAGACTGATGGACATCTTGACCTTCAGAGGATCCGTGGCATCCGCTTCGTGGGCCAATGCCCAACCCATGAGAGCCTCATCCACCTGCTCCTGCTTGGCGCCGTCGAACACCGGCGATGCGACAGGTATCGGTCCCTTGGCGAATGAATCATCGGCCACGTCGTAGTACTTGTTGGCCAGCTTGAGTTGCTCCTCGAAGGTCAGATCGCCCTTGATCGCCGGGTCGGCCTCCAGGTTCTTCTTGTTCCGTTTGATCTGATAGAAGCCGTGGTGAGCGGCCCAACCCAGATGAGTCTCGAGCACCTGGCCGATGTTCATGCGCGAAGGCACGCCCAGAGGGTTGAGGATGATATCCACCGGAGTACCGTCTTCCAGGAAAGGCATGTCCTCTTCGGGCACGATCTTGGAAATGACGCCCTTGTTGCCGTGGCGGCCGGCCAGTTTGTCGCCCTCGGCGATCTTGCGCTTCTTGGCCACATACACGCGCACCAGACGATTGACGCCCGGAGAGAGGTCGTCCCCCGCCTCGCGGGAGAACTCCTTGACGTCTATGACGACGCCCTTTTCCCCGTGCGGCACCTTGAGCGAGGTGTCGCGCACTTCACGGGCCTTCTCTTTGAAGATGGCCCTGATGAGCTTCTCTTCGGCCGTGAGCTCGGTCTCTCCCTTGGGAGTGATCTTGCCGACCAGCAGGTCGCCCGACGAGACCTCCGCACCTATGCGGACGATGCCTTCCTCGTCCAGGTCGGCGAGAGATTCCTCGGAACGGTTGGGGATGTCGCGGGTGATCTCCTCGTCGCCCAGCTTAGTGGAACGGGCCTCGGCCTCATACTCCTCGATGTGCACCGAGGTGAGGACATCGTCTTTCACCAGCCTCTCGCTGATGACGATGGAGTCTTCGAAGTTGTAGCCCTCCCAACTCATGAAGGCCACCAAGAGATTGCGGCCCAGAGCGAGCTCGCCTTCGCTCGTCGAAGCACCGTCGGCCAGCACATCGCCCGACTTGACGGCATCTCCGACGTTGACCACCGGCTTCTGGTGTATGAACGTGCCCTGGTTGGAGCGCTCGAACTTGAGAAGGTCGTGCGACTCCACCTCGCCGTCTTCAGTTTCCATGACGATCCGCTCGGCGGAGACACGGCGCACCTTGGCCGCCTTTTGGGCCAGAAGAACGTCTCCGGTGTCGACAGCGGCGCGGAACTCCATGCCGGTGCCGATGAGAGGCGCTTCGGCCTTGAGAAGCGGGACGGCTTGGCGCTGCATGTTGGAGCCCATGAGAGCTCGGTTGGCGTCGTTATGCTCCAAGAAGGGAACGAGCGCCGTCGCCACCGAGACGATCTGCTGAGGCGACACGTCCATGTGGTCGACGTCTTCGCGACGGGCGCTCACATACTCGCCACCCGGGGCCCGGGCCAGGACGGTCTCGGCCGCCAGCATCTTGCTCTTGGGATCGACCGGTTCGTTCGCCTGAGCGATAGTGCTCTTCTCTTCTTGATAGGCGGTGAGCCATTCGACCTCGTCGGTGACCTTGCCCTCGATCACCTTCCGATAAGGAGTCTGTATGAACCCGAACTCGTTCACCGTGGCGTAGCTGGAGAGCGAGCCTATGAGGCCGATGTTCGGACCTTCGGGCGTCTCGATGGGGCACATGCGCCCGTAGTGGGTAGTGTGGACGTCGCGCACTTCGATGGGAGCGCGCTCGCGGGTAAGGCCGCCCGCCCCCAACGCGGAGAGGCGCCGGCGGTGAGTGAGACCCGCCAGCGAGTTGGTCTGGTCCATGAACTGCGACAGCTGCGAACTGCCGTAGAACTCCTTGAGAGCCGCGACCACCGGGCGGATGTTGATGATGGACTGCGGGGTGATGGTATCGACATCCTCGGTGGTCATGCGCTCGCGCACCACCCGCTCCATCCTATAGAGGCCTACCCGGAAGGCCTCCTGCACCAATTCGCCCACCATGCGCAGGCGGCGGTTGCCGAAGTGCTCATACTCATCCAGACGATTCGCGACCTCGTCCCAGGGCAGGCCGGGAGCCACCTCGGCCAGATCGCGGGCCTCCTCGAGCAGGTGCTCATGATCGATGGCCAACGGGACGGCCACCAACTCCCTCACCAACGCGATGATGTCGGCCTTGGTGAGAGTGCGGACGTCCAGGTCGGCTTCTAGCCCCAATCGGGCGTTCAGTTTGTGCCGCCCTACCCGGGTGAGATCGTAGCGCTTGGGATCGAAGCATATGTTCCACAGAAGGTTCCGGCTGGCCTCCAACGTGGGAGGTTCGCCTGGACGCTGCTTCTTGAACAACTCCACGAGGGCTTCGTCGACCGACCGGACCGAGTCTTTCTCCAAGGTGGCCTTGATGAAGGGGTTGCCGTCGAAGAGATCGAGGATCTCCTCATCGGTACCCTGCGAGAGCAGGCCGGGCACGTCTTTGGTCCTCTGAGAATCGATGCCGGCAAGAGCGCGCAGGAACACGGTGGCCGGGAGCTTGCGCTTGCGGTCTATGCGCACCGATACGGCCCCGCGCTTGTCGATCTCGAACTCGAGCCACGACCCACGCGCCGGCATGAGGTTGGCGACCAAGACCTGCTTGGTGGGGTCTTTGGCGGCCATCACGTACGCGCCGGGCGACCGCACCAACTGAGTGACGATCACGCGCTCGGTGCCGTTGATGATGAAGGTGCCCTGATCGGTCATCATGGGGAAATCGCCCATGAAGACGCTCTGCTCCCGGATCTCACCCGACTCGCGGTTCTCGAAACGGACGGTTATGAAAAGGGGAGCGGCGTAGGTCTGGTCTTTGTCACGACATTCTTTGAGCGAGAGCGCCGGCTCTCTGAATTCATAGTCTCCGAAAACGACGGCATAATTGCCTGTGTAGTCCTCGATAGGGTTGATGTCCTCGATGGTCTCCTTGAGACCTTGGGTCTTGAACCACTCGAACGATTCGGTCTGGACTGCTATCAGATTAGGTACGTCGAGTATCTGCGGTAGACTAGAGAAGGACTTACGAGTTCTGGGAGCCGTCCTTTCGCCCAAAGGGGATCACTCCTCACATGCCGGGGGTGTGCACAGGGTTCAGCGCGCAACCCTGTATACTATCATGAGGTTGTACGCACGGCAAGCCCGGTCCCGGTTGTGTCTTCATGGACCAACCGGGACCGGGCTTGATGTCTTTAAGGTGGGTGCCGGCGCGAGCGCGACATCCCACTAGATCACAGTGACTACTTGACCTCGACTTCGGCGCCGGCTTCTTCGAGTTGCTTCTTGACGTCCTCGGCCTCGGCCTTGGGAACGGCCTGCTTGACGGGGTTCGGGGCGCCATCGACCAGGTCCTTGGCTTCCTTCAGACCCAGACCGGTGAGCGCACGCACGACCTTGATGACCTTGATCTTCTCGGCGCCGGCGGCCTTGAGGATGACATCGAACTCAGTCTGCTCTTCGGCTTCCTCGGCGGGGGCGGCGGCAGCGGCTGCCGGGCCGGCGGCTGCAGCCATAGGCACGGCGGCACTCACGCCGAATTCCTCTTCCAGCGCCTTCACCAGCGTGGACAGATCGAGAACGGACATCTTCTTGATTTCTTCTATGAGCTCTTGAGGGGTCACTCTAGCTCAACTCCTTCCTAAGATCCTGTGATTCATGCTGTAGTTACAAATGATTCGATCACGACGCTACGCCTATCTAGGCGGCGTTTGCCTTCTGCTGCTGGACCTGGTTCAGAGCGACGACCAGTCCGCGGATGGGACCGTTGAGCACGTTGACCAGTCCGGCCAGCGGCGACGCGATGCCACCGACGACCTGGGCGATGAGTTGCTCGCGGCCGGGTAGAGTTGCGAGTCTCTCCAGCTCGCTTGGCCCCAGTACGGACCTGTCCAGCTTGCCGCCCCGCAGAGAGGTCTTCTTCTTCTCCTTGATGAAGTCTTGAAGGACCTTGGCCACTTTCACGGGATCTCCGTGGCAGTACGCGATGGCCGTGGGCCCCTGAAGAAGCTCGGTAAGCCCTTCGACCTCTGCTTCGGTCGCAGCGATCTTCGCCAGAGTATTCTTCACCACCTTGAGGGTCGCGTCAGCCTTGCGGAGGCGCCCCCGCAGCTCGGTGACCTCGGCGAAGGTGAGACCCCGGTAGTCCAGGAAGTAGTACGTATCCGTCGTCTTGAGATCGGCGGCTATCTGCTTGACAGTCTCGATCTTTGCCGGTTTGGGCACAGTGTTTCACCTCCTTCAAAACAAATCGTCCACCTCTATCAGCAGAGGTGGACGATGACATCAAGCTCATATGAGCAACCGTCTCGGTCGCACTCTGCCTCGGCTGGCGGGTCGGCCTCCACGAGGCCCCTCCACTTCTGCCGCCGGAACGGCACCAGCTGTCTTGGGCGGGTTTTGCGCGGGTGAGTATAGCATGCAGCGACTAAGAACAGGACCGACCAGGCGAGGCCCCAAGAGGGAGACCCCGAGATACCCCGGCGCCGAGGGGCGAGCGAAGCAAGCGGGGCGAGCGAAGCGAAGCCCGCCACAGAGTGGGGCAAGCGAAGCGAAGCCCGCCACAGAGTGGGGCAAGCGAAGCGAAGCCCAGAAAGAGAGTGGGGCGAGCGAAGCGAAGCCCAGAAAGAGAGTGGGGCGAGCGAAGCGAAGCCCACCTGAGATCGAGCGCGCTCATTGAAGCGAGGTCCCGCGCCCCACCCTTCTATGCAACGGCGAGGCTGTGGCCCTGACGGTAAGGTACAGCCCACCGCGCTACCCTGCCGGCGAGTCTCTGTCGCCCACGGGTGTCTTGGCGCGCTCGCTGGGAGGGTAGCGCGGTGGGCTGCCACTCACAGTGAAAGAGCCGTGGCCTAGACTGTAAGCTCAGCCCTCGCGATCAGGTGATCCTGCAGATCCTCATACAGCTCCACGAAGTAGGCCGAGAAGCCCGCCACCCTCACCACCAGGTCGCGATACTCCTCAGGCTTGGCCTTGGCCTCCCGCAGCACCGCAGAGTCGATCACGTTGTACTGCACCTGCTGGCCCCCCTGCTCGAAGAAGGACTCGACCAGCCGGCGTAGTTTCTCGTTGCCCTCCGTGCCCCGCAGACTCGTGGGGTGGAACTTCATGTTGAACTGCAGCCCGTTACCGAAGCGGCCCGAGTCGAGCGCCAGCACCGACTGCATGACGCCCGTGGGACCGTTCTTTTCGGCATCGTTGGATGGCGTGGCGGCGTCGGAGATCGGCTCCCTGTTACCCCGGCCGTTCGGCGTCGCACCGGTCATGTAGCCCCACATGATGTTCGCGGCGGCCGAGTACAGCCCGGCTTGGTGGACACCCCGCGGACCGACATAGGAGTTCACCTTGTCGGCAAAGAGGTGGATCGCCCAGGTCGCCAGGTCGTCCGCGTATGGATCGCCGTTGCCGTACTTGGGCACCTCGTTCTTGATGCGCTCTCTGAGCAGCTCGTGCCCCTTCCAGTCGGCGAGAACCGCGTCGAGTAGCTCGCGCCCGGTGCAGAGCTTCCTGTCGTAGACCATGTACTTGATGGCGGCCAGACTGTCGGCCAGGGTACCGACGCCCATGGTGGCGACGCCCGTGGAGTTGTACTTCGCTCCGCCCCACATCATGTCGCGCCCACTCTCCATGCACCCGTCGATGGTAGCCGAGGCGATGGGTACCGGCATCTCGCGGATGCCCACGTACTCACAGATGGCGTAGATGGTGAACTGCCAGTCGAGGAAATACTCCAGCTGGGCCTTGAAGGCCTCTTTCACCTGGTCGAAGGTCTGCATGTCGGAGAGATAGCCGGTCTGCGGGCCTCCCCGCTTGCCGTTCTGGGGGTTGACGCCGTTGTTGATGGCCTGCAGCAGGACGTTGTTGACGTTCACGAAGGCCTTCGAGAAGGGGCCGCTGGCGTTGGCGTACTCGCAGCCCGACCCGGAGTACTCCACGCAACCGCAGACGCAGAAGTTGCGCGCATCTTCCATCGCCAGCCCCCGGTTGTGCAAAATCTCAGCTATCCGATCGGCGTTGTCCAGTGTCGGGATGCCGCCCAGCTTCTTGGCCGTCTCGAGGCCTGCCTCCCAGAGCTCGTCGGGCGAGTCCTTGTGAAGACACAGCGAGAGGTTGGGATCGTGTAACTCCAGCCGCACCGACGACTGCAGGCAGAGGTACGTGGCCTCGTTGGTGGCGTCGCTGCCGTCGGGCTTTCGGCCCCCGATCGTGATGCGCATGTTGTTCGAATACGCTCCTGCGGACCTCAGGAGGAACACCGGCCCCGACATGAACAGATCGGCCATCTTGAGAAAGAAGCAGTCCATCAGCTCCTGGGCCTCGTCCAGGGTGATCCGCCCCTCCTCCAGATCAGCGTGGAGATAGTCGCCCACGTGCTGGTCGACACGCCCGATGGTAAGCCCCAGGTAGCTCCCCTCCAGGCTGAGGATAAGGTGATAGAGGTAGCAGACCTGCAGCGCCTCGTGGAAGCTCCGCGCCGGGTTCTCCATGATCCATTCGAGAGAGTCGGTCATCTTGAGGAGTTCCTCTCGGCGTCCCTCTTCCACCGGGCCATCGGCCTGGGCGCGGCATTCCGCCGCGTATCGCTTGGAATAGACCACGACCGCGTCGCAGCACCTGACGACCGCGCGGTAGAAGTAGTAGTTCTCGGCGTCGTTGCCGGTGATCTTGCCGTCGAGCTCATCCAGCTTCGCCAGGGCCTCACGCTTGATGGCGCCAAAACCCCTCTCCACAGCCTTGCGATAGTCGACGTTGAAGTGACCGCTGGGCACGGCGCCGTTGCCCTTGGGGCCGGACGACAGGACGCCCGCGGTCGCAAGAGTCGAGAGCTCCGCGGGCATGGCGGCGTCGACTGTGGCGCTGATGCAGTTCTCACGCCAGAAGGGCTCCACAGAGCGCAGGTACTCCCGGTCGGCCTTGTCGAGCGTCATGTACCCGTCGGCCGGGGTCTTAGCATCGAAGGTGCCGTCGTCGAGTTCCTGGATGAGCCACCCATAGCCACCCCACTCGGGCCAGAGGCTGCAGCCCCGGAAGTGCTCGCTCACCTTTCCGACGATCAGTTCGTCGGTATCGACTCTCACCGGCATCTTGCTGAGGATCTCATGTAGGGCGTTGGCCCGGCGCAGAACGGGCTGCTCCTTGTCGCTCACCCTGTAGTAGTCGGTGAGTATCCTCACGCGCTCGGCATCGAGCGCAGGCACAGCGTCCCGGTACCGGTCGCGAAGACGCTCCACCCGCGGGGTCACTGCTCTCAGTTCGAACATGACGGTCCTTTCATGCAAACGGGCGCCCGTAGGGCGCCCGCCATGTCGTTCAAGCTTGTTGGGTGTGCTCCGTTGCCGGGCGGCCTGCTATGCCTCTTCGTCCACCAGGGCGCGGGTCTTCGATGTATCCAGCGGGATACCCGGTCCCATGCTACTGGTCATCGTGATGGTGCGCAGATACTTGCCCTTCGCAGCCGCGGGTTTCGCGCGGATGATCTCGCCCAAGACTTCACTGTAGTTGCCGACCAACTGCTCGGCCGTGAACGACTTCTTCCCCACCGCCAGATGGATGACCCCGAACTTGTCGGTGCGGTACTCCACCTTGCCGCCCTTCATGTCGGTGACGGCCTTGCCGACCTCGAAAGTCACCGTGCCAGCCTTCGGGTTGGGCATGAGACCGCGAGGGCCCAGCACCCGCCCGAGCTTGCCGACAACACCCATCATGTCGGGGGTGGCGATGGCCGCATCAAAATCGAGCATGCCGCCCTCGACCTGCGCCGCCAGATCCTCGGCTCCCACGAGATCGGCGCCGGCGGCTTCTGCCTCCGTGGCCTTCTCGCCCTTGGCGAAGACAGCCACCCGCAGTGTCTTGCCAGTACCGTGCGGGAGCATCACAGTGCCGCGCACCTGCTGGTCGGCGTGGCGGGGATTGACGCCCAACTTGATGTGGACCTCGACCGTCTCGTCGAAACTGGCCGTTTCCATGCTCTTGAGAAGACCGGCGGCTTCCAGAGGGGTATAGAAACGCCCCTGCTCGATGGCCTGCTTGGCCGCCTTGAAACGCTTGGAATCTCTACTCATCGCGATACCTCCTGGTGGTCAGACGGGCCTCGTGGCCCTCCCACCTGTCGTCGTGTCGGGCCGTCCACAGACGACCCTCGCTGCCCTTGCGGGCTTATTACTCTACGGTGACTCCCATGCTCCGGGCCGTGCCGGCCAGGATGTTCATGGCAGCGTCGACGTCGTTGGCGTTGAGATCGGGCATCTTGACCTCGGCGATCTGCCGCAGCTGGTCTTTCGTGATCTTGCCGACCTTGTCTTTGCGCGGGTTGCCCGCACCCTTGTCGATGCCCGCGGCCTGGCGTATGAGCACGGCGGCCGGAGCCGTCTTCAGGATGAACGTGAAAGACCGGTCTTCGTAGACGGTGAGCTCCGCCGGCACCACTTGGTCGATACGATCCTGAGTGGCCGCGTTGTAAGCCTTACAGAACTCCATGATGTTCACGCCATGCTGACCCAACGCAGGGCCGACCGGAGGGGCCGGGCTTGCCTTGCCCCCGACACACTGCAACTTGACTATCGCCCGTACCTTCTTCGCCACCTTGAATCTCCGTCTCTTCTAGAGGGTCTGCGACCGACCTAGATCTTCTTTACCTGCTCAAAGCCCAACTCAGTGGGCGTGTCCCTCCCGAAGATGGACACCATGACCTTGAGCTTGCTCTGCTCGATATTGACCTCGGACACTTCACCGGTGAAGTCGGTGAGCGGTCCGCTGATCACCCGCACCTGATCGCCCACCACGAACTCGGCCTTGGCCTTGGGCTTCTCCACCGTGGTCGTATGCAGGATGCGGTCGACCTCCGAGGGCATGAGCGGGGTCGGCTTGTTCTCCGACCCGACGAAGCCCGTGACTCCCGGGGTGTTCTTCACCAGCGACCACGAGTCGTCTGTGAGTACCATCTTGACCAACAGATAACCCGGGAAGATCCGCTTCTCCACCTGGACCTTCTCGCCGCCCTTGGTCTCGACCACCTGTTCGGTGGGAACCACGATCTCGTCAAAGTACTGTGCCTGGTTCATCGACTGGATGCGATGTTCAAGGTTGGTGCGCGCCTTGTTCTCATGGCCCGAGTACGTGTTGATGACGTACCACTTGAAGTCCATGGACTCGACGACTCCCGCTGATGTAGTGCTCGGGTCCGTGGATCAGCCCAACCCGACGGCTTTGACGATGACGCCCCAGATGAAGTCGAACACACCGATGTACACAGCGGCTATGACGACAGCGACTATGACCACAGCGGTCATCGTCAGCAACTCCTTGCGCGCCGGCCACGTGACCTTGGTCATCTCCACCCGTACTTCGCGCAGGAAGTTGCGGATGCGGCCGTGAGGCTTGACGCTGACCGTCCCTTTGGGCGCAGCAGAGGTGCGTGCGGCAGCGCGGGACGACGAGCGCGACAGCATGCTCTTGAGCCCTCCGGACTGTTTGTCCGGGACCTTTGCCGACTTATCAACTATTGTCTTCGCCATGATCTCTGTTCGCCCTTCGGGGGAAGAAGTGGCAGGGCAGGAGGGATTCGAACCCCCGGCAACCGGTTTTGGAGACCGGTGCTCTACCAGCTGAGCTACTGCCCTACGCCAGCCCTCGTCTCCACGCTCGACTACTTGGTTTCTTTGTGAAGCGTGACCGTATCACACCACTTGCAGAACTTGCGCAGCTCGATCCGCTCGGGATCGTTACGTTTGTTCTTCATGGTGGTGTAGTTACGGCGCTTGCACTCTTGGCAAGCCATCGTGACCCGTACCCGCATTACTTCACCGCTTCCTAGTCCTTAACAGCCCGTGAATGCTACCACAAACCGAGGTAGCGGCGAGAGGACTCGAACCTCTGACACGCGGATTATGATTCCGCTGCTCTGACCGACTGAGCTACGCCGC
>ENA-UOUL01003614-UOUL01003614.1-bioreactor-metagenome-genome-assembly--contig:-NODE-3614-length-15497-cov-3.674643_pt1 | contig 15497 bp, 15 predicted proteins | sample MGYA00249838_ERZ747220 | MGnify/ENA primary metagenome ERZ747220 (study PRJEB28778, sample SAMN05720191) | bioreactor metagenome | isolation source: Anaerobic biogas reactor | place: USA:Washington...
TGTCTCTCGCGAAAACTGAGTTTCTCTGCTCCCCGGATTTCAATATGCATAAGGTAAACAACTCTATCCACATTTTTTCCACAAACTGTGGACAATTTTAGTATATTTATCTTATGGATAGGGTTGAAAAAATCCTGCTTTAGCGCAAATAATTTTTTAGTCTTCTGAATTTATAGGTGGGTCTTTGGGGCGAGATTTTAGCTTTGCCACTATTTTCTTGCCCCAGGACAGTACTTTTTTAATACTGCGGACGAGGGTAGCACAGGCAGTAACCATTGCACCGGCCAGGCGGGACACTGACTTATCCAAGCGGGAAGCAAACCGGCGATAATATATTAGGATTCCAAGAACCAGGGCAATTAAAACATAAATTCGCATTTCTCCCTGATTGATAAAAAGCATACCCAGAAATACCAGAGCAATGATAATTATCCATAGGGAAAAATCCAAGAAGTATAAGACATACCGAGATACTCGGGCAGCTCGGACAAGCTCCTGGTAGAAATGAAAAATGGTCCCCGTAAGTAAACCAAGTACCAGGGTTAATATGAAGGCTTCTACCTGGCCTAGCAAACCAGTCAAAATAGCCTCCCCCTTTTAATATGAAATAGGCATAGTAACCAGGATTCTAGTAACGCCATATTTAAATGTTGATTGGTTGTTTTAGAGTAAGGAGTAAGGGGCAAAGGGTGAGGATATTTCCCTTATTCTACCGTCTTTGCTCTTTACCTAATGGCCAGTTTTATTTTAATAAGCGGTTTAATATGTTTTTGCCTTTGGCTTTTATATCAGTTCCCTGGGCTTTGTATTCTATACTGTTAACATTGCCTTCAAGAGCTACCTTGCCTTCGTCCAGGTTTAACATACTAACATGAAGTTCCTGGCCTAGTATACAAAGGTATCCTAGTTCAGTCTCCAGAACTATTTCATCCTCGTCAAAGGTATTGACATTTTTTATTCCGCTAAGTTGCATGTTATTACGATTTACCAGGGTTAAGGAATGATCCCCCACTGTATTCGCCCCCTCTTTTTAATCCAGGTGAAAACTGGTTTTCTAAACAATATGCAGTTGACCCTGTAGTTTATGAATTTTTGTTCCTTTTATCTTCTTAAAAAACAGGAAGGGACTGTTCTAAACAGTCCCCTTGTTATTCTCGTTATTCGATAATCCGGTATAAATTTTTGGCTTCCGTTGCCTTGATGTTATCCTTGATATCCAGTATTTCAAAGGTGGTGCTTTTGTCTCCAATCTGAAGAACAATGATATCACCTTTTTTCACTTCACTGGAGGGTTTGGCTGTTCTTCCGTTAAGCAAAACCCTTTCATTGGCAGCAAAATCGCGGGCAACGGTGCGTCTCTTTATAATGCGCGATATTTTAAGGAATTTATCCAGGCGCATTTTAACTTACGGCATCTTTTAATGCTTTGCCCGCCTTGAAAGCTGGAACCCGGGTAGCTGGAATGTTAATTTCAGCTCCAGTTTGAGGATTTCTGCCTTTCCTGGCCTGGCGATCCCTGGTTTCAAATGTACCAAAGCCGATGAGCTGTATTTTGTCTCCGCCTTTTAATGCATCTTCAACTACAGTAAAGAAAGCATTAATTACCTGCTCCGCATCCTTTTTGGTCATACCGGCTTTTGAAGCAACATGGGTAACTAAATCGGTCTTATTCAAGAATGCATCCCTCCTTATAAGTGGTATTAACTGGTTATTCGCTGTTTGCCGGGATTATCCTTCTTTTACAGTTAAAAATATATAAAATAATCAATAGTTCACTTAAATCATAGCCCTTTGGTCTTAGATACATTCCATAGGACGTCCATTTCTTCCAGGCTAAGATCGGTAAAATCCTTCCCCACCTTTTTAATACTGTCTTCTATGAAGTTAAAACGTCTGGTAAATTTATCATTAGAGGATTGCAGGGCCTGTTCGGGTTCAATGTTTTTCAGACGAGCAACATTAACCAGAGCAAAAAAGATATCTCCCCATTCCTCTTGTACCTGAGTGGCATTTTCGGCTCGCCCCAATTCCTCTATTTCTTCCTGAATTTTCTCCAGTGCCCCATTTACATTAGGCCAATCAAATCCTACCCGGGCAGCTTTTTCTTGGATTTTTTCAGCCCGCATAAGTGCCGGCAGGATAGTAGGGATTCCACCCAGGAGATATTGCTGACCTTCCCGCCGTTTAAACCCATCCCAAACTTCCATCACTTCATCTCCGGTTTGCAATTGTTTGGCCTCGCCAAAGACATGCGGGTGGCGAGCAACCATCTTATGACTTACACTTCGGGCTACATCGGAGAAGTCAAAACATCCTTCCCGTTGGGCTAAAGCAGCATGAAAGATTACCTGCAGCAACAGGTCGCCCAGTTCCTCTTTAAGTTTTTGCCTATTTTTTTCGTTTATAGCTTCGATAACTTCGTAGCTTTCCTCAATTAAATAGCGTATCAGGGATTCATGGGTCTGTTCCCGATCCCAGGGACAGCCCTGGGGCCCTAACAGCCTGTCCATCACCTGAATAAGCTCATCTATCGCCGTACCAGCAGTATTCATTAAACAAGCCTCCTGTTTTTAATTATAGAAATAGACGTGAATCACACGTTAATAAGAGTAAAACGTCGTTCGTTATATTTATACAAACCTTAAATGAAAGGAGTTTTAGCAGTGGAACCAATTCCCAATTCTAAATTTTAAATTCTTAATTCTTATTTCCCCATTATCCTCTTCACCATATCCCAATCCAGTTCTTTTAACAATAAAAGCAATATTCCATAAATGCCCGTACCGACAATAATGGCCAGTAAGGTGGCGATATGAGAGTGGATATCAACACCTATCAGGCCCTGGTAAACAAATTTTACTCCCAGGGTCATAATAACTGTTACCAGGCCTATTTTAACCATCCTTCTGCCTTCATAAACTACTCCGGTTAGTTTCTTAAGATAGATTATATTTAGAAATGAACCTATTAAGAAAGCTGTTACCGTAGCTAAAGCCGCACCACGAACATTTAATGCGGGCACACTAGTCAGGACATAGTTTAGACCCACCTTGATGATGCCGGTAATAATAAGGTTACGCATAGCTATCTCAGGATGGCCGATTCCCTGCAAACTGGCACTGGATAGCTGGAAAGCAGCCAACATGATACAAGAAAAGGCCAGTATTTCCAGGGGTATACCGGCTTCTGGAGTAGCGTAAAGCAGGTTGCAAATGGGGTAAGCTAGAATAAACAGACCTGCCGCGCAGGGAAAGGATATGAGCATACCAGCACGAAAACTGTTATTAATACGAGTATTCAGAAGCATATTATCCTTCATAGCCACGGCCTCGGATACTGCCGGTACCAGGCTAGTAGCGATGGCAATGGTAAAAATGGAGGGCAAACCAATGAGTACGCCAGCCATGCCAGAAAGCTGCCCGTAAAGTGCGGTGGCCTGAGAAGTAGTATAGTTTATGGCCATCAAACGTCCCGGAACTATCACCGCATCCAACATCTGCACCAGAGGAAGTACTACCGCACCAAAAGACACCGGTATAGCCAGGGTAATCATTTCCCGGGCCAGTTCCATGGAGGTAGCTCCGGAGTATTTTAAATACTTGTTCTGTCTTCTGTTTTTTGAACGAAAACTTAAATAATATATACCCAGCACAATCAGCCCAACTATCCCGCCTACTACAGCACCAAAGGTGGCCCCGGCCGCTGAATACTCCAAACCCCGGGGAAAAAGGAGAAATGCCAGGATTAAAACTGCGCTTACCCGGAAAAGCTGCTCTATTACCTGGGATACGGCGGTGGGAACCATAGTCTGATGCCCCTGGAAATAACCCCTAAAGACCGACATCAACCCGGAAAAAAAGATAGCCGGGGCTACTGCCATTATAGGATAATAGGCCCGCGGTTCTCCTAATATGTTATTAGCTATAAAATGGGCTGATTGCATTACCAGCAAGGTCAGAATGATGCCAAAAATAAATAATATAACTAAAGAGACCCTAAATATCTTACGACTATCACCGCTACAGCCCTCGGTCTCTTTGCGAGAAACTAGTACGGAAATAGCTACCGGTACCCCGGCTGTGGCCAGGGCCAGAATGGTGGTATAAATAGGGTAAGCCATCTGGTACAGGCCCATTCCTTCGCCACCCAGTAATCGGGCCAGGGGAATACGGTAAACTGCGCCTAAAAGCTTACTAATAGCTCCGGCAATGCTCAATACCAGGGCGCCCCGGAGAAAATTCTTTTTATTCTCCAATTCAGATCCTCCCCAATTTCTCGTGAGGTATATTATAGCATAAAAAAGAGCGATCCTATTGAAAATAAGACCGCTCTTATATTGCTACAATTACTGTTCCATCTGTTTGGCCAGGAAACCAGCTGCAGTTTCCGCCAGTTTAACCTCCATATCGCCCAACTTGACTCCTGCATCTTTGCTGACAATAATAACTGCTCCGATAGGGTCCCCCTGAGTGATAATAGGTGCAATTACCTGGGATTTTATGGTGTATTCCCGGTCATCAGTCTGAATTACATGAACATCTTCATCATCAGCCGCCTGCAGGTCGTTCATAATCAGGGTAGTTCTTTCTTCCAGGGCTCTTTCCACTGCGTTACCAATAGCTTTGCTCAAAAACTCCCTTTTGTTAGCGCCTGCTACTGCTATAATAACGTCCCGGTCAGCTATCATCGAAATATGACCGATAGTTTCATGCAGTGAGTCCGCATATTCTTTAGCAAAATCCCCCAATTCTCCGATGGGAGAATATTTCTTTAAGATAACTTCACCTTCACGGTCAACAAAGATTTCCAGAGGGTCACCCTCACGAATACGTAGAGTTCTGCGTATTTCCTTGGGAATAACAACTCTTCCCAGGTCGTCAATGCGGCGAACAATTCCTGTTGCTTTCAATTTACAATTATCCCTCCTTTTTTAAAAACTTGTAAATGTTGTTTTCTTCTCAGTGATAGTATATAACTCAAAATACCCTTTTATTCACTTTTTACCATCAAACTGTGAAAAATTTTAACTTCCTTAAATTTGGGAGCTTTGCTTCCTTTCTAATCCATTTATAATATTGCCCTTTCTGCTCAGAAAAATTCCCGCTTACTGACAACGAATCAGTCTTATTAAAAAGTGCAAAAACATAATGGTTCCGTTTATATCATTTGTAAAATTTCGCCCAGGTTTTGCAGAGAAGAAGAATGGTCTAGATTAAGGAGAAGGGTATAATCGTTGAGGCGCCGAACTTTTAACTCACGGTTTATCCGGGTTAAATGTTGGGGCAGTTTGCCGGCAGTCTTTATTTCCAGCTGCCGACCCTTGCGGCGCAGGGATTTTATTTCTTTATTATGGGCCATAATACGCAAAGATGCGATTTGCAGGAAGTTTTCCACCGGCTGGGGAGGTTGGCCGAAACGATCATTTAGTTCGTTACGGATATCATCAATTTCATGCTGTTCACTGGCCAGCAGCAACCGCCGGTAGAGGCGCATTTTTGCCCCGGAGTCGGGTATATAGGCTTCGGGTATATAGTAATCAACATCGATATCCATCTGGGTAGTGATTTCCTCCCGGGGGCTATGTCCTTTCAGTCGGGCCGTCTCTTGTTCCAACAGGCGGCAGTAGAGGTCAAAGCCAACGGCATGGATATATCCATGCTGCTCTGCCCCCAGGATATTGCCTGCACCCCTTATTTCCAAATCACGCAGGGCAATTTTCATACCTGAGCCCAGCTCATTAAATTCCCGAATAGCATTAAGACGTTTTTGGGCCGTTTCCGTCAATATTTTGTCCTGCCGGTAGGTAAGGTAAGCGTAAGCGATACGATCAGAGCGCCCCACTCTTCCTCGTAATTGGTACAGTTGGGCCAACCCCATTTTGTCGGCTTCGTCTATTATTATAGTGTTTACATTAGGCATATCCAGGCCGGATTCGATAATAGTGGTGCAGAGAAAAACCTGGTATTTACCATGTAAAAAATCCATTACCGTACGGGATAATTCTTCTTCTTTCATACGTCCATGACCTACCGCTATTTCTACGCCGGGTAGCATTCCCTGCAGGTGCTCGTACACTCGATGTATATCCTCGATACGGTTGTGAACGAAAAATACCTGCCCCTTGCGCTCCAGTTCACTCCCGATAGCCCGGGAGACTATGTCATCATTATATTCCAGCACATAGGTAGTAATAGGATAGCGCTCCGGGGGAGGGGTCTCTATTATGCTGAGGTCCCGCAGACCGGTCAGAGACATATGCAGGCTACGCGGTATAGGGGTAGCAGAGAGGCTAATCACATCTACGGTTTGTTTTAGAGCCTTAATCTTCTCTTTTTGAGCCACACCAAAGCGATGCTCCTCATCAACCACCAACAGACCCAGGTCTTTAAACTGTACATCCCGCGATAGCAGGCGGTGGGTAGCGATTACGATATCTGTCACCCCTTTTTGGATATCAGCAATAATACGCTTCTGCTGACTGCTGCTGCGAAAACGGCTTAATACTTCTATAGTACAGGGGTAATCCTGAAACCGCTCAGTAAAGGTCTGGAAATGCTGTTCAGCCAGTACGGTGGTGGGAACCAGTATAGCTGCCTGTTTACCATCCATAATCGCTTTAAAAACGGCCCGCATGGCTACCTCGGTCTTGCCGTAGCCGACATCCCCACAGATTAGACGATCCATGGGCTGTTTACTCTCCATGTCCGACTTAACCTCATTTATACTTTTTAACTGATCCGGAGTTTCCTCATAGGGAAAAGACCCTTCGAATTCCTGCTGCCAAGGGGTATCCGGGGAAAAGGCATGGCCCTCACTGGCCTCCCGGGTGGCATATAGCTTCAGCAGGTCTTCCGCCATTTCACGAATAGACTCTGATACTTTTTTGCGGGTGCGTTCCCACTCGCTGCCCCCCAGTTTGCTTAAACGCGGGGTCTTCTCTTCCGAGGTGGTATATTTATAAAGCAGATCCAGTTTTTCTACCGGCAGGTAGAGTTTATCGGTTCCGGCATACTGCAGGAGGATATATTCCCGGGTAACTCCGTCGCTTTCCACCTGGGTGACCCCACGGAAAATGCCAATACCGTAATTCTCATGGACTACGTAGTCTCCCAGCTTCAAATCTTCCAAGAATATACGCTCTTCCGACTTTTTACGCTGCTTGCCGGCGCGACCAGGTGATTTACCCCAGATATCCTTTTCACTAAATAATGCCAGCTCCAGGCCGTGGCTGACAAAGCCTTTTTCCACCGATCGATTTAGGTATTCTACCTGGTTTATATGCTGATCCAGCAGTTCCTTCTTAAGCTGTTCCCGGCCTAATTTGCTTCTAACGGCTATCTGCACACTGTAACCTTTTTCCTGCCATTCCTTAATCCGGCTGTAGAAGATATCCAGGTTGGCATAGAAAGGCTCCATTTCCTGCTGAGAGATATGTTCCATCATAGCAACCTGTACCTGCGGGATGTTGCCGGGGAAAAAGGAATGATATATTACCGGTCGTGTTTTTAGGGTCTCTTGTAGTTTCTCCAATTCCTGGATTACCGGTTCATGGATTATCTTACCCTCGTGTTTAGCCTCCCGGATAAATTCCCGGTGACGCCTTAAGTTTTTCTCATAAGCGCGATAGAAATCACGAGCCTCGTCCAGGAAAATGGTGGCATTGGCAGGTAAGTAATTAAGCAGGGTACTTTCCAGTTTATCACCATATAGTTCATCCGCCGGGCTTATCCTTAAAAGGTCCTCTTTTGTTCCTGAGCGCTGGCTGTCGGTATTAAAACGACGGATAGAGTCAATAAAGTCACCAAAAAATTCTACTCGCAGGGCTTCTTTTTCTGCCGGGGGGAAAATATCCAGTATGCCTCCGCGCACAGCAAACTCACCCGGTCGACCAACCGTAATAACCCGGTTATAGCCGCTGTTAACCAGTTTCTTTAACAGCTCTTCCAGTTCTTGTTCCTCACCGCTATGCAGTTCTATGGTGGCAGCCTGCATCTGCGCCGGGCTTATAAGGCTATATAGAAAAGCTGCTGGGGTAGCAATAATTACGGCACTGCGGGAAGGATGGAGCAGACATTCCTGTAAAGTAAAAATACGCCCGGTCTCCACCGTGGAGTAGTTTTCTTTCATAAATACAAAATCCCGGCCCAGAAACATGAATATACGCTCTCGATCCAGGAATCCCTGAAGTTCACGAGCCAGGTCATACGCTTTTTCTTCGCTCCCCATCAGGCAAAGCATTTTGCCGTGAGCTAATTTTATAAGTTCAGAAAGCACAAAACTCCGGGCACTTCCTGTTAGCCCGGTTAATATTACATTTTCCTTATTTTGCAGGCAATTGGCAGTGCGCTGCAAGATTTCAAGGTTCAAGCGTTCAAAACTCCTCCCCAGGGTTTAGCAATAGGCCTTACGCATTACCTAGTTATAGAAATGCTGTCCCATGTTATTAAATGTCTCATTCATTCCCAATTCCAGGGCACAGTCTTCGCAGGTTCCATTTAATTGCACGGCTCCTTCGGGGCCCTCTACTTCAGCCGTGGAATAAACCTGCTGACAATACTCGCACACATGATATATCTTCATTATGCCTGCTCCTTCGACTTTTTTAATATTCTGTCTAGGATAGCAGGCAAATATACTCCCAATCAATTATACTCGTTCATAGCCCGGTCTATGCCGTGTTTTGCCCAACACTCAACTGCATCAGCAGCCTGGCCAACTACCTCTTCCATAAGCTTCTGTTCGGTGGGGCTAAATTTACCCAACACCCAGTCGATAGCTTCATTATCGGGGCGACCAATGCCGATTCTGATGCGGGCAAATTCCTGGCTGCCTAAACGTTCTATAATGGAAGCCATGCCTTTATGGCCTCCACTCCCACCCTGGGCCCGTAAACGCAGAGCACCGGGTGATAAATCCATATCATCATAAATTACTAAGAGGTCACCAAGGTCCAACTTAAACCAGCGTACCAGGGGCTGAACTGTTTTGCCGCTAAGGTTCATGTATGTAAGGGGCTTAACCAGCAGGACTTTTTCCCTATCAATACGGATATGCCCAATAATAGCATCGAAACGGCTTTCTTCTTTTTCAATGGAGGAGCGCCGGGCTATTTCCTCCAGAACCCGAAACCCAATATTATGCCGGGTATCGCTATATTTTCTTCCCGGATTGCCCAACCCTACGATTACTTTCATCTCACTACCTCATAAATGAATTTTAAGTTACCCCATAGGTTAAAAAAGGATTGAGCGATAAGGCCCAATCCTTTAAATTAGTTTGCTTATTCGCCTTCGTTTGCCTCTGTCTCTTCGGCCTCCGCGGCTTCACCTTCTTCTTCAGCTTCCTCTTCTTCAGCACTTATAGCCGGAGCCAGTACAGTGGCCACCATTGTCTCCAAATCCGTAAGTATTTCTACTCCTGCCGGTACCTGTAGATCGGCTACCGTGACCTTATCCCCAATTTCCAGAGCAGCTATATCATAGACCAGGGTTTCCGGAATATCCTGGGGCAAGCAGGAAACCTCAATTTCTTTAGCACCTGCTTGCAGGATACCACCTTTTTTCATTATCTCTTCTTCACCAACTATGGAAACACCCACGGTACTGTTTATTTTCTCATCCAGCCTTACCTTCCAAAAGTCAATGTGGGTAATCTGCCCGGTAATAGGATTCCTCTGTATTTCCCGGACTACCACCATTAAGCCACTGCCCCCCTCTATTTCCAGGGAGAACAGGCCTCTGGAACCATGGGCTTGGAAGGTACGAGTAAGCTGCTTCAGGCTTATGGATATGGCCTGATTATCTAATCCTTTGCCATATACCGTACCAGGAACGTTTCCATTACGCTTTAGCTCATTTAGATAGCCCCTGGTTTTTATATCACGTTTCTGGCAGCTTATTTTTTCTGCCTGAGCCATTATTATCACTCCTTAATCAACCTGCAAAACCAGGTTGCTTTTAATTATCAAGTAGTTATTATACCAGTTTAACCTCATTATGTCCAAAACTGCTAACCTTCAAAAAGTTTGCTTACAGACAGGTCTTCATGAATCCTAAGAATAGCCTCACCTATTAACGGAGCCACCGAGAGAACCTTGAGATTGGGAAGTATTTTTTCCTCGCCCAGGGGGATAGTGTTGGTTACAACAATTTCTTCAAAAGGTGCACGTGATAGCCTGTCTATAGCTGGTCCGGAAAAAACCGGATGGGTACAGCAGCCATAAACCTTTAATGCCCCCTTTTCTTTCATGGCTTTTGCTGCCATACACAGTGTACCGGCAGTATCAATAATATCGTCAATAATTATAACCGACTTGCCTTCTACGTCTCCGATGATATTCATCACCTCGGATACATTGGGTTCCGGTCGGCGCTTGTCCACTATGGCCAGAGGTGCCCCCAGTTTTTCGGCCAAATCACGGGCTCTAGTAACTCCTCCTACATCAGGGGAAAGAACCACAGAAGTTTCATTAAGTCCCTGGGTCTTCAAATACTCGGCTATAGTCGGAACTCCGGGAAGATGGTCAACTGGTATGTCATAAAAACCTTGAATCTGGTTAGCATGTAAATCTACTGCTACTACTCGCTGGGCACCAGCTTCAACTATCAGATTAGAAACTAGTTTAGCGGTAATAGGGTCACGGGCTTTGGTTTTACGGTCCTGGCGGGCATATCCATAATAGGGAATTACCGCATTAATACGAGAAGCCGAAGCCCGCCTGAAAGCATCAATCATTATGAGGAGTTCCATCAGGTTATCGTTAACTGGTAAACAGGTTGGTTGTACTACAAAAACGTCTACTCCACGCACACTCTCATCAATAACACAGTTAATTTCACCATCGGAAAAACGCGATACTTTAGCATCACCCACTGGCATCCCGAGGTATTTCGCTATTTCTTCAGCCAGACAGGGGTTAGCATTTCCGGTAAACAGTTTCATCCTCCACCTGGATGCTTTCATTTTATTAACCTCCTAAAAATTTTGTCCCTGGTTAGTAAGAAAATAGGCACTCATAACAAAGCTTATATTGTTAAATAACTTTGAATATAGAACTTGATTTATTTGTCTAGAGTGAGGAGTAAGGGGTAAGGGTGCTTTCCTTACTCTCCTGTCCCCGCTCCCAGGTCATCCGCTGGAGTTACTCTCTTTTTCTAATGTGTTTTTGTTCAGCCCGTTCCACAGCCAGGGTGTGAGCGGGGATATCACGGGTAATAGTAGACCCGGCTCCGGTTATGGAATTTTCACCGATAGTTACCGGAGCTACCAGATTAGTATTACTGCCGATAAATACGCCGTCTTCCAATATAGTACGCGATTTCTTCTTACCGTCATAGTTGCAAGTAATAGTGCCGGCACCGATATTGACTTTTTTTCCTAAAAGGGCATCACCTACGTAACTGAGGTGAGGAATTTTACTCCCGGCCCCAATGATAGATTTTTTTATCTCAACAAAATCGCCCACTTTAACGTTCTCCTGTAAATCGGCCTCTGGTCTTAGATAAGCAAAGGGGCCGATATTGCAATGATTGCCTATACGGGCTTCTTTTACTCGTGAACTCTCGATTACTACATCATTACCTATGGAGGAATCATTAATGCGGGTGTAAGGCCCAATAGTGCAGTTCTCCCCAATAATAGTCTGTCCCTCAATGACGGTAAAGGGATAAATAATTGTATCTATACCAATTTTCACTGTACTGTCGATAAAAGTTGTTTCCGGAGCCATAATAGTTACCCCATTTTTCATCAATTCCTGGTTATGTCGCTGCCTAATTATGGCTTCGGCCGAAGCCATCTGTATGCGGTCATTAATCCCATGAATCTGGTCTACTTCATCGGTAGCCAGTACCGCCACTTTATGGCCATCAGTCTTTAATATGGGTAAAACATCGGTAAGATAGTATTCTCCCTGAACATTACTGCGCTCAATCCGGGAAAGTGCTGCAAAAACAGCTCCGGCCTGAAAACAGTACATGCCGGTGTTAATTTCTGTTATTTCCTTTTCTTCCGGACTGGCATCTTTTTCTTCGACAATACGCTCCAATCCTCCGTCGGCCTGGCGAATAATCCGCCCATAGCCAAAAGGGTCAGGGAGCAGAGCGCTGAGAACTGTGGCCAGGGCTTGCTGTTGCCGGTGGAAATCCAGTAGTTTTTTTAAGGTTTTTCCCTCTAAAAGCGGGGTATCTCCGGCCAAGACGACCAGGGTATTATCCGGATCAATACTACCCTGGGCCTGCATCAAGGCATGGCCGGTACCCAGTTGCTCTTCTTGTACTACAAAGCGTAATTTTTCGTCCGATAAAGCCTCTCGTACCATTTCCCGACCATGTCCTACTACCAGGATAATATCATCTATTCCGGCTTCTTTAACTGCTTTAACTACATACCATATCATGGGTTTGCCCGCTACCCGGTGTAACACCTTGGGCATTTGCGAATGCATACGCACCCCTTTGCCAGCGGCCAGTATAACTGCTGAATAGTTCACTCTATTAATTCCACCTTTGAAGTATTATAAGTTAATATATGCTTTTATATATGAGGTCGCTAATAGAAAAATACAGTCACTTGTATTATACCTTTTATCACAAAGAATGAAAATTTTTATATCACTTTATCCGACCTGTGGATGAATGCCAGGTAAGGGTGTTAAGATAAGCATATAGAGGTGATTGATAATGACCAATCGGCTACTGCTGGTGGATGATGAAGTTAAAATCCTGGATATGATCGATAATTATCTTAGACAGGAGGGGTTTGAAACTACCCGGGCGAGTAACGGTAATGAGGCTCTGGAGCTCTTTCGTAACCAGAGCTTTGACCTTGTTGTCCTGGATTTAATGCTGCCTGAACTAAATGGCCTGGAAGTATGTAAAGAAATTCGCCGTTTTAGTGAGGTCCCAATTATTATGTTGACCGCCAAAACTGATGAAATAGATAAATTACTAGGATTGGAATTAGGTGCTGATGATTATATCAGCAAGCCTTTTAGCCTGCGGGAGTTAACTGCTCGTATCAAAGCGGTTTTACGGCGTAGTAAAAATCACTCCCCGGCAGTCGCCACGATAACGGTAAAAAACCTGCGTCTGGAACCGTCCCGTTTTGAATTATATGTTGATAATACATTGCTCACCTTGACCCCCACCGAATTTAAACTTATCAATGCTCTGTTGGAATACCCAGGCCAGGTTTTAAGCCGCCTGCAGCTTTTAGAGAGAGCTTACGGAGATATTTATGAGGGTTATGAACGCTCTATTGATACCCATATTAGTAACCTGCGCCGTAAACTGGAAAAGGCCGGTAGCCAAATTTTAATAAAATCGGTTTACGGTATTGGCTATAAAGTGGAAACGGAGGATAATAGCAATGAAGATATCCCATAGGTTAACTCTAACTATGGCTGCTGTGGCAATCCTTTCCGTTTTTTTATTGGCCGGCCTGATTTATAATTCAACCGGCAATATTTTCTCCCGCTATATTAATCGCAGCATGTCGGTACAATGCCAACGCTGGGCTGAGGGGCTGGAATCCTATTATGCCGAGCAGGGAAACTGGGATAACCTGCAAACTTACCTGCAAAACCCCGTAGCAAATGCGGTTTCACCTGGCCACCACCGTGGTCGCGGACCTGGTATCAATGCCCAGCGCTTTATGATGGGGGATATAATAGTGGTGGATGCTAACCACAAGATAGTAGGTGACTCCGGCGCTACTCGACTGGGTGAATATGCAAGCGACGGGGAATTAAAGAATGCCTATTCCCTGAAAGTTGGAAATAAATATATTGGCAGTGTTATCTTTTATGAGACGGGAATGAATAGACTGGGTGAGCTGGAAATAGATTTTCTAACCAATATGAGCCGGGCCACTTTACTGGCAGCCTTGCTTACATTAATTATTGCTATTATCCTGGCGATTTTTATTAGTAGGAAAATAAGCCAACCCATAAGTGAGCTGGCCGTTGCTACTAATCAATTAGCAGAAGGTCACTGGTCCATCCGGGCTCAGATTCAAGGAGACCAGGAAATCGTTGTTTTGGCCGATAATTTTAACCTGATGGCCCAAAAGCTGGAGGAGGCTCAAACCCGGCGGGAAAATATGACTGCTGATATTATTCACGAATTAAAAACCCCGCTGTCCATTTTGCGAGGTAACTTGGAATCACTGCAGAGCGGCGCCCTGGTAGCTTCGGAGGAAACCTTTCTTTCCCTGCAGGATGAGGTAATTAGGTTAACTAAATTAGTGGAAGATTTAGAAGTATTAAGCCGCTTGGAAAGCGGAAAGTTGGCATTAGACCTGCAACCCTGTGAAATGTCAGGGCTATTAGATGCCCTGTTTCCCATTATAAATACCCTGGAGATGCAGGGAAAGGTGTTTATCAGTGAGATAGCCGAGGATCTCCCCCCTCTTTATGTTGATAGGGGCAGAACTTTACAGGTGTTAATTAACCTGCTCAGCAATGCCATGCACTATACCCCTACAGGGGGTAGTATAATACTGCAGGCTAAAAAAGAGAGCGAGAGTTTTGTTCATTTGACTATAAGCGATTCGGGTAAAGGAATAGAAGAGCAAGACCTTAGGCATATATTTGACCGTTTTTACCGGGTCGATCGTTCTCGTTCACGCCGGCTAGGGGGAACCGGGCTGGGGCTGGCTATAGCCCGGGGTTTTGTTGAAGCTCAGGAAGGTACCATCTGGGCCGAAAGCACTCCAGGTAAGGGTAGTACTTTTCACCTCCTGCTGCCAGCAGTTATCCAATAGGGAGCAAATACATTTAGTTATCCCCTAAAATCTTATTTCTTGCAAATGTTTTTGTGCCAGTTCCAGGTCACTGGGTTTATCGACGTCTACGCCTACCTCGGCATAGGGAGATATTATGGCCTTACCCTTGATACCAAGGGTTTTATAGAATCTTTTCTCCACCGTTTCTATGTTTAAACTACGGGTAATATATTTCCAAACCAGGCCAAAGCCGAAGAGTTTAGCCATAGCCAGGGGATTTTTTCTACGCTCCACCAATTTTAGAGCTATTTCCAGAACCTCATCAAACAATTCCGAGCGCAGGATAAAGAGGTTACCCCCAGTAAAAATCCCATCTTTAAGTTTTACATAAGTCCGGCTAACTCCAGGAAAGCGGTTTTCATTTACTTCTTTTCGAGTTATCGGGTAGTAAAATTCAGCATCATATTGTTCTGCCTGGTTTATAAAATCATCAATAGCATCGGTAGTAATAAAGGGTATATCTGAAGGCATGATTAAAATTCGCTCACTGATACCTTTTTCCCGTAGTAATTCAACCCCATGGGCAAAGCTTTCAATCGCATTCCGCCCCCCACTAACAAAGAATAGCCGATCCTGCCCGCTAAATATATTACGCAAAGCTTCGGTCGGTCCGCTAATTACAATGTTTCTAATAGCAGGAGATTGGCGCAAGGCTTGATAGATATAATAAATCATAGGGTAATTGCCTATTATAATCAGGGCTTCATTATCAT
>ENA-UOUL01003617-UOUL01003617.1-bioreactor-metagenome-genome-assembly--contig:-NODE-3617-length-15488-cov-6.279216_pt1 | contig 15488 bp, 11 predicted proteins | sample MGYA00249838_ERZ747220 | MGnify/ENA primary metagenome ERZ747220 (study PRJEB28778, sample SAMN05720191) | bioreactor metagenome | isolation source: Anaerobic biogas reactor | place: USA:Washington...
CGAGATCGGCCAGAAGCCGATCGTATTCCCCCTCGTCGGCGTTCTCGTCGAGCCATTGCAGATACGCGTCGACGCCTTGGTACATGATCCCGCGCAGATTGCCGAAGTTCATGAAGTGCTGCGTGAACAACTCGTGGCCGTAAGTCTGGATGAATTGCTTGAGGTCAAGCCAGCGGTCGTCGTCGTTCACGGCTTCCAGGGGCGAGAAACGGACACCGCGGCAATGGCGGAGCCAAACGCGGACCAACGGCTCGGAGACGTCCTCGAGACAGCCGAGCAGATCCTCGTCCGATTTGTCGCGAGCGGCGCGAATCAGGCAGCGGACGATCGTCTTGTAGCCGGTGGCGAAGATACGGTCGAATTCGGTGATTCCGCCTTGCCCGACCGGATTCTCCCGCTCCATTTCTTGGAGCGTGGCGATCAGTTGGCACGTTTCGCGGAAGAGTCCCAGCCGCGGCAAGAGGACGAGCAGGTCGTGCATGGCGCGATGCATGCATCGCGCGGCGATCAGTTTTCGCGCGCTGCCGCCTCGCGCCAGGGGTAGATAGAGCAAGGGCTGGCTCGACAATTCCTCGAGGAGCCGCGGAAGAATCTGTCGGACGGATTCCAGACGACCGTCGTAGCCGGCGTGGAGAATCCGCTGGACGGACGTTTCCCACGGCTTGCCGCCGGTCGGCACGAGATCGGCCCCGCCGATCTGCCGCAGGGGATGGGCGCCGTCCGCAACGAGGCCGTGCTCGATCTGCCCGCCGGCGAAGTCCGCGAGGATGGCCTCAGCGGCCTCCTCACCGTCCGCCGCGGCGACGCGCTGCTGGACACGGCGGCGCTGGGCGATAACGCGCTGGCCGGCATCGTGGACACGCTGCGCGGCGCGGGGGTGGAGCTGGTCCCCGCCATCCACGCCTCGGCGCTGCCCGGCGGGCTGGTCCAGCGCGACGCCTACGACCGGCTCCGCGCGGGGCTGCTGGAGCGCGCCGCCGAGGCTCAGGGCGCCTGCATATTCCTGCACGGCGCCATGGTCGCCGAGGGCGTCGAGACCGCCGACGCCAGCCTCGTCTGCGCGCTGCGCGAGGCGCTGGGGCCCGGCGCGCCCATCGCCGTGGCCATGGACATGCACGGCAACGTCACCGCCGACTGGGTCCGCTGCGCCGACGCCATCCGCGCCTACCATACCGCCCCCCACGTGGACCAATCCGCCACCGGCGCCGCCGCCGCGCGGATGATGCTGCGCATGCTCCGCGAGGGGTTGCGCCCCTCCATCGGTTTCGTCAAGCTGCCGCTGATGTACCCCGGCGAGTTCGCCCGCACCGACTCGGAGCCGATGGGGAGCATCATGCGGCTGGTGGCCGAGATCGAGGCGCTCCCCGGCGTCCTCTCCGCCTCGCTGATCAAGACCCACTCCTGGAGCGACGTCTATGACAAGGGCATCAGCGCGGTGGTGGTGGCCGAGGGGGCCGCGCTGGCGCAGGCCCAGGCCGCCCGGCTCGCCGCGGCCTTTTGGGAGCGCCGCTACGACTTTCCCAAGAGCGTGGAGGCCTACCCGCCCGACGAGGCGATCGCGGTCGCGCTGGGCGCCGCCGGGCAGCCGGTCTTTCTCTCCGATTCGGGCGACAACCCCACCGCCGGCGGCACCTCGGACGTGCCGGCGCTGCTGGGGCGGCTGCTGGCCCGCCGCGCGCCCAGCGCGCTGGTCTGCGGCTTTTGGGACGCCGAGGCCGTCCGCGCCTGCCATGCCGCCGGCGTCGGCGCGATGGTCCAGACCACCCTCGGCGGCAAGGTGGACCGCGCCAACGGCGCGCCGCTGCCGGTGACGGGGACGGTGCGGCGGCTGGCGGAGGGGGATTTCTACCGCGGCGGCTCGCGGCTGGCCGTGCTGCGCGTGAGCGGGGTGGACGTGCTCCTCTCGGAGGAGCGCATCGCCGTCACCGACCCGGCCCAGTTGCGCCGCCTGGGGCTGGAGCCGCTAGAGTACAAGATCGTGGTGATGAAACAGGGGTACCTGTTCCCCGAGTTCGAGGCGCTCAGCGTCCGCTCGATCCTGGCGCTCTCGCCGGGGGCCACCCATTGCGACCTGACGCAACTGCCCTTCCGGCGGGTGCGCCGCCCGATCTATCCGCTGGACGCCGACACGACCTGGTCGCCGGGGTGAAAGCGCGCGGGCACGGATCGGACCGGATATCCACCACGAAACACACCAAATACACGAAAGGTGACCCGGCCTTTGCCGGTTCGTGTGGTTCGTGTGTTTCGTGGTTCCAGCTCCTGGCTCTGGTGGACGTCGGGATTGGACCGGATATCCACCACGAAACACACCAAATACACAAAAGATGGCCCGGCCTTTGCCGGTTCGTGTGTTTCGTGGTTCCAGCTCTTGCTTTTCGCAGCGGAGCCATCCGGGGGCGGCGTTTGCACGCCGCATCCGTGTACGCATTTTGAGGGGAGGTTGCCATGTCCAACCAAGTTAGCGTTGGGAGCCGTGTCCCCGCTTCCGACCTAGGCGCGCGCGCAAGAGGCCGCAGCAATCGTCATGGCCGTATCTGGGCCTGCCTGCTGCTCCTGGGGATCTGCGCCGGGTTGCTTGCGCTCGCGCTTCCCGCGCCGGCCCTGGCCGACGGCGGCCCGGTCCTCGTCCTGCTGGACGGGCGATTCGAGGCCCGCGGGTACCGCCAGGATGGCGTCTATTACATCGCCATCACCGCCAGCCCCTCGGTCCAGTGGCCGCTCTACGACCTGCGCGCCTTGGGGGTGGACCTGACCCCCGCCCAGCTCGACCACCTGGCCATGAGCCCGTACGAGTGGACCGTGGACTCGCCGGACCCCGCCCTTTTCGCCGCCGTGGGACGCCAGTACGCCAACGAGTGGCTCCTGACCGGCGGCCTGGACCCCACCCTGGGCACGCGCTACCGGCTGCGGCACCAGGGCCTGTGGGCGGAGGCGCTGGGCTATTACGGCGCCGCGCACCCCGCGCCCGACACCACCCATGTCTTTCGCTTCGCCTTCGACCAGGAGATGGCCCTCGAGTCGGTGCGCGTGGCGATCGATGCGCGCGGCCCCTTCGCCGACGTGGATTCGCAGGTGGACGCGGGGCTGCTCCTCTTCGCGCCGCCGGCCACGCCCTCGCCCACCAGGACGCGCACGCGCCCGCCCACCACCACCAAGGTGCCGACGGGGACGGCCACTCGCACCGCCACCAAAACCCCCACCGCGACGCCGACGTCGTCCGCGACACCGACGTCGTCCTCGACACCGACGGCCACGCCCACCCGCACCGGGACCGCTACCCCCACGGCGACCGCGTCCGTCACGCCGACCTGGACCCACACGCCCACCCCCACCGCGTACAAGGCGTGCTATACCTCTCGCGCGGAGGAGGTGCTCCTGTACAAGGTGGAGGAGTCGCTCTTTAGGCCATACGCGGTCACGCCGGGGGTCCCCGCGGACGCCAGCCTGCTCGCGCTGACGCCGATCCCCGCGCCTCCGGCGCCGGCGGGCTGGAACCAGCCGGGCTATGCGCCGGGCGCGGGTTGGCGGCCCGCGGATCGGGTCTATTGGCCGGTCTGGGAAGCCTACCCCTGGCGCCCCTACCCGCCCCACGCCGACATCCTGGGCGTCCAGGGCGAGGACGGCCCGGAGGGGATCGATGGCACGACGCACCTCCTCCGCGGCCAGGTGACCCTGCATGCGCCGGCGGCCGGCTGGCGGGTCACCAGCGCCCTCCTCCGCACCTGGAGCGACAACCGCGCCAACTGGTACTGGGACGGCCAATTGATTCGCCAGAACGTGCAAGGCCCCATGGGCACGGAGGACGGGGCCGGGGAGCCCGTCGGCTGGCTGGAGCTCTACCCGGAACATGTGGGCGCGCTGGGCGGCGTCTACCAGTTGGCCATCCAGAACAGCAACGACTATTGGTACATCCCCAACCCGCAGGGCACGGCCTGGGAGGTCTGCGTCTGGTGGGAGCGGCGGCCGGTGGGCCCGTATCTGCCGCTGGTTCTCAAGGCGCCCTGAGCCGCTGGCGGGCCCTGCCGGACGAGATAGGAGGCTGTCATGGCGAAAGCGGCGGACCGTGTCCTGTTTCAGCGCCAGAGCGAGCCCCGCGAGGGCGCCTTCACCTTCCTGGTCCCCCAGGGCTGGACGGTGGAGGGAGGCATCGTGCGCGCCGACCACCTGCGCCAGGTGGTGAACGCCCAGAGCATCGAGGCCAAGCTCGACCTGGCCGTCATGGCCGACGCCGCCGGGCGGGTGATGTTCCGCTGGTGCCCGGCGGTGAAATACTCGGACCCGCGCCACGTCCTCACGGCGCAGATGGGTTGGATGCCGGTGGGGAGCGTCTACCAGGGCACGCTCCTCTACCCGGCCATGCCCGCGGCCCAGTTCATCGAGCAGATGCTCTTTCCCTGGGCGCACCCGCAGGGGCAAGACGCCCGGGTCATCGAGGAAAAGCCGCACCAGGACAAGGCCCAAGAGGCCTGGCAGCGCAGCGTCTCCGGCGGCGGCCTGCAAACCGTCGTCTATGACGCCGCCTCGGTCACCTATACCTACGCCGAGGGCGGGGTCCGCTTCAAGGAGACGGCCTACACCCTCATCGAGTCGCTGGGCCAGGCCGCCGCCGGCCTCTGGACCAACCTGAACACCGTCTATTGGCGCGCGCCCGAGGCCGAGTTCGACGACTGGGCGCCGGTGTTGCGGCGCATCCGCGAGTCGGACCAGGCCAACCCGCGCTGGCTGGCCGAGGAGCGGGTCAGCCAGGAGGTCTTGAGCATGGCCTTTGCCAACGCCCAGGCCGCCGAGCGTTACCGCGCCCAGCGCGCGCTGGAGGTGCAGCGCCAGATCCAAAGCGAGCTGCAGCAGATGCTCGATCACAAGCGGCAGGTCCAGTCGGACATCCGCTACGACCAGAACCTGGCCCTGCGCGGTCAGGAGGAGTACTATAACCCCGTGCTGGAGCGGCACGAGTACGCCACCAACGCGTGGCAGCACCGCTGGGTGAACAAGGACGGGCTCGAGTTTTACACCAATTGCGAGGGCGACGACCCCAACCGCGACGAGCTGGGCGGCCGCCGCGACTGGCAGCGCAGCCCGGTGGACCGCCAATACCCGCGTTAGGCGGGGAGTGAACCACGAAATACACCAAATACACGAAAACAGGATAGGATCGCTCCGGTCCTATCCTGTTTTTTTCGTGTGTTTCGTGTATTTCGTGGTTACTCCCCTCTGAGCAAGAGCGGCAGGTGCGCCCAGTGGTCCGGCGGCGCCAGGGTCGCCGTGGGTGAGGGGGTGCGGGTGGACGTGGCGGTCGGCGTGCGCGTGCCGGTGGGCGCGCCGGTCGAAGTGAAGGTCGGCGTCGGCGTGCGGGTGCCGGTGGGCGCGCCCGTCGAGGTGGGCGACGGCGTCGGCGTGGCGGTGGCGGGCGGGGCGCAGAAATCGTACCGCACCGTCAGCAGGGGGCGCAGCGAGGCCGTCTCGTGCTCGGACGCGGCGAAGCGGAGCAGGGTGGGGCTGTCGTAGCTCTTGAGCGCCAGCCCCCGGTTGCTCGCGGGCTCGCGGACCCACCGGGCCGCCATGGCGGTCACCGGCAGGTCGTACCAGGCGGCGGGGCCGCCAACCACCGTCACGACGCTCTCCGGCGACGCCGCGCGGTCCGCGCCGATGCCGTTGGCCCCGGGGACGGCCCAGGGCGCGTCCGTCCGGGCCTGGGTCCAGCTCGCCTGCCCCTCCGACCAGGGGCGCAGCAGCTCGTAGGCCCCCACGGTCAGCGGATGGACCGTGACCCGCTGCAACACGTGGATGCCGAGGGTCGCCTCCAGGATGCGGGCGTTGGCGGGGAGGCTGGTCAGGTCGAAGCGGAGCAGCGCCGCCATGCTGTCCGGGGCCTGCACGTCGATGGTCACCGCGGCGCCCAGGTTGTCCTCCGGCGACCAGACGCGGATGCCCGTATCCACCGCGCCGGCATAGCCCCCCGCGCCCTGCTGAAAGGTCCGCGCCGCGGGGGTGCAGGCCGAGGCCAGCGTGGGGGTGGGCGTGGGCGACGGCGTGAGCGACGCCTCGGGCGTCGCCGTCGCCGTTGGCGTCGAAGACGACGCTGGCGTCGCCGTCGCCGTCGCGGCGCAGGGGCTCACCCCCCAACTCCCCATATAGTTCCAGCCCGCCGCGCCGCCGCTCAGGTTGGCGGCGTAGACGCGCAGGCTATAGGGCGCCTCGCGGGCAAAGGCCGGCTGAAACTCGAGCGCCCAATGCACCGTCAGGCGGTTGCCGTCGACCACCACGCGGCCATCCCGCGCGCGCACCGTGACCCAATCGTTCTGCAGCAGCCGGTCCTCGCCGGGCGCGGCCCCCTCCAGCCAGGCCGTGCCCGCCGCGTTGCGCAGGTAGAGCTTGTTGGCCGGGCGGCTATAGCGCAGATAGACCGACTGCTTCATCCAGACGCCCGAGTCGAAGAGGAGCTCGACCACGTCGAGGTTGCTGGCGCCGGTGGGCTCGTCCACCGTGACGGCAAAGCCGGTGGCCGCGCCCGCGCACGCCGCGCCGGCGTTGGGCGACACCCCGATGATGGCCGGCGCCGCGGGCAGGGGCGCGGCGCGCAGCGGCCCAGCCCACAGCAGGGCCCCCGCCGCCAGCAGCGCCCACGCCAGCACCCTCGCCTTGCTCATCCCACTCCTCCCTCTGTGTTCCCAGACGGCACTTTAGCCAAGTTGGCGCGGTTGTCAAACGGGCCAGCGGGGCGCGCTCATTTGAGGAGCAGCGGCAGCGCCACCACGTCCGGGGTGGGCGTGCGGGTGGGCGTCCGCGTGCGGGTCGGGGTGCGGGTGGGCGCCCGCGTGGCGGTGGGCGTCCGGGTGGGCGTGCGAGTCGGGGTGCGCGTGGGCGTCGGCGTTCGCGTCACGGTGGGCGTGGCGGCCAGGTCGAAATTGACCTGCAGGCGCCAGCCCTGCAATTGGCCCACCTGTCCCCCCGTGCAGTCGGTGACCCGCAAGAAATAGCTGCCGTTGACGCCGCCGGAAAGGCCGGAGAACGTCCAGATGGCTCCATAGACATCGCCGGCCTCGGGACGCCTCGACACGGTATACGAGTCGTCCCAGAAGGTGAAGAGCAAGTCGGTGGGCCGGGGGTGGTAGTAGAGCGCCGTCACGACCGCCGAGTCCACCTCCTTGAAGAGGCCTTCCGCGCACGAGATGGTGATGACCCGGGTGATCCCCGTGACGCAGTCGCCGTCAGGGATCTGCTGGGCGGGGACGAGATCGTCCGCTCCGTAGCACATGCCCGCCGGCTCGGCGGGATCGGCGGCGCTGGGGGTGGCCGCCGCCAACAGGCAGATCACCGCGGCCAGCAGCGACCGCGCGAGCATCCTGGTTTCCTTCATGGGAACCCTCCTGCTCACCTGTGCCCACTGCTGCCAGTATAGCGCGCGCCGCGGCGGATGTCAATAGAATAGAGCCCTGCGGCAGGGCTTGTGCCAAGTCGCGCTCGGCGATCAATGCGGCATGGAATGCCGACGCCGAGCTACGGCGGCATGGAATGCCGGGGCTGCGCCTGATAGAATCAGGCTTCGGATTCCACGCCACGGAGGCTCCAGAAGCCCGATTCTATCGGGCGCGGTGGCGTAGCACGGCGATTCATCGCCGTGCGGGCGGCGCGCCAAGTCGCGCTCGGCGATGAACTCGCCGAGCTACCAGGCGGCGCCTGATGGAATCAGGCTTCGGCAGTCCATGCCGCTCGGCAGTCCATGCCGCGGAGGCTCCAGAAGCCCGATTTCATCGGGCGCTGCCGACGCCATTCCATGGCGCGTAGCACGGCGTCGGCATTCCATGCCGCATTCGTCGCCGTGCGGGCCGGCACGCCAAGCCGACTGCCGACTCGGCACATGCCCTGCGGAACGGCTCAAGCCGTCACGACATGAAGAACAGCGCCGCGCACCTGCCGATGTAGTAGCGACTTCAGTCGCTCCTCCCGGAACGGCTCAAGCCGTCACTACATGAGGACGGGCCGCCGCTTGCCCGCCTTCCCAAAACGCCCTACAATGCCCCCAGACGTCCGAGAGGAGGGCCGCTCCCATGTCCACCCGACCCAACATCGTCCTGATCCTCGCCGACGACCTGGGCTATGGCGACCTGTCCCGCTTCAACGGCGGGCTCTCCCAGACCCCCGCGCTGGACGCCCTGCTGGACGAGGGCGTCTGCCTCACCCAGCAATACACCGCCTCGCCCGTCTCCAACCCCTCCCGCGCCACGCTGATGACCGGCCGCTATCCCCACCGCACCGGCTCCATCGACACGCTGGAGTGGCACGGCCTGGAGCGGCTGGCCCTGGGCGAGACGACCCTGGCCGACGTCTTGCGGCGCGCCGGCTATGTCACCGGGCTGGTGGGCAAGTGGCACCTGGGCTCCTTCGACCCGCGCTACCACCCCCTGCGCCGCGGGTTCGACGAGACGGTCTGCTTCCGCGGGGGCATGCACGACTATTACCAGTGGCGCCTGGAATACGGCGAGCAGGTGGTCCGCGCCGATGGCCGCTACCTCACCGACCTCTGGAGCGACGAGGCGGTGGCCTTTATCGACCGCCACGCTGGCGAGCCGTTCTTCCTGCACGTCACCTACAACGCCCCGCACACGCCCCTCCAGGTCCCCGAGGACGAGATCGTCCCCTTCCGCGAGCGGGGGCTGTTCAACGAGGGGGTCTGCCGCATCTATGCCATGATCCGGCGGCTGGACCGGGGCGTGGAGCGCATATTGGCGGCGCTGGACCGCCGCGGCCTGCGCGAGGACACCATCGTGGTTTTCACCAGCGACAACGGCCCCCAGTTCGGCGGCCAGGGCGACCAATGCACCACCCGCTTCAACTGCCAGTACAACGGCGCCAAGGGGACCGTCTACGAGGGCGGCATCCGCGTGCCGCTGGCGATCCGCTGGCCCGCGGGGCTCCCCGGCGCGCGGCGGATCGACCGCATGGCCCACTTTGCCGACTGGTTCCCCACCCTGCTGCACGCCGCGGGCGTCCCGGTCCCCGCCGGGCTCGACCTCGACGGCGTGGACCTCTGGCCGGTGCTGCTGGGGGAGCCGGGCCAGGTCTGCGAGCGGCGCTTTTGGCAATGGAACCGCTTCACCCCGCGGATCGAGGGGAACGCCGCCATGCGCGACGGCGACTGGAAGCTGGTGCGCCCGCGCATCGCCGAGGCCATGGAGGTCCCCACCCTCCACTGGCTGCGGGTGGCCATGTACGAGCCGGAGCATTTCATCGCCCACGGCATCATGCCCTACCCCGCGCTGCCCGCGCTGCCGCCCCCGCCGCCGCCCGAGCTCTACAACGTGCGGCTGGACCCGCTGGAGCGGGAGAACCTCGCCGCGCGCCACCCCGACGTGGCCCGGCGGATGCTCCGCGAGCTGGAGACGTGGTTCGAGGAGGTCGAGTCGGAGCGGCGGGCGATCGCGGGGGAGTGAAGCGCACCGCAGGGACGCAGAGGGCGCAGAGAGAGATGACCATTCGCGAGCGTACCACCTGGGAGGAGCGGCGGCTGACGGTGACCTGGGAGCCGGGTCACCTGCCCCCGCGCGAGCAGGTGACCCAGGCCAGCGGCATCTGCTTCGTCGCCGACGGGCGCATCCTGCTGGTGAGCCAGGACGGCGACCATTGGGCGCTCCCCGGCGGCCACCCCGAGCCCGGCGAGGCCCCGGAGCAGGCCCTGATCCGCGAGGTGTGGGAGGAGGCCAGCGCCCGGGTGGAGCGCTTCGCCTACCTCGGCGCGCAGCGGGTGGACGACCCCGAGGCCCCGGCGCCGCCCCATGTCTATTACCAGTTGCGTTATGTCGCCTGGGTGCGGCTGGAGCCGTTCGACCCCCAGCACGAGACGCGCCATCGGCGGCTGGTGGCGCCCGACCAGCTCATCGCGACGCTGGGCTGGGACACCACCGCCATCGCCGAGGCGCTGCTGGCGGCGGCGCAGCAAAAACAAGCCCCGGTCCCGCCCTTGCCGTGAGGCGAGGCGGGCCGGGGCTCGATCTAGGCACACGCGACGGGTCTTACGTCAGCGGGAATAACTCGTTTAGCTTGGCCACCACGTCGGCGCTCAGCTCCACCTCGGCGCCGCGGGCGTTGCTCGCGACGTGCTCGGGCTTGGTGGCGCCGGTGATCACGCTGCTGACCTCGGGATGGCTCAGCAGCCAGGCCACCGCCAGTTGCGCCCGGTTGATCCCCAGGCCCTCGGCGATGGGCTTCATCTGCCGCACGCTCTCCAGCGTCTGATCGCTCAGGCGGTTGCGTAGCCCCTCGTTGATGGCGGCGCGGCTATCCGCCGGGACGCCGGCGTCGTACTTGCCGGTGAGGATGCCGCTGGATAGCGGGCTGAACGTGGTCAGGCCGATCCCCAGCGCGCGCACGGCGGGGATCACGTCGGTCTCGACGCGGGTCCGCCGGAGCAGGTTATACCCCGGCTGGTCCACGCTGGGGCGGTAGAGGTTGAACTGCCGCGCCAGCCCCACCGCCTCGGTGATCTGCGCGCCGGTCCACTCGCTGGTGCCCCAATAGAGCACCTTGCCCTGGTGCACCAGGTCGTCCATGGCGCGCACCGTCTCCTCCAGCGGGGTCTCGGGGTCGAAGCGGTGGCAGTAATAGATATCCAGGTAATCGGTGCCGATCCGCTGCAGCGTCTTGTCGATGGACTCCATGACGTGCTTGCGGGAAAGGCCGCGGTCGTTGGGGTCGTCGCTCATCGGCCAAAAGAGCTTGCTCGAGATCACCAGCCGATGGCGGGGCAGCTCCCGCAGGACCTGGCCCATCATCCGCTCGGACTCGCCCCTGGCGTAGGCGTCGGCGATATCGAAAAAGTTGATCCCGGCCTCATAGGCGGCGAGGATGATCTGGCGCGCCAGCGCCGCATCCTGAATGCTCTCCCCAAAGGTGGTCCACCCACCCAGCGCCACCGCGCTGACCTTCAGCCCCGTGTTGCCCAGACGACGAAACTTCATCTCGCATCCTCCTTGGCGTGGTCGCGCCGGCCCGCGGGCGCAGCGCGCTAACAGTCTAGATATTACCCGCCAACCGCCCTTCGCGCTATGAGCCAGGTCATGCGGGAGGAGGGAAGGGGACGCAGATGAACACGGATTGCCGGAGATGGGATCCCCTGATCCGCGGAGGTCGAGGCTTCAGCCGGGCCTTTGCGCAGCCAAGCCGGCCAAAGCCTCGGCCTCCAAGACCAGCCAGGGCCTGCGCCAAGTCGCGCTCGCCACAGCGGATCGCCCACCTTTGCCGCCCTGAGCTTGTCGAAGGGTGGCCAGGCGGCGCGCTTCGGGCTCGGCGTGCAAGAGCCGGACATCCCCCAAGCGATATCGGACTTGGCGCAAGCCCTGGGTTGTGCGCCACATCCACTCTGTGGTATCATCCAACCACGACGACACGGAGGGAGGCGAGGTGGGCAGGCGGCTGGCGGCGGCGGTGGCGGTCTTGATCCTGGCGGGGTGGGGGTGGGCGGCGGGCGTCCGCGGCCAGGCGCCCCTGTCCGGCGCCGCCCGGGCCAGCTCGCTGGCCCTCACCCCCGACGGGGCGACGCTCCTCGTCGCCAACGCCGATAGCCACACCGTCACCCTGCTGGACGCCGCCACCCTGCGCGTGCTGGCCGAGCTCCCCGCCGGGCGCTCCCCCCGCACCGTGGCGACCGACGCCGCCGGGCGGCTCGCCGTCGTGGCCTGCCAGGATTCCGGCGAGATCGCCCTGCTGGACCTCCCCGCGCGCCAGGTGGTGGGGCGCGTGGCGGTGGGGCGCGGGGCGACCAGCGCGCTGCTCACCGCCGACGGCGCGCTGGCGCTGGTGACGCTGCGGGACGAGGACGCCGTGGCGCTGGTGGACGTCGCGCGCGGCGAGGTGGTGGCGCGGCTGGCGGTGGAGCCCAAGCCCTATGGCCTGGCGCTCTTGCCCGACGGCGGCGCGGCGCTGGTGACCCACCTCCTCAGCGGGCGGGCCAGCGTGGTCCGCTGGCGGCCCCGCCCCACGGTCTATTTGCCGCTGCTGTGGGCGGGGGGCGACGGCGTGACCGCTGCCGCGGTCACTTGGGCGGCCGCGCCGGCGACTGCGCCCTCCCCCTGGCGGCTGACCGTGGAGCGGGTCATCGCCGCCTGGCCGGATAGCAACCTCAGCCAGCGGGCCGTGCTCTCGCCGGACGGGTCGCGCGCCTACCTGCCGCAGACCCGCGCCAACACGGCCAACCGGGCGCTGACCTACGACACGACCGTATTTCCCATCGTCGCCGTGCTGGATTTGGCGACGGGGGAGCTGCTGCCCCGCGCCAACATCGCGCTGGACACCGCCGACCAGCCGGTGGGGCTCCCCACCGACGCGGCGCTCAGCGCCGACGGGCGGCGGCTCTGGGTCGCCAACGCCGCCTCCAACGACGTCTCGGTGGTGGACGTGGTCACGCGCCGGGGGCTGGCGCACCTGGAGGTGGGCGCCTACCCCACGGGGATCGCCCTCTCGCCGGACGGGCGGCGCGTTTATGTCAACAATACGCTGGATGGCACGGTGACCGTGCTGGACGCCCAGCGCTACGCCCCCATCGCCAACGTCGCCGTGACCGAGCTGCCCCTGCCGCCGGCGCTGCTGCGCGGCAAGCGGCTCTTTTGCTCCAGCGACGACCCCCGGCTGGCGCGGGAGCAGTGGATCTCGTGCCAGAGCTGCCATTTCGAGGGCGAGCAAGACGGCCGCACCTGGTTCTTTGGCTTTGCCGGGCCGCGCAACACCACCAGCCTCCTGGGGATGGTCGCCACCTACCCGCTGCGCTGGTCGGGCGACTGGGACGAGTCCGCCGACGCCGAGTTTGCCATCCGCCGGGAGCAGTTCGGTACCGGGCTGATCGCCGGGGCGCTGCACCCGACGCTGGGGGAATATAACCAGGGGCGCTCTTACGACCTCGACTGCCTGGCGCTCTATATGGACTCGCTGGCGCTGCCGCCGAGCCCCCACCCGCTGGACGCGGCGGCGCGGCGCGGGCGGGCGGTGTTCGAGCGGGCGGACACCGGCTGCGCCGACTGCCACCCGGCGCCGCTGTATACCGACCTGCGCAGCCACGACGTGGGGACCGCCACGGCTTGGGAGCGGGTCGGCCCGGCCTATGACACGCCGACGCTGGCGGGGGTCTGGGCCACGGCGCCGTACCTCCACGACGGCTCGGCGGCGACGCTGCGCGACGTGCTGGTCGCCCGCAACCCCGCCGACCGCCACGGCGTCACCTCGGGCCTGAGCGCGGGCGAGCTGGACGACCTCGTGGCGTTCATGCTGGCGCTGCCGGAATAGGAGACGAACCACGAAATACACGAAAAACACGAAATAGGAGAGTCTGGTCCCCTGTTCGTGTATTTCGTGTGTTTCGTGGTGATATATCCGCGTTTCGCGGTTACAACCGTAGCTGATTGGAGGCAAGATGGCCAAACCAGGCAAGCACACATTGGAAGAGATCCTCTCCCAGCCCAAGAGCTGGGCCAAGACCGCCAAGCTGATGGCGGCGCTGCGCGGTGAGATCGCCGCGCTCTGGGGCGCCCGGCCCTGGCAGCAGGTGGTCTTTACCGGCTGCGGCTCGCCCTATTACCTCTCCCTCGCCGCGGCGAGCCTCTTTCGCCAGCTCACCGGCCGCTGCGCCGTCGCCGCGCCGGCCTCGGAGCTCTGGCTCAACCCCGCCGGCACCTACCTCGGCGCGGGGGATGTCCTGCTGGTGGCGGTGAGCCGCTCCGGCGAGACCACCGAGGTGCTCCGCGCCGTGGAGGCGTTCAAGGAGGCCAAGCGCGGCCAGGTGGTGGTGATCACCTGCGAGGAGAAAAGCGCGCTCTATGGCCGGGGCGACCTGAACATCGGGCTCCCCTGGGCGGCGGAGCAGAGCATCGCCCAGACCCGCTCCTTCGCCTCCATGTACGTCGCCGCCGTGGGGCTCTGCGCCATCTGCGCCGGGCGCGAGGACCTCTTGGCGGCGCTGGGCGAGCTGGCCCCCCTCGGCGAGGGGATCCTGGCCCGCGCCCACAAGCGGATGCGCGCGCTGGGCACGGGAAAGTTCAGCCGCTTTTATTTCCTCGGCTCGGGCGCGCGCTACGGCCTCGCCTCCGAGGTCAGCTTGAAGATGAAAGAGATGACCCTCACCCACTCGGAGCCGTTCCACTTTATGGAGTTCCGCCACGGCCCCAAGTCCATGGTCAACAAGCGGACGCTGGTGGTGGGGCTGCTCTCGGCGGCGCAGGGCGAGCAAGAGCTGGCTGTGCTGCGCGAGATGCAAGAGCTGGGCGCCACGGTGCTGGCGCTGGGCGACGAGATAAAGCTGGCGGGCGCGCGCAAGGTCGCCTTCCACTCGGCGCTCCCCGAGGAGGCGCGGGGCGTGCTCTACCTGCCGGCGCTGCACCTGCTGGCCTTCGAGCGGGCGCTGGGCAAGGGGCTAGACCCCGACGCGCCCACCAACCTGGACGCGGTGGTGAAGCTGAGCCATGCATGACCTACTGGTGGTGGGGGAGATCAACGTCGACCTGATCTTGCAGGATGAGACCATCGCGCCGGTCTTTGGCCAAGAGATCGTGGTCAAGGACGCGCTCTTGACGCCGGGGAGCTCCTCGGTGATCATGGCCTGCGGCGCGGCGCGGCTGGGGCTGGACACGGCCTTTTTCGGCCTGACCGGCGCCGACGAGTTCGGCGCCTTCATGCGGCGCGAGATGGCCAAGCTCGGCGTGGACGTCTCGCGGGTGGTGGCCGACCCCGCGCTGCGGACGGGGCTCACGGTCAGCCTCTCCACGGCCAAGGACCGCGCCATGATCACCTTCATGGGCTCCATCGACGCCCTGACCGCCGACCGGGTCCCCGACGACCTGCTCGGCTCGGCGCGGCACCTCCATTGCGGGAGCTTTTTCCTGCAAGAGCGGCTGCGCCCGGGGCTGCCCGACCTCTTTCGGCGGGCCCGCGCGCGGGGGCTCACCGTGTCGCTGGATTTGGGCTGGGACCCCGAGGGGCGCTGGGGGAGCGAGCTGGAGCGGGTGATCGACCTGGTGGACGTGCTGGTGCCCAACGAGACCGAGGCGCTGCACCTCACCGGCGCGGACACGGTGGAGGAGGCGCTGGAGCGGCTGGCGGCGCGGGTGCCCACCGTGGCGGTCAAGCTGGGGCCCCAGGGGGCGGCGGCAGCTAGCGGCGCCGAGCGCGCCCGCGCGGAGGCGATCCCGGCCACGGTGGTGGACACCACCGGCGCGGGGGACAGTTTCAACGCGGGGTTCATCTATGGCTACCTGAAGGGGTGGCCGCTGGAGCGGGCGCTGCGGCTGGGGTGCGCCTGCGGGTCGCTTTCGACCGAGGCCGCCGGCGGCACCACCGCCCAGCCGACCCTGGCGCGGGCGATGGAGGCGGCGGGGTTGTGATCACGGAGGGCGATCACAAGGATCGCCCCTACCAGGCCTGGCAATCGTAGGGGCGAACCTTGTGTCATCTGCTCCAACTAATTGGCATAGGTTAGCGTGGGCCGCAGTTGCGTTGTGCATGGC
>ENA-UOUL01003618-UOUL01003618.1-bioreactor-metagenome-genome-assembly--contig:-NODE-3618-length-15488-cov-3.790020_pt1 | contig 15488 bp, 5 predicted proteins | sample MGYA00249838_ERZ747220 | MGnify/ENA primary metagenome ERZ747220 (study PRJEB28778, sample SAMN05720191) | bioreactor metagenome | isolation source: Anaerobic biogas reactor | place: USA:Washington...
ATCCGAACGATCAGGAACTCCGCGTGCATTACCTTCGCAATCAACGCAAGTTCTCGGAGGCTGAAAAGGAAATCGAAGAGAAGGCCAAAGCCGAATCCGAGGAAGGCACAGAACCGGTCCTGGACATGTTCAACCTGCTGCGTGACAAGATCCTCGAGAGCTACAAGCTGGAGAAGAAAGCCGCACTTGCTGCCGAAATCGCCAACGATTTCACATACAATCTTTACCACCGTCAGATCGCTTACGATTCTTCCGATTTCCGCGCAAAGCTTCGTGAGCTCGGGTTGAATTTGAAGCACATTCCCCCGTTCTCTGCCAAACCGCAGACCCAGTTGACCGGAATCGTTCCTTCGGCGCTTTATCAACAGGCGCTGCTGCTGGACAGCTCCCGCTATTTCACCGATGTTGTGAGCAATCCTGAGCAAACCCGATTCTACGTGGCTTTCCTTGAAAACAAAACCGCTGCGCAGACGCCCGAACTCGATGCGATTCGTGATATCGTCAGCCAAGACTACCGTCTGATGCGTAAGAATGAGCTCTTTGTTGAAAAGGGCAAGGAGCTTAGCGCAAGCCTCCGCGAGGCCCTTAAACAGGACGGTGCGACTGTGGAAGCTGCCGCGGAATCATTGGGGCTAAAGGCGCAGAGCTATGCTGACTTTTCTATCCGCGAACTTCCGGAAGGCCTGAACTTCCGGCTGCTGAGCGAGGCTGAAACCATGAAGGTCGGTGAAACCAGCGAGATGATCACGCTCGACAACACCGGCTTCTGGATTCATGTGGCCGACAAGAAGGTGCCCGAAATCAAAGAAGACGATTCCGAATATGCCGGCATGCTAATGGCTTTGGAATCCTATTCCGGAGCGATCCGCCTCCAGGGACTGATCAATGACCTGATCAGTGCCAAGATGCCGTCCAAGTCTTGATCGGGATTCCCGGCGGGCCCGATACTTTTTCAGCAAATGATTCAGTCGGAGGTGCGCCATGGAGCCGCTTATTAAGGAACTTCTCAACTCATCGCATCCGATCCCCGAACTCACCGTGAGGGGATGGGTAAGAACCCGCCGGGCCTCCGGCAAGGCTTTCTGCTTTGTCGAAATCAACGATGGGTCATGTCTTGCCAATCTACAGGTGGTTGCCACGAGCGATTTGCCCAACTACGACGAAGTGGAGTCCCTTCAGACCGGATCGTCGGTCTCGGTGACGGGATCGCTCGTTGCTTCGCAGGGCAAGGGACAGAAGTGGGAAATGCAAGCACGGGCTCTGAGCGTTATCGGTAGCGCAGATGAAACGTTTCCCTTGCAAAAGAAGGGACACAGCATGGAGTTTCTGAGGAGCATCGCGCACCTCAGACCCAGGACCAACCTTTTCGGCAGTGTCTTCCGCGTCCGCAGCCGCATGGCTTACGCCATTCACAGTTTCTTTCAGGAGCGGGGGTTTCATTATGTGCACACCCCTATCATAACCGCGAGCGACTGCGAAGGTGCCGGCGAGATGTTCAGGGTGACAACGCTCGATCCATGCGCGACCTACGCAACTCCGCCCAAACCTGAAGATGACTTTTTTGGCCGCCCTTCGTTTCTCACGGTCAGCGGCCAGCTGGAGGGGGAGATCTTTGCCACGGCTTTAAGCCGCATCTACACCTTCGGGCCAACCTTTCGGGCGGAAAACTCCCACACGGCAAGACATGCCAGCGAATTCTGGATGATCGAACCTGAAATGGCGTTCTGCGACCTGAAGGGGGATATGGATCTGGCCGAAGCTTTTATCCAGTACCTGATAAAAGATGCGCTTGGGCATTGTGCCGATGAGATTGCCTTCTTTGATCGCTTCGTCGACAAGGGGCTCACTCAAAGACTCGAATCAATCGCGTCATCCCCGTTCAAACGCATTAGCTATGCTGAGGCGATCCGGATCCTTCAGACCTCTGGCAAGACATTCGAATTTCCCGTCGCGATGGGACAGAATCTCCAGTCCGAACACGAACGATTCCTTTCCGAGGAAGTCTTCAAGTGTCCGGTCACCGTGCACGACTATCCACGCACCATCAAGCCGTTTTACATGCGCAGGAACGATGATGGCGAAACTGTATCCGCGATGGATCTGCTCGTCCCCGGAATCGGGGAGGTCATTGGAGGAAGCCAGCGGGAGGAACGTCTGGCAGTCCTGGAGCAGAGCTTGGCTGAGCACAGCCTCGATCCCGCGACATACTGGTGGTATGTGGACTTGAGGCGATACGGCTCCGTGCCTCACGCGGGGTTTGGACTAGGCTTTGAACGACTCCTCATGCTCATCACCGGCGTTCCGAACATCCGGGACGTCATTCCCTTTGCACGCACGCCGGGAAGCGCTGATTTTTAGCTCGCTGTCTGACACATTTTGAGATCACGAATAGGCTCATCAATCGAATGATTGCATGGTCGTTTTAATAAAGAGCTCTTCAGCACAACGGACCAATTCGAAGTCATCTGCCCACATCGCGCGAACTAGTATCCTAATACACAGTATCAGGACACTTTATGAAAACCCAGCGGTAATATGGATCTCATCGACATAGCCATATCCTCCCCATTTCTCATATGAATTCGTGAAGTCACCGCTTCTTTCTGTCGATTATCAAATGGCCCCAAGAGGACGGAAACACCTAACGTCCAGACGAATCAAACCTATGCCCCTGGAAGCCATCACCGCAGGGCATGAATCGGACGCCCGTCAGCTGACAACGCCGCTTCGCGCAGCGACTCGGATAGGGTCGGATGCGCATGAACAGTCCTTGCCAGATCCTCCGCGCTTCCGCCATAGGTCATGTGACCCACTGCGGATGCAATGAGCTCGGACGCTCCATGTGCGAGAATATGGACACCCAATATGCGATCATCCTTCGCGTGTGAGATGATCTTGACCATTCCCGAGGCATGGCCGCTCGCAATAGCCCGTCCATTTCCCGCAATCTGGCATCTGCCGATCCGCACCTCGCCAAAACGCGAAATGGCTTCCGCCTCGGACAATCCGACCGAAGCAACTTCCGGATCAGTGTAAATAACCGATGGGACAAGGTCCGGATGATAGGGGCTGACCAATCCTGCAAGCCGCTCCACAAATACAATCCCTTCCTCTTCCGCTTTGTGAGCCAACATCGGCCCAGTGATCACATCCCCAATCGCATAGATGCCCGGGACATTCGTCGAGAAGCGGTCGTCCACATCAATCCGGCCCTTCGAATCGCGGGCAACTCCAACGCCCTCGAGTCCAAGACCGTCGGTAAAAGGCTTGCGGCCAACTGCAATCAAAACCTTGTCGCCGGTAAAACTCAGGGGGTTATCTCCCTTCATCGCCTCGAGGGTCACCCCATCCGGACCCACGCTTCCTCCGGTGATCCGGGTATCGGTCGAGATCCGGATACCTTGGCGCGTCAGGGTCTTCTCAAGCGCCGAGCCGATCTCCACATCTGAAGCCGGTGCAATGCGTGGCAGGAACTCCAGCACCGTGACTTCCGAACCGAGCCGGTTCCATATCGACGCCATTTCAAGCCCGATCGCACCTCCACCAATCACCAGCAACCGCGAAGGAACCGATTCAAACGACAAAGCTTCGGTGCTGCTCACCACGTGCTTCCCGTCAAAAGGCAAAAAAGGCAAAGCAACAGGCTCGGAGCCGGTGGCAATCAGGATACTTCCAGCCTCGATGATTCGCTCCCCTTCGGCAGTCGTCACCTTCAGCAGCCCAGCCCGTTCGATGACCGCCTGACCTTTCAGAATCTCCACACCACGGGAAGAAACCAACTGCGACACTCCCTTTCGCATGGAAGCGATCACTCCATTTTTCCGCTGCAGCATTCGCCCGAGGTCAAGCCGCAGCCCGTCCGACTCAACTCCATGGGCCCTGGCACCATCCTTTAGAAACGCATAGTGGCTGGTCGATTGGAGCAGAGCCTTACTGGGAATGCAACCCACGTTCAGGCAGGTGCCACCAAGCTCCCCCTTTTCAATAAGCAACGTGCGCAGACCGAGTTGTCCGGCCCGAATTGCCGCAACATAGCCACCGGGCCCGGCTCCGATGATCGCGAGATCGAATGATGGAGTCTCCATTTCCTTGCCTCAAAGTTCCATGATCAAACGGCTGGGATGCTCGATCGCATCCTTGATCGCGACCAAAAACCCGACCGCTTCCTTGCCGTCCACAATCCGGTGGTCATAGGATAGCGCCAGATACATCATCGGGCGGATCACCACCTGACCATCCACCGCCACCGGCCGTTCCTTGATCGTGTGCATTCCGAGGATTCCGCTCTGCGGCGGGTTGATGATGGGGGTCGAGAGCAATGAACCATAAACCCCTCCGTTCGAAATCGTGAAGACTCCGCCCTGCAGGTCTGCGATCGCGAGCTTTCCATCCCTCGCCAGCTTAGCGTAACGACCGAGTTCCTTCTCGATACCGGCAAGCGAAAGCTGATCACAATCCCGCAGCACCGGCACAACCAAGCCCTTCTCCGTGCCAACAGCCACCCCGATATCATACTGGGACCAGGACACCAGCTCGTCTCCCTCCAGGCTCGCATGCAGTTGCGGGACCTTCTTCAGCGCACCGACCACAGCCTTGACGAAAAAGGACATGAATCCGAGCTTCACCCCATGGGTGGCTTGGAATGCTTCCTGCACCTCCGCCCTCACCCGCATGATCCCGCTCATATCCACTTCATTGAAAGTAGTCAGAATTGCGGCTTCGTGCTGAGCCTGAACCAGACGCTCCGCTATCCGCTTGCGCAAAGGGCTGAGCTTCTTACGAGCCGCTGTGCGCCCGGCACCCGACTCGCGGCGGGCGGGTGCTTTTTCAGAAACAGGAGCATCCGGTTTTGGAGATGGGCGGGATGACTCAACCGCGGCGAGCATATCACCCTTGGTGACTCTTCCGCCCCTGCCACTGCCCGATACGCTCGCCGGATCCACTCCGCTCTCCTTGGCGATACGCTCAACCGATGGGGCCAACACTTCAGAACGCCCGGATTCTTTCCCGGGCGCCGGTTCTTTCCCGGCAGAGACTCCACCCGCTGCGGCAGCCTTCTCCTCCTTCGCGGGAGCCGTTACCGCCGTGTCAACACGGGCAATCACCTGCCCGATCTCGACCTCAGCCCCCTCGGCGACCGTCAATTCAATGCGACCGGCCACATCGGCCAGGCCTTCGAAGGTGATCTTGTCGGTCTCCAGTTCGTAAAGGATCTGGCCCTTGCTGACTGAATCGCCATTGGCGACACACCAACGCGAAAGGATGCCCGAAACGATCGATTCGCCCTGGCTCGGCACTTTTACTTCCTGAATCATGGTATGAAATCAAATGGGGTAATTACGGATCACATCTCAAAAGCCTCATGGATCAGCTCCTGCTGTTCCCTCCGGTGAAGGGCCTGAAAACCGGTCGCCGGAGAGGCACTCTCGCCACGACCCGAATACAGGGGCTTGCGCCCGAATACGGATTCCAGCAACGGCGCGATATAGGTCCATGCCCCCATGTTGCGCGACTCCTCCTGGCACCATATCAGGCGGGTCTTGTCTCCATACCGGCCAACCACCTGCAACAGCAAATCCCGGTTCAGGGGGTAGAGTTGCTCCACCCGCACGATTGCATTGCGGGTCAGCCCGTTCTTCTCACGGTAGTCGATGAGATCATAGTAGACCTTACCGGAGCACAGAATCACACGCTCAACCGATTCTCCCGGCTTCGGGTCATCCAAAATTCCCTGAAAACGACCCGTCTGGAACTCGACTGTGGGCGACACAGCCGCCGGATGCCGCAACAGGCTCTTGGGCGACATGATGATCAACGGCTTGCGGAAATCCCGCTTCATCTGCCGCCGCAAGACATGGAAATACTGCGCGGGGGTAGTGATGTTACAGACCTGGATGTTCGACTCGGCACAAAGCTGGAGGAAACGCTCCAGTCGCGCGGATGAGTGCTCCGGACCTTGCCCTTCGTATCCATGCGGAAGGAGCATCACAATGCCACTGACCCGCCCCCATTTCGACTCACTGCTCGCGATAAACTGGTCGATGATGACCTGCGCCCCGTTGGCAAAATCGCCGAACTGCGCCTCCCACAAGCACAGCATCTGCGGGTATTCTACCGAGTATCCATAGTCAAAACCAAGAACAGCCGCTTCCGAAAGCAGCGAGTTGTGCACGCAGAACTGCGCCTGATCCTCCCCAAGATTGAGAAGGGGAACATAACGGTCACGGGTATGAATGTCGTGAATGACACTGTGGCGCTGGCTGAAAGTCCCGCGCTCGCAATCCTGCCCGGAGAGCCGCACAGGCGTTCCCTCCATGAGAAGCGTGCCGAATGCCAGTGATTCCCCAAAAGCCCAGTCAATCCCGCCACCTTGTTCGAAACGGCTGTGTCGGGTCGCCAGCATACGGGCGATCTTCGGGTTAATCTCGAAGCCGTCGGGAGGCGTGCAAAGCACCTTGGCAACATGGGCCAGGCGATCCGCTGCCACCCCGGTCTCAACCGGCTTGAAATTGTAGTCCGGCTGGGTAATCGCGCTTGATCCTTCGAATGACCTCAAGCGGATCTGGGACGTCGGCACCTCCACCTGTGCGGCCTTCTCCGATGCATGATCGAGGAACCGCTGAACCGATGCACGCATCTCATCCGCTTCTCCCTGAGCCAAAACACCATCTGCCTCCATCCGCGCGGCAAGAGAAACACTGGTCAACGGAATGCTGGCGATTTTGCGATACAACTCCGGCTGGGTGAAAGCCGGCTCATCTGTCTCATTATGACCATGGCGGCGGTAGCAGAGCATGTCCACAAACACATCCTCGCCAAACTGCTGACGATACTCCAGCGCCAACACACACACATGCGCCACCGCGAGCGGATCTTCCCCATTTACATGGAACACGGGCGCTTCGATCATCTTGGCGATGTCCGTGCAATACTGGCTGGACCTTGCATCCGCCGGGTCTGTTGTGAACCCGATCTGATTATTGATCACGACATGGAGGGTTCCCCCGGTCCGGTAGCCTTTGAGTTTCGAGAAATTGAGCACCTCGGCCACCGTTCCCTGTCCGGCAATCGCCGCATCCCCATGGATCAGTAAAGGCAACACCACACCACGGTCGAGCGAGCCACTCGACTGCCCAAGGATGCGCTGCCGGGCACGCGCCCGCCCTTCAACGACCGCATTCACTGCCTCAAGGTGGCTCGGATTCGCTGCGAGCCTTACCGTAATCGGATTCCCACTCTCCGTCTCCCAGGTGTTTTCATAGCCCAAGTGGTATTTGACGTCACCGTCCCCATCCAGATCCACCGGAATGTGATGTTCCGAAAATTCGCGCAGGATCAGGTCGCATGACTTTCCCACGAAATTCGCCAACACATTGAGCCGGCCACGGTGCGCCATGCCCATTACGATCTCATGAACCGGAAAACGCGGGCAATGCTGTGCCACCGCATCCAATGCCGCAATCAAAGTCTCGGCACCCTCAAGCGAGAATCGTTTCTGCCCCACAAAACTATGGTGCAGGTGCTTTTCAAACAATTCGGACTCGATGATCTTGCAAAGGATGCGCTTCTGCTCTTCCGGGGAAAACTCATGCCTCATGCGGGTGGGCTCGATCCTCGACTGAATCCACCGCCGCTTGGCCGTCTCCTGAATGTGGAGATACTCGACGCCCACGTTCCCGCAATAGGTCTCGCGAAGCCCTTCAATGAGCTCGCCAACGCGCATCGCTTTCCCGCCCAGATAGTTTCCGGTATCGACCACATGATCGAGATCGGCCTCCCTGAACCCAAGCCGATCCAGGGCCAGCCTGGGGTTGATCGGGAGCTCAATCAGCAGGGGATTGATGGTCGCCTGAGTGTGGCCAATGGCACGGTAAGCGTAGATCGCACCAATTGCGCGTGCCTGGATCTTGGAATCTCCGGTGGTCGCCACCGGCTCGCCAGAGTGAACATCGGTGGTGGCAGGAACATGGCGTCCGGCCAGTTCGAAGCCCTCGAAAAAGGCCTCCCAAAGAGGATCAAGCGCCGCGTCGCCATGTAACCATCGCTGGTAGTTGGCTTCGATCAAATCGGCATTCCATCGGTTCGCAAACGTGAGGCTTTTCATCACAGAGAGAGTCAGTTACCTGTTGGCTGTCCGTGCAAATATCTCCGGGTTTTCGGAAAATACAAGTGACCACGGCTGCTTATCTGGCAGGAACCCGGACCTATCCCAACGATCACGAAACCCCAGCAGGCGGATCTTCATGGATAGCGCAGCTTCACGGTATCCTCATAGGCCTGTATCAAGCCATAGCGCTCCATATCCTCTTCACCCTCCAAACGGATACGGTATGCCCCGGACGGCACCTCCACCGGGCCGGCACCGACTTGCCCGGAAGCCACTACCTGCATGGACCCGTCGAGGATCTCGAATCGTGGCAACGACTCAGGAGTGAGCGCCTCCACCAAAGCCCGGGTGAGAGAGGATACCGAAGAAGCATCGTAGTAGCGGCCGCCTCCCGCCTGCACCCAATCGGTGTAGGACTTGCGGATGCGGTCCTCCTTGATTTCGAAACCCACAATGCTCACCCGTGTGTCAATTCCAGCAACTGCGAGGTTTGCGATGGATGCTGCCGGGTCCCCCCGGCACGTCTCCTCACCATCGGTGAGCACCACAACCCGTCGCACGCCGGAAAACGCCTTCAAATCTTCCGGAACCCGATCCAGCGCCTCTGCTATCGATGTGTTCCCCAAACTACTCACCCTTACGCTGTTGACCGCCGCACGGGCCTTCTCCCGGTCAAGCGGCTGCACCGGAAGGATCAGTTCACTGGCACAATTGGGACCACCCCGGTGACCAAAGACCCGCACCCCAAGCTGCGTCCCATCGGGTAGCTTTTCGAGAAGATCCGAGAATGTGGCCATTGCGGCTTTCGCCCGGGTTATACCTTCAGGCATTTGCTCCAACATACTCGCCGACATGTCCATGATCAACAGAAGCCCTTCGCCCTCCGGATCCCGTTTAGTATCTTCAGGACGCTCATCGACGATCTCGATGGTGGAAGGGCCAAGCTCCGGTTCCAAAATCCGAACACCATAGCGGGCGGGCCTGCGCAACTCCGCCTGAACCCGCGAGAAAGCCGCATCCAGTTCATAAGTGTCGCCCACCAGGAAATAGCGGCCACCTCCGATTTCGGCCCAGTCCTGCATGTCATCCTGCTCAACCCCATAGGAACGGGTCTGGGATGTCGTGTGGAATGTGTACAGTATCGGCCGGACCTCCCGCAGCGTCTTCCAGAGGTCGTCGTTGACTGATCTTGCATTTTGGCAGTCCGCGATCACGATCGCCGCACGGGTCCCCTCCTGTTTGGCCAACTCCTTTACTGCCACGAGCAAATTCAGGTGCGAATGGCTCGAGTCCGGTGCCGGAAAGTTCCTGACCGTATCGGACAACACCTGCGGGTTGCTGCCCCATGTCGGAAGAAGAAACTCAGGAGGCTCGGCAAACGGCAACAATTGAACCTGCTCAGTGGCCGGATCCACTTCCCTCGAGAAATTGACCACCGCACTTTCGATGCCATCCTGAAACACCCCCATGCTTCCGCTCATGTCCCACAAAAAAACGATCGATCGCTTCGGCTCATAAACCCGGATCATTGCCGATTCACCGGGATTCATCACCAACGGAATGCGTCGGGTTCTCATCGAGCGCGAGTCATGGCCCAGGTCAATCTTACGCCCCTGCTGATCAGTCGCATCCACTGCGACCCGCACGTAAGGATCCCCTTCAAGCTCCAACACCATCCTGCGAGGGTGTGGCGCCGCCGGAATCCCATACCAGTCCTCCCAACCTTCGCCCACCGATACCACGCTGTGCCGCCAGACTTCCGGTTCCAACCGCACCGGTCGGTCTCGACTGGAATCCAAACGCATAACGGGCCCGGAATCGGCCGCTGAGGGCTTCATCGCCCGTTCATAGTGGGATTCACGAAACGGTCCGGGCCACTCGCCAAGAATGCTGCGATATCCGGAGGAGGCGGGCTGCTCATAGATCGAAGGACGAAGGGGATCCACATACCGCTGATGCGCTTCCAGCTTGGATGCCGACCATGAAAACTCGATGTATCGTGCCCATCTTGCCGCTTCAAACTTCACCTCATGGGCAAGATCCGGACCATTGGCCGGACTCACATCGTAGGTTCCCACGTCCTCCCAAGGTCCGTCAGGGGTCTGCGTGCTCACTCGAACCGAAACCTCCCCAACGGGCCTGTGCACGTCTCCGTGCTCCTCACGGGCAAGGCGCCAAACCATCCCAGTGATTCTGGCCGCGCGGTTGTGGTGAAAACCAAAGACCATCCGCTCCTTTTCCCGCCAGACCTCGTGACCTCCCCATTCCGTCCGGAGCAAATCAAGCGGATGGGACGCCGGAAGGCCCATATTGGGATCCCCGATCACGCGCCACTCTCCCAACTGCGGATCCCGGTCCGTCTTTCCGTGATTCTCCAGCAAGTTCAGTCGCATGTAACGCGCATTCAACGCCTTCGGGAGCGCAACGACCTGAGCGCCCTTCCGCGGGTTCAGCCTGCCTTCATAAACCGTTCGATAGGTCTGTCCGTCATCCGATGACTCGATGGTGTAGGACTCCAAAGCATCCGCCATACGGGACGATCCATGGAGGTCAAACATCCATCCGATCACCGGAACACGACCATCATTGGCAAGCTTAATGGTGGCTTGCCGACCCGAAAAGGTGCGATCCGAGAGCACACCATCGAACAAATACTGGATCTGATCGAGCCTGGGACCAGACGAGCTTTTCTTGTCACCGTCTGCGGATGGCATCACCACTTCCGCTCCAAAATCCAGCGCCGCCAGATTGAAGCCTCCTTCGAGTTTTACCACTTCCTCCGGAACCGGAGCTTCGGCAAGCGCGGTGAAGGAAGGGTCCAGATCCAACAACGCCCGGGTCGAGCCGATGCAGGTTCCATCGCTCATGAATCCTTCAAAAAGGTGGATCGGCCCGTGAGACCATGTGTCAGGAGAAATCCTCCACATCCACTCAAGCGTTTGGGTTTCACCGGGTCCGAGAGTCCACGAAGCGGGTGCAACAAGCTCCAACCCTGCATGGGTGCTGCTGCCTTCTAGGTGAATGGTCAGGTTCTTTTCGTGAGGATTCCTCACCTCCAAGGATCGGTTCAAGCGTTGGTAGCTCCGATGGTAGGCAGCCCCCTTGAATGGATTCTCTTCCGCGGCAACATCACGGAACTCCAATTGAAGGCCACCCGCTTCGGGGAGCGGCCACGGTGGAACGGGCTCCACACTCAGGCGATAGGGATGAAGACTCAGTTCCCTCCCAGCCAACTGGATATGGTAGTTCCCTGGCAAGAGGAAGGCATCCATTTCGATTGGAGAACCATCTTTACCCGTGGAGGAACGCATCAAAGACTGACTACTCTCTGTGAGGTCGATCAAACCACCCTGACCGGGCGATACTTTGATACGGAACATCGAAGCGCCCATTACCGACAGTCGGAATATGTCCCGGTCACGGCTGTCCAACAACCGCCCGGAAATCGTTTCTCCCAAGCGGATCAAATGCGCCTTCGAGGGAACATCATTGGGTTCCCATTCGTAGTTTCCCGGCGGAACCGGATGCCCCTCGGCCGAAAGCGCCCAATCCGCATCAGACCCCTCCAGAATGAAAAGGTGCCTTCCGGGACTCAACCTCAGGTCCACCAGCACCGGAGGCTGATCTCCCTTTCGCTCAGCCGTTCTCAAAGTCGTTCCATCGCCCGCCGCATAATGCAGGCGAGCGCCTCCGGTACTATTCAGCGAGACTGTGGTCAGCACGTCGTCACCCGGAACGTCCAACACCACCCGATCGGTGTCTTGACCGGAGAAACGCCCGTAAACCACTCCATTGCCATCCGGCCCAACCGGATAGACCGGCACTTGCACGGATATCCCCGAATCATTCGGTTCCATTTCCCATCCATGCTCGAGGGGTACAGGATTGCGCTTTAGAACCATGTGATAGGAAAACGGTTTGTCCCGGCTTCCCGAGATCTCAAAAGTGTAGGCACCCCCGGCGAGCACCAGATCTGTCAGACTCAAACCATCGGGATGCACCCGGGCTCTCATCCGGTTGCCATGCGGGTCAGTCAGGTATCCGGAGGCACCCGCGTCCGCGCGATCAAACACAACCATCCAGTTGTATCGCACATCGGACAGAGCGGCCGGTAATTCAAGGCGATAACGATCCGTGCTGTCTCCTGCCACCATTCGGCCGGATATCACCTGATCGGGAGCCATAAGCGTGAATTTCCCGGAATCCGAGTTGTCCTCGCTCTCCCGTTCACGCACGCCGGATTCAAGTTCCACAATGTAACGGTAGCGGATGTTCTCACGGCTGGGGTTCTCAAGCCGCAGGACCCACTCTTCCGGCAAATTCGCCAGATCGTAAAGCACGAGGTCGTTTTGCAGCGACCTTCTCAACAACAAGTTACGCTTTGCGTCCAGAATACTCACGTGGAATGTCGCTCCGGTTTCGTCCGGCTTCCGGCCCGCAAGGTAGAGGTGGATCCGCTGGTCAGGAGTCATCGGCGCCGGCAAGCGCACGTTGTGTTCAGTATTAACGGATGAATCGAGAGTCCCCTCCACCCATACACCTGGATCCACCTGATACCCGGCATCTTTACCCGATGGAGCCTCGACCTTCGTTGCGGTTCCAAAAACCGTCTCCCATTGCTCCCACGAAGCCGGCTTCAGACGAGGAAATCCCTTCTTGCCCAAATCCGCCATCTGTTGGTTTAGGGTTCGGGTGGCTGCCTCATGGTAAGCCACCGGGTCAACCCGGGTGAATGCAGGCAACGCCCGGTATGATTCCGGTGGATCCTCTTTTTCCCTTCGGGGGCTGGCCTGATCACCGGTTTTCCTTCCGGTGATGTTCCCCGGAACAGCTTCAGTCTCCGCTTGATCGACGAGCGTCAATCCACCCGAATCCAGATCCCATTCGATCATCCGGATACTGCCAATGCCCGAGAAGTTGAGGACGCCGGAACGCATACTCCCGGGGACATCAGCGAAGCCCAGAACGAGACTGCGGGTTTGTCCGGGAGCCAACCAAACGGGAGAATTGGGGGTCCACGGCGAATGATTCGATTCCGGTAGAGCACTCAGACTCCCCGAGGTGAAGGCCCATCGCTTGGGCACATCGATAAGTCCCGACTGGGTTCCCCTGTTGGTAACACTAACGATAATCCCTTGGTGTCCGGGATCCAATCCTGGCAAGAGATTCCCGCCGGAGGGGATCGCACGCACCTGCCACTCCAAGTTCCCCTCTTTCCCGTCACGGTCCACAATCTTCACCCCTCCTTGGGCTTCAGGCCAGCTGCCGCCTGGCTTCAACTCAAAGCGCAGCGCCTGAGCCTCCACCGGCTTGGATGCTCCCGTCAGCCCGACAGCCGGGAACTCGGCCACCCACTCCAGGCGCATCTGCGAATCCGGCACCTCATACACCCATGTACTGCGCGACAAACCATCCGGGAGAAGCACCAACCGGTCGGGGGCTCCTTCTTCCGAATGGGGCATGATTGCGTGGTGTCCGCCCACCAGCATCACAAAAAAGCGCCCGGGGTGATCCAGCTCAAACGGCAACGGAACCAACACTGGAGCATCCCCGGATGATGCCTCCGGATTCAAGTACCAGGGCGGTCTCAACACTCCCCACTCGCTGCGTCCCAGGGTCTGCACAACATGCCAGTGATGCCCCTCGCGGGCCGTTCTGCCCATCCATTCGGAGTATTCCCGGTGCGATTCGACCACCATGCTTGCAACCGCATTGGAACGCAGGATCGATGCATCCAGTTCCGCTTGGTTCGCGGACGCTCCCTTCAGCATGATCCGGGTGGGGCCGAATTCCTCATGGTAATGGAGAAATTCAATGCTTTCCGGTTCCCCTCCCTCGACCTCAAACACCAGACGGATATCCTTGAATGATCCGGCATGGGACAAAACCACCGTGTCGGGATAGAATCCCGCCCGGTCAGCCCATTCCGGAGCGGCCTGAAACAACGTATCGCCATCGATCCGGAGAAAGACCCTGGAGCTTAGGTTCAGGACCCCGATGCGCTCGGGGACGTCATGATCAAACACCAGAGAAGCGTCCATCCGGTTGGTCAGTCGCGCTTCCAGCACAAGAAACGCCTTGCCTGAGGCTGGCTTCCGCTCATCGAGAGATTCGGCCATTCGCCAGCCTTTCAGTTCCCACCCGAGCACATTGCTGGCTTCGAGGGATACTGGCCCTACCCATATGGCCGCTGACACGGCCACCCAAATCGCGATTGTCCGCCGGATGGTGTTCACACGCTGCATAAATATGGATTATCAGGGGAGAAGGATGCCTACAGCAGATTGCACACGCCACCGACAGTAGCATCCGCCGATGACACAAGGAGCCCAACAGAACTACTGACTCCCATGGATATCATACCTATGGATGCGGACAGCCACTGACATATGAAACAACCTGCTCCTGCGCCGCTTCTTGCGCAATTGTAGTACCCGGTCAGGCCCTTGATGAAGTTCAAAGCGATCACAACCAACTTGATGTTGTATTCAGTGAACGCCGCACCGGCCACTCCTTCGCTCACCCTTGCCATTCCGAGCGTTTCCCCGGTTTCCGGATTCACCCTCCACCATTGGTCTCCTCCCGAATCGCGATCCGCGATCAACATGAAGCCATTTTTCTGGTCGTTTGCCATCCCGCGGGCAGTCTCGGGATGGAACGAAGCCTCAACTTTAGCAAGTTCCGACCAATTCGAAGAATCGTTGAAAGCATCCACAGTGGACTCCTGCATGGGGACTCCCGGTGTGACGCTTTTAAGCAACGTCACCTCCGCAACCGTATCCCGCACCCCCGAGCGCAGCACCGCCTCAAAACGACGGTCAGGAGCCGTATCCATGGACTGAACCGGGTTCTGAATCCAGTCGATCCCCCGACTTGCCATAATCCCGGAATCGGATTCTCCTGAGATTCTCACGCCCGTAACAAGCGAGACCAGATTCGGGGTCCCGATGAAGGTTGATCCGATTTCATAGCGCAGCACCGCCAACCCGTGAAGCAGGGGCTCCATCGTGTCCACCCGCTGGGTGACCTTGTCCAATATTTCAGCCCGGGACTTGTCGTCGGCACCCTCTGACTTGAGCAGATATTGGGCCGCAAGACGTTTTGAAAGGAGCGACTGAAGCTGCCGGGCCGCTACCCAATCCTCCGACACCCGTCCCACCTGCACGAGCAGACTGCGCTGCTGCATCAGAGCCAGACCACGGCGCAACTGTCCATCCTCCGACAGACTGCCGTTTTCCCACTCGTTGGCCTCACTCCGGTAAACATCCCTGACCTCCACCCGCTTGGGCTGCCCGGGACTTGCGGTCGCAAACTCCAAACTCACCCGCGTCAGCCGCCCTTCATCAACATTTTGTTCATTCTCCTTCGACCCCAGCCCAAG